>Ga0180009_10003969_pt1 | contig 16547 bp, 20 predicted proteins | sample OS_PC_MetaG_FD_123537 | JGI IMG/M metagenome (GOLD analysis project Ga0180009, IMG submission 123537) | Groundwater microbial communities from the Aspo Hard Rock Laboratory (HRL) deep subsurface site, Sweden - OS_PC_MetaG | ecosystem: Environmental > Aquatic > Deep subsurface > Groundwater...
AAACGCATTGAATTTGTTATCGTAGGTGTCGATCCGGTCCAATAGGGACTGTGTGTAGTCTACGGGAGAGAGCGTCTTGTTGCGAAGGCGTTCAGAGGCTTCCGCAATGGTAAGATAGGCGATATCACTCATTATTAAGCCTCCTCGCTTGCGTGAAACCTATGGGCGGGCTCTTGGTACATGTGCAGATCCACGGGTATACCGCCAGCCAATAGCTCGGCCGATGATTTTGCTTCGGCGAATTGGGCCAACTGCTCATCCGTAAGATTGGCGAGGCCTAAACGTTCGGCTTCCTGTTTGAGTTCGTCTCGGTTTTCGATCATTCTGAACGCTCCTTTTTTGATCCGTCCACGATTTTTTTGCCGGCCATTTCTTCAATCACCTGCACGACGGCCGTATGATCTTTTTGCCCTTTCCCGCTGGATTGCCCGGCCGTATAAACCTGGTAGGCGGCACTGCCCATAATGGAGGGAATTTTCATATCTTGGGCTGTTTTCATATAAAGACCCACATCCTTTTTCATCAAATCCAACGAAAACGACGGTTGGTCGTAATTGTCCTGAAGAACGGTTTTCGGGAAGCGATGTTCAATCATATAGCAATTACCGGAGCTTTCTCGGAACACATCGATGAGTACCTTCGGATCGACTCCTGCTTCCACTCCGGTTAATAAAACTTCTCCAAGAACCACGGTATGCACCGCACACAGAGCGTTGTTACAGATCTTAACGGTTTGTCCGGCTCCGATGGGGCCGACGTGAAAGACCTTGCCGCCCAATACATTAAAGATTTCCAGGCAGGCCTTGAAGTCTTCCGTATCCCCGCCGACCATAATGGCCAATGTACCCGCTGCTGCACGGGTCGGCCCCCCGCTTACCGGTGCATCCAGGGTGCGAACACCTTGAGATGCGGCAGCTTCATGCACGGTACGGGTAGTTACAGGATCTATGGTGCTCATATCGATGATATAGGCGCCCGGGCGAAGCCCCTTCAACACTCCCTGATTTCCCAATACGGTTTCTTGAAATATCAGGGGAGAAGGAAGGCTGGTGATAACGATATCGGACGCATTTCCCACTTCCACAGGAGATTCAGCCGCACGCGCACCGTTCTCTGTAGCTGCCTGAACGGCTTCGGAATTTATATCGAAACAGACTACCGGATAACCGTTTTTGAGAAGCATTCCGACCATGCCGCTTCCCATTGCACCGAGACCGATGAAACCGATGTGTTTTTCCATCTCGTAAGCCTCCTAACCCGGATAAACCCGCCAGAGGGAGGCGGGCAAGCCGGAAATTCCAAATCACAAATATCAAATACGTAACCTGTGAACACTTACTCTATTTTACGCTATCTTTATCCATGGGCAGGAACAAAAGAATTATCGCCGAGAGCAGGACCAGACCGCCGCTATACAGGAACACAGAGGGAGTACCGAAAGTGTCGGACAGCCAGCCGGCTAATGTCGGTGACGGGATGGTGAATAAAGCGGAGCTTCCGAACAATAGCGCGATGGTTGTAGCCCCAGCCTCTTCCGGTGTTACATCCATTGCTGCCGCCTGGATAATCGCGTTGACAGCATAAATAAAAAAACCAATGCAGATGGCCACTACCGCAAGCAATACACCCGAACCGGCCCACACCAAAATGATCTCAAAGATGCCCATCAAAACCAGAGAGGGTATCATCACGACCTTGCGACCGAACCTGTCGGATAGATAGCCCAGCACAGGCTGTGACAAGATTCCGGAGGCCATCATCAGCGTAAAGTACATCCCCGCCTTTGCCGGACTAAACCCCAAATCTTCTCGGCAATAGAGGGAAAAAAAAGCAAAGACGCTGACGGTTCCCATGGCCCGAATGCCTCCGCAAATGACCAATCCCAGAATCGTTTTATTCCTGAGCAGACCGGTCAGGGCGGAAATGAATTGTTTTGGTGTGACGCCCTTACCTTCTCGCCCGGGGATTTTCCGCAGCATAAGCCAGAGGAAACCGGCAAACGCCAACAGCGGTATCGCCATAATCAATGAGGCCGTCTGCCAGGTGATAACGCCGATAATGATCCCGATTACGGCCGGTCCGACAGCATTGCCCAAATTGCCGCCCATTCCGTGTATGGAAAGCGCCAAACCCCGACGTTCTGAAAGACGGTTGGATAGAACCGACAGTGCAGGCGGGTGCCATAGAGCTATACTGATTCCGACAACAATCGCCGCAAAAAGGACGGTGCTGTAATTGGGGGCTATTCCCAGAATCCCATACGCAATACCGAGACCGATGAATGCGGATACCACGATGATCACCCATTGTTTGTGAAGGATGTCGCTGACCGCTCCGGATGGAATCTGCACAGCGGTGCTCGAAGCTGAACGGACGCTTTCGATGACACCATACTGCACATCATTGAGGCCGAACGTCTCTTTGACCGAAGGAAGGATAATGTACCATCCCTGTTGGAAGCAGTGCATGAGGGTATGAGCTAACGACAGGGACACCAACAAGAATAGATTTTGTCCTGAGAACACCCGCTTAGAAACCGAAGTTACGTCACTCATATTCAGATCGACTCCTGTGTAAAGAGGCCGAAAAAGCCTGGCGGCAATACGACTTCCGAAACCAGGCCCATCGGTTTATTCGTTTAAAAATAAATCGGCAATTTCCCTTACGGCATGGTCACCGCCGTTGCGGGATGTCACGTAGTCAGCCACCGCTTTGCATTCTTGTGCACCATCGGCAACCGTTATGGCGATCGCAGCATACTTCAAGCATTCTAAATCGTTTATATCGTCACCCACAAAACAGACTTCTTCTCTCCGGATATTGTTAGCGGCTAAAAAATTTTTGAGCAGGGAAATCTTGTCGTCAATTCCATGAAAACACTCAATCCCCATTTTTTCACACCGTTTCATAACCACCGGATTTTTTTCTTTTGAAATTACGACGGATCGTATCCCTTTTTCTTTAAGAAAATTGATCCCGAGTGAATCTTTCCTGCTGCAGACGACACTTTCAGTTCCATCTTGGGAAACTGTCACTTTTCCGTCTGTAAAAACGCCATCAAAATCGAATGCGATAACGGTGATACCTTTTATCAAAAGTTTTCCCATATGATCCATCCTCATCAGGTTTCTTCCACCAACTGAATTGCCCTCTCCATTTAGAACATAATCGGAGTTATACCCAATGAAAAGGTTGCCGTGGTTTTGGGACCATTTTCTCTCCATGTTTAGTAACCCATAAAAGTCTAAAAGCCAAGTTTGTTGATTTCTATTCAAGTTTCGCCCCTATCCATATTGGATCCGTGTCCCTTTTGAGGTGCAAAACCTGAATAAAGAAACTGAGGCGCGCCCTATACCCGCCTAGTTGCAACCGTTCAGTTCATTTAACTTTTGGGTTGATTTTCTTCCCTGAACGGGTAACAAACAAAATCTCGTTCGAGAAAAGCTATTGATGGTCTGCGTTATAGACCAAAACCCTTAATTTTCACGGCACCATTATTTAATTACCGACATTATGACAGGAGGAGTTATTCATGGGAGGCTTTTTCGGTGTTATATCGAAAACGGATTGCGTAAACGACCTGTTTTACGGAACCGATTATCATTCCCATCTCGGAACCAAACGGGGGGGGCTTGCGACAAAGAACTCGAAGGGGTTCACACGAACCATTCACAACATTGAAAATAAGTATTTCAGATCCAAATTCGAAGACGATCTTCACAAATTGACCGGTCACTCGGGAATCGGAATTATCAGTGATACCGATCCGCAGCCGCTAATCATCGGATCTCACTTGGGCAAGTTCGGCATCGTAACCGTGGGCAGGATTAATAACATGAAAGAGCTTGCCGCAAAGGCATTTCAAAACAAGCGGCACTTCACCGAAATGAGCGGGGGCGAATTGAATCCTACGGAGCTGGTGGCCATGCTGATCTGCCAGGAAGAATCGTTTAAAGCCGGGATTCAGAGCGCACAGGAAAGCATCCAGGGTTCATGCTCCATGCTGCTGTTGACGGAAAACGGAATTATTGCCGCCCGGGATAGGCTGGGGCGGACGCCTATTGCCATCGGCAGAAAGGATGGGGCGTATGCCGTTTCATCAGAGACATGCGCATTTCCCAACAACGGATTCCGGGCGGACAGGGATCTCGGTCCCGGAGAGGCGGTTTTCCTTTCGGCAGATGGATACGAACAGTTAAAGGCGCCGGAAGAAAAGATGCAGATATGTTCCTTTTTGTGGGTGTATTACGGATATCCCGCATCGAGCTATGAGGAGATAAACGTGGAATCCGTACGCTACCGGTGCGGATCGGCCCTTGGAAGGGATGATGCGGTGGAGATCGATTTTGTGGCGGGGATCCCCGACTCGGGAATCGGCCATGCCATCGGCTATGCCAACGAGAGAAAGATTCCGTATCTGAGACCTTTTGTTAAATATACACCCACCTGGCCCAGAAGCTTCATGCCCCAGAACCAGACCATGAGGGATCTCGTGGCCAGGATGAAGCTGATTCCCATCCGTTCCCTGATCGAAGGCCAGCGGATCCTTTTCTGTGAAGATTCTATTGTCAGGGGCACCCAGCTGCAGGACAATATCCAGATTCTCTTCGACTTTGGCGCGTCGGAGGTTCACATGCGACCGGCGTGCCCGACCCTGATATATTCCTGTGATTTTCTCAATTTCTCAACATCCCGGTCGACCCTGGATCTTGCCGGAAGAAAGGCCATAACCGAACTCCAAGGGACGGACGAAACAAACCTGGATGCGTATGCCGTGTCGGGCTCGGAAGAGAATAAGCAGATGGTGGATCGGATACGACGGCGGTTGAGGCTTACCACCCTAAAATTCCAGAGGCTTGAAAATCTTGTAAAAGCCATCGGGCTGCCGAAAGAGAAACTATGCACCCACTGCTGGGACGGCAGCAGCTATTTTTAAGGAAAGGAGGAACAAATGGCTAAAATCAAAAGGATCGATCATCTCAGTATCGCTGTAAAAGATGTGGACGCCGCCAGGGCACAATATGAGAATTTATTGAATGCAAAGCATATCCGCACATATACGCTGAAAGAAAAGGCGGGTACGATAAAAGTCGCCTATATGCAGGTTGGGGAGAACGTCCTGTCTCTCATTCAATCTGTTGAAGAAGACGGGTTCGTCAACAAGCATATCGCCAAACATGGAGAAGGGATGCACCACCTCGGTCTCGAAGTCGATGACCTGGAGGAGTTTATTAGAGAAACCGAGGAGAAGGGCTTTACCATACCGCTCAGGGATGAATTCAGCAACAGGAGCGAGATCGTTTTACGGCCAAAGGACTCCCTGGGCGTTGTTCTACAGATTCTAGAATGGAAGGGAGGCAGCGACGCAACAATAGAAGATAGGATAAAACGGATTGTTGAGTTGGAGAATATTGAGAATGATTAGAAGCGGTTTAGAATCCGTTTATCATGAAACCGCCATCCACGACGATACACTGGCCGGTTACATAGGATGCCGTGGGCATGCATAGAAAAGCAACGACCGATGCAACTTCTTCGGGCTCTCCAATCCTGCCCATGGGTGTCCGGTCAAGGACTGCCGCCTTGTATGCCGCGTCCTCCAACAAAGGCTCTACAAGCAGGGTGCGGGTATACTAGGAAGAAACAGCTCCCCGGCAACGGTAATGTCGGCTGCAGTGCCGAAAGACTCGAAGCCCTGCTTGCGCCATGAGTCAAGACGGTTTTGGAGCAGGTCGGCATCACGGGCCACCACGTGCACGATTCCTCCTAAAGCCAAAATCTCTTCAGCCACTGAAAAACCGATCCCCTTGGTGCCGCCGGTTACCAATGCGAGTTTCCCGTTCAATTGCCACGCATCTTTTGCCATGAAGTCCTCCTCGATCACAATGGCACCTATATTGTTATATTGATTCGAAACATTATGCCAGTGGGCGCAGCAAACCCAATTGTGTATTGATATCTGCTGCCGACTCATATATCAATACCGGCAAGTACATTCCACGGGTTCGCTCTCATGAATGAAATTTTCCAACGTTATGAACACATCTATGAGTGCCGGTTTGAGGAATGATAAAAATCTCTTTTTCGATAGAATTCTCTTCTTGTGATTTGGCTGCCCGTACCGGTGATCTTAGTGTTTTAACATTACAATTTGCGATTGCATCGGGGATCACATGAATGGACCTCTACACGACATCACAGTGCTTGACTTAACCCGAAATCTTGCCGGCCCGTATTGTACGATGATACTTGGTGATTTAGGGGCGCGTGTAATCAAGATTGAACGGCAGAAGACCGGGGACGATACGCGGCATTGGCGCCCGCCGGAATGGAATGAACGCAGCGCGCTCTTCCTTTCCATGAACCGCAACAAAGAAAGCGTTGTCATCGATATCAATACCGATGCCGGTGTCGAAGTCGTAAAGACCTTGGCCGTTGCCGCTGATGTCCTGGTGGAATCCTTCCGCACCGGAAGCATGCTCAAGCGCGGCCTCGACTATGAGCAGCTCCGGGATATCAATCCCAAGCTCGTCTATTGTTCCATCACCGGTTTCGGTTCCAAGGGACCGCACAGCGGTCGTCCGGGTTACGATGCAATGATGCAGGCATATTCGGGCATCATGAGCATTACGGGCGATCCCGGAGGATCGCCGGTTCGGGCAGGGCCCTCCGTAATAGATATGGGGGCAGGGCTTTGGGCGGCTCTCGGCGTTTTAGCCGCCGTGCGGAACCGTGACGCAACCGGGCAGGGCAAACATGTGGAGATCAGTTTGCTGGAGACCGGTGTCGCATGGATGTCCTATTTTGTAACGGGCTTTTTCGGGGATGGCACGATTCCCGGGCGCTATGGGACGCAGCACTCGATGATCGCGCCGTATGAAAGGTTTGCGACACGCGATGGTGATATCTTTTTGGGTGCTGCCAACGACAACCTGTTTCAACGCCTGTGTAACGTCGTTGATTTGCCTGAACTGGGCACAGATAAACGCTTTATGACGAACCCGGACCGTTTGGCCCACCGCGAAGCGCTGCACGAATTGCTGGCGTCTCGCTTAAGAATGAGAGATTCGGAGGACTGGGAGCGCATCTTGTTAAAAGAAGCCATTCCGTGTACGCGTATCCAGACCGTCGATCAGATGGTTCAGGACCCTCAGGTGATTGCACTCGATATTATTCGCCGGTTCAAACACCCGGAGATCGATAATTTCAAGCTGGTGGATCATCCGATTTCCTATGACGGTGTACGGTCGTATCGTCAGGATCCTCCGCCCGAACTCGGCGAGCACACCGAAAGCGTATTGCGGTCTTTCGGATACGATGAGGCGGACCTGGAAAGGATGCGAAGAGAAGGCATTATCGGTTGAACCGAGTTCCCGGGAATGGTTGGTTTAACAATGTTTACATAAGGAGAAGATGGAATCGTGTACTCAGGACCAATTATCGACAGTTTTCTTCACACGCCCTGGTTGGGCGGCGAGGACCCGGCCAACCCGCGCGGCGACCGGGTGGATTGGAATGACGACCCCCGGCTGCAACGTGTCTTGAATACCTTTCACCACACAGGTTCAGACGGTGTTCACGTGCATGGCATGACCGGAGAGGAAGTGGTTGCGAAGATGAAGGCGGTCGGTGTCGAAAAGGCCATCCTCCCGGCGAAGATATACTACTCCGTTCCAGCAATGAGCGTGCGTGCATTGCACGACGAATTGGCCAACCTCACCGAGGCTTTCGAGGATTGCTTCAAATGGGTGTGCACCCTGATACCGCCGGAACTGGGTCCCGCCACCTATTGGGATGCGATGCAAAACGTGCGGTTGGTGGAGGAAGCGAATACACGTTCGGGCCTGGTGGGCGTGCATCTTACACCGTCGCCTTGGGGAACGCCGCCGAACCACAAATGGTTCTATCCGGTTTACGCCAAATGCGTTGAGCTCGGATTGGCCGTTTTTACATATGTCGGCATGCCCGGTCCGTTGTGGCCGATGCACCCCAACGACCCGGCCCATTTGGATGAGGTCGCGCTCGCCTTTCCGGAACTGAAAATCGTTGCCCACCACATCGGTGACCCCTGGATCGACATGGTCGTCAGGCTGGCGTCTCGGCACCCCAATTTCCACATATGCACGGCCGCGTGGCATCCGAAGCGATATCCGGCGGCTCTGGTTGAATTTATGAAGGAGAAGTGGCATGGAACCTTCGGTTCCGAGAAGGTCATGTTCGCCTCAGACTACCCGATTCTGGATATTGAGAAGACAACGGCAGCAGCCCGTCGACTGGATCTTTCAGAGGCGCAGCTTAGCAGCTTTCTATACACCAACGCGCTAAGACTTTTCTGGCCGCGAGCGTAAAAAATGAAAAATAATAGAAAGTTTATGGTAGTTACATCGACCCCTCATGACAAAGCGACGCGCTGGTGGTCTCGGTGATTTGGCCCCTTTCGAGCATGCTGCTCACCCAAATAGCGGCAACCCTGGCAACGGCCGCAGTGCCGGTATTGGCGACAGAAATCGCCCACACCACCGGGTTTCGGGCGAGTTTGGTAGGGGTTTACACCGCGATTCTGTTTTTCGCGGCAATGCTCGTATCGTCGGTCAGCGGGCACCTGGTCCGGCGCTTCGGGCCGGTGCGAACCAATCAACTCGGCCTGTTGGTATCGGCGGGCTCGGTGCTGCTGGCACTGGTCGAAAATCCGCTGTTCATCGTGTTGACCGCGATCTGTGTCGGGATGGGTTACGGGCCCAACACACCTTCCGGCAGTGAAGTGCTTGCCCGCACCACCCCGCCTCGTATGCGGGGGTTGGTGTTTTCGATCAAACAAAGCGGATCACCGCTCGGGGGGTTGCTCGGGGGATTGCTGCTGCCGTTTATGGTCGGGGTGGCGAGCTGGCGGTACGCATTGATGGTCACTGCAGCACTGGTGATCGTCGTTGCAATGGTGGTTCAACCGCTGCGCCGACGTGTCGATATCTCGGGCAAACCCGATACTCTTGTTCCCGCCGAGGGCTACTCCCCGCTTGCCGCCCTCAAATTGGTATTGGGTGCCGGACCGCTGCAGGCGCTGACCATGGGTGCACTCGCGTTGATGGCGATGCATTCGTGCTTTCAGTCCTTGACGGTGGCGTTTCTGGTCGAAAGGGTTGAACTCACGTTGATGGAAGCCGGCGTGCTGTTCGCGGTGCTGCAAACCACCGGTGCGGTGTCCCGGGTGGTCTTGGGCTGGATGGTGGATCGAATACGACGTGCCCGGACGATCCTTATGACGATCGCAATGCTTGGTCTGGCGGGATCGGGATTAACCGCGATGCTTTCACCCCAGACCGGCTACCCGGTGCTGGTGGTGGTGTGCGCGCTGGCCGGACTCGGAAGCTCGGGCTGGTACGGGGTATTCTTGTCCGAAATCGCGCGGCACGCTCCCGACGGCCGGGTCGGACTTGCAACCGGAGGCGCACTGTCGTTCATTTACATCGGGTTGGTAGCGGGACCGCTTGCGTTTTCGGCGGTCGTTGGGTTCGCCGGCAGCTATTTCCCGGCTTTTTTGATGCTCGGGGGGCTCGGGGTGATAGCCGCATGGAGCTTCAGCAGAATGGACGATGGAAACAATGTCGACCCGGACGAATGCGGGAAAGATTAACGGCAAGCACGCTTACATCCCGGAGCACCCCTGCGCCATCGTTTTAACGACGGCGAATGGTGTGGGGAGGGGGAGTTAAAATCTCCCCTTTACCCGATTGGCCGATTAGTAAATGCATGCATCTAAAATGGAAAGCACTTCTGACAGCAACTCATCACTACCGTGTTCGATACGTTTAGCGCGGCGAGACCGAAAGTCGACAGATTTAACTTGCTCGACCATGATGAAGCCCGTAAGCTTACTGTCTGTTGGAATAGGTATGTGAAAGGGGAAACCGCGCTCTGTATTCGTAATTGGGCACACAATAGCCAAACCTGTGCCTCGGTTGAATAGGTCCTTGCTAATAACAAAAGCTGGGCACCGCCCTTTCTGTTCATGACCCGATTGTGGATCAAACGTGATCGCGATGATGTCCCCTTGTCTGGGGATATAGGCAGCCATTTACCAAACCTCCTTACCCACCGGTTCTCCCCAGTCAACTTCGCTGGTTTTGTAGTTCTCAGGAATACGTGCCACAAGATCCTTAAGCTTGTGCCGCCCACGTATCCGTTTGGCTGGTGTGACAATCATAATACCGTCTTTTACGCTGATATCCACCTCATCGCCGACACCAAGCTGTGCATCTGCGAGTAGGTTTTTGGCGAGACGAAGCCCCTGGCTATTTCCCCATTTTTGAATTTTTGCATGCATGTGACTACCTCCTAATGTATATCCGAAGTATAGCCATATTGAGATAACTGGTCAAGGAATATTTTCAGGCCAACGCTGGATCTGAGACGCGCGCGTTTTAACACCATCAGGGTCAGAAGCAGCATCAGGGTCAAGTCGGCTCTTTCCTCCTAGTCTTTTGTCGGGGGCAAGGTAAGATCTGTCCCATCAGCGCCCCCCGCATGGTTCTGTTATCACCAGGGCAAGAGGACGTACCGGAGAACCCGTAGCACCGACAATTTTCAGGGGGGACATTATGAAAAGAAATTCCGTCACACCCGCAGACGCGATATCCTCAAGAGACATGGACTCGATGATGTGTATCCCGTGATCGACGAGGAGGATCTTGTGGCCCGACAAATCGGAATGGCCCTGCCCCGGGGGGATAAATTCGAAGGCAATGGTATCGGATCCGACCACACTAGGTTTTTGTGACACAAGCCAGTTGACCGCTTCAACGCCTGGCCCGGGAACACCATTCTTCCAACCGATATACTGTTCAGGGTCGTCCCAGAACTGCCCCCAGCCGGTTCTGAGAATCACCGCATCCCCCGGTTGGATGTCGATTTTGCGTAAGACAACAGCCTTTTCAAGATCGCCTCGGGAAATCTCGTATCCAGGCTTGCACATGCTCCGGCCGGAAGCGGCAGCGACATCGATAAGAACACCACGACAGACCATGGGTGCTACTTTATCAATACCGAGAACCGAAAAACGACCGCTGGCTTGTGCCTCAAGCGCATCGATGCCGCCATGAAGGGTCATCTGATGAGAGAAATGGCTAAGTGCATCCACATGCGTGCCGACGTGACCTCCGGTGATGATGAGTTCGTTTGCGGCGCTTGTACCTCCGGGTCTGTGTTTATCCCCATGCCGGCGTTCAAGAATCATTCGAAACTGAGGGTGATTCGGAGATTGCGGCATACCGGTAAACATGGGCCGTCCAAGGTCGTAGACCACAGAGGTTTCTATTAATTTTTTTATCATATGTTCCGAATCCATATTTTCGTTATCTGGTTATGGTGTTCGCTCAAGTGATTTTATGGGTTTCAGGTGTCTTTCCTTCACTTCAAACACCTGCAACGCTTCTTCAGGCAGAGCCGGATAACTCCGATCCCCGCCAAGTCGGGGTCTTCGATTCGCCCAGAGGACCATGTTTTTCAGGACTAAATAAATATACGAAACCATAGCGCCGTTGCCGGTATATACGAAACGATGAACAGCACCAGCAACATCGCTATCAGAAACCACTTGCTGTAATGCATGATGTCTTGAATGGTAAGGCCGGTTACGGCACAGGCTGTCAGAAGAACGGTTGCAACAGGAGGCGTCTGCTGACCGATTCCCAAATTGAGGGTGACAATGATGCCGAAATGTACGGGATCAATACCGATCTGTTCAACCAGCGGCATCAGAACCGGAATTACCACGATGATGGCTGCCGTTGCCTGAAGAAACATCCCCAAAACCAACAGGAAAAGGTTTATCAGCAGCAATGCGAAAATGGGAGAATCGCCGAAAACGGTCAGCTCCTGTGCAATTTTCTGGGGAATCTGTTCATTGGCCAAAAAGACCCCCAGGGCCGCGGACCCGGCAACCAGCATCATCACAACAGCCGACTGACGCGCGGTCAGCACAAAGATCTCATAGAGTTTCTTGAAGGTCAGTTCGCGCGAAAGAATGAAACCGAAGAACAAAGCGATGGCAACTCCGATTCCGGCCGCTTCGGTGGGCGTGAATATCCCCCCGATCAACCCCCCGATGACTAAAAAGGGAATCATCAACGGGAAGGCGGCCCGCTTGAATGCGCGACCCAGGCGAAGAATGTCGAACTTCTCGTCGATCGGGTGTTTTTCTATCCGTGCAAAGATGTAGCACGCCGCCATAAATGCAAGCCCCAGCAGCACCCCCGGCCCCAACCCCGCCAGAAATAGATCTCTGACCGACGTGTTGGTGGTAACACCGTAGAGGATCATGGGAATCGAAGGCGGAATAATAATACCGATTGTCGCCGTAACTGCAGTAACCGACGCCGCGTAATTGCGCGGGTACCCGACCCGCTCCATTTCCGGGACGAATATTTTGCTGAGCGCTGCAACGTCTGCCACTGCTGATCCGCTCATCTCGGCCATGAACATGCTGGTCAGGACATTCACATGGGCCAATCCTCCGTGCATCCAACCGACAATCGCCGAAGACAGTTCGATCAGCCGTTGTGAAATTGTCGTGGCGCTCATCAGTTCCCCCATCAGGATGAACAACGGAACGGCCAAAATGACAAAGTTGCTGGTGCCGCGAAACATTTGGATCGGGAGGATCATCAGGTCCACATCCGACAACCACATGGAAAGTCCGGATGTGATCATCAACGAAAATCCGATTGGAACCCCGAAAAGAATGAAGAATAAGAGGATACCCAAAACAACCCAGCTCATAAACGCCCTTTCCAGTGTTTTTGAAGATCAATCAGACACCCCAGCATGATGCTGATGGAAGCAATCGGAAGGACAAGCATAAAAATCCCTTGGGGAATGTCGGCGGTTTCGATATGGGTGGCGCCGACGACGGAAATCAATTTAACCGATAAAACAAAGATCATGCCGAAGAACAGAATCAGCAGCACCTCTATGGACACCTTGATCCAGAAACCGGCTTTTTGCGGCAGACGATTCAGGAGCAGATCGAAGCTGAGATGCCCTTCTCTCCGTAATGCCAGATAGGCGCCGATGAAGCTTATCCAGACCAGAAGATACCCGGCAATTTCTTCCGGCCAAAGAAGGGCTGAATTGAGCACATACCGGAAGTGCACGGCTGCACAGGTGATAACAACCGTGGCGGCGACGAGTGTCGCCGCCAGTATGCGCATGAGTGCATCCAGAATTTTCATTGCTGGGCAGCCTGAATCTGTTTGAGCCAAACATCTCCCTGAGAATCGATATAGTTCTTGTATACGTTTCGGGTGGCTTGCTGGAAGGCTGGAAAATTGATTTCATTGATTTCTACACCCGCTTTTTTCATTTCTTCGAAAGCTTCCGCTTCAAGGCGTTCGGCGGAAGCATACGCCACGTCCGTAATGGCGGGACCGGCTTCAAGAAAAGCGGTCTTCTGCTCCGGCGTCAGGCTCTTGATGAATCGATCCGATGCAACGAGAAAGGTCGGTGTGTAGACATGCCGCGTCAGACTGAGAAACTTGGCAAGTTCATAGAGTTTTGCGCTGTAGAAACCGTAGGTTGCGGCTTCGGCGCCGTCCACGACACCCGTTTGCAGGGCGGTAAAGGTTTCGGACCATGCCACGGGCGCAGGGTTGGCGCCCAGGGAGGCGAAGACACCTTGCCGGAACTTTCCCCCGGTGATTCGAATTTTCAATCCCTTCAAATCATCCGGTTGATGGATGGCTCTGACCTTGTTGATGACGTGGCGGAACCCGTTTTCATAGGCACCCAGCAGATGAAGACCGGTTGATTTTTTCAAGCTCTCCACGCATTCCTTGTAAAGCGGTCCACTCATGGCCCGGATCACGTGGGCCCTGTCGGCAAACAGCCAGGGAAGATCGAAAATGCCGAATTTCTTGTCCACCTTGGGAATCCCGGATGCATAGATGCCCATGTCTTGCGAACCCAGGCGCAGGGCGTCCAATTGGGCGTTCTCTTTACCCAACTGCGCGCTCGGAAATACCAGCACCTTTATTTGACCGGCAAGACGCTTTTCGATTTCTTCTTTGAACAAAAGCGCCTGCTGATGCAGCGGCGATTTGATGCCGGTGATATAGCCTATCTTAATTTCCCGGGGCGCGGAAAATGCCGCCACAGCAAAGGCAATGACCAACACGACGGAAAGAACTAACGATTTTCTAAACATAATGCCTCTCCTTTCATTTTGGGATTGATGAAATAATGTTTGTCGTTTCCGACCTCGAAACGGCCGGTGTTCTGCCACGAAATACGGAAGATCGGACGACGATCGACGGATCTTGTCTGCCGGAAGGAAACCGCCCGACCCGGCGGAAGCATAAATCTCTATTTCATGGAGATTTTGCGTCGGTCAATCATAATCGCATTGACAAGACACCGTTATCGGTACAAACCGATGGATTCTTCGTATTTTCGAATGACCTCCTCTTTTGGAAGATACAGCGATTCGAGCTCCTTTATTTCCGGAAATCCGGCAAATCGGTTAAAATTCTCCGTTGGATGTCCCTTCAGATTCTGCTCGAAGTCTTTTTCCGCTTGCGCCCCGCGATTCTTCAAATCGACTGCGTAATCCCAAACCGCCTGCATTGTCACTCTCATGCAGGCCAATGATACGATGATGACCTTGTAGCCCAGTTCGGCAATATCTTCAAAGGTTAACGGGGAGTCCTGCCACTGAAAGGATGAAGAGAAATTGAAAAACAGCGGGAGCTTTGGAAAGTCGCTTAGGATTTCATCGGCAAACTTTTTGGGTTCTGTGATATCCGGTGAAGGGAATTCGCAAAAAAGCAGGTCGGCGCCCGCCGCCGCATAGGCTTTGCCTCTTCGGATGGCTTCATCGAGTCCGCCGCCGACAGCGGCAATAGCGTCGGTTCTGGCGATAATGACAAAATCCTTGTTCTTTTTCGTATCCACCGCCGCCTTGATCTTGCCGACCGCCTCCTCGATCGGCACCACACGCTTGCCGGCAAGATGTCCGCAACGCTTGGGGCTGACCTGATCCTCGAGGTGAACCCCGGCGACACCGGCTCTTTCATAATCTTCGATGGTGCGAATCACGTTTATTGCATTGCCGTAACCTGTATCCGCATCGGCGATAACCGGGATGTTCACCGCTCTGGCGATGTTTGTGGCATTGGCAACCATCTGTGTTTCAGTAAGAAGGCCCACATCGGGAATGCCGTATGACGTGAGAGATGTGCCGTAGCCCGTCATGTAGACAAAATCAAATCCCACCTTTTCAACAATCCGCGCGTGGAGCGGGTTCGAAGCTCCCGGGGTGACAATGTAGTTTTTCTCCGCCAACAATTGTCTCAATTTGCCTGTCATATTCATTTGTAATTCTCCATTTTTTCGTTTTCTTTCAGCCGCTTTCCGGTTGCGAATAACCCAGCGAGAGGATCGCCTTTGGGTGATATCCGAGTGTTAGGAAAATGTGCGGAGCGTGTGCATTTTCCCGGGTCGGTCGAAGACAATTTTTGTTTTCAATCCCATCGCATCCATTTTTTGTTTCAACGGCGGAATTCGTTTCTGCTCGGAGGTATACTGGATGACCGGAAACAGGTTTTTCACGTTCAAAGCCCGGGCAATCCGGGTGCCGTTTTCCGCCGCCTCTTCGGGGGTTGAGTTGGTGTGGGATTCTCCCTGAATGGGAATCATGCCGATATCGATCTGAAATCGTCGGCCGATATCTTCAAAAACATCCGAGTAGATGCAATCGCCCAGTATGCATAAGGTAAACAAGCGGGTCTCCACCACAATGCCGGTGTTTTTGGATTCCACACATCCCCATTTCCGAAGGATTTCCTGCAGCCCCGGCGGCAGATCCGGATGCAACGCTTCAAAGAGATATACTTTCAGGCCATTGATCTGTCGCGTTTCACAGATGTTCAAGGAGATGAGCCGTTCGGCCGGGAGTTGCGCGTTTTTCAAGATGTGGTCGCAGAGATCACTGCAACCAACGAATCGGGCGCCGGTTCTCTTTGTTACTTCGACACTGTTGACAAAATGACCCGGATCACCGTGGGTTGTAAAGACAAAGGCGGCAGCCTCGTTGATATCCTCAACCCGAATGGGCGAATCCGCATTCTTATTGACCGATGGGTCAAACCAGAGGATCTCTTTGCCCGTATCAACCCGAAAAGCTGCATTGTCATACCATGTGATGTTTACCGGCATTTCATACACGTCTTTCTATGGCTTCAGGTTGCTTCCGCATTCCAGCACGTTACACCGCACAAGTCAACCATTTCGATGGTAAATATATCAGCTCATTTTCGGAAACAGCATGGGGTCGAAACAGCATGGGGTCAGAACGGAATTCGGGAAGCAGCGAATTTGGGGTCAAGAGAATTTGGGGTCTTGATTCTTGAATTCATCTTGTAAGCATTCAAGAATCAAGTCGCGGTAGGAATGCCGGTTACCCGGCACCCCCCGCACAGATCCCAGCATGCGGAACTACCGCACTGGGCTCCTACCTCAGGTCAAACGCAGAAGCGTTGATTCGTTGCTTCTCGTAC
>Ga0180009_10003970_pt1 | contig 16544 bp, 14 predicted proteins | sample OS_PC_MetaG_FD_123537 | JGI IMG/M metagenome (GOLD analysis project Ga0180009, IMG submission 123537) | Groundwater microbial communities from the Aspo Hard Rock Laboratory (HRL) deep subsurface site, Sweden - OS_PC_MetaG | ecosystem: Environmental > Aquatic > Deep subsurface > Groundwater...
GGCCGTAAAATTCTCTATCTTATCACCCCCGAAGGCATGGCAAATGTCAGCCGTTTGATGTATACACGTTTCCAGGAAACCCTCCACTATTATCATTATACTAAAGATCTACTTTCTGCTTACTTAATAAAACTCTACCAACAAGGGGAAAGAACGGTAAATATTTATGGTGCAGGTCAGCTTGCCGAGATCACTTACTATGCCGGAATAAGCACTCCCTTAAAACTAAATTCTATTATAAGCGATGATCCTTCTAAAGAAAAATTCTTAGGCCAGCAAACTATTTCTATTGAAGATTTTCTATCTCAATGCGCTAATTACAATAATCTCTCCAACCAAAAAATAATAATACTTTCTACCAACAACCCGGAGAAATTAACAAAAGAAATAAGTAAATATAAAAATATCCAAAAAAATATTAAAATAATCGACATAGAAAATATCCTTAAAAATAATCAATAAATTAATTTAAATCTTTTTATTTGAATTTGACCGGTCGACTGGTAGACCGGAAGACCGGTAGACTAAAATAGACCGGTAGACCGGCCGACTGGTAGACTGGAAGACTAAACTTATCTGCGGCATAATTTTCGTTTGTTAAATTATAACGAAAGATGGTATTAAAACGTGCAAATTACAATTGTAGGTACTGGCTATGTAGGTCTAGTCACAGGCACATGTCTATCTGACTTTGGTCTTAATGTAATCTGTGTGGACCAGGATAAAAACAAAATAGATATACTTAATTCTGGTGGTATTCCCATCTACGAACCTAATCTTGAACCTCTTATCGAAAAGAATGTATCAGCTGGCCGACTTTCCTTTACCACTGACCTAGAAAAATCAGTAAAGCAATCCCAAGTCATATTTATTGCCGTAGGCACTCCCCCCAATCACGATGGCTCAGCTAATATTGATCAGATTGAAAAGGTTGCCCAACAGATTGCCTCCTCCATGAATGACTATAAAGTTATAGTAAACAAAAGTACAGTCCCCATCGGCACTGCCGCCAAAATCAAAGAAATAATTAATCAAAATCAACATAACTCTGTCATTCCCGCGAAAGCGGGAATCCATCCCTCTGTAATTGCGAGGGAGCAGAGCGACCGAAGCAATCCCAATCTCAACCGTAGGACAGGCGTCTCGCCTGTCTATCCTATTCCCTTTGACATCGTCTCCAACCCGGAATTCCTCCGTGAGGGCTCGGCAGTCTATGACTTCACCCATCCCGACAAAATAGTAATCGGCACCAACAGCCTCAAAGCCTTAAAAATAATGCAGGAAATCTACCGTCCCCTTTACTTAATTGATACACCCTTTGTAATTACCAATCCTGAAACTGCGGAGTTAATCAAATATGCCTGTAATGCCTTCTTGGCTACCAAAATTACCTTTATTAATGAAATTGCCAACCTCTGTGATAAAGTAGGAGCAGATGTCCATCAGATAGCCAAAGCGATGGGCTTGGATGGACGTATCAGTCCAAAATTTCTCCACCCCGGTCCCGGTTATGGCGGCTCCTGTTTCCCTAAGGATACCAAAGCCCTCTGCAGTATTGCTTCTTCCTATGGTTATGAATTTAAAACTTTGGAGGCGGTAGTTAAAGCCAACAAGCGTCAAAGAGAACTAATGGTAGAAAAAATTAAACACCATCTCGGCGACCTTAAAGGAAAAACTATCGCTGTCTTAGGCCTGGCCTTTAAACAAAATACCGATGATATTCGAAAGTCTCCCTCTATTGATATTATTAAACTCTTACTTAAAGAAGGAGCAAACATCAGATGCTTTGACCCACTGGCAATGGAAAATACTCGCAAAATCCTTCCCGATTTAACTTATTGTCAGGATGAATATGAAACCGCTCAAGGTAGTAATGCCCTGGTGATTGCTACTGAATGGAATCAATTCCGTAATCTCGACCTACTTAAAATAAAAAAATTACTTAAATCTCCCATCCTACTTGACCTAAGAAACTTATACGACCCAGCCAAAGCAAAATCCATTGGCTTTGTCTATGAGGGAGTGGGGAGGAAATAAAAATTAAATTTCAGTTAGATAGTTATTTGCGATATAAAATATTAGTTATTTAAAATTAAATAAGAGGGTAAAAATATGTCTGAAAACATTGAAGTTGTTATACTTTGTGGTGGATTAGGGACTCGCATAAAAGAAGAAACAGAATATCGCCCAAAACCAATGGTTGAAATTGGCGGAAAACCAATATTATGGCATATTATGAAAATTTATAGTCATTATGGGTTTAAAGATTTTGTCTTATGTCTTGGATATAAAGGTGAGTTAATAAAAGAATATTTCTATAACTATGAAATTTTAAACAATGATTTTACCATAGAACTTGGGAAACAAAAAATTGAAGTGCATAATTCACATGGAGAAACCGGTTGGAGGGTTACTTTAGTTGATACTGGAACGAATGCTCTCAAAGGGGCGAGATTAAAAAAAATTGAAAGATATATTGATTCTGATACATTTATGGTAACTTATGGCGATGGAGTTGCAAATATAAATATCTCTGATCTTTTAAAATTTCATAATAATCATGGTAAAATTGCTACTCTTACCGGCGTAAAACCTCCATCGCGTTTTGGAGCTCTTTCAATTAAAGGAGATAAAATAAATAAATTTATTGAGAAACCACAGGCAATAGAAGGATTAATAAATGGTGGTTTTTTTGTATTTAATAAAAGAATATTTGATTATTTAGATGATAAAGATTCCTGTGACCTTGAAATCGGAACATTAGATAAACTTGCACAAGAAGAAGAGTTAATGGTATATAAACATCTCGATGATTGGATGTGTATGGATACTTTGAGGGATATGCAATATCTTCAGAGATTGTGGCAAAGTGATAAAGCATTTTGGAAAATTTGGAAAGATTAAAATGAAAAAAACGATACTCCTGACCGGAGCTACTGGTTTTTTAGGTAGCCATGTATTAGAAAAATTTTTTAAAGAAGGGCATAAGATTATTATTTTAAAAAGAAGTTTTTCTAATACATGGAGGATAGATCATATACTTAATAAAGTTATTTCTTATGATATTGACAAAGATAATTTAGAGATGCCTTTTAAGGAAAATAAAATAGATATTGTAATACATACAGCTACAAAATATGGTAGAAAAAATGAAAAAACTAGTGAAATCTTAAAAAGTAATTTAATTTTTCCGTTAGAATTATTAGAGTTAGCTACATTTTTTAATACTGATACATTTTTTAATACTGATACAGTACTCTGTAAATATTTAAATTATTATTCTTTATCCAAAAAACAGTTTGTAGAATGGACGAAATTATTTTGTAACAAAATTAAAATTATTAATCTTAAATTGGAACATATGTATGGCGAAAAAGATGATTTTACGAAATTCATTCCTTTTATAATTAAGCAATTTTTAATGAATGCAGAAAAGATAAAATTAACCAAAGGAGAGCAAAAGAGAGATTTTATATATGTAAGTGATATAGTTGATGCTTATTACGAAATATTTCTGCAAGTGAAAAAATTTAATAAGGGATTTTATGAATACGAAATAGGGTCGGGTAAAAATATAAAAATAAAATCACTTGTTCAATCGCTAAAAAAATTAACTAATAACAAAAATACTATCTTAAGTTTTGGGGACTTACCATATAGAGAAAATGAAATTATGGAATCCAAATCTGATATTAAAAAGATAAAAGAAGAAATAGGGTGGCAGCCGCAAGTTGCATTAAAAGAAGGTTTATTAAAAGTTATTGATTGGTACAAAAACTATAAGGATTTAAAAAAATGATAAAAAATTTTAAAAATATTTATAAAAACAAAAAAGTATTGATTACTGGTCATACTGGTTTTAAGGGTAGCTGGTTATCTTTATGGCTTTTAGAATTGGGTGCCAATGTTATTGGTTATTCTTTAGAACCGCCAACAGAGCCAAATTTATTTGAGTCTATAAATTTAAAGAATAAAATCACCCATATTTTTGGTGATGTACGAGATGAGAATCATCTTTTTACCGTCTTTGAAAAATATAAGCCTGAATTCGTTTTTCACTTGGCTGCTCAACCATTAGTAAGGCTTTCTTATACAGAACCAAAATTAACTTATGAAACAAATATAATGGGAACGATAAATGTATTAGAAGCAGCAAGAAAGGCAAACAGTGTTAAAGTATGTATCGTTATTACCACTGATAAATGTTATGAAAACAAGGAATGGATTTATGGATATAGAGAAATAGATCCTATGGGGGGATATGATCCGTATAGCTCCAGTAAGGGATGTGCCGAACTTATAACTGCTGCTTATAGAAACTCCTTTTTTAATCCCGATGATTATGGAAGAAATCATAAGGTGGCTTTATCAAGTGTTAGGGCAGGAAATGTGATAGGTGGTGGCGATTGGGGAGAGGATAGACTCATACCAGATTGTATAAGAATGCTTTCTCAAAATAAAACAATTATTATCCGCAATCCAAAAGCAATAAGACCCTGGCAATATGTTTTAGAGCCATTATCAGGATATCTATTACTTGGAGCTTTAATGTATCAAGATGGAAAAAGATATTGTAGTGCTTGGAATTTTGGTCCAAATGATAATGATATTATTACAGTGGAAGAAATAATAAAATCGGCAATTAGAAACTGGGGCACCGGTGATTATAAAGTAGATACATCAAGTCAACCTCATGAAGCCAGTTTACTAAAATTAGATACAAGTAAAGCGCGCATATTTCTTGGATGGAAACCAGTTTATAATATATATGAAACAATTAAAAGGACGATTAATTGGTATAAGAATTTTTATAATAGTACAGAGAAAAAAAAATTATACAAGATTACTGTAAGTGAAATCCGTGAATATATGAGATGTTTAGATAATAATTATAATAAAGAGGTAGATTAAAATAATACATGAAAAGTAAAAATATAAAAAAAGAAATATTTAATCTTGTTGCCGAATATTATGCAGAAGAGCATAAGAAAAAGCCATTTATTCCAGGAGAAACCTATATCCCATATGCAGGACGCGTATATGATGAAAAAGAAATGATTTCTCTTGTTGAGTCTGCTCTAGACTTTTGGCTTACAGCTGGAAGATTTGTAAAAAAATTCGAGAAGGATTTTTCAAAATATTTAGGAGTAAAACATTGTATTTTAACAAATTCAGGTTCTTCTGCTAATCTTTTGGCTATATCTGCTTTAACTTCACCAAAATTAGGGGACAGAAGGCTTAAACCGGGGGATGAAGTTATAACTACTGCTTGTGCCTTCCCCACTACTGTAAATCCAATTATACAGAATAACTTAATTCCTGTTTTTATAGATGTAGATGTTGGAAAATATAATATCCAAACAGATAAAATTGAAGGAGCAATATCTAAAAAAACTAAAGCAATTTTTTTAGCTCATACGCTTGGCAATCCTTTTAACCTTGATAAAATTCAAAAAATATGTAAAAAATATAACCTTTGGTTAATAGAAGATAATTGTGATGCATTAGGTTCTAAATATAATGAAAAATATACGGGTACATTTGGATATATGTCTACCTTTAGCTTTTATCCCGCACATCATATAACTATGGGTGAGGGGGGAGCATTAGTTACAAATGATAATCAATTGGATAAGTTAATTAAATCTTTTAGAGATTGGGGCCGGGATTGTTGGTGTGAACCAGGATGTGATAATACCTGCGGCAAACGATTTAGTTGGCAATTAGGCAGTTTACCTTATGGATATGATCATAAATATGTATATTCTCATATCGGTTTCAACTTAAAAATTACAGATATGCAAGCAGCAATCGGAGTCGAACAACTTAAGAAATTACCTTTATTTATTAAAGCGAGAAAGAATAATTTTAAATCTTTATATGAGGGTTTAAAGAAATTTGAAAAATACTTTATATTACCAGAGGTAGAATCCAAAGCTGACCCCAGCTGGTTTGGATTTCTATTAACAGTTAGAAAAGATGCAGGATTTACACGTGATGAGATTGTGAAATATTTAGAAAATAATAAAATCGCAACCAGAATGCTTTTTGCTGGGAATATTATTCGGCATCCGAGTTTTAAAGATATAAATTATCGTGTATATGAAAACCTTAATAACACGGATTTTATAATGAATAATACATTTTGGTTAGGAGTTTATCCGGGATTAAGTTCAGAAATGATAAATTATATCATAAACAAAATAGAGAAATTTATTAAAAAGAGGGAAAGAATATAATGAAATATTTGATCACAGGTGGTTGTGGGTTTTTAGGTTCGAATTTGGCTTTAGAAGTTCTATCGAGAGATGAGGACCTTTATATATTTGATAATTTATACAGAGAAAGTTCTTATAAAAACCTTGAATGGCTAAAGCGCAAAGGAAAGTTTAAGTTTATTCATGCAGATATAAGAAATTTAAATGATGTTGAAAATGCAATAAAATCTATAATACCAGATGTTATATTTCATTTAGCGGGTCAGGTAGCTATGACAACATCGCTCGAAAATCCGAGGATGGATTTTGAAGTCAATGCGCTCGGCTCATTAAATATACTTGAATCTGTTAGGAAATATTCACCCGATAGTATTATAATTTATTCTTCTACGAACAAAGTATATGGTGATTTAAATTATCTAAAATATCAAGAGAATGAAACGAGATATGTCGCTGTGGATTATCCAAATGGTTTTAATGAGAATTTAAAATTAGACTTTCATTCACCTTATGGCTGTTCAAAAGGAGCGGCAGACCAGTATATGCTGGATTACGCAAGAATATTTGGTTTAAAAACAGTTGTTTTTAGGCATTCTTCTATGTATGGCGGAAGACAGTTTGCCACTTATGATCAGGGCTGGATTGGGTGGTTTTGTCAAAAAGCTATTGAGGTAAAAAGAGGTATACTGAAAGAGCCATTTACTATTTCAGGAAATGGGAAACAGGTGAGAGACATCTTGTATATAGATGATGTGGTGAATCTTTATTTAAAAGTGATTAAAAATATAGATAAAGCAAAAGGGCAAGCATTTAATGTTGGAGGGGGAATTAAAAATAGTTTATCTTTAATTGAGCTTTTTAATATATTAGAAAAAGAATTAGATGTAAAAATGAATTACAAGAAAATTTCATGGAGAAAAGGCGACCAAAAAATCTTTGTTGCAGATATTTCGAAAGTGAAAAAAAAGATAAATTGGCAAACAAAAATAGATAAATTAACTGGTATAAAAAATTCACTTAAATGGGTAAAGGATTTTTTATAATATAAATGAAAGCCATATTTTAGATATGAAAAATAAGCTAAATAAATACTATACTATTATTCGTTTTTAGAGTGTTTTTTATATGATTGTTTTTATATTGATGAACTTAATTAATTGGAATTTATCAAATTTTTGAGGAAAGCAAAAGATAGATGAATAGAAAAATATTTGTTCAAATACCAAGTAATGATCCATCAGGTGGAGTTAAAGTTGCAAATCAATTGGTTAACTTATTTCGAGAACATGATTATGAATCATATGTTGTTTTACCAAATGAAATACAACAAGCAGATTGGCTTATATGTCCTGCGCCTACGATAAATATTTATAAGATGAAAAAACTATGCGAAAAAAGTAGCATTGTTATTGATAATTGGGTTGATAAAAATACTATTTCAGAGAGTGCTAAATTAAAAGCAAATGCAAAGGTGTTTTATGCACAAGGATGTACTTTTCCTAAAAGTAAATATTTGATGGGGGATAGTTTTTTAAAAAAGGATACGCCATATACCCATTTTTGGGCAGTAAGTAAGGATTCTCTAATATATCTCAAATTGAAGTACCAACGTGTCCAAAATTGGTATTTAGTAAACCCATATTTTGATCTAGAGTTTATAGAGCAGAATACTTCCGATATACAGCGGAAAGATAAAATAGTTTGTCTTAGTAGAAAAGGGAAAAGCTATATTCAAATGTCTCAATTTTTATTTGATTCAAAGATAAAGTTTGAGATAATAAATAGAAAATTTACCGAAAAAGAGTTTTACCAATTATGTGCTTCAAGTAAATTTTTTCTTAGTACAGCAATAGGAATTAATAATCATTGTATTAAAAATTTTATGAAAATATTTTTAAATAATTTTAGAGAAAAAAAATATGAGCTAATAACTCATGTTATTCCTCTTGGACACAAAGAAGGTTTTCCTCTGCCCCCTACAGAAGCTGCACTTTGTGGCTCAGTGGTCATTGGTTTTGCAATGGGTGGTGGTTTAGAATGGATGTCACCTTCTACTTGTTTTTTAGCCAAGGATAGAAGCTATTTTTCGCTAATAAAGAAAATCAAAGAGGCATTATCTGCTTCAGATGAAGAGCTAGATACAATGAGGGAGAATGCTTTTAAGGCTGTGAGTAAATTCGACAAAAAGCGTACATGGCGGCAAATAAAGGTTTTTTTAAAAAACATATGACTACATTAAAAAAGGTATCTATAATTATACCAACACGAAATAGAGTAAATTATCTTGAGAGGACAATTCATAGTGCACTTATGCAGGATTACGCAAATATTGAGATTATCATAACAGACAACGCTTCATCAGACAACACTGAAGATGTAGTAAAGAAATATTTGCATGACAAAAAAGTGAAGTACTTTAGAAATAATTACAACATAGGCATGGCTGCTAATTGGAACAAGGCTTTAATGAAATATGCTTCTGGTAAATATGTTATGCTTCTTCCCGATGATGATCGTTTAGTAGATAATTCTTATATTAGTGAGGCGATGGAACTAATAGATAGGAATTTAAATGTTGTATTAGTTTTTGCAAACTACCAAGAGGTAGATTTGACAACTGGTGAAATTTTAAGAAAAATTAAAGTTAATTTCCCTCCAATTTTTGATGGCAGATGGTTTTGGATACACTATTGGGAAAATAGAGATGGTATAAATGGGATAGGATGTCCACAGCTAACTACCTTATATTCAAGAAATATTGCCAAAGAGGTAGGGGGATATTTTTTAGATGTATATAGCCCAGATACTCTTTTAGTCTTACACATACTTCTTCATGGAAAAGTTGGGTTCATTCCGAATATAGTTGCTGAGTATGGGATACATGCATCTAATGCATCTAAAGAAACTGACGGACGGGTCTTATATAGTGATCTACAGTACATTAGGTCATCTGCTGAGTATTCCATGGATATGGGGCTTAAGCCTAAAGAGGTAGAAAGATGGAAGAATAGATTAATGATTTTTCGTATGAGGCATATATGCAGCATTTATTTTCGTAAGTTATTAAATGGCAATCTATTGCAAGTTTTAGAGTTTTTGGGGTTAGTGAGAAAAAACAACGATATGAAATACTTAGTTTATTCAATTTTAGAAATCTTTTACCGTAAGTTTAAAAAACTCGTGTCTTTCAGAAAAGAAGAAATTTAGAGGCAGACATGACTGAAAACCAGCGTAAGATATTTTGGATCTCTACTTTTACTAATTACGAATCAATTTTTATTTCAATTATAATCAGCTTAATATTTGCTCACATTTAGGAATTATGCGCGTTATAAGCACATGGTATGCTACTAGTATGCAATTCCTCATGTAAGTATAACAATACTAACTTTAAAGAGGTTGAAAATGCAAGAATTTGTTCCGGGTTTAGTATCAATATGTACAACGACATACAATCGTCCTAATTTCTTGAATAAGTTAATAGAAACAGTTTTGTCACAAACATATGAAAATTGGGAAATGATAATATATGATAACTCTGAAAACGATGATACCAAAGTTATGTGTCAGAAATTTCAAAATGAAAGAATTAGATATTATAAGAATAAGAAAAATATTGGTATGGGTAAAAATGCGCTTAAAGCATTTAGTTTTGTGAGGGGCGAATACATGACATTTACTCCTGATGATGACTATTGGGATAAAAATAATTTGGAAAAAAAAGTAACATTTCTGAATGAACATAAAAATATAAATATTGTATTTTCGAACGCTTATAGAATTGATTATGTTGGCAATCTTTATTACGATCCTTCATTTTTCAATACTGAAGATTCCATTTTTGGAGCAAAAGATGAATGTATAGATGCAGAATATTTACTTCCAGGTAACAATAAAACTCCCAAGCTCTTTTTGTGTATTTTAACCGCAATGCTTCGTTCCAAGAATTTACTTGATGTATTTAAGGAAAGTTACCATTTGAACTCTGAAGAGTACTTATGTTGGTATATTGGTGCGGTTGAAGAAAAGGTAGGTTTTATCTACGATAAGTTAGTATATATAAGGGAAGCTGAACATTATAGAGAAGTTCTTGTTAATGGAAAGATTATTGATTGGAAAGTTGATAAAAGATATCGTCAACAGCAGCTGATTGATATTTATAGGAGTTTAATTATATTTCATCCTGAATCATCTAAACGCCTGATGTCTCAAAATGTTTCCACTTTCGTATCTAAGGCAGTCATTTCTGAAGGGAATGGGCTATTAGGCAAAATTCACGGGGCTTTACTATCTCGTGAATGTATTGAAGGAATCAATTTAAAAATATTAGTCGGATTGTATTGTCAATTAGTAAAGAAAAAATTAGCAAGAAACACGCTATTTCGTCGTGTTGTAAAATAATATGAATGAAAATCAGAATTTGATAGAAAATGCTATTATAGAGGTGCCAATTGATAGATCAGTAGTAGGACCTACGCTGTTTGTTGTGATATCCCAGATTGTGGGCATGGTGTCGAGTATAATACTTATTCCTGTGGGATTGGCTGCATTTGGGGCTGAGCAATATGCTTTGTTGGTATTACTTCAGTCAACTTTATCGATTTTTGCAATGGCTGATTTTGGTATGGGAGCTTCGGTTAAAAATTATATTGCTAACGAAAAAACCAAGGGTAATTGGAACAAGATAAACCAAGCAGTATCTTCATTTACTTTATTATACTTAGTAATAGGTTTTATTATATTTATAATATGTTTATTGAGCGTTCAACTCCATTTATTGCCTTGGTCTTCTATTCTTAATATTCAAAGTGATCTCGTGCCTGTGGCATCACGATTGATTATTATAGTTGGGCTTATTATAGCTGTTAGAGTTATTGCTAGTTTATGGCTGAATGTGTTCCAGGGACTACAGATGGTAAGTTGGATTTATAAATTTGATATAGCTGTTAAACTTATCCAGTTATTTGTAGTTTGGATTGCCATTAAAATTATTCCTAAAATTGAGGTTTATTGTTTTCTCCAAGGCATATTTACTTTGCTCACTCCAATGATATTAATACCAATTGCTTTTCGGAGATTCCATAATTTTAGACCAATATTTCCTAGTAGTCTATGGAAAATTATAAAACCGTTATTCTCTACAAGTGTTCTTTTTTTTATACTTATGATAAATTCTTTTATATTTACAAGTACTGATAATTTGGTTTTGACTCACCTTATTGGTCTTAATTCTATTACCTTTTACAGCCTATCATATAAGCTATTTGCATTTCCTGCTAGTTTTTTGGGAAGCATAGGGATTGTTTTGTGGCCGTTATTGAGTTGCTTATCAGCTAAAAATCTAAAAACTGATTTACAGGTATACTACACTTGGATATTAAGATATACTGTAATTGCATTTATGGGTTCTATGCTGTTTATACTAATGATATCAGATATACTTCTCCTAGTCTGGCTGGGAGAAGACAGTTTTCAAGGTTTTCCCTTAATGTTGATTTTTACTTTTACAACAATTATATTTTCTTGGGGTGGTGTTCATGCTTTATTTTGTAATAGTATGGGTAAGCTAAAGTTTCAAGTAATTGCAAGTTCTTTTGGGGTGATAATAAATATCGTATTGTCTATCATTTTAACAAAGAAAATCGGCCAGATTGGTGTTGCTATAGGTACCTTGTGTGGTACTATTTTAGGAACGGCATTACCTCTGTCTTGGTATGTTTCAAAGCTAATTAATGTAAACCCAATCAAAGAACTTGGGAAGGTACTGCAATCGTATATTGGCCCACTTATATTCTTTATATCAGCTCTGTTTTTAATAAGGATTTACGCTTTGAATGTATATTTAAAGTTATACCTGTCGGGAATCATGGGATGTCTTTTTATTTTTTTTACTATACGTTTTACATTGCACAAAGACGAAAAACAATTTTTATTTAAATCTATGGGAAAGATAGGGTATGTTATTAGTTATTTCTTTAAGTAAAAATACATTTTTATTGTCGTTAGCTATTGTTTTTATAATGGAAACCATGCTCTCGCAAAGCAAGAGTTTAAACTTTCAAAAAAGAGGAAACTTAAATTATGAGCATTCCCAAAGTAAGCATTTTGATTCCAGTTTATAATAGAGAAAAATTTATACAAAGAACGATTGAATCTGCCATAAATCAGACTTATGAAAACATTGAAATAATAGCAGTTGATAATAAAAGTACAGATAGAACCCATGAAGTATTAAAAGATTATGCTGGGAAAACCCCTAAAATGAAAGTTTATCAGAATGATGAAAATTTAGGGCCCGTGAGAAATTGGAAAAAATGTTTGGAATACAGTTCGGGAGAATTTATAAAGATTCTTTTTTCAGATGATTGGATAGAGAAAACATTTATTGAGAAGTGCATGGAGATCTTATTGGCCTATAATGATGTGGGGTTTGTTTATACTAAAACTTATATTATAGAGGCCAATAGAAAGTTTAATTATATAAATGATGTTGAAGGTAAAAAAGAAAGGGAATATTTTGTGAGTGAATCCATAAAATATCCTAAAGGAAAAACACCGGTTTCTCCAGGTTGTGCTCTATTCCGTAAAGAAAATATGACAATAGAAAGTAATATCCCTAATTGTCTATTACTAAATCACGAAAATATTGGTGCTGGAGTAGATCTTTTAATTTACCTAAATTCGTTTAAAAGAAAAAAATACTGTTATTATATCTCTAATACAACAGCCTATTTTATAAAACATGATGAATCTATTACTATCATAGAAGATAAGACGATCTGGAAATATTACTTTACTGCCTTACTATACTATATAAAAAGAGAAGATATATCAAATCGTATTTACGATTTAAAGGTTAATATTTTGAAGTGTTTTAAATTAAAAGATTTTGTTAGATATAAAGAACTACTAGAATTATATGGTTTTAAGGATTGCAGTATTAATAGACGAGATTTTATATTGCAAGCTTTTATAAAAATATTTAAATCAACGAAAAATGTCATATTATATAGATATAGAAGCTATTTTAACAGAGATTGGATGGATAAAAGTTGAAAAAAATACCTCTAGTTTCAATAATCACCCCTTCTTACAATCAGGGTGAGTTTATAGAGGATACTCTACTTAATGTGAAGAATCAGGATTATCCAAACATTGAGCATATATTTGTGGATGGAGGTTCAATGGATAAAACATTAGATATACTCAAGAAGTATGAGGGTGCTTATAATATGCGATGGGTTTCTGAGCCAGATGAGGGGCAGGCGGATGCAATAGATAAAGGATTTAAAATGGCAAAAGGTTCCATTTTAACCTGGTTAAATTCTGATGATTATTATCTTCATGAACAAGTTATCAGTAAAGTAGTCTGCTATTTTGAATTATATAAATCAGTTCAGGTTGTTACTGGTAATGGATATTATGTAAACAAAGATAGAAGATTTTTATCTCCTATTGTAATAAAAAAAGATTTAGTAAATCTAAAATATATGAAATTTGGTGATTTTATTCTTCAACCTTCTACTTTCTTTAAAAGAGAAGTAAAAGATAAAGTGTTAATTGATAAGGATTATACCTATGCTTTTGATTGGTTGTTTTTTTTAAATATCTTTGAAGAGAAGTTTAATGTATTAGCAGTTGATGATTTTTTGTCTGCTTATAGATTACATAGTAAGCATAAAACCGGAGAAGATAACGCGAAAAGAAAAAAAGAAATTGCTAAAATTATAAAAAGAAATTTTGGGACTCTTAAATTACAGACATTGTATTGCTACATTATTTATTGGCTATATTCATTTTCTGAATTTTTACCAGATCCTATCGGAAAACATCTTAAAAATTTTGTTAAGGGAATTAATGCAATAATGTCAAAGCTAACATTTTATAGGATATATTCCTGTTAGAAAGATATTAAAGTGCAGTATGTATTCATAAAAACACTAAGAGTTATTATTTAAAAATAAACAGCGACTGTTGTATTAACTGAGTATAAAATAAAGGAAATAAATATAATTTAAATTAATAAAATTTAGATATGAATATTATAGAAGAAATTTAAATATTATTAAAAATTTAATAAAAATATTATGAGGGATTTAAAAATGAAAAAAGCACTGATTACCGGGATTACCGGTCAGGATGGTTCCTATCTGGCAGAGTTCCTGCTTTCTAAAGGATACGAAGTTCATGGTCTTATCAGGCGGGCCAGTACTTTTAATACCAGCAGGATAGACCATATTTATAAAGACCCTCATATAAGAGGGGTAAGATTGCATCTTCATTATGGTGACCTTAGTGATTCCGGTCAGCTTACCAATCTTATCTATAATATTAAGCCTGATGAAATTTACCATTTAGGGGCACAGAGTCACGTGCGAGTCAGTTTTGATATCCCGGAATATACCGGGGATATTACTGCCTTGGGGACTACCAGGATATTAGAGGCAGTAAGAAGAAGCGGAATAAAGACTAAATTCTATCAAGCCTCTTCAAGTGAAATGTTTGGTGATGCCCCGGCACCCCAGAATGAAAATACCCCCTTTAGAGCGAGAAGCCCTTATGCAGCCGCTAAGATTTATGCTTACTGGATGGTCCGTAATTATCAGGAGGGATATAATATATTTGCCTGTAATGGGATACTGTTTAATCACGAATCGGTACCGAAAAATTCTCCATTGATTGTAGATATAAATGGAAAAATGGATATCATTCCCATTGAAGATTTATTTAGAGCAGAAAAACACAGGTATGAAGGAATATTAGATGAGTATAAAGGTGCCCTCGTATGGAACGGTGAATATTGGACTAAAATAATTAATGGGACTTGCTATAGAGATACGAAAAAACCTTTGAGATTAATTCAAACAAGAGAAGCATGTTATGAGGCAACCTATGAACATATTTGTTTTGATGAAGAAAATATTGAAGTAAAGACAAAGGATATTGAAATAGGAGATAAAGTTTTTAGAATCAGCTTCCCTGAAAGTAAAGGCGAATTAAAATTAGATAAAAGATTATCTAAGTTTATTGGATATTTAGTTGGCGATGGGACTATTGATGAGAGGGGACGTATAAGATTAACAGGTATAGATAAGCAAGAGTTAATTAAAATAGCTGATTTAGTAATAGGGCAATTTGGTTGGACGTATAGACTAAATACATATGGACCAGGAAAATTTGACAATTGCAAAGAAGATATATGGCAATTAGATATTAATAACGATATTTATTTTGGACTGTGGCTAAGAAGTTATATTTATACAAAGCATTCTCACGAGAAAAAGGTCCCAATCTTTATTTTGAATTCAGATGTGGAGACAAAAAGGGCGTTCTTTGACGGATACTATTTAGCAGATGGAAGAAATGAGGGCAATGAAAGATATAAATACAAAGGATTTACTACAAAATCAGCCACATTATGTTTAGGGCTTATTTTTATTTTTAGGAGCTTTTCAGAGCAAACGATAAAATGCAAATGTGAGTACAAAGATGAAAGAAGATATTATTATGTACAATTAGGAACTCAGAATCCAACAAATAAAGGTAAACATCTAAGAAAGGATTTAAATGAAGTAATTAAGGCAATTGACACAGTTTCTCCCGATGGATGGTTTTTTGATATTCAAACAGAATCTCAGAGTTTTGCAACAGGTCCTAATTTATTTAAAATTCATAATAGCCCACGGAGGGGTGAAACGTTCGTAACAAGGAAAATAACCCGAGGAATAGCCCGAATTATAGCCGGAAAAGATAAGAAGCTATACCTGGGTAATTTAGAGGCGAAAAGAGATTGGGGATATGCCCCTGATTATGTAGAGGCAATGTGGTTGATGTTACAACAGGAAAGACCGGAGGATTATGTTATCGGTACTGGAGAGACCCATTCGGTTAAAGAATTTTTAGAAGAAGTCTTTAATTATGCGGGATTAGATTGGAAGGAATATGTAGAGATAGACCCTCGTTACTTTAGGCCTACGGAGGTAGAATTATTGCTGGCTGATTCTTCCAGAGCCAGGAAAGAGCTGGGCTGGAGTCCGAGGATAACCTTTAAAGAGCTGGTTAAGATAATGGTAGATAGTGATATGGAATTAATTGGACTGGATTCCCCTGGTGAAGGGAAGAAGATTTTAAAACAAAAGGGGATTGGTTGGACAGAGAATCATTTGACGGTGGGATAGAAGGAGTGAAAGATGAGTTTTTGGAAAGAGAAGAGAGTTATTGTTACCGGTGGAGCTGGTTTTTTAGGTTCATATGTGATAGAGAAATTAAAAGAGCGAGGGTGTAGGAATATATTCGTCCCTTTAGTAGATGACTACGATCTAACTA
>Ga0180009_10003971_pt1 | contig 16538 bp, 13 predicted proteins | sample OS_PC_MetaG_FD_123537 | JGI IMG/M metagenome (GOLD analysis project Ga0180009, IMG submission 123537) | Groundwater microbial communities from the Aspo Hard Rock Laboratory (HRL) deep subsurface site, Sweden - OS_PC_MetaG | ecosystem: Environmental > Aquatic > Deep subsurface > Groundwater...
ATCGACCTGGTGCTGGCCGGCGACAACGCCGTGGTCATCGCCATGGCGGTCAAGAACCTGCCGGGCAGACAGCGCCTGTGGGGGATCGGCCTGGGGGCGGGCGGGGCAGTCGTCGTCCGGGTGATCTGCACTTTTCTGGTGGCCCAACTGCTGAACATGCAGTTCATCAAACTTGTCGGGGGGGCGGTGATCATCTGGATAGCAGTCAAGCTGCTCACCGAGGGCGCCAAGGAAGAGTGCCAGGACCGCGAGTGCGGAAGCCTCTGGCAGGCGCTATGGATCATCATCGTGGCGGACATGAGCATGGGCATCGACAACATGCTGGCCGTCGCGCCGCCAGCCACGGCAACCTGTTCCTGCTGCTCTTCGGCCTGGTGCTTTCGATCCCCTTCGTGGTGTTCATGAGCAACATGCTCTCCAAGCTGATGGACAGGTACCCGATCATACTCTGGGCTGGTGCGGCCATACTCGGCAAGGTCGGAGGCGAAATGATGATCACCGACCCGTGGGTCCACGGTCTGCTGAGCCCGCCCAAGTGGGTTGAGTACGCGGTTATGGTGTTCTTTGTCCTCTTCATCTGCGGGCTGAGCAAATTGCTTCTTAATCGGCGCAAGACTGCAATTTCAATCGAGCAACCCGCCGCCACGGACGGCGCGGTCTGAAGAGGACGGCTGCCACGTGGCCCGTTGCCTGGAATTCACTTCGTTGGCTGCGCATGGAGCCACGGTCGATGGCGCCATTGTGCGACGACGGGCCGGACCCTTTTTATGGCTTGGACGGTTGCTTCCGTTTCATTTTCCTCAGATCATCCACACCAAAGACATAGTTTTTGCCGACCTTACGAAAAGGCAACTTCCCCTCTTTGGCCCATCTTCGCACGGTTACTTCCGCAACCTCAAGGTATTCCGAACTTTCCTTGATGGTCAGAGTCGAGGGGAGATCTCCGAAGACCTCGTCGTATGTGTAATTATCCTTGTCAAAACCTTTACGGGCGATGAGCGAAAAAAGCCTTTCCCGTTCTGCCATCGGCAATGATCCTGTCCCGGAAGGTTTGCCTCCGACGCTTCCATCTCCTTCGTCGGATAGGGTTTCAATATCGAACGCAGCTCCTTTTGATTGCAGGCATGCGGATCCATCCAGAAGTCTTCGAGCTCCTTCCTGACCATGACCGGCATTCTGTCATGGATGGGGCGGATGATTTTATTGGGCGCCGTCGTGATGATCGTGCAGGTATGGACGGGTTTCTTCTCAGGCGAGATCCAGGTTTCATAAAGGCCGGCAAGACCGAAAGGCTGACCTGATTTAAGAGAGAAACGGAGAGGCTTTTTGATCCGGCCAAGCTTCTGCCATTCATAGAATCCATCGGCAACAATCAGACACCGGCGTCTTTTGAAAGCCTCCCGGAAACTCGGTTTTTCTGAAACGGTTTCCGCACGCGCATTGAACATCCTTTTTCCGATGGATGGATCCTTGGCCCATGACGGGATCAGGCCCCAGCGGAAATCAGCCAGTTTGTTGACATCATCCCGGATGACGGCGGAAATCTGCCGGCCGGGAGCGATGTTACGGCCCGGCCTGTATTCGCAGGCGACTTCCTCGATGCGAAAGGACTCCACAATCACGGATAAATCGGTCAGAAGGATAAAACGTCCGCACATGGTTTTCTCATCGTCAACATTTCCGCCTCCCCGGCGATCCCGGGCCGTATCGGGAATCTTTGCCTGCGCCCATTCCGGCGCTTTCGCCCGGCGGCTCACGCCTGGGGCGTGAACTCGGGAAACATGATTGTATCAACTCTTCATCAAACGGGACCGCGGCTGAGCGGCAGGTTAAAGGCGCTTCCCTCGAAGCAGAACTTCCCGAAACTCTTCGGGGGCGGGAGGGGATAGTCGCCGCAGTAGCAGGCGAGGCAGAAGTTTTCCCGGGGCATCCCCGTGGCCTGGACCATCCCCTCGAGGGAGAGGTAGTGCAGGCCGTCCAGGCCGATGAAGGAGGCGATGTCCGCCTCTTCCTCCTTCTCCGCGGCGATGAGTTCCCCTTTCATTGAAAAATCGATCCCGTAGGGGCAGGGGTGGCGTGTGGGCGGGCAGCTCACGACCATGTGGATCTCCTTGACGCCGCATTCGCGAAGATGGCGGACGCGGTTCCGGCTGGTCGTTCCCCGGATGATCGAATCCTCGACGATCACGATCTTTTTGCCGACGATGAGCGGTTTCACCGGATTGAGCTTGACCCGGACGCCGAAGTCCCGCATCGCCTGGCTCGGCTGGATGAAGGTCCGCCCCACGTAGTGGTTCCGGATCATCCCCATCTCGAAGGGGATCCGGCTCTCCTCGGCGTAGCCGAGGGCCGCATAGTTCCCCGAATCGGGGAACGGCATGACGAGATCCACGTCCGGCCGGCATTCCCGGGCCAGGTTGTGGCCGAGCCTTTTGCGGCAGAGGTAGACGTTCTCGCCGAAGATCTGGCTGTCGGGTCTGGCGAAGTAGATCAGTTCGAAGATGCAGTGGGAGGGCCTCTCCTTTGGGAAGGGTGTCAGGCTGTGGAGCCCCGCCTCGTCGATGATGATGATCTCGCCGGGCAGGACGTCCCGGATGTATTTCGCCCCCACGAGGTCGAAGGCGCAGGTCTCCGAGGCCACCACCCAGCCGCCGTTGAAACGGCCGAGGGCAAGGGGCCTGAACCCCCGCGGGTCGCGGACGGCGACGACGCGGTTCCGGGTCAGCATGACGATGCTGTAGGCGCCCTGCACCTGGGTAAGGGCCTTCGTCAGGGCCTCCTCCAGCCCCGCCTTCAGATGGGGGGCCATCAGGTGGACGATCACCTCGCTGTCCATCGTGGACTGGAAGATCGACCCCCGTTCCTCGAGCTCCGCCCGCAGTTCCAAGGCGTTGATCAGGTTCCCGTTGTGGGCCAGGGCGTAGTACTCGTCGGCATGGTGGACTAAAAAGGGCTGGGCGTTGGAGAGGACGGAGGAACCCGTCGTCGAATAGCGGACATGGCCGATCGCGAGGCGCCCGGGGAGCTTCCCGAGGATGTCCTCCCGGAAGACCTCCGAGGCGAGCCCCATCCCCTTGTGCTCCCAGACCTGGCAGCCGTCCGCGGAGGCGATTCCCGCGCTTTCCTGCCCCCGGTGCTGGAGGGCGAACAGGCCGAAGAAGGCCACCCGCGCCGCCTCTTCATGGCCGTACACCGCAAAGACGCCGCACTCCTCGAGCGGCTTGCCTGCCTGCAACTCTTCGTCCATGATCATCCTTTCCCGATCAGGATTGTAAAATTGACTGCAAATAGGTCGTAAGATTGGCATGGTTGTTGGTGATTTTCAGCTTGCGGCGGATGTGTTCACGATGCCGGTTGACGGTTGCCGGGGATACGCTCCGCATCTGAGCGATTTCCTTGGTCCGCAATCCGTTCCTGATCATGTTGCAGACGCTGATTTCCGTCGGAGTCAAGAATTGATGCTGATGGAGAAACCGGCTGATGAACGGGGATGTAATCTCCTCCAGATTGGTCCTTAGAATATCCGCGTATTTCCGCTGGGCCTTTGGCAGTTCGAGAGACAAGGCATGAAGGATCGGCATGATGACTTTTTCGATATTTACCTGCATGTCCTTATATATTCCCTGCTTTTCTCTTTCGATGTTCGCCATGACGGCCCGCAATGCCGCATTTGCCTCCTGCAGCGCCATCCGTTCCAGCAACAGTTGCCTGTTGTTTTCCTGCAGTTCCCTTTCCGCGGCAATCCGCACAGCGATTGCACCGATCCGCTGGGCCACCTCGTCGAGCAGCACCCGTTCCTCTTTGAGAAACGGCCCCTCATCGGATGGTGGCCGCTCCTCCAGATAAAAGATCGTCACATCACCCACCGGTTCGTTGTACATCATGATCTGCGACGACTGCCGCCACTTTGTCACTTTATAATTTCTGCTTTTAAAGGTCTGGTCCTTAAAGACAATCCGCGCGCAGGCAATTTCCGGATACTGCCAGGAAAGAGGAAGAATATCCGTAAGACATTTCAGGAAGTCTTCCATGGAATCACAGTAGCGCTCTGCCAATCGGGCGATGCTGTACAGACAGTTCAATTCTTTGATGCGCTCACGGAGGGCAATTTCCACCTGCTTCGGTTCCATGTCTTCACGCTGGGGAATCCGCCAGAGGAATGCAATCCAATCGCGGGGATCTCCTTTTCCTGTAAAATCTTCTCCTAATGAGCCTGTTTGCAACGACATAATAGCGGGCCTCCTTTGCCAGTATAATATGGGCAATCAATAGGGAATGACTTTGTATTTTAATGCCTATAAATTATAGGCATTACGAGTGCATTTTGACCGTATTTACGTGCGACATATTAGCAGGTAGAAAAATATAACGCAATAATATTTTCAAAGGAGGTTCCGTTGATCATGACAGCGCTTAACTCCATCCTGAAAGGAAGGCAAAGCCAGCCGCACCTGCTTATCGAGGTATTGCATGATGTGCAGGACCTTTACGGCTACCTGCCGGAGGAAGCCATGAGTGCCGTTGCGCAGGAGCTGGGGGTCCCGCTCATGGAGGTATATCGAGTTGCGTGCTTCTACAAGGCCTTTTCCCTGAAGCCGCGCGGCAAGCATGTCTTCACAGTGTGCACGGGCACGGCATGTCACGTCAGAGGCGCAAAGCTCCTTATCGACCAGGTTAAGGGACAACTGAACATAGAACCGGGTGAGACGACGGAAGACGGCCTGGTCACCATTGAGAATGTGAATTGCGTCGGGGCCTGCGCCTTAGGGCCGGTGGTTATACAGAACGGGGCCTATTGTCACCATATGACACCAGGCAAACTCCGCAAGGCCATTGATAAATCCAGAGGGAAAAAGAAGAAGGAGGAGAGGGCCCATGCGTAAACTCAAGGGGTTGAGCAACCTGGAATCTCTTCGCAAAAAGCTTCTGGCAGAAAGAAAGCGCATCCGATCAACAATGATAATCCCTAACGGGACTTGCTGCCAGGCCTCACAATCTCCTGGGGTGATTGATGCCGTGCATAATGAGCTGGTCAGGCAGGGCCTGGATAAAAGTGTCCGTGTTCGCCTTTCCGGCTGTCTCGGTTTTTGCGAACAGGAACCGATTATTGTCTTTGAACCGGGAGGTCTTTTTTACTGCCAGGTCAAAGCCGAAGACGCCAAAGAGATCGTAGCCAGGACGGTTAAAAACGGCGAGGTGATCGAAAGACTTCTCTACACAGATCCGGTTTCCGGCAAGAAGGTCCGCACAGAGGCGGAGATTCCCTTCTACCAGGCCCAGGACCGGCAGCTCCTGAACCACAACCGGTCGGTTGATCCTTGCGCCATCGAAGACTATATCGCTATCGGCGGATACTCGGCCCTGGCAAAGACCATCGCCGGTATAGTGCCGGAAGCGGTCATCGGTGAAATCAAAGCATCCGGCTTACGGGGGCGGGGAGGAGCGGGCTTCCCCACGGGACGCAAATGGGCTGAATGTGCGGAGGCGCCGGGAGACGAGAAATACGTCGTCTGCAATGCCGATGAAGGTGATCCGGGGGCATACATGGACCGCTGCCTTCTTGAGGCCAATCCCCACATTATTCTCGAAGGGATGATGATCGGCGCCTGGGCAATCGGCGCATCCACGGGTTACATCTATGTCCGAAATGAATACCCGCTTGCCGTGCAGCATGCCAGGATTGCCGTTGAGCAGGCCAGGAAGCTCGGACTTCTTGGTGAGAACATCCTGGGAAGTTCTTTCTCCTTCGATGTGGAGGTTGCCCGGGGAGGCGGGGCCTTTGTCTGTGGCGAATCCACGGCGCTCATGGCCTCGCTGGAAGGCAAGGTGGGCGAACCACGCGCCAAGGATATTCACACCGTCAAGGACGGCCTCCGGCATAAGCCTACGGTGTTGAACAATGTGGAAACTTGGGCCAACGTGCCCTCCATCATCCTCAACGGCGCCAAGTGGTTTGCCGCTAAAGGCACCAAGGGCAGCAAAGGCACAAAAATTTTTGCTCTTACCGGACAGGTCAAGAACACGGGCCTTGTCGAGGTGGCCATGGGAACGCCTCTGAATAGAATCATTTTCGATATCGGCGGCGGATCGAAAAACGACAAGGCCATTAAAGCGGTGCAAACCGGCGGTCCCTCCGGGGGCTGCCTGCCGGTCGGCAAATTCGATCTCCCCGTTGACTTCGATACGCTTTACGAAGCAGGCGCGATGATGGGTTCCGGCGGCATGGTGGTCATGGATGAAGGAACCTGCATGGTCGACGTGGCCAGGTATTTTCTGAACTTCCTCTGGGATGAATCGTGCGGCAAGTGCGTCCCCTGCCGCGTCGGCGTCGACCGGCTGCTGGAGATCGTGACGGACATCGCAGAGGGCCGGGGCCGCCGGGAGCAGATCGCCCTTCTGGAAGAACTGGCGGACACGATCAGCGTTGCCTCTCTCTGCGCGTTAGGGAAAACAGCGGCCAATCCAGTTTTATCGACGTTGCGATACTTTCCCGAAGAGTACGCCGCCCATGTGGACCATAAAAAATGTCCCGCCGGTGTCTGCAAAGCCCTGATCAGTTATTCCATTCAATCCGACAAATGCAACGGCTGCGGTAGCTGCCTGCGCGCCTGTCCTCACGACGCCATTGATGGCAGGAAAAAGAAGGTCCATATCATTGATGAAAAGGAATGCCGCAGATGCGGTATTTGTGTCGGGGAATGCAAGTTTGAGGCAATCACGGTCAGCTGACGAGGTGAAATATGCAACAGTATGTGACATTGAAAATCGATGACGCCCGGGTACAGGCAATCAAAGGAGCGAGCGTGCTTGATGCGGCCATGGCATCCGGCATCTGCATCCCCCATCTGTGCTATGTTCCGGTTCTGAAAGACAGCGGCGCCTGCCGCCTGTGCATCGTGGAAGTGGTCAATGACGGCAGGACGAAAATTACCGCCTCCTGCACCCTCAACGCAGAGGATGGGATGGTGATCCGCAGCAATACGGAAAGAATCAGGAAACTGCGGAAAAATATCGCCGAGCTGCTGGTTGCCCAGGCGCCGAACTCGCGGGCCGTCCAGGATATTGCCGTGCGCTGTGGCGTGAAAGAGGTTCGCTACCCCTTTCGGAATGACAACTGTATCCAATGCGGACGCTGCGTCCGCTACTGCACAGAATACAGCAAGGCCAACGCCCTCGGCTTCGTCGGACGCGGCAAGAACCGCCATGTGGAATTTGCGCTCGGGTTCCGCCGTGACTTCTGCAAAAAATGCGGGTTCTGCACCGAATACTGCCCTATGTCCGTAACGCCGTGTGGTGGATCAATGAAATCTGGAGAGGGGCGTCTGTGCGGAAATTGTGAATCCCAAACAGCGACGGCTGATAAGTTTACCGGGGTCTGCGTGCGATGCGAGCTGGGCAGAGGCTTTGGATGCGTCCGCCAAACCTATGTATAAGAAAGGTAGGCGGGATCCTGCCTTGCCATTTTTTTGCGTGCCGCCCATTTTTTGTGAAGAACTAATAAAGCAAGCCCCCTGATGCCGATCCGGTTTTGCGTGCTTTCGGTTTTATCCCCCTTTTTTTTTCTTGACAGCCTTTTTTCTCTATGATAGATGCATCGGCAAAGGATTACCGATGCCGCTGAATCAGATTTTTAACATAGAAGATATCGAAAAAAAGACCCTCCTGATCCTCCGGATACTCCATAAATCGCCGGATGCGGTGGGGGCTCGCCTCATCTCCAGGCAAATGCAGGAACACGGCGTGGCCCTGAGCGAACGGGCGGTCCGCTACCACCTCAAACTGATGGACAATCGCGGATTGACGAGACTTATCGGGCAGCATGACGGGCGCGTCATTACGGAACAGGGGATCGAGGAGCTCAATAACGCCCGGGTCCGCGACAAAATCGGCTTCGCCATTTCCCGCATCGAGATCTTAGCCTTCAGAACGACCCTGAATCCGGACAAGCGGCAGGGACTGCTTCCCATCAACGTTTCTTTTTTCCCCCGGAAGATCTTTAAGAAGGCGCTGGAAATGATGAAACCCGCCTTCGGAGCGGGACTCCATGTAAGCGAACTGGTCGCCTGCGCCGACGAAGGCTCCCGGCTCGGAGAGGTGATGGTTCCCGCAGGCTATGTCGGCTTCGCAACGGTCTGCAGCATCGTCGTAAACGGCGTTTTCCTGAAGAACGGCATACCGATGGACTCGAGGTTCGGCGGGATTCTGCAGGTAAAAAATGGCCGCCCGCTCCGCTTCGTTGAATTAATTCACTATTCCGGATCGTCCCTGGATCCCTCGGAGATATTCATCCGGGGAAGGATGACCTCTGTCCGTCAGGCGGCGGTGCAGGGCGAGGGCAATATCCTATCCAATTTCAGAGAAATTCCCGTGCCGGCCCGGAAACTCGTCGATGAACTGATCACAAGCCTCCGGAACGCAGGAATTGGCGGCGTGCTCTCCATCGGCGAAATCGGCGAACCGGTCTGTCAGATTCCGGTAGATATGAACCGGATTGGCATGATCCTCTATGGCGGGTTGAATCCGGTTGCCTGCGCGCACGAGAAGGGAATCGAGGTTGAAAACCGCGCCATGGCTACCGTCATGGATTATCAGGAACTCCGGAATTTCTGGGAACTCTGCAAAGACGGGTAAGGACAGGTAAAAAAATTACCGGGGAGAAATACCGGTTGCCGGCGCACATTTTGTGTGCCGAAAAAATAAAACATGAAGAGAAGGAGAATGAACCCATGAATCTCAGACAACCCAATGCCAACGAAGCGACAGGTACATTCAACCGTTCCAAAAATGTGGTGCCTCTGTCCGGTCTCTGCAGTAGATGCATGGACGGATGCCGGGGCGGCTGCGAGATCTGGCTGTCATCTTTCCGGGGACGGGAGGTGCTCTACCCGATCGGCTTTGGTGAAATGACGGCGGGCGCCGACAAGAATTATCCCGTGGATTATTCGCATCTCAGCATCCAGGGTTATGCGGTAGGCGCCAAAGGTCTGCCCAAGGGCGTCGAAGCAGGCCCCGATACGGCGGTATTTCCCGCCGTCGACACGGAAACGGAATACGGCTGGAAACAGAAAGTAAAGATGCGCCTGCCCATATTTACCGGGGCGCTTGGTTCTACTGAGATTGCCCGCAAAAACTGGGATCACTTTGCCGCTGGCGCCGCCATTTCCGGCGTCACTCTGGTGTGCGGCGAAAATGTCTGCGGAATCGACCCCGGTCTTGAATTGAGCAAAGGCAAAATTAAAAATTCTCCCGATATGGACCGCCGGATTGAAACATATAAGCGTTATCAAGAGGGATACGGCGAAATCCTGGTGCAGATGAATGTTGAGGACACGAGGTTTGGCGTGGCCGAATACGTGCTGAACAAGCACAAGCTTGATACAATCGAGTTGAAATGGGGACAGGGCGCTAAAAATATAGGCGGCGAAATCAAGGTCAACTCCTTAGAAAGGGCGCAGGAACTCAAAAAGAGGGGCTACGTGGTTCTACCCGATCCGACCCTCCCGGAAATTAAGGCTGCCTTCAAGGACGGCGCCATCAAGGAATTCGAGCGCCACTCCCGCCTGGGTTTCGTAACCAAGGAAGGGTTCCTTCAGGAAGTGGAACGGCTGCGCAAGGTTGGATTCAAGAGGATCACCCTGAAGACCGGCGCATACTCTGCCGTAGAATTGGCAATGGCCCTGCGCTACGGGGCACAAGCAAAGATAGACCTTCTTACCGTGGACGGAGCGCCCGGCGGAACGGGCATGAGCCCCTGGCCGATGATGAGCGAATGGGGCATCCCCTCCTTCTATCTCCATTGCCTTACCTATCAGTTCTGCGAAGAGCTCAGGAAAAAGAAAATCAGAGTGCCCGATATCGCCTTTGCCGGCGGATTTTCCACCGAAGACAGCGTATTCAAGGCCCTTGCCCTGGGTTCTCCCTATGTGAAGGCGGTCTGTATGGGAAGAGCGCTGATGATCCCGGCGATGGTCGGTAAAAATATCGCAGAATGGATCGCGAACAAAGACCTGCCGAAAACCGTGTCCAGGTACGGTCAGTCGATGGAAGAAATCTTCGTCTGCTACGAGGAATTGAAAAAGAAATTCGGTAAAAATATTGACAAGATACCTGCCGGGGCCTTAGGATTTTATACCTACGGCCAGAAGTTCAAGACGGGTCTCCAGCAGTTGATGGCGGGCAGCAGGAATTTCAACCTCACCACTATCACCCGGAATGACATCATGACACTGACCGAAGAGGCGGCAAAAGTCTCCGGCATCCCCTATGTGATGGACGCCTACGCGAAGGAAGCCAAAAAGATCCTTTCGGAATAAACAAACCTCACAGGAGGGAACGCAAGATCGCGTTCCCTCCTGTCATTTTTTCTGATATCTGACAAGAACCTGCTTTTATTTGCGGAAAGGATGCGAAGAACGGAAGTTCAAGAGCCTCATCCTGCACACGGTTTCCGGTGGTAAGCCTGCAGCGGCGCCACCTCCCACGGCTCATTACGGAGGGCGCCGATCGCCTCCGTCAGGGCCCGGGCGCCGGAGATCGTCGTCGTGTAGAGAACGTTGTAGAGAAGCGCCCCCCGGCGGATGTGATAGGCGTCTTTCCGGGAGGAGCGCCTGCCCAGGCTCACGTTGATGACGATCTGGATGTCGCCGTTTTTGATGTGATCGACCACGTGGGGTCTCCCCTCGCTCACCTTGAGGATCGTTTCCACCGGGACCCCATGCGTGCGCAGCCTCTCCGCCGTCCCTTGCGTGGCGACGATCTGAAACCCCATCCGGGCGAACGCTTCGGCCACGCGGACGATCCGGTCCTTGTAGAAATCATGGACGCTGATGAAGACCCTCCCCGAGAGGGGCATCTTGAAGCCGGCGGCCATCTGGGATTTGGCGAAGGCGAGGCCGAAGGACCGGTCGATCCCCATCACCTCGCCCGTGGACTTCATTTCCGGGCCGAGCAGGATATCGACGTTGGGAAAGCGATTGAAGGGGAAGACCGCCTCCTTCACGGAGATGTGCTCCGGCCGGATGGGCTTGGTGAAGCCCAACTCCTTAAGGGTTTTCCCCAGCATTACCTTCGTCGCCAGCTTCGCCAGGGGGACGCCGATCGCCTTGCTGACGAAGGGGATGGTCCGCGAGGCGCGGGGGTTGACCTCCAGGACGTAGAGCTCGCCGTTTTTAATGGCGTACTGGATGTTCATGAGACCGACGACATGAAGTTCCGCGGCGATCCGCTTCGTCTGGCGCTCGATCGTCTCTAAGAGCTCCAGCCCGAAGGTGATTGTCGGCAGGACGCATGCGCTGTCCCCGGAGTGGATCCCCGCCTCCTCGATGTGCTCCATGATCCCGGCGACGACGGTCGTTTCCCCGTCGCTGATGGCGTCCACATCCACTTCGATCGCATCCTCGAGGAACTTGTCGATCAGGATGGGATGGCCGGGGGAGACCTCGAGGGCCCGGATCATGAACTGGCGGAGGGTTTCCGTGTCGTAGATGATCTCCATCGACCGGCCGCCCAAGACATAGGATGGACGGACCAGGACCGGATAGCCGATCCGCTCGGCCGCCCGGATCGCCCCCTCCGCATCCATCGCCGTATCGTTGTCGGGCTGGCGGAGCTGCAGGCGGTTCACGATCTCTTGAAAACGCTTCCGGTCCTCGGCGCGGTCGATCGCGTCGGGCGACGTGCCCAGGATGTGCGCCCCCGCAGACTCCAACCCCCGGGCAAGGTTAAGCGGGGTCTGGCCGCCGAACTGGACGATCACCCCCATCGGTTTTTCCGCCTTCAGGATGTGGAGGACGTCCTCGAGCGTCACCGGCTCGAAGAAGAGCTTGTCGGAGGTGTCGTAGTCGGTGCTCACCGTCTCCGGGTTCGAGTTGACCATGATGCTCTCGTACCCCTCCTCGCGCAGGGCGAAGGAGGCATGGACGCAGCAGTAATCGAACTCGATCCCCTGGCCGATCCGGTTCGGCCCGCCGCCGATGATGACGACCTTCGGCTTCGTCGAAGGTCGGGTTTCGTCCTCCGTCTCGTAGGTAGAGTAGTAGTAGGGGGTGTAGGCCTCGAACTCCGCCGCGCAGGTGTCGACGAGCTTGTAGACGGGGACGATCCCGGCCGCGTAGCGACGGCTGCGGATCTCCTCCTCGGAGAGGTTCCAGAGACCAGCCAAATAGCGATCGGCAAATCCCAGGCGCTTCGCCTCGCGGAGGTTCTCCGTCGTGGGCGGCAGGCTCTTGAGCTCCTCCTCCGCCTCGACGAGCGAAAGGATCTGGTGGAGGAACCAGGGGTCGATCTTTGTGAGGCGTTTGATCTCCTCGATCGTCATCCCGTGGCGAAAGGCCGCAGCGATGTAAAAGAGTCGGAGCGAATTCGGCGTCGCCAGCTTCTGTTCCAGAAATTCCCGGGGGTGACGGACGTCCTCCGGCAGATCGGTCATCAGGCCGAAGCGCTTGATCTCCAGGGAGCGGACCGCCTTCTGCAGGGCCTCCCGGAAGGTCCGGCCGATCGCCATCGTCTCGCCGACCGACTTCATCGAGGTGGTCAGGAAGTCCTCCGCCTCGGGGAACTTCTCAAAGGTCCAGCGGGGGATCTTCACCACGCAGTAGTCGATCGTCGGCTCGAAGGAGGCCATCGTCTCCCGGGTGATGTCGTTGGGGATCTCATCCAGGGTATAACCGACGGCCAGCTTCGCGGCGATCTTGGCGATGGGGAATCCCGTCGCCTTGGAGGCGAGGGCCGAGGAGCGGGAGACGCGGGGGTTCATCTCGATGACGATCATCTCGCCGGTGTCGGGATGGATCGCGAACTGAACGTTGGAGCCGCCCGTCTCGACGCCGATCTCCCGCATGATGGCGATGGCCGCGTCCCTCATCCGCTGGTACTCAACGTCGGTGAGCGTCTGGGCCGGGGCGACGGTGATCGACTCGCCCGTGTGGACCCCCATCGCATCAACATTCTCGATGGAGCAGATGATGACGCAGTTGTCGGCTCTGTCGCGCATCACCTCGAGTTCGTACTCCTTCCAGCCGAGGGCCGACTGTTCGAGCATGATCTCGTGGATCAAGCTGGCGTCGAGGCCCCCCTTGGCGATTTCGGCGAGCTCCTCCCGGTTGTAGGCGACACCGCTCCCCGTCCCCCCCAGGGTGAAGGAGGGGCGGATGATGATCGGAAAGCCGATCTCGGAAGCGACGGCGAAAACCTCGTCCATCGACCGGGCGAAGCCGCTCCGGGGAACCTTCAAGCCGATCTTCTCCATCGCCGCCCGGAACTGCTGGCGGTCCTCCGCCTTGTGGATGACGAGGAGCGACGCCCCGATCATCTCGACGCCGTATTTCGCGAGGACGCCCGCCTCCGCAACGGCGACCGCCGTATTGAGGCCCGTCTGGCCGCCCAGGGTGGGGAGCAGAGCGTCTGGGCGTTCCTTCGCGATGATCTTTTCCACGGCCTCCGGCGTGATCGGCTCCACGTAGGTCCGGTCCGCAGTTTCGGGATCGGTCATGATCGTCGCCGGGTTGGAGTTGACGAGGACGACCTCGTAGCCCTCCTCCTTGAGCGCCTTACAGGCCTGGGTCCCGGAATAATCGAATTCGCACGCCTGGCTGATGATGATCGGCCCGGAGCCGATGATCAGTATTTTTTTAATGTCCGTCCGTTTGGGCATGTTATTCCCACTCGATCGTGCTCGGAAAATGGGGACAGCGCCCCTATTTTGCCGCAGGAAAATAAGGGCGCTGTCCCTATTTTCCTACTCCCATTCAATGGTGCTCGGCGGCTTGGAGCTGATGTCGTAGACGACCCGGTTCACCCCCCGGACCTCGTTGATGATCCGGCTTCCGATCCGCGCCAGGAGCTCGTGGGGAAGCCTCGCCCAGTCCGCCGTCATCGCGTCCTCGCTCGTCACCGCGCGGATGGCGATGATGTGCTCGTAGGTCCGCTGATCCCCCATGATCCCGACGCTCTTGAGCGGCAGGAGAACCGCGAAGGACTGCCAGAGCTTCCGGTAGTAGTTGCCCGCCCGGATCTCTTCCTGCAGGACCGCGTCGGCCATCCGGAGGATGGCGAGCCTCTTTTCGGTCACCTCCCCGATGATCCGCACCGCGAGTCCCGGCCCCGGGAAGGGCTGCCGCCAGATCAGGTCGTCGGAAAGACCGAGCTCCTTGCCCAGGAGGCGGACCTCGTCCTTGAAGAGGTGTTTGAGCGGCTCGATCAGCCTGAGCTTCATCTTCTTGGGAAGCCCGCCCACGTTGTGGTGGGACTTGATCACGGCGGAGGGTCCCCCGAAGGCCGACCGGGATTCGATGAGATCCGGGTAGAGCGTCCCCTGGGCGAGGAAATCCGCCCCCTTGATCTTCCGGGCCTCCCTGTCGAAGACCTCGATGAAGATTCGCCCAATGATCTTCCGCTTCCGTTCGGGATCCGTCACCCCCTTGAGGCCGGCCAGAAACGCCTTCCGCGCCCGAACGAAGCGGAAATTCATCTGGAAGTGCTTCGCGAAAAGGGCGCGGACCTTGTCGCCCTCGTTGAGCCGGAGGAGACCGTTGTCCACGAAGACGCAGGTGAGTTGCCGGCCGATGGCCCGGTGGATCAGGACGGCCGCGACGGAGGAATCGACCCCCCCCGAAAGGCCGAGGACCACCCGTTTGTCGCCGACCGTGGCCCGGATTTCCTCGGTCGCCTCCTGGACGAAGGATTTCATGGTCCAGCTTTTTTGACAGCCGCAGACGCCGAACAGGAAATTCGCCAGCATCTTTTTTCCTTCCGCCGTATGGACGACCTCCGGATGGAACTGAAGGCCGTAGAGCCGGCGATTTGCGTCCTCGGCGGCAGCCGCCTCGGTGTTCTCCGTGGAGGCGGTGATCCGGAAACCTGCCGGCAGGCGGCCGATCCGGTCGCCGTGGCTCATCCAGCACCGCGTCCTCTTCTCCACCCCGGCTAAGATCGCCCCCGCCTTCCCGACGATCAGCTCGGCAAAACCGTATTCCCTCTTTTCCGACCGGATGACCTCGCCTCCCAGGGCGTCGATCATGAACTGCAAGCCGTAGCAGATCCCCATGACCGGGACGCCGAGGTCGAAAATTTCCTTATCCACCCGGGGGGAATGCGCCTCGTATATGGAAGCCGGGCCGCCGGAGAGGATGATCCCCTCCGGCCGGAGGGCGCGGATCTTTCCGATGCCGATCTCCGGCGGCTCTATCTGGCAGTAGACCTGATGTTCCCTGACGCGCCGGGCGATGAGCTGGTTGTACTGCGAACCAAAATCGATGATCAGAATCACGGATTAGCTCCTTCTCTTAAAAAAATGCATCCGAAACGGGCTTCTTTCATCAGGCCTTCTTTCCCGCATCCATCAGGCGGATGAACTCAGCGAAGAGGTAGTCCGCATCGTGCGGTCCCGGCGCCGCCTCGGGGTGGTGCTGGACGCTGAAGGCCTTCAGGGCCGGATAGCGGATCCCTTCGGAGGTGTGATCGTTGAGGTTGTCCAGGATCGTCTCGTGTTCCTGCGTGAGGGTTTCGGACAGGACCACGAAACCGTGGTTCTGGGAGGTGATCTCGACCCGGCCGCTCCGGCGGTTCATCACCGGCTGGTTGATCCCGTGGTGGCCGAACTTCAGCTTCTCCGTCCGGCCCCCCGCCGCCTGTCCCAGGATCTGATGGCCGAGGCAGATGCCGAAGATGGGGACCTTCCCCAGGATCGCCCGGACCGACTCCACGATATAGGGGAGGGCCGCCGGATCGCCCGGGCCGTTGGACAGAAGGACGCCGTCGGGCCTCAGCGCCAGGATCTCTTCCCCGCCTGCCGTGGCGGGGAGGACGAGGATCTCGCAGCCCCGCCGCTCCAGATGGCGAAGGATGTTGTATTTTACGCCGCAGTCCAGGACGACCACCCGCCGGCATGCCGGCTTTCCATCCGCCGTCCCGTCGGGCGGCATCTTCCGGGGCGCTCCGTCCCGCCACAGATAGGGCTCCCGGCAGGTCACCGCCTTCACGAGGTCCCGGCCGACGAGACCGGGATAACAGCGGACCCGTTCGAGGAGGCTTGCGGTGTCTAACGTCTCCGTGGAGAGGACGCCGCGCATTGCCCCGGTGATCCGGATGCGGCGGGTCAGCGCCCGGGTGTCGATCCCCTCGACCCCGAGCTTTTCATGGGCCTCCAGGAAGGCCTTCAAGCTCTGGCGGGAGCGCCAGTTGCTTGGATGGTCCGAGTACTCCCGGACGATGAACCCCTCGAGATGGATTCCGGCGGACTCCATGTCCTCAAAATTGATCCCGGTGTTTCCGATGAGCGGGCAGGTCATCGCGACGATCTGTCCCTTGTAGGAGGGGTCGGTGAGGATTTCCTGGTAGCCGGTCATCCCCGTGTTGAAGACGACCTCTCCCAGGACCTCGCCCTTCCCGGCAAAGGCATGTCCCCGGTAAATGGTACCGTCCTCCAGGACCAGCAGGGCCTGTTTTCGTCCCTTCCCGAACATCACGCGCCGCTCCTTTTTCAATGAATAAAAAAGAAGTTATCAGAAAGATCCCCTCTCGTAAAGGAAAATCCGGACAAC
>Ga0180009_10003972_pt1 | contig 16535 bp, 19 predicted proteins | sample OS_PC_MetaG_FD_123537 | JGI IMG/M metagenome (GOLD analysis project Ga0180009, IMG submission 123537) | Groundwater microbial communities from the Aspo Hard Rock Laboratory (HRL) deep subsurface site, Sweden - OS_PC_MetaG | ecosystem: Environmental > Aquatic > Deep subsurface > Groundwater...
AAAGGATCTTCTCTTGTGAACTTCTTGCAGATTTCAGGAGAAGAAAGAGTCAACGCGGTTTTATCTCTTGATGATATTAAATCAAGTAAATTCCTGGTAATGATAACCAGAAAGGGCACAATTAAAAAAGTTGACATAAATGATTTTGCAAATGTGCGCAAAAGCGGCCTTATTGCGATAAAACTAAATGAAGGCGACTCTTTGCGCTGGGTAAGGCCGTCTACAGGAAAAAATGATATTGCCTTAATATCAAAACAAGGACAGGCAATAAGATTTAAAGAAGAAGGAGTGCGCGCAATGGGTCGCGCAGCCGCTGGGGTGCGAGGAATACGTCTAAAAGAAGGTGATAAAGTTATTGGTATGGGAATTATTGACCCAGAACACGAAAAAGATACAACTTTGCTTGTTGTCATGAGTAATGGATATGGAAAACAGTCCCCTATTAAAGAATATAAACAACAATCACGAGGTGGATCTGGAATTAAGACAGCCAATGTGACAAAAAAAACAGGTGAAATTGTTGGGTCAATGATTTTAGACAAAGAAATCTTGGAAGCAAAAAGCGATTTAATGGTAATTTCTTCTAAAGGACAGACAATCCGCCTGCCTTTGAAGTCAATCTCCAAATTAGGCCGGGCAACACAGGGTGTTAGGATTATGAGATTTAAAGAAATAGACGACAAAGTTGTAAGTGTTACGCTTGTATAACCTTGACATAACACTATAATTTATGTAATTTATACTTATTATGCCTAAAAGAACCTATCAACCAAAAACAAGAAAACGCGCGCGAACACACGGATTTAAAGCCCGTATTGCGACACCCGGCGGACGCAATGTTTTAAAACGACGCAGAGCAAAAGGACGCAAAAAACTAACCCCTTAAATCAAAAGTTATTTATGTTATACGCGCAAAATCGACTTGCAAAACGCAAAGACATAGAGTGCGTGCACAAAACTGGGCGCGCTTTTTTTGTTCGCGACATGGGATTGCGCATCGCGCGCAACACACAAGAGCAATCTAGATTTACTGTTGTTACATCAATAAAAGTATCTAAAAAAGCAGTTGATCGCAATAAATTAAAACGCAGATTGCGCGAAATAGTGCGAAAAGAAATTTTGCCCCAAGTAAAAAATGGATTTGATGGAATTATAAATACAAAAAAAACGCTGCTTGATTTGTCTTTTGATGAATTGCGCGAAACCACTATCAAATTATTCAAAAAAGCAAAATTGATATAATGTACGAACGCGTGATGGCGCGTTCCAACAAAATATGATCAAAAAAGCATCACTATCAATAATAAAACTATACCAAAAAACTTTGTCTCCGGACCATGGATTATTGAAGAGCTTTTTCCCTCATGGCGCGTGCAAGTATTATCCAACCTGTTCGCAATATGCTTATGACGCGATTAAAAAATTTGGTATAATAAAAGGGGTTAGATTTGGCGTAAAACGAATTATAAGATGCAATCCGTGGAGCAAAGGAGGATGTGATCCAGTGAGTTAGCGATAAGCCCTAAGCTATAAGCCATAAGTGAATATCAAATTCTGCTTATAGCTTACAGCTTATAGCTTACAGCTTTTTATGAATCCATTTGTAATTTTATTTTACCAGCCAATTATTAATCTTCTTGTATTTCTACATAACACTATACCTGGTGATGATTTTGGATGGGCAATTATTGGACTCACGATTATCATCAAGCTGATCCTGCTTCCTTTATCAGCAAAATCTCTGCGATCCCAAAAAGCGCTTCAAGATATTCAGCCAAAAGTTGATGAACTGCGCAAAAAATTCAAAGACAATAAAGAGGCAATGGGAAAAGAATTAATGATGCTTTACAAAAAAGAAAAAGTAAGCCCATTTTCATCCTGCTTGCCTTTGCTTGTCCAGCTTCCATTTCTTTTGGCAATTTTTCAGGTCCTTAGAGATGGAATAAGCAATGGATCGTTTGAGCGGCTTTATCCTTTTGTCTCTGCTCCTGAAACAGTGAACACAGTCTTTCTGGGGATAATTAATCTTGAAACTCCAAGCATTGCTTTGGCTTTAACTGCTGGAGCTCTTCAGTTCGGACAAACAAGAATGCTGACGCATAAAAAGCAGCCCAAGGTTCCAGGATCAGCTGACGAAGGCATGACAAGCATGATGAACAAGCAAATGATGTACATGGCGCCTGTTATAACCGTGGTGTTTGGCGCCACTCTTCCGGGAGGATTAACATTATACTGGACAATGAATACCTTAACCACTCTTTTGCAGCAAATATTCGTATTGCGCAAAAAAGATTCTAACAAGCCGGACAATGATATTATTGATGTCGCGCCTTCATCTCCTGCAATGTCAAACCAATAAAACATATGCTAATAAATTTTGAAAATCTCAAGGATCTTCCTGTTGAAACGCAGTCAGGCCAACAAATCGGCAGGCTTGAAAGTATTATAATTGATATAGACAGCCAGAGTATTTATCAATATGTTGTTAAGCCGTCTGGAATTAAAAATATCTTTGAAAAAGAGCTCCTAATCTCAAGAGAACAAATTATCAGCATCAACAAAGACAAAATCATTGTTGATGATAGCACATACGCATCTACTGCTGGCGCAAAAAAAGAAACAAAAAAGGCAAGGCCCCAGCTTCAGCCAGAGCCAATAACCAGAGAATAATTTTATTTTCTATTGCGCGAGTTCCATCTTTCTTAATATCAATCTTTATCCATATAACATCTTTTGGTAGGTGTTTTTTTATCTTCTCTGCCCATTCTATAAACAAAACAGAATCCTTATCATCAAAATATTCATCAAGCCCTAAATCATCAAACTTGCCATCAATGCGGTATAAATCTATATGGCAAAGCTTTTTAATTCCACGGACTTCTGGCTTAACATCATATTCTTTTACAAGATTAAAAGTTGGGCTAGCAACGCGCGCTTTAATGCCAAGCTCTTTTGCTATCATCTGCACCAAAGTTGTCTTCCCTGCCCCAAGCTCTCCAGTTAAAGCAATAATCTGCCCTGCCTTTAATTTTGAACAAAGATTTTTAGCAAACTTCTGTAGATCATCTAAAGATTTAATCTTGTAAATGGCCATAAAAATTATTACCAATAACAACTTCTAAAAACTTTGGCTTTGTCTCTACTTTGATTGGAGTTGTCAACTGCTTTTCAGCATCAGCATTCACTGAAACAGTTTTTTCTTTTGACTTAATTACAATTGCTTTAATTGGAAATATGCTCTCTGGAGTATATTTATTCTGATTTGCTTTGCCGCGCACTTTATCAAAAAAAGACACAGGCGGGCGGTGCGCAATCACTGCCTCTAAAACTCCGTCAGTTATGCTAAATTTCCGCGTATTAAGATTTTCCGCGCCATTATATATATTATTATTGCACACGCTAATATGATGATCCCTGTAAAGAGAGCTTACTGTATATGACTTAAACCCAAAAGAGCATTTTTTTGGAAAGATTGCTGATGTAATGAAATAATGCCGGCTATTCAACAATCCAAGATCAATTTTTTCTGTGCGATGCCTGGCTAGCGCTTCAGACGCTTCCTGAATTGTCTGATACCCAAAGACTTTGGCAATCATATTCGACTCATATATTGGTATTACAGAAAATATAAAAGAAAAATCCTCTTTCTCTTTGTCTCTTATAGATAAAATACTATTAAGCAAACGGCTTGCGGTTGTATCATTTCCTACCGCGACAAATGTTTTTATTCCGCTTGCCGCGCAGTCGCGAATACTGCCTGCCAAATCATTGAGCCGAGCAAGCTTTATCTTTCTTCCTGAAATTCCTTTTTGTGTCAGCAATAAATCCAGCCTGTCTAATTTGCGGTGGTGCTTATTATATACCCAATCATCTATAAAATAGGCATACATAACTATTCTTTTTTATCATTTGATGCTGGTTTCTGAACTTCAGATGGCTCTGATTGGTCTTCTGACGCGGAAACCGAACAGTGTCCGTTCAAAACAGCTCCTGGTTCAATTGATAGTATTTTTGTAATAATATCTCCGGCAATTTTTGCGGATGAGCCTAAATCAAGATTATCTTTTATTGTAACATTGCCCTCAATCTCTCCGCTCACAGACGCGTTAGATGCTTGGACATCTGCTTTGATTTTAGCGCCTTCATCAACACGAAGATTTCCTTTTGTTTTCATGCTCCCATTCACAATTCCCTGCACCAAAACATCTCCATCGCTGGTAAAGTCCCCTTCTACTTTTACTGACGCTCCAATTACTGTTTCAGCCTCGCCTTCTTTTATTTCAAATCCTGCTTTGCCTCCTTTTTCGTCTTTTGAATCAAATATCGCCATATTATTTATATTAATTATCTAGATGATCCACTTATGCGGATTTATATAGTATACTAAAACTAGCTCATATAGTAAATTTAAGATATAATTTTAATCCTGTGGGCCGTTAGCTCAGCTGGTAGAGTATCGGCGTGGCACGCCGAAGGTCAGGAGTTCAAATCTCCTACGGTCCACCATCCTTCGTTAAAGCTGTGGATGGCAAGCCAATTTTGGCTAATATTAGCGAAAGATAGAAACTGTGGATAAATACGTATTGAACAATTAAAAGAGGGTTTGAATAATTCTCTGTTTAGTTCATATTATAACACAAAAACGCAAATCCAGCAATTATAACGTTCATAGCTCAATTGGATACTTGCCCGCCATTACCCGTGCCCCTGTAGTTCAATGGATAGAACAAGGGACTCCTAAGCCCTAAATAGTGGTTCGATTCCGCTCGGGGGCACCAGCAATGGCAGGCAGGAAGCAGTGGCATCCTAAGCCATTGATTCAGGTTCAAGTTTTAATGAAGGCGCTATCTTAGTTTAATTCTAAACCAAGGGCCCATAGCTCAGCTGGTAGAGCGCTACATTCGCATTGTAGAGGCCAGCGGTTCGAATCCGCTTGGGTCCACCATATTGAATTTGAAGCGGTAGCCGCCTGCCAAAGTTATGTTTTGCATTGCGGGCAGGCAGAGCTGTGGCTGGCAAAGCTAGATATATATTGTGTTTGTCTTAATTATTTAATTTTAAACACAAAGTGTTCAATACGTCTAAAAGTGTTCAAACCCTCTTTTGAATCGTCAACAAGTATGTTTGGAACTGTTTGAAATTTTTTGCTAATATTAGCCAAAGTTATCCACAGCACCTGTGGATTTCATGTTAATTGTATATATAACTTACAGTGGAACACTGATATATAAACCAGTATAAAACAGTTGATGCTCGGTTAATAATCACACTTCAGCTGTGCATTAAAATTTTTGATTTTAAAGCTGCCTATATTTTGCACAGGTTATATTATCACCCATGCCCATACTTACACAGATATTATCCATGCGCGCCATCTCAAAATCGCGCGTCAAATATGCATAAAATGATTTTATGCACTTCATCCACATCTTTATAATTATAATTATTAGTTTTATATATAAATTATTTATTAATATTAGACACCAAGCTTTAAGTATCATATAATAACTCTTGCGCTTGCAATAAAAATTAACTCAAACAAAACATGCCAAAAGAATTAACCTTAACAGACCAAAATTTTAAAGAAAAAATAAAGCAAGGCGTTGTGCTGGTGGATTTTTGGGCGCCTTGGTGCGGACCATGCCAACAGCAAGGGCCAATTATTGAAGAACTTGCCAAAGAAGTGACAAACGCAAAGGTTGGAAAACTGAATATTAATAATAACCAAGCAATAACATCAGAGTTTGAAATAATGAGTGTTCCTACTTTAATTATTTTTAAAGATGGAAAGCCAATTGAGACATTGGTGGGAGTATACCAGAAAAAGGATTTAAAAAAGAAGATTGAGATAGCCGCAAAATAGGCGCATAATTATAATATGCCAGATGAAAAACAATTAATTATAATCGGATCAGGGCCTGCGGGCTATACTGCGGGAATTTATGCTTCACGCGCGCAGATAAAGCCATTGCTTTTTACAGGAGAAGAGCCAGGCGGGCAATTAATAGGAACAACAGAAGTGGAAAATTATCCAGGATTTGAGGATGGGGTGCAAGGTCCAGAGCTGATGCAAAAATTCCGCAAGCAAGCAGAAAAATTTGGCGCTGAAATTATGGATGCTAAGGTTGATAAGGTAGATTTCAAGGAGAGGCCATTCAAAATTTGGTCCGCGGACAAGGAATACAACGCAAACATAGTGATTATTGCAACAGGCGCGTCCGCTGTGTGGCTTGGGCTTGAGAATGAAGCACGGCTAAAAGGCAGGGGCGTGTCTTCGTGCGCGACATGCGATGGATTTTTCTTTAAAAATAAAGATGTGGTTGTTGTTGGAGGCGGTGACGTTGCTTTAGAAGACGCGATATTTTTAACAAAGGTTGCAAAATCAGTAAAAGTAATTCATCGCAGGGATGAGTTGCGCGCGTCGGAATTTATGCAAGCGCGCGCAAAGAAAAATAAGAAAATTGAGTTTATGTGGAATACGGATGTAATAGATGTGCTTGGCAAGGACAAGGTTGAGGCAGTGCGCGTGAAAAATAATCAGACAAACGAAGAATCAGAGATTAAGTGCGAAGGAGTGTTTGTTGCGATAGGCCATCATCCTAATACAGAAATATTTAAAGGTCAGATTGAAGTTGATAAAAAGAAAGGATATATTATTGTGCATGATGGATCAAAAACCTCTGTAGAGGGCGTGTTTGCGGCTGGTGATGTGCATGATTTTAATTACAGGCAAGCTGTCACAGCAGCTGGATTTGGATGTATGGCAGCAATGGATTGCGAGCGCTGGCTTGAGGAAAATTAAGCGGCCAAGGGGTATGAAATTTTTTCGACTCCGAAGGGTCGCTTCGCTCCATCATTCTCACTCAAAAATTTACACCCCTTACCCGCAATAATATATTTAAATATATGTCAGCGTTTGATAATGCAATGACACAATTAGGTTTAGCGGCAGAAAAACTCGGGCTTAAAGAGTCTGATATTTTAAAACTTCGCGAGCCAAACAAGGTTTATGAGTTTGATATTCCTGTTCAAATTGATGATGGTTATGAAAAGATATTTAATGGGTATAGGGTGCAATTCAATAATGCGCGCGGACCATACAAAGGCGGAATACGATATCACCCGCAAGTGGATCTTGATGAAATGAAAGCGCTCGCGTTTTGGATGGCTATTAAGACCGCTGTTGTAAACATTCCAATGGGCGGAGGCAAGGGCGGAGTATCAGTTGACCCAAAAAAGCTCTCAAAGAGCGAATTAGAGAAGCTCTCTCGCGGCTGGGTGCAGAAGATGGCAGAGCATATTGGCCCGCGAAAAGATGTTCCAGCTCCTGATGTAAATACAACTCCGCAGATTATGGCTTGGATGTCTGATGAGTATGCGAAATTAACTAACGATTCGTCTGGGGCAACATTTACTGGCAAGCCGCTGGATAAAGGCGGAAGCGAAGGCCGTGAGTCCGCGACCGGCCAAGGCGGTTTTTATTGCTTAGATGAGATTACAAAGCGTCTGAGCATGAATCCATCACAGACTTGCATTATAATTCACGGGTTTGGAAATGTTGGATTTCATTTTGCGCGCCTAGTCCATGACGCAGGATATAAGATTGTTGGACTTTCAGATTCAAAAGGCGGAATATATAATGCAGATGGTTTGGATGTTGATGATGTAATGCGCGTCAAAAAAGACAAAGGATCTGTTATAAATTATGAGGCAGAAAAAATTGGTGGTAGCGCGATTTTAGAAAAGCAGTGCGACATACTTGTTCCAGCTGCTCTAGAGAATGTGATTACAAAAGATAATGCAGATAAAATTAAAGCAAAGGTTGTGCTGGAGATGGCTAATGGCCCGACAACTCCTGAAGCAGATAAAATTTTGCGCGACAAAGGCGTGTATGTAGTGCCAGATGTGCTTGCGAACGCTGGGGGCGTGACAGTAAGCTATTTTGAGTGGCAGCAAAATCTCGCGTCCGAACATTGGAGCGAATCTGATGTGTTGGCTAAATTAGAGCCGATTATGCGTAAGTCTTTCAATGCTGTCTGGAAAGCGCATGAGGAGCATAATATTGATCTGCGCACTGCCGCGTTCATGCTTGCTGTGAAGCGGATTGTGAGCGCGATGAAATAATTTTCTAATTGTTGTATAATACAATCACTATGGAGGATAAAGAAACACAGTTCTTAAATCCAGATGAGATAATCAAGCAGATTAATTTGAAGCCAGGTGATCAGGTTGGAGATTTAGGATGCGGAACAGGATATATGTCATTTGCTGGTTCGCGCGTTGTCGGAGAAAAAGGCAGAATATTTGCTGTTGATGTTCAAAAGTATGTGCTTGAGCAAGTAAAAAAAGAAGCGCAAATGGAAAATTTGGCTAATATTCAAACAATTTGGTCTGATTTAGAGATGTTAGGAGCAACTGATATTACAGAACACTCTCTTGATATGGTATTTTTGGTTAATATATTATTTCAAGTGCAGAATAAGCAAGTTGTGTTCACTGAAGCAAAGCGGTTATTAAAGCAAGCAGGCAAAATATTGGTTGTTGACTGGAAGCCAGGCAATATGAGTATTGGGCCAAATGCGGATAAAAGAGTTGATTTGGCTAATATTAGGCAAATTGCACAAGCATCAGCATTATCTGAAGAAAAAGAAATAAACGCGGGTAAATATCATTTTGGAGTGTTATTTAAAACATGACAGATCAAATTTTACATCTTTTATCTCCGGCATATTTATTTCATAAATCATTAGGTCCATTCCAATCAAATCTGGCTTATATTTTTGCTGTATTTAATGTTTTGTTAATTTTAATTGCGATAATTTCGCGAAGATTAGCAAAAAATAAAGACTTATTTGCAAAAAAAGCAGTTCAAAAGTATGGAGCATTTGCATGGACAATGGGTTCTATTGGTATAATTTTGTATATTTTTCGCCAGATTAATGTGCTTTATTTGTCAGCGCCAATAATTGTTTTGATTTGGTTAGTTATTTTAATAATTTGGCTAATACTAGTGCTTAAGTATAGATTTTTTGTTGTTCCAATTCGCAGAAAGGATTTAATGCAAGACAAAGGCAAACGCGAATATATTCCATAGAAAATTTATACATAAACATGAGAGGATCAAAAACACAAAATCTTGGAGACTGGGGAGAGAGAGTGGCTGCATGGTGGCTTCAAAAAAGGGGTTATAAAATCATAAAACAGCATTATACAACGCGTTTTGGAGAAATAGACCTGATTGCGCAGGATGGTAATCAGGTTGTTTTTATTGAGGTGAAGCTGCGGCTGGGGATAAGCAGTGGATTGCCAGAAGAATCAGTAAATTTTGAAAAACAAAAACGCATGAAAAAGACAATTTTAGCTTATATTAGCGCAAATTCAATAGAAGATTTTCGTGTTGATGTAATATCTATTTCTAAAGGACATAAGGATAATAAGCTGAAGTTGCGGCATCATGTGGCAGTATCGGATATGTTTGTTATGTGATTAGTATTTGTTATCCATAGTATATACACAGTTTTATTAACATTGCGCATTTTTATTTTTTTAAAATATGGAGTACAATTTAATTAATCGTTCTTTTGGGTTATAGTGTTGAATTTCAAGGGGGGCAAGTATTCTAGACCTTATTTCTTTTCTATTAAAAAATAATAATAGAAGAGGCATAAGAATTTGGATACTTGCCTCTTCTGTTAATAGGTTGCTATGACCAATCAAAATTTTTATTATCGTTCTTTCAAGGAATCTATAAAATTTATAATATTTAGCGTAATAACTGCCTTTCTGTTGGCTAGTATTTTTGTTATTTCCGGATTTGATAAAGCCAATGCTTCATCAGCGCCAGTTTTAATATCTCCTAGCCATGGAGAGGTATTTGATACTCCAATGCCAGAGATTTCTGGAACAGCTCAAGGAGCAGATGAGGTTCTTATTTATATTGATAATATTTTAAATGGAAAAGCAAAGGTTGTTGACGGCAAATTCAGCTATTATCCATTTTTGCCGCTCTCGTCTGGAAATCATAAAATTGTTGTTCAAGCGCAAGGCGTGGATTTTCCGGTTTCAATAGAAATAATACCCAACCCTGCTCCAACATTTCTTGCTCCAGAGCAAGGCGCTCGAGCAGGACAGGATCGCATATGGGTTGGAGGCGTTGCTAAAAATGATTCTTTAGTCCGCGTCTTGGTTAATGGGCAAGAAATGGCCAGAACAAATGTTAAAAATCACGCGTCTGGCGCAGGAAGCTTTAGCGCAGAGCTTAAAGATTTGCCTTTGGGTGTTCATATTATTACATCAATTGCTAGAGATTCTCGCGGAAAAGAAAGTTTTACCTCTGATGTGCTAATAATTAATATAATGCCGCCAACTCCAGCTCCCATATTGAACAAGCCGATTGTTAATGCGTATTCTGGAATTGAGAGGCCTTTTATAACTGGTTTTGCTAAGAATAATTTAGAGATTTCAATTGTTGTTAACGACAAGATTGTAAAAAAAATGCCTTTAGGCGCTGACCCTTCTGGCACAATTTCATTTTCTTGGCAGCCAAGTAAGGCGTTTTCTCTTGGGAATCATAAAATAGAAGCATTTGCGTCAGACGATGGCAAGCTGTCTAATAATTCTAAACCAGTTTATTGGCAAGTTGGCGAAGCAGCTGAAGCAGGCAAGGATCCATATGAACCAGAAACAGACCAAGACCCATTAAGCGTTTCAGAGCCAAGAGAGCAAGACATTCTTATTGTTCAGGATCCAAAAGACTCCTCTCCTCTTGCTGTTCAGGATGATTTAGACGCTCAGACGCAAGAAGAGCCGGTTGTTCCTGATGAAGTTGAGCCAGATCTGCTTGAAGATGATATTCAAGGACGAATCGCGGCTGATGATGACTTAATATTAGGGGCGCAGGATAGTTTATATGATGCCCAAGACCAACTTGGAGTTACAGATGCGGCTGATGATAAAATAGTAGAAATCGCTCCAGGCGCGGTTGTGCGCGATGTTGCTGGTGTGGATGATGAAGAATTTACATTTAATACTTCTTTGATAATCGGGATTGTTATCTTAGTATTTTTACTGCTTTCCATCTTGGTTTGGTATATACAGGAAAAGAGAGCGGAAATCGGAGATAGGGTTGTAAATATTTTCAGAGAAGACGAAGAAGGAAATGATTTTGGGATGAGCCGGGATAATGACTTTGAATATACTAGCCCAGAAGACAAAGACGTAGAGCCGCCAGAGCCTCCTCGCCCAGAACCGCCTTCATATGAGCCGCCTCCAAGAAGAGAAGGACCAGAAGATCTTCCCCCGCCTCCACCGCCGATGTTCTAGGGTTGCTTGATTAATAAATTTGATTGTGTTATCTTAAAAATAGCTAGTTTAATAGACTAGCTATTTTTTATAGAAAATTAGGAGAAAACTTATGTCAAAAGAAGTAATACAAGCTATTAAGGCGATTTGCGAAGAAAAGCATATTCCAGTGGAATCAGTGCTTTCAACAATTAATCAAGCTTTGGCAGCCGCTTATAGAAAGGATTTTGGAAATAAACTCCAAAATCTTAAAGTTGAATTTAATCCAGAAAACATGGATATAAAGGTTTTTGATGTGAAAGAAGTTGTTGAAGATCAAGAACTCGATGAACAGGGCAATGTTGTGTGTGATGATGATGCAGATGATAAAAATAATGAAAAGCAAGAAAAGGATGAATCTACTGATGCGCCTTCGGAAGAAGGCGAAGAAGAGGAAGAAAGATTTAATCCAAAAACTCAGATGATGATTTCTGAAGCAAAAGAAATTAAAAAATCCGCAAAAATCGGCGATGAATTAGTGCAAAAATTAGAAGTTCCTGGTGAATTCGGAAGAATGGCGGCTCAAACAGCAAAGCAAGTTATAATTCAACGTTTGCGAGAAGCAGAGCGCGAGGTTGTGTTTAATGAATACAAAGACAGAGAGGGCGAACTAATTAATGGCACAGTGCAGAGAATAGAGAGGGGGAATGTTTTGGTTGATATCGGACAAGCAACAGCCATTATGCCGCAACAAGAACAAATTCGAGGCGAGCATTATGCGCCAGGAGCGCAATTAAGATTTTATATTAAGTCAGTCGCGACCTCAAGCCGGGGGCCTGAAGTAATTGTTTCTCGAGCTGACAAGGAATTAGTGCGCAAATTATTTATGATGGAGGTTCCTGAAGTAGCTGATGGCGCCGTTGAATTAAAATCAATTTCTCGCGAGCCTGGATCTAGGTCAAAAATAGCAGTATACACTGAAGAAGAAAATGTTGATCCAGTTGGCTCATGCGTTGGTCAGAGGGGAACTCGCGTTCAGTTTATAATCAATGAGCTAGGAGGCGAGAAGATTGATATTATTGAATGGGATAAAGATGAAATCGCGTTTATTAAAAACGCTTTATCGCCAGCTAAGGTGCAGAATGTTGTGCTTGATGAAAAAAATAAAACAGCCCAAGCAGAGGTTTTAGAAGATCAGTTTTCTTTGGCAATTGGAAAAGGCGGGCAAAATGTTCGCTTAGCTTCTTCTCTTGTTGGGTGGAAAATTGATATTAAAGAAGCAAATGATGGCGTATCCGAGGATTCAGAATCTGAAGATGAAGATGTTAAAACAAAAAAAGACGTTGATTCCGATGAACAAATTAGAAATTAAAAATTTTATCTATGTCAACATATATCATATTTTCTCTTGCTGCTGCTGTAGCGGCAATTATATCAGGAGGAATTCTTGCTGCTTGGGTATTAGGCAGATTGCCGGGCGATGAAAAGATGCAGGAAATCGCAAAAGCAATACAACAAGGATCGCGCGCCTATATGAGCAGGCAATATAGAACAATTGCGGTTGTTTGCGCTGTAATATTTTTAGTAATTGGATTTATTCTATCATGGTCCACTGCTTTGGGATTTTTAGTTGGAGCCCTGTTCTCAGGCATTGCCGGGTACATTGGAATGAGCGTTGCGGTTAGGGCTAATGTGCGCACCGCGCACGCGGCAAGCAAAGGGCTAAAGCGCGCGTTTTCAGTCGCGGTCCGCGGAGGCGCGGTAACCGGACTTTTAGTTGTGGGTTTGGGATTGCTTGGGGTCGCTGGGTTCTATGCGGCAACAGGCGACGTGAATGCGCTTGTTGGTTTGGCTTTCGGGGGGAGCTTGATTTCGGTTTTCGCGCACCTTGGCGGCGGCATTTACACCAAAGCCGCTGATATAGGCGCTGATTTGGTTGGCAAGATTGAAAAAGATATTCCAGAGGACGATCCCCGCAACCCGGCTGTGATCGCGGACAATGTCGGCGACAATGTCGGCGACACGGCTGGAATGGCTGCGGACCTTTTTGAAACATACGCCGTAACCATGATAGCGGCAATGCTTTTGGGCAAGTTCCTATTTCCGGATTTTGAGAACGCGGTTATGTACCCGCTGGTTTTGGGCGGCATTGCCATCGTGGCGTCTATCCTGGGGCTCGCGTTTGTGCGCTTGGGGCGCAAGGAAAATATCATGGCCGCGTTCTACAAAGGATTAGCCGCTTCAGCTGTACTCGCGGCCGCTGGTTTTTACCGCGCAACCACTTGGCTTATGGACGGAAACGGCCACTACCTTCCACTGAACTTATTCTACGCTTCTCTCGTGGGGTTCGGGGTAACCGCGATGTTGGTCATAATTACCGAATATTACACATCTAATAAATACCAGCCCGTTAAAAACATTGCTGAAGCTTCCACCAAAGGGCACGGTCCGAACATCATTGCGGGCCTTGCGCTTTCCATGCGTTCAACCGCGTTGCCGGCAATTGTCATCGTGCTTGCCATTTGGGGCTCGTATATCCTTGCTGATACCTACGGGATAGCGGTTGCCGCGGTAAGCATGCTCTCGCTCGCCGGCGTAATCGTTGCCATTGACGCGTTCGGCCCTATCGCGGATAATGCCGGCGGAATCGCTGAAATGGCTGGATTGCCGGAAGAAGTGCGCGAGGTTACAGATAAGCTGGACGCAGTCGGAAACACGACAAAGGCAATAACAAAGGGCTATGCGATCGGCTCTGCTGCGCTTGCCGCGCTCGTGCTTTTTGCTTCGTATTCTCAGGGATTCCTGGCGCACGGCAGGGAACTGCTGTTCAGGTTGTCGGATCCATTAGTGATCATTGGTCTGTTCATTGGCGGACTCTTGCCGTATTATTTCGGCGCTTTGATCATGGAGGCAGTGAGCAAGACAGCCGGAAAAGTTGTTGAAGAAGTTCGCCGGCAGTTCAACGAGATAAAAGGCATTATGGATGGAACTGGAAAGCCGGACTATGAAACTTGCGTTGACATTATCACCAAAGACGCGCTGCGGCAGATGTTTGTTCCTGCCTTGATTCCGGTTCTCGCGCCAATATTAGTTGGTTGTCTTTTAGGGCCTGTCGCGCTTGGAGGATTGCTGATGGGATCAATTGTGACTGGAATTTTTGTCGCGATTTCAATGACTACTGGCGGCGGCGCTTGGGATAACGCGAAAAAATTGATTGAGTGCGGGGAGTATGGCGGAAAAGGTTCTCTAGCTCACGCGGCAGCGATAACAGGAGACACTGTTGGTGATCCATATAAAGACGCGGCAGGACCTGCTATCAATCCAATGATCAAGGTGATAAATATTGTTGCTTTGCTGATTGTCAGTTTCCTTGTATAGAATGAATATAAAGCCAAAAAGCATTTTCTTTTTTTTAGCAAGCAATATCAGGCATATTGTTTATGCTGTATTTCTTGGAAAAGTTGAAGGAATAGAAAATCTTCCAAAACCTCCATTTATTCTTGCTCTTAATCATGTGAGTATTCCTGATGCCTGGCTGGTTACAAATTTAATGATTTCTCGTTTTAAAATACCTGCATGGATTATTGGCCGTGATGATTTTTGGCTTGGGAAAATATGGTCAAATTTTATAGGCCCTCGCTTAGGCGGTATTATTATTGATTGGAGAGAGCCCCATAAAGCGCTTGAGCGCGCGCATGAAATCTTGCTAAAAAAAGGAATTGTAGGAATTTTTCCAGAGGGAACGCGAAATTCAGATCCACGCGCTTTATGTTTGGGTAAAACAGGCGCGGCCCGCCTTGCTTTAAGCGCTAAAGTTCCTGTTGTGTGTGTTGGATATTTTGGTCCGAAAATCGCGACAACTTTTGAAGCAATAAAAAATTTTGTGTTCAAGCGGAACTTGGCGCGCATTGTATTCGGAAAGCCGCTTGATTTTTCTGAGTATTATGGTAAAACAATAGATCGCGAACTTCTTTATGAAGCAACTGATAAAATAATGGTTCAGATCGGGGCTTTGTGCGGCAAGCGCCCTCGTCTGCATAATATATGAATATACAAGAGAATAAGTTAAATGAATCGGAGTTGGAGTTTATTTTTGAGCTTGAAAGAAAAGATATTGAACAGAATTTGCAGAATACTGCAAAGCGCATTTCTGAAAATATTGAAATTCCCGGATTCCGCAAAGGCGCGGCTAACTATGATGCTGTGTGCCGCCATATTGGAGGCGAAGCTAAAGTTTACGAGGAAGCGCTTCAAGTAATTGTTGGAAAAGCGCTTGTTAAGGCAGTGCAAGATAGAAAACTGGAAACAATTGGAAAGCCGGAAATTTCTATCCAAAAAATGGTGCCTCCATTCGGTATTTCATTTAAAGCAAAGATAGCTTTAAGCCCTAAAATTGAATTAGGCGATATATCAAAAATTAAGATTAAGAAAAAAGAAGTTAAAATTAACGAAAAAGAAGCCAAAGAAATTATTGAGCGCCTGCAGTACGAGCGTGAGCAAGAGGAAAAGGAAAGATTTGAAATTGAAGCAATACAGGAGTTGGTAAAATTATCCAAGATAAGTGATTTGCCTAATTCATTGATTAATGAAGAAGCAGATAAAATGCTTCATGAACTTGAACATGATGTTTCTCGCCAAGGCATTAAGCTGGATGATTATTTAAAAAGCATAAAAAAGACGCAAGAGGATTTGAAAAAGGATTTTAAGCCAAAAGCAGAAGGTAGAATTAGAATGATGCTTGTTGCTCGCGAGTTTGGCAAACAAGAAAATGTAAAAATAGATGAAAAAGACGTGGAAAAAGAGATTGAGATTTCTAAAAAAGCAAATGCCTCTAATCCAGAAATGCTTGCCCAGTTTGAGTCAGATGATTACAAGAATTATGTGCGAAATGCTTTGACTTCAAGAGCTATTTTTGAGAGATTAGCACAGAAGTTAACACAATAAACAGTTAATAAAAAAAGGCGAGACAAATACTCGTTTTTTTTATTTTGACTTTACAAAACAGGTTAATTTGATATTATATGTTAGTAGTTAGGGCTATGTGCGGGCCTGCCCGCCGTAGCTCTGTATTCAGAGCGCAGGCGGGTATCGTATAGTGGCTATTATGCGTCCTTGCCAAGGACGAGACACGGGTTCAATTCCCGTTACTCGCTCCAGTTATAAATTTCAAGCCGCGGTGGTGGAATTGGTATACACGCTTGATTTAAGCTCAAGTGCCTTATGGCATGTGGGTTCGAGTCCCGCCCGCGGCACCA
>Ga0180009_10003973_pt1 | contig 16534 bp, 19 predicted proteins | sample OS_PC_MetaG_FD_123537 | JGI IMG/M metagenome (GOLD analysis project Ga0180009, IMG submission 123537) | Groundwater microbial communities from the Aspo Hard Rock Laboratory (HRL) deep subsurface site, Sweden - OS_PC_MetaG | ecosystem: Environmental > Aquatic > Deep subsurface > Groundwater...
AACTTACTGAAAAAACTAAATTTGTCGTACTAATTTGAGCAAGTCAGGTCTGATTGATAGCTAAATAAATCGGCACGTTTCCTTTTTTTCCTGAAACATCACTTTCATATGTCAAAATACCTTTCCGTGTTCCGTAAAGAATTGGTGTTCCTGTTAATTCTGAGAGCCGACCAAATAAGGATAATCTCCAAAACCACTTTTCATATACAGTCCAAACTAACACGACAGCACTAGACACTCCAGATATCCAACGAAATAGGTTGTCATCAATAGATTTCCCTGTAGCAAAAGAAATAAGGAAAATAAAAATAGAGGATAAAATTATCGTTGCCTTAATTTTGTTCGCTTCGTTCACTAATTGTTTAATAAATTGTAAATGTTTTTAATACATTGTTTTGCACTACTTCTAGTCCATATTTGATCATCATGAAATAAATATTTATAGCCGTTTACCTCGAGCCACCTATTTGATTGTTTAAATTCATCCAGCTTAAAATACTCCCAGGCTTCTGTGCAGAGATTAATAATCATCTCCCTCCATGTGTCATTTGCCAAATATGAAGAATTGTTAATGTTGTACGCCAAGCATTCAATCATAAAAGAAGGGTAGTTTTCTGAATTTCTATTTTCAGCCATGTAATTATTTGCGTTTTTAAAAATTCTAACAACATTTTTGAATCTCTTTTTTGTACTAATGTTTTTATCTATTCCGTTTTCTAATTGTTTATCTGGGTAATTAACATTTTGTTTTCCGTTTGGACTATTTAATATGAGCTTTATTCCTTTTCTACAACCCCAATTGAAATATTTTCTATAACTGGTACAGGGAACTACATCAGAATCCATTATTTTTTTGGAACCTCTAATTCTAAATACTTTATTGCCACTTTTATCTATTACACCAAATTCTTTTTCTAGTGCTTCACCAACATAATACTTAAAATCCTGGCTTGAGATTCCTGTGTAATTTGTTAAGCCTGCTGATTCATCTGTTACACCATCACAATAATTAACATGAATTAAATCTTGAAGCTCTACTGCAATATCAATGTCTGAATCCTTCCTGACATTAGTATTATTGGGATAAGAACCTTTAGAAAATACTCGTATACCCAAATCTTTTAAGATAGGATGGTTGTAAACAGCTGATTCAACTATTTTTTTAGTCTTATCTGCCCTCTCTTCTTCGTTGCTGAACCATGGCTTGGTCCAACTTGATATTTGATCGTCACTTATTTTCATAACTGTTTTGCTATTAATGTTTTCTGTCTTTTGGCGGGTTAGGATCATTCCCTGGAGGAATTGTGTCACTATCTCGAAATTTTCCGTCACAGCCTTGGATTCTAACTTCTCCTCCACCAGAATTTTTAGAGAAACGCTTTGCTACTGATTCAGCTTCTCTCTGCGTTTTGGCATGAAAGCTTAATCTTTGGGCATTGTCTCGTTTTGCGTCCCATCCACCACTTTTATTCGTAACCACATTATAATTTGCCATATTTTTTCACTTCCTTACATTATTGACACCTTGTGCGGTTATTGAACATGTGAGCCCGTCAGTTTGTCTTTCTGCATTATTTTCCCACTGAAGTGGGCGTAAATTGGAAAGGTCATCAGAACCTCCATTGTCAACTGGAGTAATATGATCAATTTCCCAGCCGTAAGGAGAGTTTCTATTTCCATAAAATCTCCACCCTATCCATGCGTCACACTGATCTTTTCTCCATTCAATAGGAGGATTACTGTTAACAATTTGTCCTTTTGCCCAAACTTGAGAAATAATATTTTGTGTAAATGACATCTTAATTTTCACCTCCTCCTAGGTTATCTTGTGATTTAAAAACTCCGATAGCCACACCATCAATATTAAAAATTTCATTTTCCTGGTTTTTATCAAATAGCAAAGGTGGGTATTCTTTGTTGAGTGGTTTTAAAGCAAACTGAGTTTTTAAAATACTAAATTTTTTAATTGTAAACCCCTCATCTGTTCTTGCTACGACGATATCTCCTTCTTGAGGCGATTGCTTTGCTTCAAAAATTACATAGTCTCCTTCTTCTATTTTAGGTGACATACTGTCTCCGATAGCTTGAATTACGTACAAATTTGCCTTCATATTTGCCTTTAATAGTCCAAGGGGAACAGGGATCATTTTACTCGTCGCTTTGTCCACGACTTGATCTAATGGAGCTCCACACCTAGCATGTCCGAGTACGGGGAGAAAAGCAAGAGCTGCATTGCTGTCTCCAGGTGAATTTACCCGTGTAACTTTTCCACTTACATCACGACGTATAAATCCTTTATCTTCAAGTTTGCGAAGATGATATAAAATTGTGTTGGATGACTTAACTCCAATCTTAATTGCTAAATCTTGCATAGATAAACTATCTCCGGCAACAATAGTTTTTCGTAGTATGTCTAGTAGTTTTTCCTGATTTGTGTTCAACATTGTAGGATGTATTGTAGGATATAATTAGTTAACTGTCAAGAACTGAACCAAACTTATAGTAGAACCCTTGCATTATGCAGTGGATCTATGTAGCATGAATATATGGGAAACAAAGTCACAATTAAGAAGGCTTCCGAAACAATCGGCGTATCTCCCGACACCATAAGAAGGTGGGGAAAGAGAGGTCTTGTTAAATCAAGCCGATCTAAACAAAATTATCGTATCTTTGACTTAGATGAAATTAAGTCATTAAATAATAACTATCTTCATAATAACAAACACACTGGTAAATATAAAATCTTGAAGAATGGAAAACCAACAAAATACACAAGTATTGAACTATTTGCTGGAGCTGGTGGGACTGCCCTAGGTTTTGAAAATGCTGGTATTAACCATACTTTACTAGTCGAGTTGGATAAGCATGCTGTTGGTACACTAAGACGTAATAGACCAGATTGGAGGGTTGTAGGTGAAGATATAAGAAATGTTTCTTTTATTGAGGAAAAAGCCGATATTGTTCAGGGAGGTTTCCCCTGCCAGGCCTTTAGTTATGCCGGCCAAAAAAAAGGTTTTGGTGATACTCGGGGCACCTTATTCTTTGAATTTGCTCGAGCAGTTAAGGAGATTAAACCAAAAATCGCCATCGGTGAAAATGTAAGAGGCTTGTTAAGACATGACAATGGAAGGACCCTGAATACAATGATTAAAACTCTTCAAGCTTTAGAATATTCAGTAGGGTACAAATTATTACGCTCACAATATCTTGACGTTCCACAAAAAAGAGAAAGACTGATCATAGTGGCTGTGCGAAAAGATTTAAACCTTCCCATACTGGTACCAAAAGAAAAAAATTATATTATTCCAATTAAAGAAGTATTGAGAAATGTGCCTGAATCTGCAGGCATAGAATACAATGAGAAAAAGAAATTTTATCTTGACTTAGTTCCCCAAGGTGGATGTTGGAGGCACTTACCCATTGAACTACAGAAGACATATATGGGTAAAAGCTTTTTCTCTGGTGGGGGAAAAACTGGAATGGCTCGTCGACTTTCTTGGGACGAACCATCACTAACCTTAACTTGTCACCCCGCTCAAAAACAAACTGAAAGATGTCATCCATCTGAAACAAGACCTCTAAATGTTAGAGAGTATGCCAGAATACAAACCTTTCCTGATGACTGGACTTTTGAGGGTTCAATAACGTCACAGTACAAACAAATCGGAAACGCTGTTCCAGTAAACTTGGGTTTTCATATAGCACAGTGCGCAATTGCTATCCTTAGAAAAAAACCAAATCCTATGACAATGGAGGAACTAACTCCTGTTCGCAACCTAGATCAAACCGACGAAATCACCCTTTTCCCGGATGTCTCTAGCTAAAGCCTTGATTGTCTTATTCAATACTTTTCTAGCGTCACTTTCTTCAGCAACCTCTGCAAAAACTTTCACTAGTTCAATGTAAAATTTTGAGTCTCCTGTAAAATGAAGCCAAAAACTTTTTCCAGATAATACTACAAAATTGTTTGCAAGTTTTTTGTAATTTTGACTTAATTCATTTTCTTCACCATACAAAATACCAACAACCAAATCATCATGCTGTAAGGCTAGATTATTGGTTCTAGCCAATCTCCTTACTTGACTAAAATGATCAGTGATTGTCTTTACATCATCTTTATTTATCGTTTGTGGGCCAACCTTAACTTGACAATACTTTTTTCTTCCATCTAAGGCATCTATATATTCAAGGTCAATTCCACTGGCTACACTACCTCTTCCACTTAACACTTCGCTACAGAATTTTTGCATGTTTGTGCCAAAAGAAGTATTTATAGAGGTTGCCAACACCCTACCGTAGATTAATACTCTAGCAATACTCTCCGGGCTAGAATCACCAGTTAAAAAATTTGCCAAATAATTAGCCAGAAAAGGGTTTACCTTGAATTGATTCAAGGTTGTTAGTTTCTTGGTGTTATCAAGGTGGTTTTTCGCTATAACTTCTTTAAAAAAGTTTTTTGATTTATCCAACAGTTCTTTTTTTCGTTTTTTTGTTATCATCCAATCAGATTATAGCAAAAAGGATACAATGACATACATGAATTTAGTTACAAGACCCATTACAATCAATCAGGCATATAGGCTTAAAAAAGAATTTAATACTCACGCAAAGGTCGTGGAATTCTTATTTCCATCTAGCCATGAAGCAGGAATAATGATCGCCAAATTGAAAGATAAATTTTTTTTAGAAAGACTTATTGAAAAATCCAGAAAAAAAGTGATTCTATTAAGTGAAGTAACCCACCTTTTAAACAGATCACTGTATAGTAAGCACGAATGGGATAAAATTCTTGAATTTTTAAAGGTTAAACCACAAGATTCAAATTAAAAATCTCTCAATGTGTAAAATATAGTAAGCTAGTATTAGTTAGAAATTAGCTAAAAAACATGATTAGCATTTTAATGGGTGGTTTGTTTGGAGGAGTATTAAGAGGTTTATTGGGTATTTCTAAGACCCTAATGACTAAAAAGGAAGAATCAATAAACTACCAATGGTTTTTCTTAAACATCACAGTAGCTGCAGTCATAGGACTGCTAGCCGCTACCATGATGGGTGGAGACTTTAGAATTGCTTTGTTGGCAGGCTATGCGGGATCTGACTTACTGGAAGGCCTGTTTAAAATTAAGTTTGAGGAGCAGTTTAAAAAGATAACTAAGGGGAAGTAAGCTTTTATTTACCAACCTCTGTCATGGATAGTCTAACACTGTCTTCTTTTTTGGAGTACGACTCGAGTTTTCAGCTCCTTCCCCGCCTAAGGGGATGGATTCTGGAGTCCTCGCAGACTCGTCCCCAGAATGACGAGGAGAGGAAGTGGCGGGGACGGTCCTTGTCATTCCGTGCCTGACACGGAATCTATATAGATTCCCGCCTGCGCGGGAATGACGGGCCCGCCTAACTTTTGCGGTGGCAAAACTTGGGCGGGTAAAGGTGGGGGGAGGTGAGAATTGATTTTGGGGGTTATTCAATGTAAAATATATACTTTGTATGGCATTAGACTCAAAAGTTAAACAAAAAATTATCAGTAAATTTGCTGCAGGCAAGAAAGACACAGGTTCTCCTAGGGTTCAGATTGCTTTATTAAGCACTCAAATTAGTCAACTAACAGATCACCTGAAAGAACATAAAAAAGACAATCACTCTCGCCGTGGTCTATTAAAAATTATTAGTAAACGCAGACGATTATTAAATTACTTAAACTCAAAAAACCCAACAGATTTTAAAGGTTTGATCAAAGAGCTCAAGATAAACGCATAACTATTCATGAAAATTCATTCCACCACCATCGAACTAGATGGTAAAAAAATAACATTAGAAACCGGTCTTTTTGCTCCACAAGCCGCTGGGGCCGTTACTGCCCGTTGTGGCGACACCTTAGTCTTAGCCACCGTAGTTAACGGGGGTGAGGTAGAAGGTCTAGATTACTTCCCCTTGCAGGTAGAGTACAGAGACAAACATTACGCTGGTGGTATTATCTCTTCTTCTAGATTTGTAAAAAGAGAGACCAGACCCTCGGACAACGAAACGTTAACTGCTAGATTAATTGACCGTTCTATTAGGCCACTGTTTCCAGAAGATTACAAAGAAGAGGTTCAGGTACTAGTCAACCCCCTAGCCATAGACGGCATAAACGAACCGGAAATCTTGGGTGCAATTGCCACTTCTGCCGCCTTAGCCATCTCTAACATTCCTTGGAATGGCCCTTTAGGGACAGTCCGCTTAGGTACAGATCAAGACGGAAAATTCTTAATAAACCCCACGAATGAACAAATAAAGGCATCAAAACTAGACTTACTAGTTTCTGGTACCAGTGACTCTATTGCCATGGTAGAGGCAGGTGCTCAAGAAGCTACAGAGAGCACGGTTTTAGAAGCCCTGAAAGCCAGCCAGCCACATTTAGATACCATTGTTTCCGCAATAAACGAACTAGTTGCTATGGTCTCTCCTGTTAAAACCAAGGTACTGTCTGTAGATAAAGACGAGGCAAAAATAGCTCTGGTAACCAAGGAGATAGGTAGCCTAGAAGACTTGGTTAAAGGGTTGGCTAAAAAAACACTTAGCCTGTCCCCTATCATTAAAACTATTGTTGAGAAACACGAGGACCAGATAGAAGCCAAGGAAGTTAATAAGATCATAGACGACCTAACCAAGGACTTTATTAGGGAGCAAACCTTGGGTAAAAATATTCGCCCCGATGGTCGTTCCCCAGAAGACATTAGAGAAATAAGTTCACAGGTAGCCTTAATCCCTATGGTTCATGGTTCAGGTCTTTTTAAAAGAGGTTTAACCCATGTTTTAAGTGTGGTTACCTTGGGTTCCCCAGACAAAGAACAGCTAATCGACGGCATGAAAGGTGAAGAAACCAGAAGATATATACACCATTACAACATGCCTGGTTATGCCGTGGGCGAACCTAGAAGAATGGGTTTTACCAATAGGCGTGAAGTTGGCCATGGTGCTTTGGCCAGTAAGGCCCTTGAACCTGTGTTACCTAGCCATGATGAATTTCCTTATACCATTAGGGTAGTTTCGGAGGTTATGTCTGGAAATGGTAGTACTTCGCAGGGATCGGTTTGTGGGTCTACCCTTTCTTTAATGGACGCTGGTGTGCCAATTAAAAAACCTGTTGCTGGTATAGCTATGGGTCTAGTTACCGATGGTAAAAAATACATAACTCTAAGTGATATCAGTGGTTTAGAGGATCACACTGGTGACATGGACTTTAAGGTTGCCGGTACCAAAGACGGTATCACCGCTATTCAAATGGACGTTAAGGTTCCAGGTGTTAAAGCCGACATTTTGGGTGAAGCTTTAGAGCAAGCTAGAAAAGCCAGGCTTCACATTTTAGAGCAAATGTTAAAGACTATAGACAAACCCAGGGCTGAAATTAGCCCCAATGCTCCCCATATTGAGACCTTGACTATTGATCCAGAAAAGATTGGTGAAATCATTGGTCCGGGTGGTAAAGTAATTCGCCAAATACAAAAAGACTTTGAGGTAGAAATAGGCGTAGAGGACGATGGTGTGGTTAGTATTACCGGTAAGAAAGCAGACAAGACCAAGGAAGCCAAAGAATATATTAAAAATCTAACCGCAGAGGCTGAGGTAGGAAAAATTTACCAAGGTACCGTTACCAGGGTTGAGTCTTACGGTGCTTTTGTAGAGGTTATTCCGGGTAAACAAGGTTTAATCCATGTTTCTAGGTTGAGCAATGAATTTATAAACAGCGCCTCAGACGTGGTTAAGGAGGGTGACACAATAGAAGTCAAGGTTTATGAAATAGATGATCAGGGTAGAATAAATCTAATTCCAACTAATGTTAAACCCAAAACAGACAGCCACAGAAAATCTTTCTCTCCTGCAAGAAAGTTTCAAGACCACCGCTAATCTCGTATACTAAAAGTTATCATGCCCACTCAAGACAACCAAGACCTAGTAAAAAAAGATCTAATCGATCTTCGACAAAAACTAAAATCCGTTACTTTGCCAGCAGAGTTGCTTGAAAAGACAAGTTCTATGGTGGAAAGACTAGAGCGAATGTTTTTTCAGGGTTTCTATTCTCAAGAGTTTGAAAAAACCAGACACTATGTAGACTGGATAACCAAGGTTCCTTGGACTGAAAGGGCAGAAAGAGCCATAGACCTTAGTTTAATTAAAGACACTTTAGACAAGCATCACTACGGCATGGAAGAAGTAAAAGAAAGAATTTTGGAATACATGTCCGTTTTAAAACTTAGAACAGAAAAGGGGTTGGGAACAGCTAGGGCCCCGATTATTTTTCTTGTGGGCCTAGTCGGTACCGGGAAAACCACCTTTGCCTACGCTCTTTCCGAGGCTCTTGGCCGTCCAATAGCCAGAATTCCATTTGGTGGAATGGGGAGTGCTAGAGACCTAAGAGGTCAGTCTAGCCTGCATTTAGAGTCAGAACCAGGTCATGTAATTAAAGCTCTAACTAGAGTTAAGGTTAAAAATCCAATTATCTTGTTGGATGAAATTGACAGGGTTACAGAAGAAGCCAGGGCAGACGTTATGGGAGTTTTGGTAGAGCTTTTAGATCCTAGCCAAAACGATCGTTTTCTAGATCACTATATAGACTACCCGGTAGACCTATCAGAAGTACTTTTTATAGCTACCGGCAACAATACCGGTAACGTGGCCACCGCCGTACTAGACAGGCTAGAACCAATCAGAATGCCAAGTTATACAGACCAAGAAAAAATCACCATTGGTAAAGATTACCTCTTACCAAAAGCTCTTGAACTGTCCGGTCTTGATAGTAATGCCCTTACTATTGCGGAAGATCTTTGGCCCAGTATTGTTAGACCTTTGGGTTACGACGCTGGTATAAGAACACTAAACCGAACCATAGAAGGCATTACCAGAAAAACTGCTAAACTTATAGTTGAAAATAAAGTCCAGGTTGTTAATATCACCTTGGCTAATATTAAAGATTACTTACCCAAATAAATGAAACTAGGCAACGCTCCAGAACTAAAATTAATTCCCTTAGGTGGGGTGGGTGAAGTCACCAAAAACATGTATGTTTACGAATACGGAGATTATCAAATAATTGTAGACTGTGGCATTGGCTTCCCCGACGAGTCCACCCCCGGAGTGGACTTTTTAATTCCAGATATTAGTTATCTTGAGAAATCTAAGAAAAAGATACTTGGAATTATTGTTACCCACGGTCACATGGACCACTACGGCGGTTTGCCCTTTATTTTGCCTAGATTGCCAAACGTCCCTGTTTTTGGCTCCACCATGGCCATGGCCATGACAGAAGCAAGAATCAGAGAGTACGGCCTAAAAACTAGGCTTCAGGTTGTAGAAAAAGACCTAAAACTAGGCCCATTTTTCATAGAGTTTATCCACATGACCCACTCTACCCCCAATGCAAAACACTTGTTTATAAAAACTCCTACGGCCAGCGTTTATCACGGAGCAGACTATAAAATAGACCTTAATCCACCAGACGGCAATCCACCAGACTTAGCAACAGTGGCCAGGATCGGCAAACAAGGCGTTGACTTGTTTCTGACAGACTGTTTAGGAATAGAAAAAGAAGGTTCAACTCCGTCGGAAAAATTAATCCAAAATACCTTAGACGAACAAGTAAGAATAACCAAAGGAAAGTTTATCTTAACCACCATCTCCTCATCAATTTCTAGAATAGAAATGGCCATACAGGCAGCCACTAAATACAACAGAAGGGTTGCCTTGGTTGGTTTTTCGGTTGTTAAAAATGTAGAAATGGCTCAGAAACACGGCTTTATTAATATTCCTAAAGGAGCAATAATAAAGGCAGAGCAGGTGAAACATCTTCCCCCCCATCAAGTAGCTATTATTATTGCTGGTGCACAAGGTCAAGTAGGCTCGGGACTTTATAAACTTGCGGCTGGAGAGCATCGTCATATTAAACTGAAAAGCCAAGACAGGGTTGTTTTAAGCTCTAGCGTTATTCCGGGTAGCGAGTCTGGGGTCTATAACTTAATAGACACTCTTTATCAGCAGGGAGTGTCGGTTGCTTATTTTGGAAATACCAAAAATCTGCACGTTTCTGGTCATGGTTACCAAGAGGACTTAAAACTACTTCTTAACTTAATCAATCCCAAAAACGTTATTCCAATAGGTGGAGACATAAGACATACATACCTTTATCAAGAAATGGCTCTAAAATTGGGCTATAGCAAAACCCAAGCAATAATCTTAAAAGATGGCCAGACCATTATTATTAGCAGGGGTCAAGTTCGTCAGGGCAAGCCAATTGAAACAAAAAACGTCTATGTGGACGGTTTAGGGGTGGGCGATGTAGGTTCAACAATTTTACGAGACAGGCAAGCCATGGCTTCTGACGGAATATTGCTAGCAGTTATTCCTATAAACTCTCAAACCAATCAAGTGACCGGCAATATAGAAATAATTTCTAAGGGCTTTGTTTATATGAAAAAGTCAAAAACATTAATAGGAAAAACCAAAGACAAGATTATTGAAAGCCTAAGGGGGCTAGAAAAAACTAAAATACACGACGAAATGTTCATTAAAAAAAGAGTAGAGCAAGCTTTAGAAAAATTCCTTTATCAACAAACAGAAAGAAGGCCGTTGATAATTGCCGTTCTCTTTAAGGTTTAGGTTATACTGAACATACCTATGGCCAGAAAACGAGGCAGAAGATCCAAACCATTTAAACTTAACTTAAAAAAAGATACCACCAATTCTATACTGGCAATAATGATAGCTGGTATTGGTTGTTTATTAGCCGTCTCTTTTTCTAGGCAGGGACCGGTTTTAAGCTCGGTTTACGATCTTGGTAGCCGTTTACTTGGTTGGACCTATATACTTACGCCATTTATTTTTATTTCTGGTGGACTACTACTTACCAAGGTTAAGTGGCCAATCGCCACCCCTCAAGTATTTATAGGTTCTCTGGTTGCCTTAATATCTCTTGCGGGCCTGACCAAGTCTGGGCAGATTGGTCAGCAACTATTTCTTTCGATTAGTGCTCTTATTACTTCACCAGGAGCTTACATTTTCTATCTTGCAGGCGTTTTAATTGGCATTATTGTCCTTTTTGAAACTTCTTTAGAAGACATTTCCGTAGGTCTTAGTACCCTTAACAAGAAAATTCGAAAAATCCTATCAAAAACCAAGTTATTAGCCCCCAAGCGACCAATTTTTGCGAACAAGGCAGGTAAGTTCAAGATAAGGGGCTTGTCTTCAGAAACCAAAGAAGAGGTTGAATCACCAGCAGAGGATGTTGCTCAAGTGGAGCCTAAAATGGAAGTGCAACCAACCACAAAAACAGAAAATCTTATCTGGGCACCACCACCACTTAGCCTGTTATCAAGTGAAAAATCAGCCAAAGCAGATAGGGGGGATATTAACGCTAACGCCGCTATTATTGAAAAAACTCTAGACTCGTTTGGTATAGTCGCCAAGGTAATAGAGGTAAACCAAGGCCCGGCCGTAACTCAGTATGCAATAGAGATTGCTTTGGGTACAAAATTAAGTAAAATCACCGCTAGACAGTCAGACCTAGCCTTGGCCTTAGCCGCTCCTCAGGGTCATATAAGAATAGAAGCTCCAATTCCGGGCAGATCATTAGTTGGGGTGGAGATTCCTAACAAGTCTTTGGAGTTCGTTTCCATTAAAGAAATGCTTACCTCGGATCAAATGCGGGCAAAAACATCTCGCACTATGGTATCTCTAGGACTAGACGTTGCTGGTAATCCTGTAGTAGTTGACATAGCCAAAATGCCCCATACCCTTATTGCTGGCGCCACTGGCTCTGGAAAATCAGTTTGTATTAATGCTTTTATCGCTTCTATTCTTTTTAGAGCCTCACCAGACGAAGTTAAGTTCATTATGGTCGATCCTAAAAGAGTAGAACTCACCGGATACAATGGTATTCCCCACCTACTAACCCCCGTCATTGTTGATCCAAAAAAAGTCGTTAACGCTTTGGGTTGGGCTACCGCAGAAATGGAAAGACGTTATAAATTATTTCAAGAAGTAGGAGTCAGAAATATAGCCGCATATAATGAGCTTTCTGGTTTTCAGGCCATGCCCTATATAATTATTATTATTGATGAATTAGCAGATATCATACTAATTGCTCCAAACGAGGTAGAAGAAAGTATTACCAGAATTTCTCAAATGGCTAGAGCTGTAGGAATCCACTTAGTGCTTGCCACCCAAAGGCCATCTGTAAATGTTATTACTGGTCTAATCAAAGCTAACATTCCTTGCAGAATTGCTTTTCAGGTTACATCAATGATCGATTCTAGGGTAATCATAGACACCCCTGGCGCGGAAAAACTACTGGGTATGGGAGACATGCTCTACGTCCCGCCAGATCAGGCCAGACCGAAACGGATTCAAGGTGCTTTTATCTCAGACAAAGAAATAAAAGATCTAATTACTTATTTAAAAAAGGTAAATGTTACCCCAGAGTACGAATCAGCAGTCGTTAAGGAAGTTGTTGTTCCTTCAGCCATTGGAGCAAATGGTCAAGATATTGGAGAAGTAGACGACCTGTTCAAAGACGCCATTGGTATCTGCATTAACAACAACAAGGCTTCTGCGTCATTATTACAGCGTCGTCTTTCTATTGGTTATGCCCGTGCCGCCAGAATAATTGACCAACTAGAAAGATCAGGTTTGGTATCTGCGCCAGAAGGCAACAAACCCAGAGAGGTGTTAATAGAAAACGCTAAAGCCTTTTTAACCCAAAACCAAAATGAAGACAGTCGGTGAACTTCTTATTAAAGCCAGAGAATCTCAAAACATCACGATAAATCAACTTTCTCGTGTTACTAAAATAGATCCAGAACATATCAAGAATCTGGAAAACAATCGATACGACAAACTTCCTCCACCAACTTTTATTAAGGGCTTTATAAGAAACATTGCCACTGTACTTAATCAAAATCCAGATGATTTAGTGGCTGTTTTTAGAAGAGACTATTTATCTCCCAAACCCACCCTAACCACCATTCCCGTAAAAAATAAATCCAAAAAAAAACTGCAGATTAACTCCCAACTCTCTCTAATTGTTTTGGGCTCTTTGGTTTTTGTCCTCTATCTTGGCTTTCAACTTCGCGCCTACCTTGTTCCACCTAAGCTGGAAATAAGTCAGCCATTATCTAAAGCGGTTGTTGTTTCTCCCTTAGTGGTAGAAGGTGTTACCAGCTCTGGCTCTGTAATTCAGATTAACAAAAATAATCCGCTTGAACCAGACTCTTCGGGTTACTTTATCACCAATATCTCTCTGCCTCCCATGGAGACGGAGCTAGAAATTACAAGCACCAACCGCTTTGGTAGAACCAGCAAAAAGGTAATCCCCATCACCATCATCAGTCAATAAATTTGCGGTCTGGGAGCGTAGCCCTACTCCCCACACCAACTTACATGAACGATCGTTCACATTATTTAGACCCCTGTCATTCCCGCGGAGGCGGGAATCTGTTATTGCAATACTGCAACTAAAATTGGTGGGCACCTTCAAGTTAAAAAACTTCTAAACAACTCCTTACACTCCAAACCAGCTTTGTATCTCACTCGTCTTTCACTTAAAAAACTTGGCGGCAAATCTGCAAAAGATATCCAGTCTGGTATATCTGCCGTCACTTCAAACGCATTACAAAATACGTGGAAAACATCAGCTTCCCTATCTGGCAATACTCCAGGCATATCACAAGCAATTAAATTATCAACCTTTTCTTTATGTTTTAATCTATTTTCAATCTCAAATACTAGATCATCCAATACTTGCCCACCAGATTTAAAATACCCCTTTGTTTCGGGTTTTTCTTTTTTGCTTTCCCTTAATTCTAAAATTACCTTCATCATCTCATCAACCGTACAGTTTTTACTCAGACCGGAATTCCCAAGAGTTTCCAAGTATCTATTAAAATTCACTTTAGAATATCCATCAAAATTGGCTACAAAAGTACCATATTTAAACGCCGAAGCAGCTAAGGTCGCCGATTTTCCATCGCCTGGTTTACCAATTAACCCACAGGCAACAATTGACTCATCAATCGTTTTTAAACTCTCAAGTTTGTCAAGATCGTAGTCTGGTCTATTAAAAGCCAGGTGTATCGCTAAAATAATTGGTAAGTTAAGCTCAGTTAAGCATTTTAAAAGTCTTTGTTTCTCCACTGAATTTATATTTCTCTCTTTGCCTTTTTTCTCTACCGTTTTTAATATCCACCTGATAAACCCTTGGCAACCACAAATCTGCTCTATCAATATCTTTTACTTTCACCAACTCCATTCTGGTTTTAACTCCATCACGCTCGTTTATGTCTTCGCCCAAATTTATTCTTTCTTCAAACAAACCAGACACTTTCTCTTGATCTACCACACCAGCCTCAATCGGTCCATCTTTACGTCTGAAACTATGGTGAGACATATATAAATAACCATTCTCAAGGCATGTGTCTAAACCATCCATCACTTTAACTCTAATTTATAACCCACTTTGGGTATGGCCACCAATTTATGTTTATTTAATTTTTTCTCCAACCTTCTCATTGCCTTGCCAATCGCTTGATCAGAGTAGTCCTCATAACTCTCATTACCCCACTTCAAATCTGCTATTTCATCTCGTGTTAGCAACAAGTCATTACTTGCAACCAAGGCTTTAAGTAAAACCGCCTCCATATTCGTTAATCTATCGAACTGCTTCACACCCAACTCAAAAAAACTTAGATCTCTTTCTATTTTTATATCCACCCCTTTTTCTTCCACCCGTTTTTTCAACAAATTTTCCATTAACTTACCACCAACCCCCATCTTTTTCAGCCATATATCACCAGTTTTACTAAAGACCTCCAACGTCTTATCCATTATTCGCAATAGTTCTTTGTCACTTTCTAAACTACCCCATCTTTCTCTATTCACTGCTAAATACTTCACCAACCTGCTCAATCCCTTACTCATCTCGAATAGCTTATCTACGTCTTTATTAGATAATCCAACCCCCAAACCTTCAATAAAATCATGAGTTTCGCTCCTATCATGAGTCCGCATGGTCCACTTATCATATACATGGCTAGATAAATACGAATCTTTATACTTTCTGCTATCTAAAATATATGGCGTATTCACCACCACCGCAAACTTCTGCTTCAGATTCGCCTTCTTCATGTATTCATCCACTAATTTCAAGGACTCTTCTACCCCTCGTTTATCGAAATCTAAATCCAAAAAATTAAAATCACTCAATTCCTCACCCTCACCAACAATCCTGCTTACTCTATTGCCAATCTTCTCAACATACTTCTTAATAAAATAACTCATCCCCATACCAGGGATCGTTAACAACACCACGCTCGCTGTTTCCTTTCTTGCCTCATCTATTTTACTCGCAAACTTTCAATCTCTACCGCTCTAACCATCGTCTCCTCTGTATTTGTATCCATATTAACTATATTTCAAATTTATAATAATGTTTTTAATTATAAACTACTTCCCCTTTTCTGTTTCTCTTAACACTCCTTAAATACCTATCAAACAACTTTCTAGCCGTCATATCTTGCACCAGCTTTGCATCTTTCTCCCAACTATCAGTTTGTTCAATCTTCCCCATTTCAGTCTTGTTATCTGCAATCACCCCTCGTTCCACATGCCTAACTCCCCCAAAATTAATACCCCTGTCTTTCACCCAAACACTTTTATCATTTACATCCTCCACTTCCTGTCTCAGTACTATAAATTTGTCAAACGCCCCCTTAGCCAATTTTCCTTTATCGGTCTCATCAAATTTCGGCCCCTTTTCGCTCTCCAAAAAATCTAATGTCAAGCGATGCCTAGTATAATATTCAAGTACTTTAGCTTGATTATTTCTGTCAAACTGACTATCTTTTTCTAATGCAGCATGCACCTTTAGAGTAAAATTCTTAAGCGATGTCACTTGCTCTAACTTATTTTTTTTCGCTTCCAGTTCCTCACTAATTACCGTCTCTGGCACGACATCTACAACATTTTGAGTTTCTGTAACTGGCTTCTCCGCCGTTTGTCTTGCCCTTTCAGTCCTCAACCTATCCATTTCTTGTTGAATATCTCCCCGCCTTTTTAATATTTCAGATATCTCACCTTCCATGCCCGCCACACCCTGAACCGCCAACAACATCTCTGCTGCATACTCAACTTTTTTAACATCTCCAAAATTAGTCATACTTAAATCCTTAGCCAAACTCTGCCTTGTATACTCTGCCAACATTCCTCCAGCTACTTGCTCATTGACATCACTTAAAGTATTTTCACCCCTAGCCTTTGCTACTAACCTGGCTAATACCACGCCAGGCTTAGCAAAACTCCATGCTTTTTCGCCTGCTTTATTAACTTCTTCTATCACATCGCTTTGTTCAAACGGTAAACCTGCTTCTTCTAAATATCCATGCAACTTTGAGTCTCACCTAATCCAAAATGATACTGAACCAGAATCGATACCTAATCGAAAAATGATTCTTAAGTTAAGCTAAGAACTCTCCACAAACAAGACGCGAACCGTTACAGTAGTCATATATGA
>Ga0180009_10003974_pt1 | contig 16532 bp, 20 predicted proteins | sample OS_PC_MetaG_FD_123537 | JGI IMG/M metagenome (GOLD analysis project Ga0180009, IMG submission 123537) | Groundwater microbial communities from the Aspo Hard Rock Laboratory (HRL) deep subsurface site, Sweden - OS_PC_MetaG | ecosystem: Environmental > Aquatic > Deep subsurface > Groundwater...
CGCCAGGGCCCTCGCTGTGGCGGAGAGTCGAGCCTTCACCCGCGCAGATATCAACGCCGCGATCATGGAGGGTGCTGTCGGGCGCGTGCGGCCGAAGATGATGACCGTCATCACCATCATGGCCGGTCTCTTGCCGATCCTCTGGGCCACGGGAACCGGCGCCGAGGTGATGCAGCGCATCGCCGTACCGATGATTGGCGGCATGGTCTCATCGACCATCCTCACGCTGGTGGTGATCCCGGCGATCTACGCAATCGTCCACGGCATGAGGTTGCCAAATGACGGCGAAGGAACCGGTGGGCGGACGCCAATGTGAGTGGCCTTTCAAGACTCCCGCCGGTCCAGATCTCGCGCGGTCACCTCATCGCCCGGCAGCAGGCAGGGATCAATGTTCGCGTGTTAACCGGTCGAGAACGGATTGGATTGCGGTGCGCGCGACCGGACGCCCGAAATCGCTCCTGCCGAGCGACAAGGCGCCGTGGGCGAGCGCGAGCAAGGTCCTCGCCGTGTCCGCCGTCGCGACGCCGGGAGCTACCTCGCCCCTCGACTTGGCTTCGTCCACCGCGCGTCTCAGGCTTCGCTCCACGAGACGGAAATGCGTATCGACGATCCGGCTCACATCGGCGTCCCGTCCCGAAATCTCGACAAGCGAGTTCATCATGAAGCAGCCGCGGCGCCGGGCCGCTGGCGGACCTTCCACCATTCTCGTCAGGAATTTTCGGATGCCGTCGAGCCCGCCCGGGTTCCGCAGCAGGGCAAGATTGCCGGCTTTCATATCCTGCGAATAGGTCTCAAGACACTGAAGGAACAACGCCTTCTTGTCGCCGAAGGTCTCGTAGATGCTGAACCGGTTAATGCCCATCCGCTTTTCGAGGGCGGATATGGACGTCGCGTCGTAACCCATCTCCCAGAAAAGGGACTGAGCCTTTTCCAGCGCGATTTCGGGTTCGAATGACTTTCGGCGTGGCACGGTGCTTGTTCCTAAACGACCGGTAAGATATTACTTTTTGCCGGACAGGGAGGGCAAGAGATACCGGAAATCCGGCAATTGCCCAGAACAAGCGGAGCGGCACGCTCCGGGCGGAGTCATGGAAACCGGGACCGAAAACGTCTCCCTTGAAAGCCTGATGCAGGCGGCGCAGGCCGGCGATGGATCTGCCTATGAACATCTCCTGAGATCGGTCGTACCCGTGCTCCGGCGGCAGGCGAGAGCGAAATGGATCGGCTCCATCGAACCGGAGGACCTGGTCCAGGACGTGCTCCTCTCGCTGCATTCCGTCAGGCACACCTACGATCCGTCGCGGCCTTTTCTTCCGTGGCTGAGCGCCATTTTTCGCAGGCGGCTTGTCGATCTTCAGCGGCGGCACATCAGAAAAGCAAAAAACGAAGTCACAACGGACACACTGCCTGAAACATTTTCCGGAGATGAAACGAACTGGCTTGAGGACGGGCAGGGCGACCCGGATCTGCTGAAAAGCGCTATCGCATCGCTCCCTGCAGGGCAGCGAAGGGCAATAGAGCTTCTGAAGATCCAGGAATTGTCCCTGAAGGAAGCGGCCGAGAGGACGGGAATGTCCATTTCCGCGCTCAAGGTGGCGGTGCACAGGGGCATGAAATCCTTGAAACAAGCTCTGGGAGCCTGAGCCGCATGAACGGGACTGGAAAAATGGACGGAGCGACCTCGTGAGAACGGAAGATCTGGTTGGTTCTCTGGCAGGAGAGGTCCGGCCCGTAAGGCGGCTCTCTTCGCCGCCGGTTCGACTGCTTGCATGGCTCGCTCTCTCCTTGCCATGGATAGCTCTTGTCGTCTGGTACCGGGGCCCGAGGACGGATATCGCCTTGAAGATCGGCGAAGGCATCTGGCTGTTCGAGCAGTCGCTGGCGCTGATGACGGCGCTTGCGGCTGGCCTCGCCGCGCTGTGCGCCAGCATTCCCGGCCGTCCCGTCTGGGAGCGCGTTCTTCCACTGCTGCCGTTGGGACTCTGGCTCGCGATCATTGTTGTGGGCAGCATCCGGAGCGTCGTGGCGGGCGGCGCCTGGAGTTCTCTGGTACAGGTCGATTGGGTCTGCCTCCCCAATATCGCCTCGCTCGGTGTTGTTCCTGCCATCGCGATGATCGCGTTCATACGCCGGGGAGCGCCGGTCTCGCCCTACACGACAATCGGCTATGCCGCGCTTGCGGCGACCGCGCTTGGCGAGTTCGGGCTCAGGTTTTTCCATGCGCAAGACGCAAGTCTGATGGTCCTGGTTTGGCAGATAGGGTCAGTCGCGCTCCTGACGGTGATCTGCATCTTTTTTGCGCGGTACCTCTTTCCCTGGCGGATCGATGTCCGGACCGTGAGCGGGTAACCGCGCCATTCTCCACCGATGCCCTGAAATGAAGGAAATGCCGATGTCGCTTAAGTCCCGTGTCACCGTTCCCAACCTTGACCTGCCGCTCGCGGGAGGAGGCAGGTTCAACCTTGCAGAGCAGAAGCCGGCGGCTTTCACGATGCTGGTCGTCTATCGCGGCCTCCACTGCCCGATTTGCAAGGGCTACCTCAATGATCTGAACCGCAAGATGAGTGACTTTGAGCAAGCGGGCGTAATCGCCGTTGCCGCCACATCCGATAATGCGGAGCGCGCAGAGAAGGCGAAGCTCGACTGGAAACTCGACAGGCTCCCGCTTGCCTACGATCTGCCGATCGAGATTGGCCGCGAATGGGGATTGAGCGTCTCGAAGGCGATCACCGACGCCGAGCCGGAATCCTTCCTCGAACCCGGCCTCTTCCTCGTCGATCCAGACCGGAAGCTCTACGCGGCTTCCGTTCAGACCATGCCGTTTGCGCGGCCGAACTTCGCCGAGGTTCTCCAGGCGGTTCAGTATGTGGTGAAGAACGGCTACCCCGCCCGCGGAGAAGCGTAGCCTGGCAAGGTGCGCCCGGCTGCCCTTCACGGGACTGTGACCGGAAAATATGCAACCTGATGAATGTTTGTGCCGAACAACATCACATCGGATGGCTACCGGAATGCGGTCCGTCCGATGTGCTGTGGCACAAACATAATCAGAGGAACACACAATGCGTACGCTCAAGAAGTCCATGCTGGTTCTCGGCTCCGCCGTTGCGCTCGGAAGCATCGCCATGGTCGCAGCTCCGGCGCCCTCGCATGCCGCCAATCCCTGTTCGGCGGCTGCCAGCCCCTGCTCGGCCGGCTCTTGCACCGCGAGCTCCTGCTCGTCGTCGGCCAAACCCAAGTTCTCGCGCTACGGCAAACGGTAATCTGCCCGCGCTGTAACGCGAAAGCGTCAAGTCGGCTTTGGCGGGTGTCGCTTGCGGCACCCGTCAGCTTCGGTTTGCGCGTCAGGTTCCTTTATTCCAGATCGAGCGCTTCGCGTATTTCCGCCAGCCGTGCTTCGAGATCGATCTTCTTCCAGGAAACGACCTCCAGCCGGCGGTCCTCGAAAACGTCGCGCTCCGGATGTTCTCTCCGCCACGCCTCGATCGCGACATCGCGCTCCCGGATCAGCGCTTCGATGTCGGCCCTGTAAACGACAGGTACGGCCGAAACCCAGAGATTGACCGCCGGCGCGGGAACCGGTCCCTCGATCCGGAACCGGTCGAGCATCGCAATGGTGTCCTCCGCTGTGTAGAAGGCTTCGTCGGTGACCCACCTGTTCGTCGTGAAAAGCCCCACCGGAAATCCCCGCTGATCGACGGATATGCCAGCAAGGTGACAGATTGTCTTGTCGTCGCGGCTTCGAGAAAATCCGTCCACGCCACCTGCCTTTTCCGGCCGCAGGAAAAGATGGAAATGTCCGAAGTCGCTGTAGCTCGGTCTGGCGGGCGGGTGCGCATGAAAGTAATACTGACTGCCGTTTTCCGGATCGCAGATGTCGCCCGGGGGATAGTGTTCGAGTTCAACGAACGGCGCTCCCTGCAACACCTCGAGGACGATATTCGATCCCGCTTCCGCAAATGACTGCATGGCGGCGACGATGTCGGCGGCCGCGTTGGCGACCTGTTCAAGCGTTTCAGTGTTCATTTCGGCTATCGTCGCTATGGGCGCCGTATGCGCCATAGGACGCGACGAAGAAGGGCACCATATAGGTCAGCGCGGCGCGCAATATATCCAACTCGCCGGTGGTGAGAGCGGATGCACCTTGATTGATGACGTTCAGGATGGTGCCGACAACCAGCGCCACGCGAAGAGCCCGCAGGGACTCCCGCCGGGAGAAGGTTCTCTTCAGTGCTTCCGCGTCTATCGCGTTCATGATTTGGCGTCCATTTGTTGTTGTCGTTCACCGCGATCGGCGAGTTTCGGCGTTCGGTGCGAAGGGCGGGTCAGGGCAGCGTAAGCCTGAACCGTTCAAAGTCGGATGATTTTGCCAGCAGCCGTTTCGGCAGCGCCTTCAATGCGTCGACTTCGTTTTCTTCCAGCGAAAGCGAGGTCGGAATGGCATTGAACCATTCCCTTTCCTCGGTGTCCTCGATGTCCTCCAGTGTGAGGCTCACAAAATGGACACGCACTTTGGCTTCGCGCGGCGCCCGGCGATTGTTCACCATCCTCTCCCAGTCCTGAAAGCTTCTCCGCGCCTCCGCCACCGTATTGGTATTCAGAAGGTTGAGCGCAGCATCGAAGGAGGCGATCGTCGTGGACACGATTCCGGGCTCACGTCCTTCGGTTGACCATTCATAAGGTTTGTAGCTTTGCGCGTTCGAGATGATCACCAGGACCTGCGTCACCTGGTCGAGGGACGATTTGGTGAACGCACCCTGCATGCTCGGCACATCTCCGCCGTGCAGAACGGGACTCATGATGGAACCTCGAATGCCGAGATTGTCCGTCACCCCGCCATCGACAAGACGAACGACCGGCATGCGTTCCGGGTCGAGGTATCGCTCGAGCTGCCGCGCTACATGATACGCACCCGATTCCCGGTTCCGCCGTTTCAGGGCCTCCTCGACCCAGGGTTTGTGCCGTTCCGCGCAATCGTGTGAGTAATTTCGCAGTGCGACCGGCGCGAAGATGACCGGAACCGCCGACGATGCGGTGACGGCGTTTGCGACCGGATAGCGGTCGAGGTCCGAACACAGGAAATCGAATTGCGGCTGAACGAATGAGAAGGTCAAACCGGTGTTCAGGTCACTGGCATTCACGATGGTGCATGGCAGATCGGTCCCCCGCATCGCCGAAAAAGTCTTTCCCTCGAATATCTCGGAATCGAGCCAGTCCGCCGCGAGGTCGCTGCGATTGAGATTTTCGGACGCCAGCGAACCCAGTGTGGTGGGGTTCAGGAGTTGCGCAAGCATTTCTCCCTGAACGTCGCGCTTGAGGAAACGTGTCTCGAAATCCTCGAATATCCGCTCTCCGAAAAGCCCGTAATAGGCTGCCGTGTAGCTGCCGCCGGACACCGAGGTAACAACATCGATTTCGTCGATCAGCCTGTGTTCCGTCCCGCCGATGGATATCGTGGTGTCGCGCAGGGCTTCGAGTAGCCCATAGGACATCGCCGCCGACCGCATCCCACCGCCCGAAAAGGCAAGGATGACGAACAGTTCATGCGCTTCGCCCCGTGGCGAGCAGTGTCGTGCGGGGGCCGCCGCCGGCGTTTCGGAAATTCCGGCCGGAACATTCCAGGTGCGCGTCGCGCATCCGGCAAGCGCGAGAATGGCAAGGAGCACTCCCGCCAGCCGGACCGTCCTGTGATGTGTCTTTCTGTTCACTGTCCCTGGCCGATGGGGTGGAGCGAAAAAGGGTAATTTCGGTACCGAGATTAGTGGATGCGGAGAAAGGGGAAACCTCACACCTTCGTGAAAGGCGCGGGGTAACTTCCGATGCCACACAGGCGAATTCATTGTCATGCCAGCCTGCGAAAGTCACCCCCTATCGCAGAATGTCGTTCTGGCTACTCTCGTTCGTCTCTCTCCTCGGAAAAGCATGGAGGCGAACGAACCCGCGAAAGGCCGCCGCTCGTGCCCCCACCGGACCCTCCGCTGTCCGGACGAGCGGCGGCAACCGTGTCTGCTTCCCTCCATCGAAAAGAGATCGTCGACATGTCTCGCTACTTTGTCATTTTACAGGTTGCGCTGGCCCTTTTCCTCAGCATGCAGGTGCCGGCGCAGGCCGACCCGGCGGCCGAGGCAGGCGACGATTGCGAAACCTTCTCAGACGTGGATTTCGAAGGCCATTTTTCGGAGGCGCTCGGCGAGCGGCTCTATCATCGCGGCTTCTACCCCGAAGCGATGACGGCGTGGCATTGTGCCTTCCTGGAGGAAGCGGATTCGGGCGCCGCATTCCGGATGGCCGTCGAGTACATCGACGCAAAGGTGGTCGAACATGATGCCGGCCGGGCGCTGGAGCTGCTGACGGCGAGCGCCGTGCGGGGCGAGGCAAGGGCCCAGTTCGAACTGGGGGCGATTTACGAGGACGGAACAGTCGTCGACGCGGACTCGGTGCGGGCGATGCTCTGGTACATGGCCGCCGCCCAGCAAGGTCATGCCGCCGCGGAGTACAGTCTCGGCATCTTCCACGAGAAGGGTTTGGCCGCGGGAAGCGACAAGTTGCTGGCATATTCGTATTACGAACTGGCTGACAGCCATGGCTTCCCGCTGGTTGCGAAGGAAGCGAAGGAGCGCCTCGCGGTAGAGATGTCCGAGCGGGATATGGAGATCGCGCTGGCGACGGTCCGTCGTCTGGACAAATCCCGGAGCGACAACCCGCCCCTGCGCTAACCGCGCCACTGAACCGGCAACGGAACCGCCGGGCGTTCAGACCGAGGTGGTCAGCCGAATAAGCCAGGACGGCATGGCATCGAGCAGCACCGCTTCCAGCACCTTGTCGTAACCCGTTACGATCATGCCGCCCACGACGGCGAGCAGCGCGCCGAAAACGGGCTTTGCCCATTTCGAGAAGCGCTGTAATCCCTGTTTGCGTTTTGCAAGGGTCGCGCGGGATGCATAGGCGAAGATGAGCAGGGCCGCCGAAATGCCGATACCGAAAAAGCCGAAAATGACGAAAGAAGAGGCTAGGTCGCGAGCTTGGCTGGCGCTTGCGATGGCGGCGCCGAGCGTCGGACCGGCGCAGGGTGCCCAGACAATACCGAGAAGCGCGCCGATGGTGAACTGACCGGCGAGACCCGGTGTTGCGATCTTCGCCGCCATGCTGCCGGCGCCGGAGACCAGCGGCGCGAGTTTGGCGGCCAGGAACGACTGGAATACCGGGACAGCAAGAACGATCCCGAACGCGATCAGCAGATAGGCGCCAAACTGCCTCACCGTTTCCCCATCGACGCCAATTGAAAAGCCAAAAGCAAGAACGGGAATGCCGATGAGGGTGAACGACGCCGTAAGCCCGGCGGCGAGCGCCACCGGTCCCCAGCGGTTTTCCTGAAATGCCGTTCCCACCACGATGGGAAGCAGCGGAAGAACGCAAGGATTCAGAAGCGTGAGCGCTCCGGCGAGAAAGGCGAGGAAGATGGATGTCATCCGGCTGACCGGCGCAGGCTCATTCGATGGTCCCGGTGTCTTCGGCGAGACCGCGAAGGACGGCCGCTCGCAACCGCGCGCGGTTGGTCTCCGCTATGCTGCGGGAAACTTCCTCGCCGCCGGTGAAAACGACGACCGTCGACTGGCGGGGAATGCGATGCGCGGCGAGGAATTTCTTCTCGACATCGAAGTCGACGCGCAAAAGCAGCGCCTCCTCTAGCAGCGGATCGCTCGCGAGCTCTTCAAGGATCGGTTCCTGCGCCTTGCAGGTTGGGCACCAGTCCGCATAGACGTCCACGACGATGGTTTGCCCCTGCTCCAGCGCCCGGTCGAACGCCTGCTGTGAGAAGGCGGTCCATGTGGCGGACAGGCCGGGGCCGGCGGATGCAAGGAGAAGCAGAGAGGCGGCAAGGGCAGAGCGAAGGGTAGTGTGCATGCAAATATCTCGCTAAGTGCGTGAAATTCTCACGGCAGTTTTTCGTTACGCCGCCGGGAAATGTTACCCTGAAAACGCAACAGCCACGGATGGTTGCCGAATGGGAAGCGGCTCGCTCCGCCCGGCTTCAATCCGTCGTCGCGGCGCGGTCGTGTTTGCCGGCGCTCCAGTCCTTCGCGGTCAATGTCTCCTTCGCATAGGCGAGCGGCTCGGCCTCGAGTGGCGTTCCCAGCGTGTCGTTCCAGCGGTTGAGAAAGCCGAAGAGCGAGATGACGGCGACGATCTGAAGAATCTGCTTCTCCGAATAGAACTTCCGCAGATCCTCGAAATCCGCATCGGTCACCGCGTTCGGCGTCTGCCCGGCCGCCTGCGCAAAGCGCAACGCGGCGCGCTCGGCCTCGCTGAACGAGGGATGGGTCTCGTACTCCCAGATGGCCTCGAGTTTCTCTGTATCCGCACCGGCGCGATGTGCCGAATGGTGAGTATGCGCCTGGCAATACATGCAGCCTGCGGCGTAGCTGCACATATAGGCAATCATGTTGTTGAGGCCCGGCGGCAGGTCGGAATTCAGGTTCACCGCCGCGGCAAGTCCGGCAAACGCCTGAACCAGTTCCGGCCGGCGGGCCATGATCAGAAGACTGTTTGGAAGAAACCCCATCGCGGACTCGATCATCGCGAAAATCGGATCGAGTTCCCGGGGGGCCGACGCGCGGTCGACGGGGGGCAGCCTGGACATGGGGTTACGCCTGTGTTGTTGCGGACCGTGCAGTTATAGCGGGTATTTCTTGATATCGATCCTCGCCGCTGTGCCGGAAATCACGCTTTTGTGAACGGGAGGCCGCGGGCGGATTCGCCGTTCGGCACGCCTTGGGTACGAGCAGGTGAGTCACGAACAGGTGAACATCCGTTTCCGGAAGGTGAACGCGCCGCAGGGCATTGCGGCTGTAGGTTTGCTTTCCGGCTCGCTTGGCCGGAGGTGGAAACTTGAAGAGTCAGTGTAGCATGATCCGTTTGCGACGTATTTTCCAGGTTGGCCTGGCCGCCGCGCTTGTTTTGTCCGGTACGGTCGCGGCGACGCTCGCACAGGACGCGCCGAAGTCGCCTCATGCTTCGGCTTTCGAGGGGCGTTTTTCCAACGCCTGGCCAAACACGGACTTCTCCTCGGTTGAGGTGCCGGCGGCCGAAATTCTGTCGGGCGGTCCTCCCAGAGACGGCATTCCGTCGATCGACGACCCCCGGTTCGTTCGCCTGAAGAACGGGAAGCCATCCGAATGGGCGTCCCGCCTGCGCGACAAGGAACCGGTGATATCGATTGAAATCGAGGGCGATGCGAGGGCCTATCCGCTTCGCATTTTGATGTGGCATGAAATTGTCAATGACGAGGTCGGCGGCATGCCGGTCGCGGTCACCTACTGTCCGTTGTGCAATGCATCGATCGTGTTTGACCGGCGCATGACGGGGCAGGTGCTTGACTTCGGTACGACCGGGCTCCTGCGGCACTCGGACCTGGTCATGTATGACCGCCAGACGGAGAGCTGGTGGCAGCAGTTCACGGGAAGCGCATTTGCAGGAACGTTGCAGGGCCGCAAGCTCAAGATGGTACCCTCGCGCCTCGAGAGCTTCGCCGCATTCAGGCAGCGTCATCCGTCCGGCCGGGTCCTGGTGCCGGAAGATCCGGACTCGCGGCAGTACGGGGTCAATCCCTATGGCGGCTATGACAGCGCCGCAGGACCGGGATTTATGACGGGTGAGGTAAATACCTATCCTCTCGCCGCAATGGATCGCGTGGTCGTATTCGAACTGGATGGAGCGCCCGCTGGCGTCGCATTGGACTATCTGCGGAGCGTGAAGCGCGTCGCCGTGAACGACGTGGTCCTCGAATGGGAACCGGGACAGGCATCGGCCCTCGATGCGCGGAACGTCGCCGACGGGAGGGACGTCGGAAACGTCGTTGTTCAAAAGCGGGTCCGGAGCGCAATGGAGGATATCCCCCATCAGGTGACCTTCGCCTTCGCCTATCGTTCCTTCTTCCCCGCGGGCGCCATTATCGGCCTCCAGTTCAACCACGGTAAAGCTGAGTAGGTTCATGTGAGAACGGCGCGGCGGCCGATACCATCCCCGCGTTCCGGACTATGTAACATTTTCCGCGGCGCGCGCGAATGACAGGGCGGCGCTCATTGAGCTGCATTGCATTCGGGTCAACAGCACGAGGTGTGATTCTTTGGCGTCCACATCACGCCCCGCACGAGTCCCCTTCACGCCTTCACCAGCCAGTCCGCCGGATATCCGTGCTTCCATCGGAGGTATGCTGGTGCGATGCCGCCTGTGCTGGCGCATCACCGCGATGGTCTTCCTGGCCATCATGGTGATCGAAGCGGCGATCCTCATCCCGTCATACCGGAATTATGAACGGGACCGGCTCGCTTCGACATTCGATGCCGCGACCGCCGCCGTCGAGGCCGGATATGAAGTTGCGGGCCGCCCCGCCCTCGAAAGCGCGGGGATGCACGCTGCCGCCTCCGCGCTCATGGGAACGGCGGGCCTGAAAGGTCTCGCGATCGTCGATCCGAACGGCGGGCTTGTTCTCGCGGTGGGCCGCTTGTCCGGAACGCCGGTCGATCCCGCGCTTGGACAGAAGGCGGGGATCAGGCAGATCGATCGTTCCTCCGCTGCAGCTGTGCGCGCCTTCGCCGCGGCGCCCGGTTACAGTATGGTGCTCGACGTCGATACTCCCTTCCTGCCGGGAGACCTGCAGAGGTTTCTGGTGCGGATCGGGGGGCTGATCGCGATGATCTCCCTCGTCGTCACCGTGGCGACGATGTTCGTTCTTCGAGGCGTTGTGCTCGAGCGTCTTGTGCAGCTCGCTCATAATATTTCCCTTGCCACCCGTAGGCCTGAGAAGGCGCAGGAGCATCAGACGCCTCCGGGGCGGCCCGACGAGCTTGGCATTCTCACGTCGAATGTAAACTCGCTGCTTATTTCAACCTCGGTTGCGCTGGCGGCGGTTCGGGAGCGGGAGGAGCGGCTCGTGGGCCTGAATCGAACGCTGGAACAAAGGGTCGACGAACGCACGGCGGAATTGCGCGATGCGAAATTGGCCGCCGAAGCCGCGAGTAACGCGAAGTCCGCGTTTCTTGCGAACATGAGCCATGAACTCCGGACACCCCTGAACGCGATTATCGGGTTCTCCCAGCTACTGACCGTCGATGAAGGTGACGTGTTCAAGGAAGACCGCTACCGCGAATATGTGCTCGATATCGGAAAAAGCGGCGAACATCTTCTCTCGCTCATCAACGACCTTCTCGACATTTCACGCATCGAGGCTGGCCGCTTTGTGATCGGCGAGGAAGAGGTCGATATCGGACGCATCGTAAGGGAAGCGATGACCCTCGTTTCGCTTCTGGCGCGCGAGAAGGGCATTGCGCTGACCGCATCGGCTTTGGACGTCGAAGCGATCGTTCTTGCGGACTCTCGCGTCCTGAAGCAGGTCGTTCTCAATCTGGCGGCCAATGCGGTCAAGTTCACGCCGAGCGGCGGTCAGATACGTATCGGCATCCGGATGTCGGTTGCCGGGGACATCGCCATCGACGTCATCGACACGGGGATCGGCATTGCCGGCGACAAGATGGAAATGATCTTCGAGCCCTTCGGGCAGGTCGCCAGCCATCTCGCTCGTGAGCATCAAGGCGCAGGCCTCGGCATTCCGCTGAGCAAACGGCTTCTTGAGCTGCATGGCGGTACTCTTGAAATCAGGAGTACGCCGGGAGAGGGGACGTGCGCGACGGCGTGGCTGCCGGCCAGTCGCTGGTTGAGGAAGGCCAGCATCTCGTAGGCTGGCGATCCTTGCGGCATGTTCGCAAGTCAGGTGCGGCTTTGCCACGGTGCGCGAATGTCGAGAATGCGCTGTTCGCCGGATCCGGCCATGTCCGGCGCGGTACCTTGACGGTTACTCCGGGAACCTCACATTCTCGACGTCGCTGCAATCAGAACGGTACTTTGCCATCCAGGATGACGGCTTCGCGCTGGGCGCCTTCGGCATTGGTGAAGCTGAACTTCTGGCCGACGCCGACCTCACCGTCCTGCATCGCCACGCATTGTTCTCCGCCGCCCGACTGCCAGGACACGCAAAGCTGATCGCCGTTCTTCTTCCACGTGCCGACATCTGCTTCGCCTGTCGAGGTTGCAAGCGATGCCGATCCGTTCTCGTTGAAGTAGTAGCGCGTTTCCTTTCCTTCGGCCGACACCGAAACCGTGTTACCGATAGCGGTATCGAGCGCCGTCGCTGCCATGGCGGACGGCATCGCGGCGAGAGCGAAAAGAACTGTGCCGGCGGCGAGAATGGTCTTCATTTGTTTCTCCCTTGTGATTTTTCTGGATGTTCACGTCCTTGCGGCGGTTCGAACGCTGCCACGATGCAGCGTCCGTCCCGCCGGTCTCACTCACACTCGAACTCAAACTCAAACTTGCTTGTTCTGGCCCAGCGTTCGCGCAACCGCCTCGTCCACCGCGAACAGTCCGCCGCCCTTCGACACGAGGTAAAGCAGCATCGCCGCCCATGTCATGTGGACCACATAAGCTTCGGGATAGACAAAGATCTGGATGACAGCCGTCATGACGAGAAGCGCAAGCGCGCTTAGCCGCGTGGCAAGGCCCACCAGCACGAGAATCGAAAAGACGTGCTCGGCATAGGTGGCCATGTAGGCGGCCCAGGCAGAAGGAATGACAGGCAGGGCATATTCGTTCGCGAACAGGTAGAAAGTGCTGCTCTTCAGCGTCATGAACCCTTCGACCTTGGTCCGCGCGGACAGGAAGAAGACGAAGAACACGGCGACCCGCATCAGTGAGGCGTAGGTCCAGTCCGGAATGCGCGCGAGGATGGAATGTGCCAGGAGAATAAGACGGCTGACCTGTTGAAAGAGCTCGCCCATTTGGTGCCTCCGTGATGGACAATGAATTTGTCGGGACACCCGGAGATTTCGATCCAGCGGCCCCGGCCGCCGGGTTCGGCGCGAGGGCGGACGTGCTTGGCGGCGGGGACCCGGCTCCGGCTGCTGCCGGAACCGGGCCGAGCTTCCGCGATACGCGTTACGAAGGAAGCTGCGTCGACTTCTCGCTCAGGCTGCCATTGCCATGGGGCGTCTCGATGCTGGCGCAGGTGCCGGCCGGCACGAGGCTCCAGGCATTGCCCTGATAGTCGAGCGTGGACGTGCCCGCGCAGGTCGTGCCGGGGCCGGCCGCGCAGTCGTTCTTGCCGGCCAGCGCGACGCCGTAGCACTTTTCCATCGACGCGTCTTCGGCCTGGGCCGGGGCAGAGAAGCTCGCAAGCGTGAGCGCCGTTGCAATGGCGCCGGCCGCGGCAAGCGAGTTGGTGAAGGTAACTTTCGACATATTGTAGTCTCCGATTTGACTTTGATGACTGGGATTGACGCCACAAAACAACGCGGCCACCGGGAACGGGCAGGGGGGGACCCGCAAATCTCCCGCAGCTCACGAGCATGAACCTGACGGATATTGCAGGTTTTGGAAAATCACTTGGCTTCACGATATTCAACGCCACGCGCACGAACGATCACAGCGGCGTGATTGCAAACGTCGAAGCGGGTCTGCGCCCGGGGGTGACGATGATCGCCGCCGTCCCCGGCGGCCGGATTTTGGCGCAGTTTTCACCCGGCTCTCGGCGACGGCATTGAACCCTTTGCAATTCGAGCCCGTCGAGGTCATCTCGCCAATATCGGGCTTTGCGAGCGGTGGACGGTCCTCTAGATTCGAATATATGAAGAATTCTGCCCTCTACACCGCCCCGCTTGTGGAGCCCACCCAGAAGCGGGCAAAGGAAACCTATCGCAGCCTGCTCCGGGCGGCTCAGGAGATTATCGCCGGAGAGGGGTTTGAAGCGCTTAATTCCAACGCGATTGTGGAGCGTGCCGGACTGACGCCGCCCGCCTTCTACCGCTACTTCGAAAACAAGCACGGCATCCTCGCCGTTCTGGGGCGCCAGCTTATGGACGCGCAGAATGCCGCCGTGGAGGATTTGCTGTCGCATGAAGGCTGGGCGGGCAGGAATGCGCTTGAGGAAACCCGAAGCTTGCTGCGGGAGACGCTGAAAGCGACAGAGACCTTCAAGGGCGGCTATGCGCTCATGGTCTCGCTGCGGGCTATCCCCGACTTGAGGGAGATACGTCTTTCCTCTCACACCCATGTCGCGACGCAGATGACCGGCCGTTACCTGGCGCTCAACCCTGACGCCGATCATGGTGACGTCTACGACCGCTTTCGGCTGGCGAGCGAAATCGGCTATGCCTGCGTCGAAATGCTTCTTGAAACCGACGAGTGCAACCGGGATCGCATCATCGACAGGGCCGCGGAAGCAATTACCTCGTTGCTCCGGTTCTAGTTTTCACGCGATACGTGCTTGCGGTTTGCCGCGAGACAGTCATGCAGCGCTCAGCGGTCCGGGCCCGGTTTCGCCGGTTTCTGTCCGTAAGACAGAAACGCATTGAACACAGCTTCCACCTGTTCGCTGGAGAGAAGGGTGGCGCCGCCTATGGCAAGTGCGCCGTAGTAGAAGGATGCCTGCACCTCCACCTCCCGGGCGATCATCAGGGCCTCCGGCAGGGAGCGTCCGAGCGCGATCTGCCCGTGATTGGCCATGAGGCAGGCGCGCCGTCCCTCGAGCGTTGCTATGACGATCTCCGCAAGTTCTTCCGAGCCGAACAGCGCATAGGGCGCGACGCGAATCTCGGGCCCGCCGCTCACTGCCGTCATGTAATGCAGCGGCGGAATGGGCTTGTTGGCACAGGCAAGCGTCGTCGCATATTGGGAGTGGCAATGCACCACGGCGTTGATGTCGGGCCGCCCCGCAAGCAATCCCGCATGCATGCGCCACTCGCTTGTCGGCCTGACATCGCCGCTATAGGCGCCGGACAGGTCGATCTTCACCATGTGTTCGGGCGTCAACTGGGCCGCCGGAATGCCCGACGGGGTGACGAGGAAATGCTCGCCGATCCTCGCAGAGGCATTGCCCGCCGTGCCGTGATTGAGGCCCGAGGCGTCCATCTCGCGCATCACGGTTACAAGGCTTTGACGAAGCTTATCTTCATTCACGGTCATGTCAGGCAACCCTCCTTTTGAGTTTGCCGATCGTTCCCAGGCCTGATGCAACGTCTGCGGCGGTATCGGTCGCAATGGTCATCGCATCTCGGAACGAAAGACCTTGCGAGAGACCGCTGATGAAGCCTGCGCAATAGCTGTCGCCACAGCTTGTCGTATCGACCGGCGTGATCGATTTTGCCGGAACCTCCCGGATGTCGCCGTCGCTCCAGCCGATGCTGCCCGCACCGCCGCGCTTGATGATGCAGGAGGTTGCGCCCATGCCGGTGAATGCCGTCAGCGCCTCCGCCGCCGGCACATCGCCGAGCAGAACGCGCACTTCCGCTTCGCTCGGCATGAAACAGTCGACATGGGGGAGCAGGGCCCGCAGCGTCTCGATGGTCTGCGGCTGCGGGGCGATGAGATCGCAGGTAACATAAGTCCCCCCGGCGCGGATATCCGCGACCGCGGCAAGGGCCTCCGGCGACGACAGGTTCGGAAATCCGACGCCGCCAAAATGGAAGAAGCGCGATGACCGCGCCATTTCCACGGCGGCAGGGCTCAGCCCGGTCAATATGCTCGCACCCAGCATGTGAAAGACGGGGCGCTCGCCGTCGGACCGGATGGTCAGCACGCTGGTCGATGTCGGCAGTTCGCCAAGGCGCGCGACCTGTTCGCAGTCGACGCCGGCCTGCTTCAGGAGCTGCAGCACGATATCGCCATTTACATCCTGGCCGACAGCCGAGATCACTGCCGTATCGAGTCCCAGTGTTGCTGCGACCATGGCCGTTCCGGAGGCTGTGCCCGCGGGCGCGAGAGCGATTTCCTCGACAAGCATCGGCCGCTGCACGTCCGGCAGGGCATCCACCGGCCGAACCAGTATGTCGAGCGTGGTCAGCCCCACGCATGTCAGATCGCGCACAATCCCCTCCTTGGAATTTCGTAATGAGGCCTTGCATCGGCCCTCTGATCAATATAATAGTAATTACTATTGTTTTGCAAGCGGAGACGGCAATGAGCGGGAAGATCGACGAGGCTTTGAAGGCGCGGGCTGCCAGGGTCATTCCGGGCGGCATGTATGGTCACCAATCGGTCGCGCTTCTGCCACCGCATGCGCCGCAGTTTTTTGTACGGGGAAAAGGGGCTTATCTCTGGGACGCCGACGGAAATCGCTACATCGACTTCATGTGCGGTTACGGCCCCAATCTCTTCGGCTACTGCAATCCCGAAATCGATGCGGCTTATGCGAAGCAGATGGCCGAGATCGATGTGGCGACGGGTCCGACGCCCCGCATGGTGGAACTTGCCGAAGCCTTCACCGGAATGGTGACGCATGCCGATTGGGCAATGTTCTGCAAGAACGGCACGGACGCCTCCAGCATGGCGCTGCTGACGGCCCGCGCCTATCGAGGCCGCAGGAAGGTATTGATGGCAAGCGGCGCCTATCATGGGGCAGCGCCCTGGTGCACGCCCATCCCGGCAGGCACGGTGGGGGACGACCGCGCCCATTTCATCTATTATCAGTACAATGACGTAAGAAG
>Ga0180009_10003975_pt1 | contig 16531 bp, 12 predicted proteins | sample OS_PC_MetaG_FD_123537 | JGI IMG/M metagenome (GOLD analysis project Ga0180009, IMG submission 123537) | Groundwater microbial communities from the Aspo Hard Rock Laboratory (HRL) deep subsurface site, Sweden - OS_PC_MetaG | ecosystem: Environmental > Aquatic > Deep subsurface > Groundwater...
AAGGCAATGGCCGCCAGATTGACATTGTAGAAGCACAGTCCGGCCAGGCTTGCTACCAGAGCCAGGGAGCACAGCCATACCGAGTTGCGCCAGACCGCGAGCGCAGCAAGAATCAAGCTCGTCCAGGCAAAAATCTGATTGTACATCAACCGGCCTATCATTGCGCGGACCAGGCAGATGGTCGTGTCCGGCGTGTCAGCACATACCTCCACCAGCCGTTCCGAAATAAAAATGCCATTGCGCAGAGCGGTAAAAACACCAAAGGTAATAATCACCAGAAAAGCTAAAGGCAGCAGGGGGCGCAGCGAAACACCTCTGCTTTCCCGCCAGAGGGGGTAGGCCAGAAGCAGGCAAAGGGCCACCCAGATACCGGCCTGCCTGTTCAGCAAAGTTTCATTAATCATGATTGCCACAGCTCCGGAGGTCAACAACAGGGCGCTCAGTCGTTCGAGCATGCCTTGAGCATTGAGGCCCGCTTGTTTTTGTGAAAACCAGAGATAGGCAAGGGCGGGAATGGCAAAACCGAAATTGTTGAAACTTCGGTACCGGGCATCAAGGACCAGGCCAAGTACACCGATCAAAGCGCAGGTTATCACTCCCAGCCGCAGAACGCCATTCACTGCTTCGGGGCAGAGGCGGGACTTGCCTCGCAAGAAAGCCATGGCCGCATCCAGGCTCAGATGCATGGGCGTGGTTTTTGAGGCGATGGCTTTCAGCGCCAGCAGGTAAACCCCGGCGGTAAGCGAGAGGACAATGAAAGCCCAGATGTATTCAACCGTGTTGGTGGAAATGATTGCAAACTGATGTCCTTGCAGCACGATAAGGATTGCCCCGCCGGTGGCGGATGTTGAAAATTTCAACCAGCGGCTTGCGCTCATCCCGGAATAGTGACGCCCTATGCACAATGGAATCAGGCTTGCCAGGACAATGGCTGCGGATTGCGCAAACAGGCTCAGCCAATTGGGGAAATTCGAAACCGGCCCGGAAAGAATATGTTTGTCGGTCCGGTCGGAAGAGTACAACCCCCAGTAGCCGCCAACCGCCCCCTCCTTGATGCGTTTCCACGGCTGGTCAAAGGCCTCGATAAGGTTATATTGCCAATGCTCCTGTTCGGCCAGGGCAACGAAACCGCGGATAAAACGGGCCTGATTTTCCAGGCTGGGCAGCGCCCCTTCCCGCATGCGTCCCTCGGAGGGCCAGCCGGTTTCCCCGATGACGATTTCCTTGCCGGGGATTTTCTCCCCGATTTCTTCCCGAATCTTTTTCACATGCGCCATGGCTGCAGAGATTGCAACCGGCTCATCCTCCCAGTACGGCAGGATGTGGATCATGACAAAATCAGTGACCTCCCCCACCTCCGGGTGTTTGAGCCAGAACTCCCAGACATCGGCATAGGTAACCGGAACTTCCGGAAGGGCAGTCTTGACCTGGCTGATATAGCCGGCGAGCTGTTGTCCGGTAACTTCCCTGCGGAGCAGCGCTTCGTTGCCGACTATCACCGCCCGGACGCTTTCCGGATGCTGTTTGGCAAGCGCGACAACCTTTTGCAACTCCTGCTCGGTGATTTTTGGGTCCGACGTTACCCAGGCGCCCAGAAGCACCTTCATTCCGTATTTCTCGGCATACTCCGGCAGGGCTTCAAGCCCGGCGACCGAATAGGTGCGGATGCAGGAAAAGCTGCGGGAAAGAATGGCCAAGTCCGCATCTATCCGGGCATTGGAGATGGTCATGCCTTTGGCAAAATCAAAAGGGGACTGGTCTTTTTCAAAGGGCGCGTAGGACACGCATTGCAGAGTGCGGCCGGGAGCCACTTCCGGTTCCGGGATCGGACGCGACTGGCCGATTGCGTACCAGAAGCCGAAAACCGAGGAAAGGATCAGGCCATAGGCAAGCACAATTCGCATAAATTTATTCAACATAATCACCATTGAGGGTGGTGGAGCGTGAGAATTTCCTCCTTGTACCCTGCGTTTGTTTCAAGGTCAACGGCAAAGAATGGCTGCTTGCCGGGGGGATTAAAACGAAAGGTTACCTTCGAAGAATTTGGGGAAGGTCCCGGCATTCATCGGGATTACGGCTGTATCCTGTCGGATTGCGGGGATCCTGATGAATGATGACATCGGCCTGGGGAAAGGAGTCCAGGATGGCGCGCTCCACCTCTTTTGTAACCCGGTGGGCTTCGGAAAGGGGCAAGTTCCGGTCAAGGTCAAGGTGGAGTTGAATAAGCATAATCTGCCCGGATTGGCGGGTTCGTAAATCGTGGAGGCCAAGCACGGTAGCATGTGCCAGGGCAATATCGCAGATACGTTGGCGGATTTCTTCGGGAAGTTCCCGGTCCATAAGAACCTGCATTGCCTCCTGTCCGATTTGCCAGGCGCTGTATAGGATATAGCAGGCAATGACGAAGGCGCCGAGTGTGTCAAGTATGGGCCAGCCCGCAGCGGCAAAATAGAGGGCGGCGATCCCGGCCGCGTTGGTGAGCAGGTCGGTTTTATAATGCAGGGCATCGGCGCGGATGGCGGAAGAATTGGTTCGCTTGATGACATAGCCCTGAAAGGCTAGAAGCGCCAGGGTGGCAGCCATGGCAAAGGCCATGACCCACAGACCGATATTGATTCCTTGCAGGGGTTGCGGGTGGTTCAACCGTTCGGCCGCATGGATGAGCAGAAAGATTGCCGAGCCGGCAATAAAGCAGGCCTGGCCGAGGCCGGCCAGGGACTCTGCCTTGCCGTGGCCGAACTGGTGATCCTCGTCCGGAGATTTCAGTGAATAACGTACCGCCAGCAAATTGATCAGCGAGGCGGCTGCGTCCATAAGCGAGTCAACCAGGGAGGCCATGACGCTCAGGGACCCGGTCATGAGCCAAGCCGCACCTTTGACACCGATGAGCAGAAAGGCCGTGGCGGTGGAAGCATACGTTGCCAGTTTGAGCAGGGCAGAAGTATCGATGGGTTTTTCCGTTCGCATGAAAAGTGGTGATCCGTGCCTGTGGCGATTATTCGTTGCGGGAAGCGGCGTCGTTCAACAACCTGCAGCCGTTCCCGGAGGAAGTATCATCAGCTTCATCATAGTGGGATTGGGGATTGCTGTCGAGGGGTTCAGGGAGATGCGGGAAAAAATATCGGCGCGGAGCAAAGCGCTGGTGTTGTCAGTAAGGCCTTTGTCCGACCACATTTCCGGCTGGGGAATAGTTGCAGACCCAGACTTGTGATTTGTCGTCGCAGACGGCCCTGGCGCAACCGACTTCCTTGGTGTTCTGCCAGACAATCTGGGTGTAATGACCGCAGCTTTTTCCGGGAGGCGCGTTGCAGGTGTTGCTGGCTTGCGAGTACCACGGTTGTTCAACAGCCCAGCTTGAAATCACATGCGCTTCAGTGATTGGTTGCAGGGTCAGGATCGTCTGGAGGGTGTTTTTGCTCTTGTTTCTGGTGGTTGTTTTCCAGGCGCTGGCCCAGTAAATGTTTTCGCCAAGATTTGCGCGGCTGTGTTGCATAACGCAGCCTGTTTTTTTGAGTTCGTCGGCCCAGGTCGATGCTTGCCGGGCAAGGGCGTCCGACCAGCGCAACACCGGGGTGCCGACGGCGGCGCGCAGGGTGTTGTGTTCCTGCAGCATGCACATCGCATCAATTGTGCTGTCTGCCGCCGAACTTGGGGTGGCTGAGATAAGACAGAGAACGAGCAAGGATACGGCGACCAGAGGATACGCCGCCTTATTTCGGTCGGCTAGCGTCTGTTGCTGTTGCATTGACAGGTCTGGGTAATGGCGATGTCGAGGTTGTTGAAAAAATGCAGGGCCTCGGGGTCGTCCGGGTTCTGCTGCAACCGGGCCTCGTACTGGGTGAAAAGTCGGGTGACCACATGGGCCATTTCTTCTTCAGGCAGGGAGCCGAGGGCGGACCAGAGATCAGAGGTATTCATCGGCCAGCAACCTCCTGTTCTTTAAGGTTGGGTTCAACCAGGGTGTCTCGTCCATGGTCCCGGGCGATCAGCATGTAAATTGAAGGCAGCACAAAAAGGGTGAACAGGGTGCCTATGGCCATACCGCCGACCAGTACGAGGCCGATGGAGTTACGGGCTGCGGCTCCGGCGCCGGTGACCAGGGTCAGGGGGAAATGACCTGCCACCGTGGCGGTGCTTGTCATCAGGATGGGACGCAACCGGGTCATGGACGCTTCCCGGATGGCGGCCAGTTTCGGACGCCCTTGTTCCTGGAGGGTGTTGGCGAACTCGACGATGAGGATGCCGTTTTTCGCCACCAGGCCGACCAGGGTCACCAGCCCTACCTGGGAATAGATGTTGAGGGTGGTGGTCCAGCCGTGGGTCCAGAAAGGGACGTTGGGGTCGGGCATCTTGAGAAAGGTGAAGATCATCGCCCCGAACATGGCCAGTGGCACCGAGCCGGCCAGGATGACGAAAGGATCGCGAAAGCTGTTGAACTGCGCGGCCAGAACCAGAAAAATCAGGATCACCGCCAGGCCGAAGGCGGGCAGAAATTTATTGCCCTCGCTCCGCAGTTGGCGTGACTCGCCGGTGTAGTCAAGCACATACCCTTTGGGCAGAATCTGTGCGGCTTCGCCCTCCAGATAGCGCAGGGCCTCGTCCAGAGGGCGGACCGAAACGCCGCTGATCTTGACGGCGTTCAGCTGCTGGAAACGGTTGAGGGAGCGGGGCACGGTGGAATTTTCGATGGTGGCCACGGTGGAAAGAGGCACCAGCTTGCCGTTTGGGCCGGTGATATATATCTTTCTCAGTTGCTCTGGGTTGAGCCGGTCGATCCGGGCAACCTGCGGGATAACCTTGTAGCTGCGCCCGGCGATATCAAACCGGTTGACGAAATTTCCGCCCACCATGGCGCCAATGTCCGCGCCGACCTGTTCCAGGCTGAGACCCAGGTCCGCCACCTTGTCGCGGTCAATGACGAACTCCGATTGGGGCTGATCGATCTTTACGTCGATGATAGGCGGGAAAGCGAACATCCCGCTCTGCATGGCCTTCATCTGGATCTTCTGGGCAAATTCCAGGATCTGCGGAGTTTCCGCCGTGGAAGCCAGGATGAATTCCACCGGGAACTGTCCGCCGCCGGGAAGTGATGGCCGCAATACCGGGAAGATCCGGATGCCGGGCAATGCCTGGAGCTTTTGCTGGACCTCGGGCATGATTTCAAATACCGAACGGTCGCGTTGATCCCAGGGCTTGGTGACCATGCCGCTGAACCCGGAGGTGGGCTGGGTGACCTGAAAGGAAAAATCCGTTTCCGGGAAATCGAGGAAAATTTTGTTGGCGGCGGCGGTGTACGTGCTGGTTTGGTCCAGGGTGGAGTTGGCAGCCGCGTCTACAATGCCGAAGATGACTCCCTGGTCCTCGTTGGGGGCGAGTTCCTTGGCGGACATGGTGAACATGGGGAAACAAAGCAGTCCGATGACGATCCAGATCGTGTAGACCGCAGGCCTGGCACCGAGGGTGGTGTCCAGCATGCGGCCGTAGACATTGCGCAGCCGGGAAAAATCGCGGGCGATTCTTCCCGCAAAGCCATGTTCCTCCATCCCCGGTTTGAGCAGCTTTGCCGACATCATCGGCGACAGAGTCAGGGCAACCACCCCGGAAATGGTCACCGCGCCGGCCAGGGTAAAGGCGAATTCGCGGAAGAGCGAGCCGGTGAGGCCGCCCTGGAAACCAATGGGCGCATAAACTGCAGCCAGGGTGATGGTCATGGCGATAATCGGTCCCACGAGTTCGCGGGCCCCGAAAAGGGCGGCATCCAGCGGGGATTTGCCTTCACTGAGGTGACGTTCGACGTTTTCCACCACCACGATGGCATCATCCACCACCAGACCCACGGAAAGAACGATGGCGAGCAGGGTGAGCAGGTTGATGGAAAAGCCGAAGACCTGCATGAGGAAGAGGCCGCCGATGAGGGACAGGGGAATGGCTACAATCGGGATCAGCACCGAACGGAACGAGCCGAGGAAGAGAAAGATGACCACCATGACGATGAGCAGGGTATCGCCCAGTGTTTTCATTACTTCATTGATGGCATTGTCGATGTAAGCGGTTGCATCGTAGGCGATGCGGCCTTTGAGTCCGGTGGGAAGATCCTTTTGAATGGATACCATTTCGGAGCGGACCGGTTTGATCACGTCCAGGGAATTGGCGTTGGGCAGGGGCCAGATACCCATAAAGGTTGCGGTCTGGCCGGAGAAACGTACTTCCGAGTCATAGTTTTCCGCGCCGAGCGCTACTTCGCTGATGTCTTCCAGACGGACAATGGCGCCGTCCTGTTCACGGATCACCATCCGCTTGAATTCCGCTGCCGAACGTAAATTGGTGTTAGCGGTGAGATTGACCTGAATGAGAGAACCCTTGGTGCTGCCGAGAGCGGACAGATAGTTGTTGGCGGCAAGGGCCGTGCGTACCTGGGCCGGGGTAATGCTGTAAGCGGCCATGCGTTCCGGATTGAGCCAGATCCGCATGGCAAAGGTGCGGGCGCCGAGCACGTCTGCGCGCTGCACGCCTTCGATTGCCGTAAGGCGGGGCTGCACGATCCGGGTCAGGTAATCGGTGATTTCGTTCTGGGTAAGAACATCGGAGGTGAAACTGAGATAAGCCGCGGCAAACCTGGAGTCTGCCGATTCGATGTTGATTACCGGCACCTCGGCTTCGGGCGGCAGATCCCGGCGGACCTGGTCGACCTTGGAGCCGATTTCGGCCAGGGCCTTGGTGGCGTCGTAGTTGATTTTTAACCGGACGGTAATGGTGGAAACGCCCTGGGCACTTTGGGATTCCAGGTAATCAATGCCGTCAGACGCGGCAATGGCCCGTTCCAGCGGCGTGGTGATAAAGCCCCGGACCAGTTCGGCATTGGCGCCGACATAGACGGTGGTGACGGTGACCGCCGAATTTTCGCTTTTGGGGAATTGGCGGACATTAAGGCTGCGCATGGCCTGCAACCCGGCAATGATGATGAGGAAACTGATCACCAGAGCGAGGACGGGGCGGCGGATGAAAAGATCGGTGAATTTCATGGGTCTCGACGTAAGCGGATTAGCTGTTGTTTGGCTTGGGATTCAAGCTGAATTCCGGGTTCAGGGCGTTGTCCACCACGACCGACTGGCCGTTGCGTAACTTGAATACACCGGAGCTGACCACTGTTGCCCCCGCGTCAATGCCCGAGATTATTGCGACGAAATCTCCGCGTCTTTCTCCGAGGCGGACAAACTGCTGGCGTATCGCCAAGCCGCTTTCACCTGTTTTTTCGTTTTTCTGCTCTTCAACCACAAAAACAGAATCCCCATAGGGAGCATAGAGTACTGCGGTGGCAGGGATAACCAGTACCTTGCTTTGGGCGGGGAGGACCACAGCCACCGTGGCGAACATGCCGGGGTGCAAGCGCTCTTCCTTGTTCGTGGCAGTAGCCTGCACCCGAACATTGCGGGTTTCGCTGTCAGCCTGCGGATTGATGGCGGTGATCTTGCCGGTAACAGTCTTGCCCGGCATGGCGTCGGAGGTTATCCGCACCGGCAACCCGGGCTTGGTTCGAGCCATATCCTGCTGGGGCAGCATAAAATTGATAAAGATAGGGTCCAGAGCCTGGAGGGAAACAATGGGCGCGCCTTCATCGAGAATTTGGCCAAGGTTGACCAGGCGGATGCCGAGGCGACCGGAAAATGGGGCCCGAATCGTTTTTTTGGCGATGGTCGCCCGGATCGTGTTCGCTTGGGCAACCGCCTGCTTGTATTGCGCCTCGCCATCATCATAGGCTGCCCGGGAAACGGCGTTCGTTTCAATGAGGAGGCTGAGCCTTTCGAAGTTGATCTTGGTTAAAGCTGCGGAGGCTTCAGCCGCATGGAGCTGTGCCTCTTCCGAAGAAATGTCCTGCTGGAGAATGAGGTCTCCCCCCTGTATCCAGGCACCAGGGGTAAAATCAATCCGTGTCACTTTGCCGGGAAGTTCCGCGGCAACGGTGACCCCTTGCACTGCCTCAAGGGAACCCACGGCAGGCAGGGTGGTCTCCCAGGACTCGGCACGGACCTGGGCCGTGGTCACCGTTTCCGGCGGAGGGGTGAAGCCGCTTTTTTTGCCCATCATCGTGGATATCTGCAAGCCTTTGATGGTGGCAAGAATGCCGACCACCAGTAGCAGACCAAGGAGGGAGAACAGGATGCGTTTTTTCATGGTCAATATTCTTAGGATAGGGGAAGCAACTGGGTTCCCGGATTAACAGAGTCGGACTGTGTATGTTGATGAATAATGGGAATTCAGTGAAAAGCCAAATATTGATCGGCAGATAAGTTAAACGCATATTTGACTTATCTGCTTTGCCGCGTCAAGGTTTTTTTAGTTTCTTCAGGAAATGATCCGGCCTTCTCGGGGAGAGAAATGGATCGGCAACGAAAGAAGCTTTTTTCCGTAACAAGCCCAAAAAGAGCAGCAATCAACGCCCGCTACATTATTACAAAAACGTTATCTTTGTGTGTTTCGTCGTAAAAAAATAATACATAAATGTTATTTGCCGTAGAGATGGTGGTGCTGTTGCCTTTTCGTTTATGTAGTTTTTATGTTTTGAAAACAAATAGTTATCTAGTTTCCCTTGCGCTTTTTTCCTTGTTGGCACGTTCCTTGATTAAGCAATAACCAGATTGTATCACATCCTGTGGTAAGTGCGGATATTTCTGATGATATGAACAAAAGGAGGAGTGGAATGAAGAAGATCGAGGCGATAATCAAGCCCTTCAAGCTTGATGACCTGAAGGCAGCCATGACAGAGCTTGGCGTTCAGGGAATGACGGTCAGCGAAGTGAAGGGTTTCGGCCGGCAGAAGGGGCATACGGAGATCTACCGGGGTGCGGAATATGTTGTGGATTTCATCCCCAAGGTAAAGGTGGAGATCGTGGTGGCCACGGAGATGGTGGAAAAAGTGGTGAATACCATTGTGGCAACAGTCAAGACCGGCAAGATCGGCGACGGAAAGATATTTGTCCTGCCGGTTGATTCAATCTGTCGTATTCGGACGGGTGAAACCGATAAGGAGGCCATTTAGGTATCATTATGAAAAAGAACAACTCAAGATATAAGGACTTTTCAATGGACAGTTCAATTGCGAAGAAATTGGTCCTGCCCCTGACGATGGCCATGGTTGCTTTGGCAGGAAACGCCATGGCCGGAGAGGGTGCAGCCGAAATAACAGGCGCTGCCGCAACCTACGTTGCCAATAATACCTGGATGCTGGTCGCCACCTTTCTGGTGTTTATCATGCACCTTGGATTTGCAACCCTTGAGGCTGGGCTGACCCGTTCAAAAAATACGGTCAACATCCTTTTCAAAAATACCGCCATCGTTGCCCTCGGGCTTTTGACCTATGCCGTTATCGGTTTCAATTTGATGTACCCCGGGGATTTTTCAATCCCAGGTATTTTCGGTTTTTCCGGTTTTGGAATCGGGGTGAGCCCGGAAAACATGATGGTTACCGGTGACGACGGCGTGGGGATATACACCTACTGGACCGATTTCATCTTTCAGGCAATGTTTGCGGCAACGGCAGCGACCATTGTTTCCGGCGCTGTTGCCGAGCGGGTAAAGTTGCACAGCTTTTTGATCTTTTCAGCGATATATGTGGCAGTGGTGTACCCCTGGGTTGGAAGCTGGAAGTGGGGCGGAGGCTGGCTGGATGCGATGGGGTTTTATGACTTTGCCGGATCCACCCTGGTGCATTCAGTAGGCGGCTGGGCTGCTCTGGCCGGCGTGATCCTGCTCGGACCCCGTCTTGGCAAGTATGTCGGAAACACCATTAAGCCGATCATGGGGCATAATATGCCCTTGGCAACCATCGGCGTCTTTCTGCTCTGGCTCGGCTGGTTCGGTTTTAACGGTGGCTCGGTGCTTTCCGCTGATCCTGTGGCGGTATCCTTTGTGTTCGTCACAACTTCGCTTGCTGCGGCCGCCGGCATTGTCGGCGCCAGCGCCCTGAGCTGGATCATTCAGAAGAAACCTGATCTGAGTATGGCTCTCAACGGCGCTCTGGCAGGCCTGGTGGGTATTACCGCCGGTGCCGATGTGGTCAGCGTGATGAGTTCGGTGGTCATTGGCCTTATTGCCGGTGCTCTGGTTGTTGTCTCGGTCATGGTTGTAGACCGCATGAAACTTGATGATCCGGTCGGTGCCATCTCCGTTCATCTTGTTTGCGGTATTTGGGGCACCCTGGCTGTGGGAATTTTCAGTGCAAGTCACTCCTTTGTGACCCAGTTGATCGGCGTTGCGGCATACGGTGTGACCTGTTTTGTTGCCGCCTTTGTGCTCTTCTATCTCTTGAAGATTACTCTTGGTATCCGTGTGGATGAGGAAGAGGAAATGAAGGGGCTTGATATCGGCGAACACGGCATGGAGGCATATGCCGGTTTTGAGATAAAAAATGTCTGATAGTTAACGTAATAGTCAGGACAGTATCAATCCCGAAATCGAAGGGGCCGCCTCTCCGGTTTCGGGATTCTTCTCTTGATAAAACACTCTGAAAATAAAAAAATGAAACTCCTTGTTTTGCAACATACCGCATGGGCCGGGCCTGGGCGGCTGCTTCTTGAGGCGATCGCCAAACACCGGGTCGAATTTGATCTCGTGAAAATCTGGCAGGACTGGATTCCGGATTTCAGCGACTACGGGGCGATCATTCTTTTGGGGGGTGCTCCCAATGTGGATCAGGAGGATAAGTATCCTTTTCTTGTGGAGGAGAAGCGTTTCATCAAGAGGGCGATTGCTGCGGATAAGCCGATTCTGGGCTTCTGTCTCGGTCATCAGCTGCTTGCTGCCATTTTGGGCGCTCAGATAGGCCCCAACTTCAAACCGAGCATTGGCTTTGTCCAGGGGCATCTCACCCATGACGGGCGGGAGCATCCGGCATTCAAAAACCTCGGTAAAACAATTCCCATGTTCAAGTGGCATAGCCAGACAGTGCTGGAGCCGCTGCCGAAACATTTTTCATTGCTCGCTACTTCGGAGCAATGTCAGGTGGAGGCCTTTTCTCTTAAGCAGAGACCGCATATTATCGGATTGCAGTTTGACAATCATGTCGCCTTTGCCGAGGATATCAGTCTCTGGCTGGAGCAGGACTGGCAGTGGCTGGCTTCGTTCAGGTCTCTTGTGGTAAGACCCGCCGATTTACTGGCTGAGGCAAGGAGTTTGAGGAAGGAAATTTCCGAAGATTTTCATCAGTTTTTCAGTGACTATATGCGTCTTATCTCCTGATTGTGTGTCAGGGGATGATGTGGCAGAATCAGTAGCCGGGGTTCCCAAGATGGGAATCGCGGCTTTTTTGTATGCGCCCGGCATGGGCGCACTCTTGCGGGTGTATGTCTTGCCGTTATGTACCGCGAGTTGTGTGCGATGGGTGTCCCTCCCTGCGTTGCCCGGCGCGTGGCCGCAAACTCTCATTTCTGGTGGCGTAACAGCGGTATGCTATTGAACAGTGTGTTGACGATCGCATACTACGATTGCCTGGGCGTGCCTCGGCTCTCCTAACCTCAACTTCTCGAACCGCCCGGTGCGGACCCGCATGCCGGGTGGTGTGGGAGGGGAGCGGTCAGGATTTCTGACCGCCCCCTATCCCGTTTATCGAAGAAAATCAGGCAGGGCAATCCCGTATTTTTTGATGCGGTAGCCCATCTGGCGCTGGGTGAGGCCCAGCTCTCTCGCGGCTCTGGCCTGAACCCATCCGTGGCGTCGCAGGGCATCAACCACCACTTCTTTCTCCATATCCTTTAAAGACTTATGCGCATCGCTTTCCGGTGAAACATCTTTTCTTGTGGCAGTTTCACCTGCAACCGCAGTTTCAATGCGGCAGAAAGGCGGTTCCTGATGCCCCGTTTCAGGAACCGCGGTGATGTAGCTTGGCAGTTCGCGGGTAACGATGGTCTCGCTGTCCGCCATGATCACCAGCCGCTCGATCAGGTTCTGCAGCTCGCGGACATTTCCCGGCCAACTGTACGCGCAGAGGAGCTGGACCACAGGGCTTGAGAGGTGCACTTCCCGTGTGTTCATGCGATTGCTCTCCTTCAGAAAATGATCGAGGAGCAGTGGGATGTCTTCTCTTCGCTCTCGGAGCGGCGGCAAAATTACCGGGACGACATTAAGGCGGTAGTAGAGATCCGCCCGAAAGGTCCCCTGTTCGACGCATGCTTCCAGGCTCCGGTTGGTGGCGGCAATGATCCGAACATTGACCGTGATGGTCTGCGTGCCGCCCAGCCGTTCAAACATCTGCTCCTGCAGCACCCGCAGCAGTTTGGCCTGCAGGGCCAGGGGAAGCTCTCCGACCTCGTCGAGAAAAATAGTGCCGCCGTCCGCCAACTCGAAACGCCCTTTTTTGAGGGTGGCCGCGCCGGTAAAGGCACCCTTCTCATGGCCGAGCAGCTCGCTTTCCAGAAGGTTTTCCGGCAGGGCCGCACAGTTGATCTTAATGAAGGGCTTGTCCGCCCGGGGACTTGCCTGGTGGATGGCCCGGGCGACAAGTTCCTTGCCGGTGCCGGACTCGCCCAGAATCAAGGCAGTGGCCCGGCTGGGGGCGACCTTGTCGATGTAGTTGTACACATCCTGGATCCGCTTGCACTGGCCGATGATATTGTGCTGGCTGTAGCGGCTTCGCAGCTCTTTCTTGAGCAGCAGGTTTTCTTCTACCAGGACCTGCTGCTTGTGGGAGACAGCTTTGTGAAGCCTCAGAAACTGGGCGATGAGCATGGCGACCACGGTGATAAAGCGGATGTCCTCCTCAAAGGAGATCTCCGGGCCAAAGAGTCTGTCCACAGAAAGAACGCCTACCGGCCCCTCCGGCAGCATGACCGGCACGCCGATAAATGATATCTCTCCTTTGGGCAGATTGGCCCGGGCGCCGGTTCGATTCAAGAAAAGCGGTTCGCTGTGAATGTCCGGCACCACGAATGGATACCCGCTCTGGAATATGCGGCCGATCACCCCTTCGTTTGGTCGATAGATGCCGCGCTTTTCCTCTTCCTTGCTCAGGCCGTATGAGGCGGCAATGGAAAGCTGCTCGCCGGTTTCTTCCTGGAGAACCAGGGTGGCCCGCTCCATCCGCAGGGTTTCGTGCAGGATCTGCAATACCTCGAACAGTGTTTTTTTGATGTCCAGGGCAGAGCCGATGAGCTGGCTTATCTGGTACAGCGCCTGCAATTCAAGGCGTTCGGTTGGATAATCGGTTTTGGTCATGCTCGTTGTGCCTCGTAATGAAATCCACTGAAAATGAATGTGTCTGCATAATCCGTATCCTCCCAAAAGAAGCAATTATTGTTCCAATGTTTCAAAAATGTAACAATGTGACAGGAAAATATCTGTTAACTATTTGAAATTCAATATAAAATAAATGAAGTATGTTTGGTGTTGTTTTTCCCGTAACAGTAAAGAAGATACAGATATGGATATATTATTTAGGTTTTTACTACATAATTGTACATAAAATAGGTGTGTCATCTTTCTTTCATGGTTGGCTCCCGCCTTCCATTTTGTAGGCAAGTTTACAAAATGGAAGGCGGTCTATCAGCGGGCTATTCTGTCGGTTTCCTGAATAAATTAAATAATATCAGCCTGTTAAATTGATTTACCCTCTCTTGGGTTAGCTCTGGCACGCACCTTGCGATAAGGCTAACTAACGGCGGCACAGCCAATGGAATTTAAAAACCATATTCAATACAGAGCAAGGAGGATTCAAGATGCGCAAGGTGGCAATTTACGGCAAAGGCGGAATCGGCAAATCAACCACCACCCAGAACACGGTGGCCGGTCTTGTGGAGTTGGGCAGGAAAGTCATGGTTGTTGGATGCGATCCCAAGGCGGACTCGACCCGGCTCCTGTTGGGCGGCCTGGCACAGAAATCAGTACTCGATACCCTGCGGGAAGAGGGCGAGGATGTTGAACTCGACGATATCCGCAAAGCCGGTTACGGCGGCACCTGGTGTGTTGAATCCGGCGGACCCGAGCCCGGAGTCGGCTGCGCAGGCCGCGGCATCATCACTTCCATCAATATGCTGGAATCCCTCGGCGCCTACGAAGAGAGCGAAGGGCTCGATTATGCCTTTTACGATGTCTTGGGCGACGTAGTGTGCGGCGGATTCGCCATGCCCATCCGAGACGGCAAGGCGGAGGAAATCTACATCGTAGTTTCCGGCGAGATGATGGCCATGTACGCAGCCAACAACATCAGCAAGGGTATCATGAAGTTTGCTCAGAGCGGTTCTGTACGGTTGGGCGGTCTGATCTGCAACTCGCGCGCCGTTGACAACGAAGAGGAAATGATTTCTGAGTTTGCCAAAAAGCTCGGCACCCAAATGATCTACTTCGTGCCTCGCGACAACGACGTACAGCGCGCCGAGATAAACAGGAAGACCGTTCTCGAATGGAATCCCGAGGTCAAGCAGGCAGATGCCTATCGTGGGCTTTCCCAGGCCATCGATAAAAATGAGAAGTTTGTTATTCCCACCCCGCTGGAGATTGAGGAACTTGAAAAACTCCTGATGGACTATGGATTGATGAATTAAAAGAGGGAGCAAGGCTACAGGCAAAAGGAGAAAGGTAACAGCGTCTCCTCCCTTGCACTTTCGGCCTTTATAACCTTCGACCTTTAACCTATTACCTTTCACCAAAAATTTTTCGGAGAAAAATTATGTTGACTATGATCAGAGCAATTGTCCGGCCGGAGAAAGCAGATAAGGTTCTTGCCGCTCTCATGGAAGCCGGCTACCCGGCCGTGACAAAGTATTCGGTAGCAGGCCGCGGTAAACAGCGCGGTATTAAGATCGGTGAGGTTACGTACGACGAACTTCCGAAAGTTATGTTGATGAGCGTTATAAACCCCTCGGACAAGGAGTTTTTCATCGAGACCGTGATGAATACGGCCCGCTCCACCGGCAAGGGAGCATTCGGCGACGGCAAAATTTTTGTCTCCGATGTGGAGGAGTCTTACACAATCAGCTCCGGCGTCAAGGAGACCGATTATGTCAAGGAGGGGGTGACGCCATGAAAGAGGTGATTGCCATCGTGCGTATAAACATGATGAATCAAACCAAACAGGCCCTCACCGACTGCGGAGTGGATGCCTTCTTTGCCCATGAGGCCCAAGGCCGCGGCGTAGGCTTTGTCAGCCCGGCAGTTCTGGAAGGGACCGTGCAGGGGTATGAAGAGGCCGCCGCTCTTTTGGGTGAAAAGGGCAAGCTCTACCCGAAACGGATGATCACCGCGGTGGTGGAAGACTCCATGGTGGGCTGCGTGGTGGAGACAATTATCAATACGAATCAGACCGGCATGCCTGGCGACGGCAAGGTTTTTGTTTTGCCCTTGAGCGATGCGGTCCGGGTCAGAACAGGCGAGACGGGCGTTAAATCCATCTCATAAGGAGAAAGACAATGGCAACAGCAACAAAGAAAAAGCTGGTGCAGTGGGCCCCTGCCGAGGTCAAGGCGGCACTCCTTGAGAAGTATCCGCCCAAGGTAGGCCGTAAACGCGCCAAGCAGATCATGATCAATGAGGCTTTGCAGAACGAGACCCCGGAGCTCACTGCAAACGTGCGCACCATTCCAGGCATCATCACCATGCGCGGCTGCACTTATGCCGGCTGCAAGGGCGTTATCATGGGGCCGACCCGCGACATCGTCAACCTGGTGCATGGCCCCATCGGCTGCAGTTTTTATGCCTGGCTGACCCGCCGCAACCAGACCGATGCGGGTCCGGACGGTGAAAACTACATGAACTACTGCTTTTCCACGGATATGCAGGAGCAGGATATCATCTTCGGCGGCGAAAAGAAGCTGGCCCAGGCGATCCAGGAGGCGTACGACCTCTTTCATCCCAAATCCATCGCCGTGTTCGCCACCTGTCCGGTGGGGCTGATCGGCGACGACATCCATACCGTGTCGAAGAACATGAAAGAGAAATTCGGCGATTGCAACGTCTACGCCTTTTCCTGTGAAGGATACAAAGGGGTGAGTCAGTCCGCCGGGCATCATATCGCCAACAACCAGGTGTTCCGCCACCTTGTCGGGCAGAATGACGAGGTTAAGCCGGGCAAGTACAAGATCAACCTTTTGGGAGAGTACAACATCGGCGGCGACGGCTTTGAGATCGACCGGATTTTCAAGAAATGCGGGATTACCTGCATCTCGACCTTTTCCGGCAACTCGACCTACGACCAGTTTGCCTCCTCCCATACCGCAGATCTCAATGCGGTTATGTGCCACCGTTCCATTAATTATGTGGCGGACATGATGGAGACCAAATACGGCATTCCCTGGGTCAAGGTGAACTTTATCGGCGCCAAGGCTACGGCCAAGAGCTTGCGCAAGATCGCCGAGTATTTCGGCGAAAAGGCACTTGTCAAAAAGGTGGAAGAGGTTATCGCCGAGGAGATGCCCGAGGTGGAGGCGGCTCTCGCCGAGATCACTCCCCGGACAGAAGGCAAAACCGCGATGATGTTTGTAGGCGGATCCCGGGCCCATCATTACAAGGAACTCTTTGATGAGCTCAAGATGAAAACCATCTCGGC
>Ga0180009_10003976_pt1 | contig 16529 bp, 13 predicted proteins | sample OS_PC_MetaG_FD_123537 | JGI IMG/M metagenome (GOLD analysis project Ga0180009, IMG submission 123537) | Groundwater microbial communities from the Aspo Hard Rock Laboratory (HRL) deep subsurface site, Sweden - OS_PC_MetaG | ecosystem: Environmental > Aquatic > Deep subsurface > Groundwater...
GGGTGTACGCCTGATATTACGTCTCATAATTTGAAAAACCTCATAATGAAATCTAGACCTATATGAGAACCCGAAATGAAAACCAGAACTCCTATTATTCCTGCTTCAAAGCGTTTTGTTGTGAAAAAGCAGATCACGTCCTCCTCTGTTATTTTATGGCCTTTGATAGCGTTTCAGAAAGAGGCTCCAAGACCACTTCAACCGAAAATATGGCAAAATATGGTAGGAGGGCAACATTTTGTCATATATACGAAAGATGAATCCGTAACAAGCCGATTTCTAAGTACAATAAACTACGTAATATGTGGCGTACACCCATCGCACTTTATTGCCGAGGATCACCTGTGGGCCTTCCTCAAGGCGACCCAGAAGGAGGCGCTGGACAAGCTTGCCGCCGATTACGGTATCGATGCCCGGGATGAGGTCTTCAAGGCATTGAGGGTGGAGTTGCGGCACACACCCTTGTGGATGCTGCTGCGGCATGGACTCGAGGTGCGGTGGCTGGAGTTCAGGCTGTTTTATCCCAAACCCCGGTCCTGTGAAAGCGTGGCCAATGCGCTCTTTGATGAAAACCGCATCACCTTCCGGCCTCACTTTACCTTCGGGGAGTCCCGCCAGGAGATCGATTTCGTTTTCTTCCTCAACGGCCTGCCCGTGGTGGTTCTGGAGGTAAAGCACGAAAAGAACCAGAATGTACATGACGCCGTGATCCAGTTTGCCGCGCGTGACCACAGCCACAGGATTTTTCAACATCCCTTCCTGTATCTTGCTGCAGACACCAGCGATGTGATGGCGGCCACCGATCCGCGCCGGGAAGAGAACTTCCGCTGGCACAACACCGGATTGACCAATCAGCCGATCACCAAAGATGGGAAAGAATACCCGGTGGAGTTCCTCTACCGTGAGGTGCTGTCTATGGAACATCTTCTGGAGGCACTCTCCTTTTTTCTCATCCGGGTGCCCAAACGCGAGGCCGAGGAGGACAGGCCCGGCCGTAAGGCATTCACGATTTTTCCCCGTTATCACCAGAGCCGTATGGTGCGTAAGGTGTCCGATGACGTGCTGGCCCATTTCGCGGATACAGGCGGCATCGGCCGGAAATACCTCATCCACCATTCGGCGGGCAGCGGCAAGACCCTGTCCATCTGCTGGCTGGCCGACCGCCTGCACAGCCTCTTCAAGGCGGATACGACGGAAAAGCTGGCGGACCTTATCTTCATCCTTACGGACCGCAGAACATTGGACAAAAACATCAAGGACGAGATCGAGAACTTCACCCATCTGAAAGACGTGGTCGGTCTTGCCAGGAGGTCGGCGGATTTGCCGCGCTTTCTCAAGGAGCGTAAGCCTATCATCGTTACCACCCAGCAGAAGTTCGAGTGGGTGCTGGAGGAGATCCGAAAGAATGAAGACCTGAAGAAGCTCCGGGTGGCGTTTTTGATCGATGAGGCCCACCGTTCCCAGGAGGGCAAGATGGGCGCAGCCATCCGGGTGCCTTTCCGGGATAATATAACCCCGGACGCTGACCTGCCGGAGGAAGATGAGGAAGAAAAAATCGCCAAAATCATCCGCGCACATGATCGCAACCAGCTTTTTATAGCCTTTACCGCAACTCCTGCCCCTGCCACGGTGACCCTCTTCGGACAACCATTCGACATCTACAGCGAGGCCGAGGCCATCGCCGAGGGTTACATTGTGGATGTAGCGACGAGTATCATCTCCTACAAGACTCTTTACCATCTGCATTGCCCCGTGGTGCCGAAGCCGGAAGAAGAAAAGCGCTATCCCATTGGGGTGGTGTCTAAGGCGCTCAAGAACGTGGCCTTTAAAGATGACGGTCTGATCCAATACAAGTCCGAGGTCATGCTCCGCATTTTTGAAGAAAGCATTATGCCGTTTATCAACGGCCGGGCCAAGGCCATGATTGTCGCCAGTTCGCGGGTGGCCGGACTGCGCTACTTCGAGATCATCAAGGAAAAGCTACGGGAAAGGAATGCCGACTACAAAGTTCTTTTTGCCTTCTCCGATTTTGTCCATCCTGAGACTAACGCCTCAATCAGCGAACACGCCGTGAACGAACTTAAAGCGGGAGAGCTCATCGAGGACCGGTTCGAGGGAGAGGACTCCCGCCTTATGGTGGTGGCCAACAAATTCCAGACCGGGTTCGACCAGCCGCTTCTGGCCGGGATGTTTCTCGACAAGCCGGTCATGGACCGCAACGCGGTGCAGACCGTTTCACGATTAAACCGCTGCTGCGAGGGAAAAGCGGAAGTCATTGTGGTAGATTTTACAAACAACGCCAAGGCGATTCTCAAGGCCTTTGCCAAATACCGCAAAGGCACCCCCTTTGAGCCGGGTGATCCGGACGAAAAGCAGTGCGCAAGACTGTACCAGGAAATCCTCACCTATGGCGTATTCACGCAAAAAGATGCCCATGAAGTCGTTTCGCTGCTGGCGACCGGAACCGACGCCCGGGTGCAGTTCACTGTGAATGGTTTGCGCAAGCGTTTCCAGGACAGAATCGCTGATCTGGATCAGCGAAAGAACTTTGTCTATCTACTGGCGCGTTTTGTTAAGAGCTACCATTTTCTGACCTGCTTTTTCACCTATTCTGATGACATAGCGGAATTTGCTGCTTTCGCGGAATATGTCGGTCCTCAGTTGATCAAACAGGGGAGCGTATCGGAGTTAATGAAGCAAATCCGGCAGACCCAGGTGATCAAGGCAGCCGTCCAGTTCCAGGGCGAGGTCCGCGGTGGGGGCACAGTGAAACTCAAACCGAGCAAGGGCACAAAAGGTTCGGGGCCTCCCCCTAAAAAAGTGTCTGTGCAGGACATTATCGCGACGATACGCGCCAAGTTCGATATTTCCGACGAGGAAGCCTTGTACATCAAAGAGGTAACAGAGGAGAAAGCGGAGGATACCGTGATCCGATCCACGGTTCGCGTCCATCGTGATGATCGGGTGTATCTGGATGGCGCATATCGCATCCAGGTAAATGGTCTGATCCAGGACGCTTATTCCGATCGCGGCCGCTACGACGAACTGGCTGATATTAAATATACCGACACCGGAGGCATTTTCGACATTATGTCTGTCACGGTTATCCAACATCATCTATCTGTTGCCGGAGGTGTGCATGCCTAAGCCCATTGACCAAATCCCAAAGCACGATCGGCCGCGGGAGAAACTGCTCACCAAGGGGCCGGGAGCGCTCAGAGATCAGGAACTGCTTGCCGTTTTACTGGGCAAAGGGACCCCTCGGATGGATGTGATGACCCTTGCAGCCAAGATATCCCGGATCATGGATGAAAAAGGGTTTGATGTGCGGGTAGAGGATTTGACAAATTTTGCCGGGGTGGGTCAGGCCAAGGCTGCCCTTATTCTGGCGGCAATCGAGTATGCGCGGCGGCGCATCAAGCCCGAAGGCCTCAAGATCACGACACCTTCGGATGTTTTACCCCTCATCCGGCACTTCGCCGACCGCAGGCAGGAGCATTTTCTTTCCATCACCATTAACGGTGCCAACGAAGTCTTGAACGTGAGGGTCGTTTCCATCGGCCTGGTGAACCGTAGCCCGGTTCATCCGCGGGAGGTCTTTGCCGATGCGCTGGCAGACCGGGCTTCCGGCATTGTCGTGGCCCACAACCATCCGGCAGGCAACCTTGAACCGTCTGAGGCCGACGTTGACATCACGCGGCAACTCAGACAAGCCGGTGAAATAATGGGTATTGAACTCCTCGATCATATCGTTTTCAATCAGAGAGAATATTACAGTTTTCTCGAATCGGGGCGTTTATAGGAATGAAATAGCACAATCAAAGCGGGAAGTGTTACGCTCCTGTTAAACATCAGAATAGAATGTTAAATGGATGTCTTGGCTGGGTAGAAAGCCGGAAGCAGAAGGAATGATCCGGAAATTCAGGATTGTTGAAAATAGTCATTCAGGCTCGTAAAGGCTAAGATGCGGAACCGGTTTTAAACCAAAATTTACGATAACCAACCGAATCGCGTCGGTTTCACCCGCATCGAGCGGGCACTGGGCTTTCTTGAGGCTGCAACCCTCTCCGAGGAATGGGTACGCAAGATGAACAACCGGGCCTAAGTATTGGAACCCCATCATACGACCCATATCAAAAGTACGCGGCTGCCTTTGGATCAAGCCAAGCGACTATGGGAACGAGACAGTGTGCCCGAGGCCGATCCCGATGATGCACGGGAGTTTTTGAACTACCGGACACGGAGAAGGACAAGAGAAGCTAGGAAGCTAAGGGACATCCCGTTCGCCAATTGGAAAGATAAGGAATCATAATTGGATTAAAAGGGTGATTTTCCATGGAGCCGCGTTACAAGGTCCGGCTCATCGAGGAGGAGTTCAAGAAGCTCATGTTTGATGTGAAGGACGTTTAGTCATGGGAGGGGAACATGAATCTTCAAGGTGAAACAAAGGAAATGCTCAAGAAAGAGATCGTTGACCGATTATCGGAGTTCCCGGAGGTGCAGAGGGTGGTCATTTTTGGATCCTTCCTGAATTCCGACGATCCTCACGACCTGGATATTGCCGTTTTTCAGGACTCGGATGAAAGCTACTATCCCCTCGCCATGAAGTATCGGAGAACGCTGCGGACAGTGGCAAACAAGATTCCCATAGACGTTATCCCCATACGCCGAAGCCCGGAAAAGGGACCGTTTATGGAAGAAATCCATAAGGGCGAGGTGCTGTATGAAAGATGAAACGCACAATGTTTGCCACATCTTTGCGACAATATTTATGACACGGAGCTATGACAAGCTATTTTCTTATGGGGAGGGGGAGAGAAGAACCCCCTCCCTTTAGATTTCATTTCTCTACCATTTGATATTATCCGTATTGATCCAATCGCTGATGGGATCTAAGCTTCCTGTAGGTACTTTTTTGTCCCCCATTTTGACCATCTTGACCTTGGCCTGATATAATCTCATCATGGGGATAGTATGGGAACTATAAGAGAATGATTGTCCGCCGTAACCTCCCTTGAAGTCCCAGACCATATTCTCCATGGCCTTTTTGACCCCCTCCCTGGATAGATCGCCGGCCTTGGCGGCCCGTGTAAGGACCTCATGGATTATAATAGCATAGATCTGTCCCCCTGCGTATAAGCCCATGTCCCTGATTCCTCCCTTGAGGCCTTTTTTATATTCTTCTGGCCGGTACTTTTTGGCAAAATCATGGATAAACTTCACCAGGTTGTTGTCCATGGGGGTCGCTGATCTGGGCAGAAAATCGAATATAGCCGAGCAGGCTACCCCAATGTATCCATCATAGGCCTCGCCGCAGACCAATGACCCAAATACTGGATTGTTGGTGTAGTGGGTCCCCAGGATTGTGACATTTTTAATAACCTTCTTTGCGGTCTTAAAAAAGATGGCCGTGGCACTTTGAGTCACCGAATATCCATGGTAGATGACGTATTGGGCCTTGGTCTTGCGGAGTTGCATACATTCGTTTGTCGCATCGGTGGCTGTGTAAGGATACTCCATCTCTGCAACGATATCGACGCCTATCTTCTCGGCATAGGCTTTCCCTTCCGGTGGACCATCCCGTCCCCAGCCGGTAGGGCTGTAAACATATCCGACCCTCGGCTTACCCGGGCCTTTGTGAGTCTCCTTGATCCACTTTATAAGGATCATATTCTGATACCCATAGGTAGCCCCCAGAGAATAGTAGTAGGGGTACTTCGACGGGCCCCCTTCTGGACCAAAGATCTCGGATGAATAAGAGCCATCGATCCACGGGAGCTTCTCTTCCACATTGATCTTTTGTATCAGGGGCTTGAGGGCTCCGGTGATATATCCGGTGGCCAATATGAGTTCATCCCTGCTGTGCTGTGTTAAATACCTGTTTAAATTGGCTATCTCCACTGTGGGATCATAACGCATGTCTTCTAAAAAATAGGTGATCTTCTGACCATTAATCCCGCCTCCCTCACGATTAACCCATTCCATGTAATCGATATATCCCCATCCAACTTCAGGCAGGGATCCGTGGGGTCCGCTCAAAGGAAACTGGGTAAGGACCTTGATCTCTTTGGCTAAAAGAGTATGAGGTCCAAGTAAAACCAGGGCAAAGACAATTAAAAAAACCCAAAATGCTCTCTGTTTCATAATACCTCCTCCTTTTTGGTTAATTGATGGGGGAGCCCTCGGCTGTGAAGCTTTAAACTGGCCCCTGGGGTTTCTATGGTTTCATTACCTTAGCCCTTTTTTATCACCTCCTTTACAGGTATTTTAGTACTTCACAGAAAACTTGTCGTAAAGCTCCTTAATCTGAAGGCTGGCTGCTGATTACTGACTGCTCCCTAATTGGGTTTTTACTCAATTAGGGTCATAGACAATTTCCTTTCAATCCAGGTTAACCACGTTCCCACAATTGCGACATTTTCTCGCGCCGAGGAATAACTTGTAACCGCAATTAGGACATCGGCAACGCTTTTCCTCCTCTTCCATAAATCTTTCAATCCCCATCTCTTTAATAGCCGGGATGGAACGGCTTATCCAACTCTTCGTGAGAGGGTCCATGGCATCGATTTTTGAACACGGGTAATCGTCGCATCTGTAACATCCTTCTATATTTTTATCAAATGTACAATTCCTCACTTCACACTGACTGCAATAAATAAAAGGTTTATCCGAGAGGCAATACTCACACCGGATATCATTTTCAGTCACCTTTAACTCATGGGCCAGTATCTTTTAAAACTTGGTGTGATTTCCTTTATCAGCAACATAGATAGGACATAGCGTGCAATAAATGCCGCAAGGTGCCACAGGCGAAACAGCTTTTATTTCATTCATGTTTTTTCTCCATATCATTTGTAATCTAAGGTTGATAGTTTCGTAAAAAGTCAAAAACCCCTCTTTCTGTCATTCCGGAGAAAATCCTTCGACAGGCTCAGGACCGTGAGCTCATCGAACGGCCGGAATCCATTTTATTCAACGACTTACGAAGGCCCTGGACTCCGGTTACCGGATCGAGTCCGGCACAAGCTTCACCGGAGTGACGACTTTTTACGAGTTCATCAAGGTTAATAAGAAAAGACAATATGTTTAAGGGATATTGTTGGTTTAATGTTGATCACTATAGTCTTTAATTTACCATGATTTCATCGTCTTACATACAACATAACCGAAAATTTTTAGAAAATATCCTTCTCCCTGACCCACGACGGGAACCAACGATAGAACTCCAGCGGGTTAGCCTTGTTCAATCCAGGGTAAGTAGCTTTGATCAGTTCAATCTCTGCCCGCCGCCCCCGGTAAAGGCTCGCCAATCCATTCTGTTCCATGGATAGGAGTATCTGGTTCAAAGTCTCATCGCTTACGTCGAATTCCTCTTTCAGATCTTCGCGACTCATATGAAGTCCCGGATTAACTGTATAGTCCTCGGCCAGCACCTTAAGGACCCTGTCCTCATCGATGTCGGTCTGCTTCTCACCTCTAACCGCTGATATGGGGACTCCAAGCTCATGGTGTTTGATCCTGTACGGCATCTTCCACTCATTGGCCATGGCCTTCAATCCTTGTCGGAAAATAATAAGCCTGACCGCCTCGTTGGTTCCGGCGGCTATTTGCTCGATCTTCGCTTGATGAAGCTTCTCCTCAAGAGGATAGAACTTTGTGGTTGCATCTCCTCCCATAATCTGAATCGCATCCATGGCGGCTTCCGTTGTCTCCACCATATTAGAGACCTTGGCAACCGACGCTTCAACAGCGGCAGGTTGCCCGGTATCTAAAGCGTGAGCGGCATAGAAGGTGGAAAGCCTGGCCCGGTAAAGCGTGGCAATAAGCTCAGCGATCTTGAGTTGATTATTGGGCATATCAATCGTCCGTCGGCCAAATTGGACGCGTCTCTGCCCATATGAGACTACATACCGTATTAACTCCTGAAGCCACCCACCGGCCTGTGCGGAAGAGGCGGTTCTCTCAAAGTTGAGCCCGGACATCATGACCCGCCACCCTTCCCCCTCCTGGCCAATTCTGTTGGCTATGGGGACCGGCACCTCATTAAGATCCAGATGTCCGTTAAGTGTGTTCTCAAACCCGATTATTTCGTTAATCTTCTCAGTGGTGAAACCCGGCATCCCCTTTTGGACAATGAAGGCAGTAAGATGTTGGTATTGATCCCTATCTTTCGGGTCAAAGCTGGTTCGAGCATACAGCATATATCTGCTGGCCACACCCGCGCCTACCACAAACCTCTTTTTCCCTGAAATGATATATTTGTCTCCATCACGCCCGGCCGTTGTTTGGGTTGCGGCCACATCGGTTCCAACAAAAGGTTCGGTTATGGCTATGGCCCCCATCTCACCTTTGGCGATCCTGTCCAGGAAATCTCTTTTCTGCTCATCTGTTCCAAATTCCGATATCTGGTGGAGACCCGCTAACATGCAGCCCGTGTATTGGCGACCAACGCCGGGCATCCGGCTGAGCGCTTCCGAGGCAATACATGCCCCTGTGACACCAAGTCCCAATCCACCATAATTTACAGGCACCCCGGCGCCATAGTAGCCCTTTTCCGCTATGATTTCATGTAAATCCCAAGGGAATTCTCTTCTCCACCATGCCTCCTCGGCAAGACCCATGTGTTCATCCACAAATTCGTTGAGCTCAGCGGAAAGTCTCTTCTGTTCATCAGTCCACCAAAAAAAAGGTTCCATGGAGTCCTCCTTTTGAACTTAAGGGGCTACGCCCCAATTGGAATGTTGGAATAATGGAAGGCTGGCCCGCCCTGGCGCTACTTAAATGTTACCGGGTGCTTTCTCTGTAATATCTCGGTAACGGAAGCCTTAGTACTCAAATCCGGCAAATCAGGTCTGGGCCAGGGAATAATGGGTTCTGGGAAAATGGGGTACTGAGTTATTGGTGAAATTCCTCTAGACATGAAAATGATTAATGATAATAGATTTGAAAATTCCTTTTAAATCAACATTCCAATATCCCATTATTCCATTTACGAGGCTCAAAAATCAAGCCTCACAAAAACCCCACTTATTTCCAATAAGTTGTAAAATTTCCGAGACGTTTAATTACGGGTATTCCTGATCCCGGCTAAGGCCTCGCGTATGGCCTGTCTCGTTAGAACCGGAACCATCTGCCGGCGATACCTTGGTTCTGCGCCGGTATTGGCCACCGGATGGGTCATCTTCCGGGCCACTTGGGAGACCTCTTCCATGAGCTTGGGAGTTATTGTCTTCCCACGCATGATCTCTTCCGCCTCTTCCACCACCAGAGGTGTTGGTCCAACTGCACTTACTACCAGACGGAAATCCAGGCACTGGCCGTCTGGTTCGTTGAGACACACCATGACGGCTATCCCCAACAAGGGGAAATCCATCGTGTCCCTGAGTCTGAGTTTTTGATAGGAAAACCCCGAATGTCTGGCGGGATTGGGTATGACAATCTCGGTTAGAATCTCATTGGATTTCAAAACGTTGGGCCGGACACCAGATCCGGAGAAGAGATCCCTTAGCTCTAATTCTCTGGTATCTCTAGGCCCGGCGATCTTCACTCCGGCCCCCAAGGCCATCAGGGGTGCGGCCATATCCCCTGAGTAGACCGAAAAACAGGTATCCCCGCCTTTGACCACATGGCAGACCTGTCCGCCTATCTTTAGACAGGGTTCCCATCTCTTTTTGAGTAAAATGGGTTGATTATAGTAATAACAACGGGTGTCAAGACAGAGGTTACCGCCAATGGTTCCCATATTCCTGAGCTGCGGCGTACTCACCAAGGTGATGACTCGACTCAAGGCCGGAAAATGTCTTCTGACATGAGGGTTCTCTTCAAGGTGGGCCAATGTGGTCCTGGAGCCGACCCTTAAACCGTCCTTCCTGTTCCATCGAATCTTTTTGAGCCCGGGGACGGCTCCAAGATCGATCAGGCGCTGGGGACTGCAAATTCTCTGTTTCATGGCCACGAACAGGTCCGTTCCGCCGGCCAGGAACTTTCCGCCATCCTGTTGCAGGGAGATAGCCCGGGCCAAGGTCTTCGGGGCGAAATATTCAAATTTTGGAAGACTCATTATCAACCTCTCTTTCGGGTTTATTCTTTAAAGCGTCCAGGATCATCATAGGCGTGATAGGAATCCTCTTCACAGGCGCGCCAATGGCCGCCAAGACCGCGTTGGCAATGGCAGGAACCACTGCCACCTGTATCCCTTCCCCGCTCTCTTTGGCCCCGAAAGGACCCACTTCATCGTAGGTATCCACATGGTATATCTCCAGTTCACCGACGTCCAGGGTAGAGGGCATCCTATACTCAAGAAAAGAGGGGTTCATGGTCTGTCCATCCTTGCGAATAATCTCTTCCATGAGGGTGTGTCCTACTGCCCCCACGGCTGAGCCTTCCAACTGCCCTTCCATGAGCATCTCGTTGATGGGCGTGCCGCAGTCATGGACCATGGCCATTCGTATGACTTTTACGCCACCCGTTTCCGTGTTCACCTCTACCTCAGCCACCTGGGTACCAAAAGAATAGGCGGCCGACATGTTACCCTGGCCGGTCTCGAAATTTACAACCTCCAGCCCTTCAGGGGCCCAATACCCCCTCCCCAATAGGGTCTTCCCCGTTCCGGAATACTGAGCCGTCTTGACCAACTTGGAAAAGGGTAATCCTCGATCTGGACTTCCCGCAACATAAACCTGGCGGTCTCGAAAAACCATGTCCTGGGGATTGGCCTCTAATTTTTTCGCAGCCACTTCTGCCAGTTGATCCCTCACATCCAGAGCGGCCACCCTCACCGCATTCCCGGTGATGAAAGTCACCCTGCTGCCGTAGGTCCCCGGGTCCACCGGAGTTATATCCGAGTCCACCATGCCGTATCGGATATCTTCCAGACGCACGCCCAAAACCTCGGCCGCAATCTGAGAGAGGGCAGTATCGGAACCCTGACCGGCATCTGTAGAACCTGTCATCAAGGATATGCCGCCGTCTTCGTGCACCTTTATCACCGCCGCTGCCGTATTGTGGCCGGCCATCCGGGGGCCGCAGACAAATCCATAGCAACCGACCCCCACACCTCTCTTGATATTGGCCGGGCTCTCTTTGGGTCTTTCACTCATCCACTTGGCTATGATCTCTTTGCTTTTCAGAATGGACTCCTCAAAACCGCAACTGGTGATTTTGAATCCGTTGGGGGTGGTCTCTCCGGGCTTCAAGGCATTTTTCAACCGGACATCCAGGGGATCCAAACCCATATCCCTGGCAGCCAGATCCAGTTGTCCCTCAGCCGCAAACCGAGCCTGAGGCACACCATGCCCCCGCATGGCGCAAGAAGGTTGTGTGTTGGTGTAAACGCGGTATCCCTTGGACCGCATGTTGGGCAGTCGGTAGGGGAGACCGAAAAAGGCGGTCATCAGATAGAGACTCATGGGTCCTATACTCAGATAAGCCCCGCCATCGGCAATGACGTGGGCTTCAAGGGCCATAAGGGTGCCGTCTTTTTTCAGGCCGGTTTTGATGTCGATGATGGTGGGGTGCCTCTGACGATATGCAAAAAGAACCTCCTCCTGGCTCACCACAATCTTGACCGGTTTTCCCGTTTTCTGTGAAAGGAAGGCCGCACAAAAGTCCACTGCGAACATCTCGTTTTTGCCCCCAAAACCTCCTCCAATATATGGCTGGATCACTCGGACCCGGTTTAAAGGAATGCCCAGGGCTTTGGCCATATTGCGGTAAGTGAAATATGGACTCTGTTTTGAACCCCAAAAGCTTAGCTTGCCGGAACTGTCCCAACTGGCCAAGGCGGCATGGGGCTCGATAAAACCGTGCCGAATGGGGGCGGTCTCAAAACGATCTTCCCGAACATAGTCAGATTTCATGAAGGCTTCATCTACGTCCCCATACGAAAGATCCGTTTGAAAAGAGATATTTCGAGGCGCATGATCGTGAACCAGGGGTGAATCCTCACCCATGGCCGCCACCGGGTCCACCACCGCAGGCAGCTCCTCGTATTCCACCTCGATTAAATCCAGGGCCTCCAGGGCTATCTCCTCATCAATGGCTGCCACCGCAGCCACTTCGTCCCCAATAAAACGAACCTTGTCCAGGGCCAGATAAGGTTCGTCACCCTGAGAGGAGATACCTCCGGCCTTAAAGCCGATGGTATCCGCACCGGTTACGACGGCACGGACCCCGGGCAGCCCAAGCGCCTTGCTGGTATCAATGCTGAGAATTCTTGCATGGGGATAGGGGCTTCTTAAAATCTTGCCCCAAAGCATGCCGGGTAAGGAAAGATCAGCAGCGTATTTGGCCTCACCCGTGGCCTTGGGAATCCCATCTACGCGGGGAAGTCTCTTCCCGATATTTACATAGTCTTCTTTCACTGCCCTGCCTCCATCGTTGAAGCGCTCTTGACGGCTTCAATAATTTTTACGTATCCTGTGCAGCGGCACAGGTTGCCCGAAAGCCCCAATCTGACCTCATCTTCAGATGGATGTGGGGTCTTATTTAGGAGGGCCCTGGCGGTCATAATCATTCCCGGGGTGCAATAACCGCATTGAATGGCCCCGTATTTCACAAAATTCTCCTGTACGGGGTCCAGTACCCCTTCTCGAGCGAGACCCTCTATGGAGAGGATCTCCTTTCCTTGGGCCTGGACGGCTAATACCAAGCAGGAAAGGACGGCCTCGCCGTCCATCATGACCGTGCATGCCCCGCATTCGCCCTTGTCACACCCTTTTTTTGTCCCCGTCAGTCCTAACTCATCTCGTAAGGCATCCAATAGAGTCTGATGCGGTTTTACCATGAGATCATAATCAAGACCATTGACCCTTAGACGTATCTGTTTTTTCATTCAGAGGCTCCTTTCTCTTTCATTCCTAACCTCCTTAGTACCATATTTCCTAAATATTATGACGTATTCTGATCATAAACTAATTGGTCTATCTCGCCCGCTCTTCCCGGAAAACAGGAATCGCTCAAGCCCGCAGAGATCTCAGAGATAAATTTTTCAGTTCTTGGGCACCATCGCCATAAGTTCCGTCAACCCGGCACATATTCTTCGTCGGCACAAACCAACTTGTAGGTAGTTTTTGAATTAGCGGAATGAATGTCTATGGAATGGGAATTATAGAGAAATAACAATCAAGTGTCAATTATGATCAATTTTAGAACAGGCTATAGGATATCAATTATTCTTGACTGAAAAATGCCAACCATGAATATACCCCTGTTAAGCTCCATAAAACATGTAACTTAGAGAAAATACATGCTTTTTCAGAATTGCAGATGCCAGGTTAAATATGAGTTGACTAAAAACTTATTGATTATATTGCATAAATATGGCATATTTATTGTATTATAAAACTCAAAGCTGGAATAGAACATGTTCTCATTCCTCCTGGAAATTGTTTCAACCAGACTTCCACCACAAAAATGCCCTCATTGTTCCAGCAAACACCGGATGATCTTTTCTTGCAGTCTATATCCGACAGCGCACAATAATGACAAAAGATATAGGCTGCAGAATCCGCAGTCTATTACCCCCAAATAGGGGTGTTATACTGCGAAAATTGTCATATTTGCTTTTTTACACAAAATAATGCCGTATTATATTACGGCTTTTAGGCAGTCTAAACCTAGCCCCTTCAACAAACGAGGCTTAAGGCATGATAAAATTCGAATGGGATCCTGTCAAAGCTAAAATGAACTTGACAAAGCACGGCGTTGCTTTCCGAGAAGCTGCAACTGTCTTGCGGGACCCATTGGGTATCACTATTTTTGATCCAGATCATTCCGATGAGGAAGATCGGTTCATCATCTTCGGATTCTCGGCTGCCGGTAGGCTTCTGACGGTCGCTCATACCGAACGTGGCGAGAGAATCCGCATAATCAGTGCACGAGGGCTTACACGTGCAGAGCGAGAGGCATATGCAAATGAAATCCAAAGGCGAAAAACCTGACGATCTTCGTCCAGAATACGATCTCCGTGAACTGCTCAAGGACGGTGTCCAAGGCAAATACGCAGACCGTTTCCAGGAAGGCACCAATTTGGTTCTATTGGACAGCGATGTAGCTGATGCCTTCCCAAATGATGAGGCCGTAAACGAGGCCCTTCGCTTGGTAATTAAGTTGACGAAGCTGCCAAGGTCTAAAAAGAAGAGCTCGCACAAAGGGTCAAACTCTACGACATAAGGATGGGCCAACAAGCGGTTGATCGTGCCAAGGTAAACCCGAAACCTTGGGAACCCATGTAAATTGGGATGAAATTGGTTGATGTTACCCAGTGGGTGACCCCGCCACGCCGGGGAAGTCCCACCTGATCAAAGGTTAGCCACCAGGTCAGTAGCCTACTTTGGAGTAACGGAGATACTATATCCTCTCAAGGAACTGGATTCTTGGGTGAAGAGGAAGCTACGCTGTTACCTCTGGAAGCAATGGGGTCGCGGCGGGTACAAGGAACTTCGCAAAAGAGGAGTGAGTCGTAATCTGGCAGGGAATACGTGCAAGTCAGCGCATGGGCCATGGCGTTTGAGCCGAAGTCCAGCGCTTGCCTTTGCTTTACCAGCAAGTTATTTTGTATCACTTGGAGTACCGAGACTATTTATCAAAAGACCATCTCAACCGAACCGCCTTGGTATGTGATCCGTATGCCAGGTGGTGTGGGAGGAGAGTGGTGACTGGGGTCGGGCCAAGCCAACTACTTGTAACCATTGAATAACAACCCCAAAAATACCCTTATTTTGGCCCTATATCGAGCTTTTTAGGGGGAAAAAGAGCATTATTCTAATCAATGCCGAGAGCGAAAAGACACTATATCCCGGGGCAGATATGGCATACCCCGGTTAAATAGGCTTCGCATTTAACAGGGCAAGTCACCCACCGATGCCATAAGAGAGAGTTTTTGCTCAAGTTTGCAAAAGATCGCCGAAGATGGATTCATTGGCTTTTTGAGGTAAAGAAACGTTATGGTTTGACAATACTGAATTATACTGTCACCTCGAATCACATTCATCTTCTTGTGGTTGGAGACGGAGATCGTGAAGTTATTCCGAATTCGATCAAGCCGGTTGCCTGTAGAACCGGGCAAGAATATAATCACGAGAGGTGGGTATCCGATTATTTGGAAAATGGCAAAAACACACGCGATGACAAATGGACCAAAGGCATTGCTGTTGGAAGCAAAGGGTTTGTTGAGAAGGTAAAATATTTAATGGGCGTATTGGCCATCGGAAGAAAGAGCATCAAAGCAGGTGAATCATATCAACTTCGAGAGACTTCAATCCCCTATGGCGACCATTTTGGGGGTAAAAAGGGCGATATAGGGCCTGAAAACACCTATTTCTGGAATGTTAATCTATAGATATCAATAAGCTGGCTTGGCGACCCCAACTTGACTTGAAGCGGGGATGTTTTTGACGTAAATTACGAAGATTATCACTAAAGGAGTATTTTATGGGTATGCATAATCCGCCCCATCCGGGTGAAATAATAAGAGAAATTTGTATTGAACCGCTTGATTTAACGGTTACGGATGCATCAGAGGCCCTTGGTGTGACAAGAAAGACCCTTTCAGCACTTTTAAAATGGAAGATCAGGTGTGAGCCCTGAAATGGCGTTAAGACTTTCAAAGGTGTTCGGACGCACGGCGGAAGGATGGATGAGACTTCAACTCCAATATGACCTCTGGAAAACAAAACAAACTGTTGATATCAGTCATTTAAAGCGTATTGAGGCTGCGTAGATCTTGTGTTTATCGGATAACTCGCTAGTGCAGCCGACTCCGTAAAAGCGCGCCGCTTCGCTCTGCTCTAGGCTAGCCCGTTACCGCCAACGATTTTTCAATTGACATACATGCATAAAAGATGCATATTATTGCATATGAGAACAACATTAAACATAGACGACGATGTATTGGAAAAAGCATCTACCTTAACCGGAATCAAAGAAAAAACCGCCTTGGTCAGACTTGGTTTGGAGGCCTTGATTGCCCGTGAAAGCAGCAAGCGGCTTGCAAGACTGGGCGGAACAGAAAAGGATCTGCGGCCCATACCGAGGCGTAGATCGGCAAAGTTGTAACGATGATTCTGGTTGATACTTCTGTATGGGTTAATCACCTTCGAAGGAGTGATATCCAACTTGAGAAACTATTGCTTGATGGAGAGGTTGTTTGTCACCCTTTTGTAATTGGTGAGTTAGCTTGCGGAGATATCAAAAATCGATATGAAATATTGTCCCTGCTGCAAGCCCTTCCGAAAGCGCCAACTATAGATCTCGCTGAATATCTATATTTCATCCAACAGAACCATTTGAGTGGAACCGGAATTGGTTTTGTCGATGTGCACCTTCTAGCATCTTCTCAATTGTCCGGGATTCCTCTTTGGACGAATGATAAGAGACTCAAAGAAATCGCCCTAAAATTAAAGATATTTGTAATAGTTCACCGGGGGAAAATATTTGACAGGATAACAGGATAGACATGATTTAAATCCAGTTAATCAAAAATAATTATCATAACCTGAAGGAGGTTTTATGGAATATAAAGATGTAAC
>Ga0180009_10003977_pt1 | contig 16520 bp, 13 predicted proteins | sample OS_PC_MetaG_FD_123537 | JGI IMG/M metagenome (GOLD analysis project Ga0180009, IMG submission 123537) | Groundwater microbial communities from the Aspo Hard Rock Laboratory (HRL) deep subsurface site, Sweden - OS_PC_MetaG | ecosystem: Environmental > Aquatic > Deep subsurface > Groundwater...
AGAAGGTCAGGCCCGGGAAATTTTGGCAGTGGCAGAAGCCTCGGCAGAGGGGATACGGCTTATTGCAGAACAGCTGCGGACCGAGGGAGGGCAAGGCGCTGCAAATCTCCGCGTTGCCGAACAATATATATCTGAATTTGGGAAATTGGCAAAAACCTCCAATACCCTGGTCATCCCCAGCAATGTAGGAGATCTTGCCGGCATGGTGACAACCGCCATGACAGCGTTCGATAAAATGAAAGCGGCAAAATAGATGGCTGCAACAGACAGGGGATTAAACGGGGGCAAGTCTATGTTTTGGAATTTGGGGCCGGACCAAGCAAACTTATGCAACCCACTGTAATACAAATGAAATTTTTTAGAAATCACGAAAAACGGCTCTTAGCGGGTTAATTTTCATACCCAAATGGGCCTTTTAAGAGACTATATCAACTACTTCATAGATTCTAACAATCAAAAGGCACTCGGACACGCCGGTGATTTTGACAATTCATTAAAAATTTATTCGGAAACCTCAGAAATATCATAATGGGTTCTCCATAACATGAGAGGTTGTGGATATTTAAAAAAATGGTACAATACAAATTATTAGTACGGTGGTTTTAATTTTTTTTATTTTTGATAATGACCAATTGCACAAATCGAAGGACCCATCGAATCGATGGCTATAAGGAACAAAAATGAGTGAATACCAGTATTATGAATTTCAGACCATAGACAAACCTTTATCTGAAAAAGATCGAGAAGTGCTTCGGGATATATCCTCCAGGGCGCAGATCACCTCCACAAGCTTTGTCAATGAATACAATTATGGCAACTTCAAAGGTGACCCATTGAAGCTGGTGGAAAAATATTTTGATGCCTTTTTATATGTCACCAATTGGGGAACCCATCAGCTTATGCTGAGGATTCCGCGAAAATTAATAGATTTGGATCTGGCAAGTCAATATTGCATCGGAGACAGTTGGACTATCTATGAAAAGGGAGATTACCTCATCTTTGACTTTACATCTGAAACCGAAGACTATGATTGGGAAGAGGGTGAAGGCTATCTGTTATCATTGATTTCATTACGTTCCGATCTTATCCGGGGGGATTATCGATGCTTGTATCTTGCCTGGCTCTTTTGTGCGCAAATGGATGAGATCGAAGACGATGAAGAAGAACCGCCTGTTCCTTCAAATCTTGAAAATTTAAACGCTTCCCTTGAAAGTTTCGCAGATTTCATGCGGCTCGATAAGAATCTTATCCAGGTCGCCGCTGAAAACAGTATTGCAGAACAAAAATCGGTTAAAAACGATCAAAAGCTGAAAATCTGGATAGGTGGGCTTCCCAATAGTGAAAAAGATACAATTATTTTTCGGCTAATCAATGACAACGATCCTCATATAGGAAACGAGCTGTTGCAGCGATTTCGAAAAACACTATCAATAAAAGATACCAAAAATAGTGAAAAGGTATCACGCACTGTAATGAAACTGCTTCAAAAAGCGGAGGCATATACTAAAGAAAAGGATCGGCAGATCGCTGAACAGAAAGCAAAGGGAAAAGCACACAAAGAAAAGGAAGCGGCCATCGCAAGAGAAAAATATTTGAACGGACTGGCCGGAAAGGAAAATGAAATTTGGAAGAAAGTGGACGCCCTTATTTTGACCAAAAAGCCCAAGGACTATGATGAAGCGGTAAGACTTCTGATTGATTTGAAGGATCTTGCCAAAAAGACTAATACAACCAGTTTGTTCAAATCAAAGCTGATGGCCATTCGGGAAAACCATAGCCGAAAATCAAGCTTTATAAATCGTATTGATTCAGCTATTCTATAGGATGACAAAGGGGATATGGATGAAACCGGTTGACAAAATTTCAAAAAAAGAAATTTATGAAAAAGTATTTCAAATATTTATGAAATACAAAAAACGATATAAAAATCCTCCAAAATCAAAGCAAATAGCGTGTATGTGGTCGATAACTAATCCTCCGGACATAATTGAAGATACACCGCCATTTATTGATATTGAAAAAGCTTTTGATATTTCAATTGACGAAGACGAATGCTTAGAATTGTATGAAATGGCTTTTGAAATGATCGAAAAAGAATTAGAGCCATTTCAGAATGAAGTTTTTCGGCTAATGGAACTGGATATGGTGCAGGAGGCCAAATTATATTGCATGGGGGTGTTGAAAGGGATATACAAGTATGAACATGAATCTAATTCGGAATTCAAAAATTGGGCTGTCGATATCCCTGGTGAATGCTTTCATGACCTGTTAGAAAAGTGGAAGAAACGTTCCAAAATGAAATCTGATATTAAAGAGATGAATGAATTCGTGATGATGGAATGTAGAAACTGGATAAAATAACACGGGATTATTTGGATGTGTTATTTAATTTTGCAACTGTAAAAAATGAATAAGAAGGGCATATGCTGTTTTTTAGAGATGAAAATCAAGACAAAGAGTTTCTTTGCCTTATTGAAGACGGGCGCAAACAAAATTACGAGTGCATTTTTTCCGCTTGTGACAATCCAACCTGTACCTGCATGACCATTGATATTGATCTGAAATCCATACCGGACCAGAATTGTGTAGGCCTGCCTGGTACCTGCCACAGGGTAGAAATTAATCTGGTTGATAGAAAATTGTGCGCGTCTCTCAAAAAAGATTTAACGTCTGAGGAAAAGGCATTTGGAGACTTGCTTTTATCCCAGCTGGAAATTGATGACTTTGAATTTTTGGAAACCAAGCATTTTGCATATAAAAATAAAATCACAAAAGCAGCAGACATCAATGAAATAGAAGGTTATTTTGACTACGATGAAGTCGAGCTGAATGGATTGATGTATGCGTACAATGGTGTTTTGCCTTATGGTGACCAGATTCTGGCCGATATAAAAGGAGAAAAGTATATTATAGTTGATCAGTTCTGTCTGCTGCCAAAGTGTAAGTGCACGGACACAACCCTGGATTTAGTGCCTGCCGGGGAAGATGCAATGAAAGCTGTTCCCTGGTGTGCCTTTCGATTAACATATGCAAAAAGACACTGGGCCGTGATGGAAAATTCCCCTCCTCCAATCCCCTTGGACGAGATTCGATCCACTATTGAGGAACAGCATCCAAACTTTTACAAACAGCTTCAAACACGCCATGAGAAATTAAAAAAGATCTATTTAAATTGCCGCAGGAAACATTACTCACCTCCACAGACCATAACAGGTCGGAAGGTTGGCAGAAACGATCCCTGCCCCTGTGGCAGTGGAAAAAAATATAAAAAGCGTTGTTTAAAGTCGTCCGCACCGGTTGGATTTCCAGATAACCGATCAGACATTTCCGGTTTTCAATTCCCTGACAATTTTAAACTATAATGCTTCTTATCACAGTATTATAGTAAGGGCGAAGGAATCATTCTTTAATGATTTCTAATCCATTTTATGCCGGACGTTGTTTTTTTGCATCAGGGTTAAAAAAGTATGAATGAATTTTTCGAAGACATTGATAATATGGATAAACTACTTTTAGTGGAGATAAAAGCAGGGGTGAGAAAATGGAACAGAATTCCGAAATAATCATTTATACTGATTCAGATGGCACAACAAAGCTCCAGGTCCAATTGGAAGATGAAACCGCGTAAAATCAATACAAGGGACAAAATTTCGACAATGGGCGACCAAACGGATTCATGAATCCATTGTAAAAGGATTTACAATGGATGATGACCGCTTGAAACAGGAAGGCGCAAGGTCAAGATATTTTGAAGAACTTCTTCAAAGAATCCGGGATATCAGAAGCAGTGAAAGAAATTTTTACCAGAAAGTAACCAACATATATGCAACCAGCATTGATTATAAAAATGAACGACTGGATTCAAAAACTTGATCGGATAATTCATCCGATATTGATGCTTAATTTGAACAAAAAACTGTCTTGACATTGGGGTCCACTATACATCAGTGAGAAAGAACTTTTAGCAGATGCCGGAAAAATCAGTCACAAAAAAGCGGTTGAAAAAGCAAAAATTGAATATGAAAAATACAGAAAAGCAGAAGATAAAAAATATATCTCTGATTTTGACCGTGAAATGAAAAAACTACTGAAAGAAGAGAAAAACAAATAACAAAAAAATGCTGCGGATAAAAACCGCAGATTTTGGTGGTTCGACAGATGAAATATGACTGATTATACAATAACACGATACAATCCATACACTGATCAAGAATTGATTGAGGCAATACAAAAGTATGCTGCTGAGAAAAAAATAAAAAATATAGCTTCAAGTCAATTTTGCAAATGGTTTGGTATCTCAGAGACAACAATACAAAGGCACTTTGATAGTTGGGCAAATTTCTGCAAGGCAGCCGGACTTTCACCGAGATATAGTAGGTCTGTTGAAAAGGGAGACTTGCTCAACAATTTAGAAGAAGTTTGGTCGGAACTTGGCAGACAACCTCGCGCTAAGGAAATGAAACAACCGCTTTCGCCCATATCCATTTCTCGTTACCAGAAAATATTTCAAAAGACTTGGTATGAAATCTGTCTTGAATTCATATCATGGAAATCCGGTGCCTCAATTGAAGAAATAGAGCAGGAATTAAGGCATGCACCTATTGTCGAATCTGACACACAGTTTAATCATAAAACAAACCGAAATATAAACCTTTCTCTAAGATATAATATTTTGAAAAGAGATAATTTTCGATGTGTCAAATGCGGAGCTTCTCCGGCATTAAAACCTGGTACTCAATTACACATTGATCACGATCTGCCATGGTCTAAAGGTGGTGAAACAGAAGAAGATAATTTACAAACACTTTGTTCCGAATGTAATTTGGGCAAATCAAATAAAATTTAATGTCGAACAAGGCTAATGCAGCCGACGCAAAAAGCCGCGCGGCTGATTAGCGGTTAACGATAATGGGGAAAGCGATGAATGATAAATATGATGAATGGATAAAAGCATCAACTGAGATGCGTGATGCCTTGCTCAAAAAAATCGAAAATTCCGGTGAAGAAGATATACAAATTGATTACAAAAGCGTTGCTCTTGCATTTCCTTCAAGTACTCCACATGCATCTCACTTTGAATATCCACGCATTGACGAGCAAAGTCTTTTTCAATGGGGGAATTCAAATGGGTGGACTGTACGTGCTGCACCCGAAAACGCATCCGGTGAAGACAAATATAGTTTTCCAGTGCGCTTTACAAAAATAATAATCAAATAAGGCTGTTACACCCTGTCAAATACAGTGCTATGCTTGCTTCCTTTCCTGTGAGCACTTCGTTAACAAACATTAGATCAAAATGCGAGTTCAAAAATGATAAATATTCCCCAGGATTCTATATTAGTCTCAGTTGATTTTTACAATGATGTTGAAAAAGACAAGCTTTTACAATATCCAACAAGGAACAATATTCAAGATATTGTCAATAATAATATCGAAATTCCTACTGCAGAATTTTTAACATATTATCTTTTTAAAAGGAAACGACCAGGGAAGGAAGGATACCGTGGCTATAAACAATTGGGAAGGTTGATTCACAGATCGTTGATGGATTTGGAAGACTGGGTTATTTTTAATGGAGATTCCATTTGCTCTGCACACGATATAAATGAACAGGACAACAGTATCACTGAAAGAATTGGCGAGAGTATCAGCCTTTCAGTAATGAATAGAATTCATGGTATGACAGAAGCTGACTGGGGGAAAATCCCTGAGCGGCGAGGGAGTGGCGCCTATCCGGTTTTTGATTACTCCCATCCGGTCGACTCGAATACAGGCAGCGACGGCCAGTTCATTGTTCAAGTTGAGTCAAAAGGATCATCCGTTGAAGATAATAGAAGAATTACATCATCAATCAGCAACCATAAAACGAATATAATAAATAAAAAAGCCCGTATTAATATTCTTGAACAACAAAACCAATACCCCCCCGAAGCTGAATTGCGATATGGCTCAATAACTGCCATCGACAAAAGACAAAACGGAACAATAAAATGCAGGTTACTCGATCCAGATCCCGAACACCAATCGGTTTCTCCTCGAAGCCTTCAATTAATTAACCGGGTCAGATTTCTATATGATTGGATTAGCTTTATCAGTCCGCGCTCTCAATTGGCATCCAGTATAGCCACACGCCTTGCGGCTTTAGAATCTTTAGAAAATCCTTTTGAGTTGGACAAAACGCCTTTAATTAAGGGGAGTGGAGAAAAATTTTCGTTATTCCCCTTTGATGAGTTCTCACATCAGCCATGTAGTTTTTTTTCAAACAAATCGTATGTAACCGACGGACCTTCCGGGGGAATTACCCTACAACTTCCAAACAATGACATGTTGTTCATAGGAATTATGGAAGATCTAATTTTTCAAGCTCTCGACCAGAATTTTGAAGATATCATTTCATATAAGCACACTGCTGGATCAGTATACAAAAGAGTAAGATGTTTTTTCAGTGCGGGACGATATAATAAACTGATACTTCCAGATGATATTTCAGAATATACTATCGATGCAGGACCATATAAATATTTTGACCTCTTGGGTGATTTGCATTACAGCAGGGAAGGAACTGTTTTCGGTCTCTTGCAGTTTGAATAGGATAAATGCATTCAAAGTGGCTGGCCTCAGGTTTAGGGATATTAAGTGAAGAGGGCAAAACCGTCCTCGTGATTTGACTATATAAAAACTCAACAAGAAACAAGCTACGGATAAAACTGTAGATGCTGAAAGTTATGGATTTCAACAGATAAGATAGTAAGGATAGGATAGTCTTATGAGTGATGATTGGTTGGATGAGATCGAGCCCCGTTTAGAAAAAAGCTACATTTACAGAGTACTTAAACAAAAATGTGATGACGATCCGCCTGGCGCTCATGCGTTAGTGTTGGTTAAAGATGCCCTTTCAGATGCATATCATAGAACTAAAACCATAATTCGTCACATGCCTGAATTCACATTACATGATGGTGAACATCTGTTTCGTGTATTAAGGTTAATGGAAAGGTTATTGACGAAAAAGAATATTGATGAACTTTTCATTCCTGAATTGTTATTACTTATTCTTACGTCTTTTTTCCACGATATAGGAATGGCACCGGATGAAGCTTCAATACTTTCTTGGAAAAAATATTGGGACATCGATCCAGTTTTCGAAAATTCTGAGCAGGAGGTTGAGTTTCGTTACTTTTCTAAGTTTTGCGCAGCAAGACCAGAGAGAATAAACGAAATAAATGAGGCCCAATCACAAGGCAAAGAAACCCTATCTGATACTTTGAAGCAATATCTACTGTCTGATTACATACGGAATACTCACGGAGAAAGATCGAGACAAATTATTGAAAAGGATTGGAATGGAAAAATCAAATATCGAGATGTTGACCTTACGGTAGAATTTGCGGAGATATGCCTAAGCCACACTGGAGACTCATTAAAAATACGAAATCTTGATAAACGATTACTATGTGGTCCTGAATCGTTTGCATGTTTGCCTTTGATTGCTGTGATATTAAGGATAGCTGATATTTTAGATTTTGACTCCAAAAGAACCCCTAGCGTATTATTCTCACACATTTCCGTTAGGCACCCCGTATCTTTGAAAGAGTGGGCAAAGCACAGAGCTATAGAAGCCTGGGAAATTAATGAAAAGAATATACAGTTCCACGCAAAGTGCACACATCCTGCAATTGAATCATCGATTCACAAATTTTGTGATTTAATCGATCTTGAACTAAGTGTATGCAATAATCTTGTAAATGAATTAAATGAATTTAACCATAATAATGACAGATCATTAACCATTTCACTGCCGTTTCAAGTTGACCGGGCAAAAATACAGACGAAAAGAGACATTTCTGGGAAACCGATTTACAACTATAGAGAAACGCGCTTTGAGTTGAGTAAGAATCAAGTAATTGATTTGCTGATGGGGACAAAGTTATATGGCGATGCGGATGTTGCATTACGTGAACTACTACAGAATTCCATAGATGCCTGTTTATTGCGAAAAGCAATGGAAAACGATTGGGGTAACGATTATAGCCCAAAAATTGATGTCAAATATTATACTGAAGAGTCTGAATCAATTTTAGAGGTGAGTGACAACGGGATTGAAATGGATCAATATATAATTGATAAATATTATTCTTCGATAGGGTCATCATTCTACAAATCTGCTGATTTTTATGCTTTGAAATCTGAAACTGATCTTAATTTTATTCCGACTTCTAGATTTGGAATCGGAATTTTATCAAGTTTTATGGTAGCGGATACAATCCTTGTAGATACTCGGAAAGTGTATGGCCCACATAAATCCAGCGAACCTATTAGTCTCGTAATAGAAGGCCAAGACAGTATCTTCTGGGTTAAAGATGGCTCTCGTGAAATACCAGGGACACAAACTAAATTGATTTTAAGAAAGAACAAAAATCCGTGGGATGATTTAGATGAGACTAAATTTATCCAATCGGTAGAAAGTGTTCTTCCCAACCCACCCTTCCCAATTCACATTTCTACAGAGAACCAAGACAAATATCGTGATCAAAATAGTTTTGTCGAGTTAGTTGCAGCATCATTGAAAGATTATTCTTGGAATGACCATGAGAACCTTAAGGAAATTGAAATAATATTGGATTTTGCGTCGGAAGGTATCAAAGGCTCTGCAATTGTTGGTCTCCTGGAAAAGCATGGACACCCCGTTGAAACAATTGAAATGACAAATAAAGATGTAGAAATTGATGGAGAAGTGTACCAATTAGAGAAAAGCTTAAAAATTTCAGATAATAAGATCGATTTGTTTGCCACGTCAATAACTATTGATGATGACGGTAATATTGAAACAGAATCTTCTCAGAGATCAATAGCCAATTCAAAATCAAAAATAGCATTACATGGAATCAAGGTCTCAACAACTTTTTTTCCACAAACGTGGAACATGCAACGCAATCAAGTTAAAATATCTTGGCCATTCCCGATGCTAATTATTATCGATATCTGTGGAAACAGAGATATCGATTTAAATTCTGGTAGAAGCAAAATCATAATGAGTGACAATTGGATTAAGTTTGAGGAGGATTTAGCCAAAATTATCTGCACAGAGATATCTAAGGCTGTTGATGAAACATATTGGAGAGAATTGAAGGCTATCTTTAAGAAGAGCAAGAATGAAATTTTTCTAAGAGGTTTTTTAAAAGTGGTTTAGAGCACTATATAACCTTTAAATTCATCGGATCCAAAAGGCGGCCGCTGTTTAAATCGTTGTTCACGGTGCCGGTCAGTACCGCGATTAATTTTTTCTTATTTTGGGAGTTACAATGCTCAAACGTATCCAAGAAATAAAAAGTATTGGTTGTTTTTATCATGACCAACCGGCAGCAATTCAATTTGAACCTTTGACCTTTATTTTTGGTGAGAATTGTTATGGGAAGTCCACACTGTGTGATGTCTTTAGGCGCTTATCAGATAATAACCCAGAATATATCACTGACAGAAAAACGGTGCCAGATCCACAGAATCAAAATCAAGCGATAAGATTAAATTTGTCCTGGGGTGATGGGAATGGAGAATCCCCGTTTGTTTTTAACCAAAATGGGTGGAACCCTGCACTCCCTGAGGAAGCGCAAATTTATGTGTTTGATACTGATTTTATCCATCGAAATGTTTTTACCGGATTAACAATTGAACGTAAGAATCAGGAAAATATAACTCAGTTTGTAATGGGGGAAGCTGGTGTCCGTAATGCCAAAGATATAGAGGATGCCAAAATTGAACTCCGTAAATTAAAAAAAGACAGTCGTGATTTATCTAAAAATATTTTTGATGGAATAAATGATATTTCTGCTTTCTTAAAACTTCAGGTAACTGGTACCAAAGAAGAACTGAAAAGGAAAATCACAAATAAAGAAACCGATCTAAAAACAAAAAAAGACCTTGAAGAAAATTTAGAAAAAGCAAAAGATCGAAGTGAGCCAGGCTTATTAAGTGTTCCAAATAAGATTGATGCTTTTGTCGAGCAGGTGAACACCTGCCTTAAAAGCTCATTTCAGAAAGTACATGACGATGCTACGGATGCAGTTAAAATACATATAGAAAACAAAACAAAAAATATAGCAACAACTAAAGCTTGGCTGAATAGTGGTTTGGAGCAAGTAAGTGTGGAATCATGCCCTTTTTGTGGGCAGACGCTTGAAGATGAAGGCAAAAAACTTATAGAGCTTTATCAAGGTTGTTTTGATGATGCTTTTAAAAAATTTGAAAGTGAAACAAAAGCAACTCTTAGAGATTTGCCAAGTCAATTGAGCAATTTCAAATGTTCAACTATTCCAGAAAAAGTCCAAGAGAATAGAGTCAATATTGGTTTGTACCCTGAATTAGCCGAGAAAAAAAAATTTATAAAGAGTACTCGGTTAATCAATGCCAGTTCATTCGGCTTGAAAAAAGTGTGGGATAAATTCCAAACCCAATACAGTAATGCCTCAAACGATTTAATTGGTAAAATTGATGATAAAAAAGAGGCAATCTATGATGAATGCACCTCTTTAAGTTGTTCTGATTTAAAAGCAGCATACGGAAGCCTTAAATTCTCGACAGAAAAATATAATGTTTTTGTTCAACAAATATTAGACCAAATTGATACTTTTAAGGAGTCTTTAGATCCCGAAACAATAGCAGATGAAATATTAAATATTGAGAGGGATAAAGCTAAACTTGAATTGATGAAGAAACGTTTAGAATCCGATTCCGCCTGTGTGATTTTGATCGATCTTTTAGATAAAACAGTTCAAAAAGAAACAGAAATAGAGAATTTAAAGGATCGGCTTAAGGATGAGCAGTCCCAATTTTTGGATGACTGTTTTGATTCTATAAACACCCTTTTCTCACGTTTTGGAAGTGGTCCATTCGAAATATCTAAACAGATGAATGACAGGGGTAATATGCCTGTCATTCAATTAACAGCTTCCTTTTCAGGGATTCCAATCAGCCAAGACAAACTTAAGATTTTTTTTAGTGAATCAGATCGAAGGGCTCTTGCATTATCTATCTTTTGGGCAAAAATTGAATCTCTGAGTGAAGAGCAAAAAAGAAATTCAATTCTTGTTTTAGATGATCCCGTTACGAGTTTTGATGATGGCCGAATTGATCGGACCATTAGGCTCATGGAAACAAGCCGACCTAATTTCCGGCAAGTTATTATCCTTTCCCATTATCCGAGATATTTAAAAGCATTTTTCGAACGAGCCAGTCAAAATACCACTGGTCTCCAGTTATCCCAAATAGTCAAAGAAAACGGAAGTTCTAAACTCAAATCAGCTTCACCGACTGACTTTATTGAAACAGATCACCAACTCAAGCTCCGCCATATTGCTGGATTCATAGAACACCAACATAATGAAGACGTTTGTCAAGATCTTCGTATTTTTCTTGAAACAGAGATAAAATCTCGTTTTCGGAAACAAATTATTGATAAAGACTTAAATAATCTTTCATTCAAGAATCTATTAGATAGCCTTCTCGAATTTGGTATTATTGATGAACCGTTAAGATCTGAATTAGAGGAATATCGATTATCACTAAATATTAATCATCATACTTGGGCTGATCGAAGCCTTGAAGATAAGATTGCTTTGAGTGCAGATGTTTTAGAATGTGTTTATGAAAAATTATAAATCAGGCAAAATTATTGGGAATCCCAACAATCCAAATGCACCGGGCGAGCCAGTGATTTAGGTGGTTAATCTTGAAATGAGCAAAAACCACCTCCACGTCACTTGCGCCATCATCGAACAGAACTGTCGTGTATTGGCGACCCAGCGGAGCCGCACCATGGCCATGCCTTTGAAGTGGGAGTTTCCCGGCGGTAAAATCAAACCTGGGGAAACCCCTGAACACTGCCTTTGCCGGGAAATTACCGAGGAACTGGCCATAAAGGTTGCCGTGCACCATGTCTTGGCTGAAGTGACCCATGCGTATCCGGATTTTACCATTACCTTGTATCCCTTTATCTGCACCATCATTTTCGGCACTATCATTCTGCGGGAGCATGCCGCCGTGACCTGGCTGCCCAGAGAAGACTTGGCCTCCCTGGACTGGGCCACAGCAGACCGCCCGGTCCTGGAAACCTATTTACAGTTCGCCAGACAGGAGACCCCATGACTTCCCGGCCCAGTCCCGGTATTTATGACACGCTTCTGGACCAGACCCTTACGGATCTTCTGGCCCGGTATCCGGAACTGCGGCCGTTGTTTGGAAAGCTTGAAAGCGAGGAACAGCCGTCCCGGTATGCGGAATTTGTTTCACAGGTGCTCAAGCAGGCGCTGTTGGAAGAGCCTTACCCGGAACGTCGCCGGGTCCTGTGCAACCGGGTCATCGATCTGCTGTCCGGGCCGGCCGGCACCACCAGTAAATCCCATCTTGAAAACCGGAAACTGATCCCCGGTCCAAAGCAGCTACTTCTGGAGATCACCCCACCCCATTATGCCGGTTCCGGCATTCCCCGGCCCCGGACTTCCATGGTGGAGAGCAGCCTTTTTACTGGATCTCCCAGGGAACCCCAGCTGGTCCAGGAACTGCTGGAAGAGATGCGGTCTGCAGATGCCGTGGATATCCTGGTGTCGTTTATCAAATGGTCGGGTTTGCGGGTGTTGATGCCCGGGTTTGAGGATTTAAAGGAGAGACGGGTGCCGGTGCGCTTGATCACCACCTCTTACATGGGGGCGTCGGATGCGCCGGCCATCGAGTGGCTGGCCAGAGAGTTGCCCAACGTCCAGATCCGGATCTCCTATGACAGCCAGCGGACCCGGCTCCATGCCAAAGCCTGGCATTTCCGGCGGGATTCCGGGTTTTCTACGGCCTACATCGGGTCGGCCAACATGTCCCATGCGGCCATGACCAGCGGACTGGAATGGAACCTCAAGGTGACCTCCCAGGATCTGGGACATATCCTGGAAAAGTTTTCCGCTGAATTTGAGACCTACTGGCACAGCCGGGAGTTTCTGCCCTATGATGCGGCTGATCCCGTGCCTTTCCGCCAGGCCATCGCCCGAGCCCGGAAACCGGATGGTGCAAGTCCGGCCGTATTTTTTGACCTTCAACCCCATCCGTTCCAGGAACGCATTCTTGAAAAACTGACCCTGGAGCGGACCCGCCACCAATATTTCAAGAACCTGGTGATTGCCGCCACAGGCAAGGGAAAAACAGTGATCGCTGCATTTGATTATCAGCGATTCCGCCGGGAAAACAGGTGCCAGGCAAGGTTGCTGTTCATCGCTCATCGCCAGGAGATCCTTGAGCAGGCATTGTTCACCTTCCGCCAGGTGATCAGGGATGCTAATTTCGGGGAGCTGCTGGCCGGTTCCCATGACGCTGTCCGCATGGAGTATCTGTTCTGCTCCATACAGATGATGACTTCCCGGCAGTTGTGGAAGCAGGTGGGTTCGTCATTTTACGATTACATTGTGGTGGATGAAGCCCACCATGGCACTGCCGCAGCTATCGTCCCTTGTTTGATCATTTTGACCCGAAGATCCTGCTGGGCCTGACCGCTACCCCGGAACGGATGGACGGCGGCAATGTGGCCGCGGATTTCCACAATCGGTTTGCCGCTGAGATCCGCCTGCCCGAAGCCCTGGAAGAAAAACTGCTGTGCCCGTTTCATTATTTCGGGGTGGCCGATCCAGTGGATATCAGCGAAGATCATTTCTGGAGAAACGGCCGGTATGATGACAGGGCCCTGGAAAATGTGTACACGGGCGATGATATCCTGGCAAAATTAAGGGTGGATACTGTTTTAAGGACGTTGGACCGGTATGAACCCACCCGGGAAACCATCAAGGGGGTCGGGTTCTGTGTTACCATCAAGCATGCCCGTTTCATGGCAGACGCGTTTAACCATCACGGCATTGCCTCAGCCGCGTATGTGTCGGATGTGGACCGGAACCGGTGCGACTCCCTGCTGGCTGATTTGAAATCCGGCCGGCTGGCTTTTTTGTTCACAGTGGACAAGTTCAGCGAAGGTGTGGATGTGCCAGAGATTAACATGGTGCTGTTTTTACGGCCTACCCAGAGCCTCACTGTGTTTCTCCAGCAGCTGGGCCGGGTGTGCTATCCAGTTTGACCGGATATCCAAAGGGTATGTCCTGGAAAACATCAAGACCAATCTGAAAAACCTGGCGGCCCAGGTGCCGGAACGTCTTCAGACCTTTACATCGGAAACCGGGCAGGCTTTGACCTTTGGCAATTTTGTTCAACACCATGAGTATGAACCGGAGCGGCTGCTGGTATCGGACACATGGACCGGATGGAAAGCCAAAGCACAGCTGGAACCGGCCCCGTCTGATCCGGACCTGGCCTGGCTGAAACGGACCTTGGTAAAGGCGGCATCTGTTTCCGGGCCTGAGGAGATCGAGCGCTTGCGGGGAATAATTGGCCGGCTGGCTTCCAGAGATGTTTCCGGCGCCCTGGACCAGGCAGGAGAACAGGCCAATGCGATCTATTACCGGCTGTGGGGCGACAAAGCGGACCGGTTTGGATTTGCCGACCTGGCAGATGCATTTCACCGCCTCACACAAAATCCTTCCATTCTCCGGGATATGGATGAAATACTGGCCTGGGCCCGGGACATCTCACCTGTTGCCGGGATCATGCCGGACCTGCCGTTTCTCTGTTCCCTGGAGGTGCATGCCCAATTCAGCGCCACAGATATCCTGGCCGCATTTGACCGGGCCACCCTGGCCTCTGCCGGACAGCGGGGGACGGGGGTGCTGCATTTCCAGGATATCAAAACATATGCCCTGCTGATCACGTTCCAGAAAACCGAAAAAGAGTTTTCCCCCACCACCATGTATGCGGATTATCCCATCAGCCGATCCCTGCTGCACTGGGAATCCCAGTCCAATACGGCCCTGGACTCGCCCACCGGGCAGAACCTGGTGCATCACCAGTCCCGGGAATATACCATCCTGGTGTTTGCCCGGCCCAGAAAAAAACACAATAACTGCACGGTGCCGTTTGTGTTTTTAGGACCGGCCACGCATATCAGCCATCAAAAAGAACGGCCCATCCAGATGGTATGGCAGCTGAGCTGCCCTATGCCCGTGGAGATGTTTGAGGAGAACAAACGGGGCGAGTGATGCTGAAGAGCAATATAAGTTCGCTACAAAGCTGGAGGCAAGGTTAAGCTGTTTTTTTTTAAAAGGTCTTAAAACAAAAAAGGGCAAATAAGAATACAGCTGGTGTAAAAAATCATGACTCAACAGACAACAAAAATCCCCCTCTCTTCAATTATCCTTGATGAGTCGATTTATCCCAGAAAGGGAATCGATCACAGGCGTGTGGGGTTATTTGCCGAAAACATCAGGGACGGGTTTGCCTTTGATCCCATTGAAGTTGCGCCCTGCCCTGACAAGCCCGGTTGGTATCGCCTGCTGGATGGGGCTCACAGATGGAGCGCTTATAAATCGACGGGGGTGGAAGAGGTAAAAGCCATCATAAAGAATCTGGATGGGAATGATCCCCTGCTGTATGCTGCAACAAAAGCCATTGGACCAAAACAATTAACGGAAGATGAGGCAAAGGATACTGCCCGGCGTGCATATTCAAGGAACTCAAGTCTCAATTCTGCAGATATAGGAAAGGCTATTGGCCGGGCAAGACGAACTGTGGACACCTACATAGCCGATCTTCGTGCTGCAATCCAGACGGGCAGAGACATCAAGATATTTCGCATGAACCGCCTTGGCATCCCCCAGGACAGGATTGCAAAGAGATTGGGGATGGATCAGAAGACTATTCATAACCATTTAGGAAAAATGGCAACATTGCCAAATTTCCTAAATAGCGATTTGTCCCTGGGATTTACAGTTGAATCAGTAGCTGAAAAACACGGCTGGACTGATCCCATGGTCTGGTCTCTGGCCCTGGAAGGTAAAAATGATCATGACCGATTCAAGGAACTTGGATGGGGATTCTGTACCTGGGATAAGTGGGAATTCAATGATTGCGACAAAAGATTCGGGGATGACTGGCCCGGAAGGATCCCGGCCCAGATGATCGCACATATCCTTCGTTGTTTCTCAAAGCCGGATGACCTGATTCTTGATCCCATGGCCGGAGGCGGAGTTACACCGGACACCTGTCTTACCATGGGCCGCAGGTGCTGGGCCTTTGATCTGATGGACCGGCCGGATACCCGGCCTGAGATCGAACCCTTTACATGGGAGATTTCATCTGATCAAGGGCTTTTATGGCCTGTCAGCGCAAAGGAAAAACCCGATCTGATCATATTTGATCCGCCCTACTTTGATAAAAAAGCTGGTAATTATGATAAAAAAGCATTTCCGGTTTGTCCAGAAAAGCATACCTTGAATTTCTTGAGGCTTTTTTTGTTCTGCTGAAACAAAATGTCAAAAAGACGACACGGCTGGCTTTTATCAATGCAGACTGGCGGGATTTTCAGAATAAACCGGCAATAGAAGAAAAATATAAAGGCGGCATTCTCATAGACGACTACCTTGATATCCTGAAAAAGACGGGAT
>Ga0180009_10003978_pt1 | contig 16514 bp, 18 predicted proteins | sample OS_PC_MetaG_FD_123537 | JGI IMG/M metagenome (GOLD analysis project Ga0180009, IMG submission 123537) | Groundwater microbial communities from the Aspo Hard Rock Laboratory (HRL) deep subsurface site, Sweden - OS_PC_MetaG | ecosystem: Environmental > Aquatic > Deep subsurface > Groundwater...
AAGTTCGGGAAGATATTGGGCCATGCGGGTCTCTTTTTTAAAGGTCGCAAAGCCCTACCTCATTTCATTGAACGGCGGATTAGCCTTAAAATTCATCTGAGGACAGCCCCATAAGAGATCAGTCCCGGAAACGGCCATCCTTTCCGCCTGTGCTGAGGTAGTATTTTAGAGTCACGGGGGCGTTGAGCGAGCGGTGGTATTATTTTTATTGCGCCCTTTAAAAAAGAGACCCGCATGGCCCCCCAGGAATAAAAATATACCCACACTTTTTGAGTTACGATATTAAAAAGTAAATCTTTATTTTAACTGGAAGCGGATCGGGATTTTTACCCACATTTCCACTTTTTCATCCCCCCGCATCCCCGGCTCAAACAACCAGTCTTTCACTGAATCCGCCGCCGCCTTATCAAGTATTGGGTATCCACCTGATTTGAAGACTTGTAAATTCTTCACCCTTCCATTAGGATCAACAAGGACCTCCAGGACAACAGTCCCTTCATACCCCCTTTTTCTGGCAAGCCTGGGATAATGGGGTGAGGGGTTCGTTCGATACATGGGCCTTGCCTCACGTAAAACCTGCGCTGGTGGCATTGAGGCAATGCGAGTTTTCTCCTCAACTCCCTTTTTCTCTAAAATATCCTCAGTAAAATCCTCCCAGGGTTCAAAAAGCTCTTCTACGATCTCTGGTTGTTCTGGTTCTGGAAAGGGTTCTGGTTTTAAAGGGGGAGGTGCACTATCAGTCACCCTGGGGACATTTTCTTTCTTAGATTGGGTGAATGCCTTTGCAGGTTTTTGGGGCTTTTGCTTGGGAATATGCTCTCGTTCCTTTTTCTTAACAACAGGGGCAGTCTCGTTTGGATAAATTTTTTGCCTCTTTAGGACAGGTTTCACTTGCGGCCTTTCTGGCTGATAGTAGGAGAGAGTCAGGGTCACAACGCGAAGCCTGGGTTTGTGGAGGGCTTTTTTCTTGATCCAGCCAGGCTCTGCTCCCAGAAGAATTCCATGTATTGTCAGGGCCAGTCCCGCAGCGAGTAAAAGCCGTTTCATGGCTGTTGATCTACCTCTGCCTGGAGGGAAATCCTGTGAAGTCCTGCCTTCCTGATCTCATCCAGGACCCGAAATAGTCTCTGGTATGGAAGGTTGCGATCGCCAAAAAGCAAAACACCGGGTTCCTTGTCAGATTGAGCCCTTCTTTTCAAGGTCTCTGATAGAGAATCCAGGGGGACTTCTTCTTTATCCACGTAAATAGTACCATTCGACTTTACAGACACTGACAGCACCAGATGTTTGTCGATTTTGGCAGTAGTGGAGGTGGGGAGCTCAACAGGTAAACCGCGATGTACGGCCATGGAAAGCATAGCATAGATAAAAAACACGAGGAGGAGGAAAACAATATCAATAAGGGGCAGCATTTCAATGCGCGGTTTTCGTGCTGTTTGTGTATCTATTTTCATGCTTTGCCCCTGTTTTGCCCCTCTGGTTCACGGGCCAGCTTTTCATAAACGATCTCCAGGCTTGTGGCGTATTTCTCAATGGTCAGCGCAGCGTTTTCTACACGGGAGTTGAAATAGTTATAGGGAAAGACCGAAAGGATTGATATCCCAAGGCCTGTTGCCGTGGTGATCAATGCCTGAGCGATTCCGGCTGTTACGGCCTGGGGGTGTTCGATGCCGCTGCTTCCCAATAGATCAAAGGAACTAATGATGCCAAGTACTGTTCCGAATATCCCCAGAAGGGGAGCTACGGTAATCATGGTATCCAGGACGTTCATATATCGGCGCATTCGCTTGATCTCTTCAGCAGCAGCGGATTCCATTGCCTTAATCATGGAAAATTCCCTGTGAAGGATTCCGCTTACAAGGATCCTGATTACAAAATCCTTTGACCCTTCCACCTCTCCCTTTACCGCTGCCCAATTGCCCTTCTGGCATAACTCAAGGACCCGATCTATGAGTGTCTGATTCCCTCGTACGCCCTCTCTGATCCAGAACATTGTGCGTTCTATGATCACGGTGAGGGCAATTAGTGAGCAGGCCAAAAGGGGGTACATAACCGGGCCGCCTTTTATGAATATATGTATCATAGCGCTTTCCTTTATTATGCTAAGCTTACCCTTGGGCTTCCCGCAGCCGGGTTTTTGTCGACAATCACCGGGCATTCATACACGGCTTTAATATTGGAAGCCGTAATGACTTCGTCCGGCACACCTGTTGAATAGACGCGTCCATCCTTCAACATGACCATTCGGTCACAGTACCGGGACGCCAGATCGATATCATGGGAAAACACCACTACGCTCAGGCCCCTCTCATGCGTTAAGGAAGAAATCAAGTCGAAGATTTCCTTTTTGTACCTTAGATCGAGGAAGGATGTGGGTTCGTCTAACAGAATAACCGTTGGTTCCTGGGCAAGCGCCCTGGCTAAGAGTACCCGCTGTTTTTCCCCACCGGAAAGCTCATGGATGGATCGCTCCGCCAGATCAAGACATTGGGTGGCCTGTAAAGCCCTGGAGGCCGCCTCCATATCGCGCCTGCCCTCAAACTGAAAGCGCCCCAGACGCGGAAAACGCCCCATGAGAACTACCTCAAGGGCAGAAAAGGAGAAATAAAAATGGGTTTCCTGGGCCACCATGGCCACCTCTTTTGCCACATCAGATCTGGTGTATCTGGATACAGGCCGATCTTTGAGCAGCACTTCCCCTTCTTGAGGGGTCAGTATTCCGTCCACCACCTTTAAAAGCGTGCTTTTGCCCGATCCGTTCGGCCCCAGCACGGCCAAAAGCTCACCCGGTTTGACATCAAGATCCAGATCCCGGATAGCCCAAAAGCCGTCATATCTAAATCCAACCTTCTTTAAGCTCAAGACCGGGTCCATCTACTTCCTCTTGTTTTAAGCAGGTAAATGAAAAAGGGTGCCCCGATAAATGCGGTGATTACGCCTACAGGTAGCTCACTTGGCGAAATAATCGTTCTGGCGATCGTATCCGCGGCAATCAGGAAAACCGCCCCGCCCCGAAGGCCCCACCGCTGGAAACGCCCAGGATATAAGGATCGGCCAGCGGATTCCGTAAAATGGCCTGAAATACCAGACCCCCGAGGGAGAGCGAAAAACCGGCGAGCCCTGCGGAGATAATCCTGGGAAGCCTGATATTGAGGACTATGATCTTTGTCATCTCCTTAACCTCAGTGTCTCCAGTCAAAATGCCCCACAATTGAACAATGGTCACATCAGCGGTTCCCAGCAACATGGAGAGGAGTATGGTAAAGATCAGAAAAAGGAATAGGGCCAGGGATATGCGGATTACCCGCATGGGACTCAAGGGCCTCTTTATGGTTTGCTGAATCATCTGCCCCATTCTACCTCGGGATGGATAAGCCTGGCCATAGTCTCCAGTCCCTCCACGATTCGAGGTGAAGGCCGGTCCAGGAGGTCGGAATTAATCAAATGAACCCTCCGTTCTTTCACTGCCGGTATGCTCGACCATTTCATCCATTCCTTTCGTGCCCTTTCAAAGCCTCCCCCCGTTCCATGGAGGATATTACGATCACATCGGGTCCCCGCGCATGACTTCCTCGATGCTGATCCTTGGATAGGTGATCGGCTCGTCTCTGGCCATATTGTCTCCTCCCGCCAGCCGGATCACATCATGATGAAAGGTGTTTTTATTTACCGTCATGATAGGTTTAATATTTATCTGCAAAAACACAAGAGGCCTTTTCAGGGACATAGTCCTTGCGCAGATGCGATTTACCCGTGTACCCAATCGGGTTGACAGCTCCTTTGCTCTTTTTCCAACGCCGCAAAGCTCACCTATTGCGTAGATGGTGCTGATCACATCCTCTATATTTCGAGGGTTCACTATGTAAACGGGTATACCCGCCTGTTCGAGGAGTCTGACTGTAGAGGGTTTGTTGCCATCCTTTGTCCCTATGGCCAGATCAGGATTGAGGCTGACGATTCTTTCCGCGTTCAGGTTGATGTAGCTTCCAACATTTGGTTTCTGAGCAGCTTCAGGTGGATAATAGCTAAACTGGGTCACTCCTGCAATACGGTCTTCCAGCCCCAGATAATAAAGGATCTCGGTCAGGCTTGGAGCCATTGAAACAATCCTTTTAGGCGGTGTCTTAAGGGTCACTGTCCTCCCGAGTGCATCTTTAAAGGTGGCGGCTGGGGATATAGTGATCCAGGACAGTACAATTACACCAGCCAGCATGAGAATTGAATGCCTTAGAGGTATCTTTTTAATCGGGTAGTGATAACGAAATAGCCAGTTCATTTCTCATTGCCCCCAAAATAAAAGTCAAATAATAAGTCCATACAAATTTATATACAACTAATATCTTGAGAACCGTCATGTAAAATGTTAAACAGAAAATAGTGTAAAAAGGGCTGTGGGAACTAAGAAACAGAGAAAATAACCCGTCATAGCAGCGACGAAGCAAAGCGGAGATAAGTTCATTCAGATGGTTATTAAGCAAGCCAAAGAGGTTCTCAAAATTGAGGCGCAGGGTATCCTAAGCCTGGTGGACCGCGTGGGCCCTGAATTTGTAAAGGCCATTGAAACTATCATGAAGGCCAAGGGAAGGGTCATAATAACAGGGATGGGAAAATCCGGCCTCGTCGCCAGAAAAATTGCCGCCACCCTCAATAGCACAGGTACCCCTTCCCAGTTTCTCCACCCTGCGGAGGCCATTCATGGTGACCTTGGCATGGTTACCAGTGATGATGTCGTTGTGGCAATTTCCAATAGTGGGCAAACCACTGAAATCAACAATATATTGCCCATGCTCAAGAAAATAGGGGCAAAGATTATAGGCTTTACGGGTGGCATGGCCTCGCCCATGGCAGAAGCCTGCGATCTGGTTATCGATGTGGGCGTGGAAAGAGAGGCCTGCCCAATGGGCATGGCCCCAACGGCCAGCACCACTGCTGCTCTGGCCATGGGTGATGCGCTTGCCGTGGTTCTCATCAATCGTCGTCACTTTAACCAGGATGATTTCAAGAGATTTCATCCTGGAGGTAGCCTTGGAGAGCGTCTTGCTGTCAAGGTCAGGGAGATCATGCTCACAAATGACCGGATTCCCATGGTTCCTCTCGGTTCAAAGGTTCAGCAGGCAATAGAGGAAATTGATGCCAAAAATATCGGGGCAACACTAATCATTGGAAAAGACCGAAAGCTTGCGGGTATTATCAGTGACGGGGATTTGAGAAGGGCCCTCCTGCGCCACAAGAATATCCATGGGATGAAAATTGAAGACATCATGTCTCCCTCCCCCAAGACCATTGATGAAAGCCAGACTGCGGCAGAAGCCCTGGGGCTTATGGAGCTTAATGCCATAACACACCTCGTCATTGTGGACAGATACAACAGGGTTAAGGGTGTCGTTCATCTGCATGACCTCCTGGGAAGAAAGGATTTCAAAATAAATGCAGGTCTTAGTCCCACCGCGGGGGCTGATCGTTGAGCTGATTACCCCCCTTAATCAAGACAGATCAATTGATGGCCGGGGATTGGGTCACCTTCTGGATCGGCTGTCCCCCCTCGCTCACGCTGTATTTTTGGCAAGCCCTGATATGGGCGAAGGTAAAAACCTTTCCCTTGCTCAGCGGTTGGAGCTTCTTGAAAAGGCCCTGGTAGTGGTCCGCGGCCGGATCCCCATATTGTTCTGGATCACTCAGGAGGATGAGGAGAAGACAACGGAGGCCCTTCTTTGTCTAAAAAAGACTCTTAAACGACGCAGGTATGAGGGGCAGGTTTTCTGGGTTGACACGCCTCTATTTTATCACAGTAACCGGGGTCTTCCGGCACTCTACCGCAATTTAAGCTCAATGGTAAACGAACCTTTTATCCTTCACAATGCCCCTGAATTTATAAGAGGCCTGGCCAAACCAATGAAAAGAAGCAATATTCGTACAGCTATCTTGAAGGAACTGGTCTCCTTGAAAGCCATTGTCGGTTTAATCTTTTTGGGCTCCCTGGATAGAGCCCATAATTACCAGAAGGCATGCCGCAGCCGGGCCCGTTTCAGGATTTATGATGGAGACGAAACGCATTTCATGGATCACCCGAGCATGAGCGGAGTGGTGTCTTCAGGCGCTAACCTGGCTCCCGGGGCCTGGCAGAAAATCACTGAATCCTCCCTTCGAATAACGGCTGATCAAGATAATTACCCGGAATACCTTCACCAGGTGTGGAATCTTGGGCAGTATCTGCGTGATCTCAAGGGCATCTATCAGCGGGCGCCTGTAACTATTATCAAAGAGGTCCTCGCGGATAAGGGCATCATTGAAACCCCAACATGCACTTTCCCAACTAAAGATGTGGAAGAATCGAAGCGGCGGGCCAAGGAATTGATGGACCGTTATGGCGACTGCCCAACTCCCTGATATACAAGCTACCAGGCTAATCTGGCTCCGGATAGAATGGATTACGCTCAAGCATCCCCCCAATAACGGCACATTCCAGCCCGAAAGGTAAATAGCCCGCATAACCCAAAATCGGCATCTCGAAAATCAGATAGCGATAGACAAAAGGGACGCTATACTCCCATTTGGCCAGACTGTAGTAATTCCACATCTCCCAGAACCATCCACAAAAAAATGCTGCCAGTGCGGAAGAGATAACGACACGCCAATCCCCTTGAGCGATATCACATAGAATATGTTTTTCTCCCATCAGGCTCTGGAGGGAGATGATGATAAGGAGGGGGGAGATCCAGAGTAATGGAAACAGAAAGTTCGGCCAGACGCCAATTCCTGCCAGACCTGCAGTTGATAGAAGTAAGAACCCCCAACTCAGAAATTTGGATTGAGAGAACTTCAACGGGAAAAAACCCTTTAACCCTTTCTCAATCCATGATGATTCAAGTATCCATTCTCGGCTTACCAGAACCGCGGGAAGGACTGTCGAGAAGGATAGTGTCGCATACCAGAAATACTCCCACGGGCTGAAATGGACTCCCACGTAATGCCAATTTTGAACAAAGCGGTTCAGGTATTCAAAGAACCACCAAAAAGCAGCGCTCGTGGGGAAAAGCAGCAGGAAAAACCCTGGCCGATCAAGCATCATGCAATGCCCCTTGCGCCGGTATGTAAGAGCGTTGATAACCAGGACAAAAGATAACCACATAGGCGTAAACGTATGGTGCTGAAATCCGGCAAACCAGGTAAAACGGGTCCATGCCAAAATCCAGGCGATCAACCCGGTTACAACCCCTGACCATCCCCACCAGGGAAAAGGGTAGGCATGGAAACGATCGTTCCCATCCTGCCTGCGATTTTGCATGCCCCTTATTAGCAAAGGGATGACCATGGAAAGGATGAAAAGGCAATATCCTGTGAAGGCGACCCATGAAAAAGGTGCATGACTGACATACCGTGTTTCAGGAGGGAATTCCAAGTACTGCCGTATAGGGAGGCCTGTCAGGGCTATGCCAAGGAGGGGAAGCCCCAGCAACATCACTATCAGGGTAAAAAGTTTTACCAAAAAACTCCTCATATTGTTCCCAAGATCCGGTTATTGCTAAAAAAACAGGTGTGTTATATTTTCGTATATTCATTCTAAAGATGTCAATAAGAGAAGTTTTTCAGGTTTTTTTCTGGCGGAGCGCTAAGCTTTCGTGATATCTTGTGAGCTGAAATAGCCCAGAAAAAGGAGGTTGAGGTGAAAAAACATCTGGTATGGATAGACCTGGAAATGAGTGGGCTTGATCCGGAAAGACATGTCATCGTGGAAATCGGATCCATTGTGACTGATGACAGACTCGAAATTGTCGCCAAGGGCCCCGATATTGCCATAAACTACTCCAAACATATCCTCTCTTTAATGGAAGAATGGAGTCTGAAGCACCATCAATTATCAGGACTTCTGGATCGTGTCAAAACCTCTCCTTACAATTGCCAGCGCGCTGAGCAGGAGACAATTGAATTCCTTTCCCGATATTGTCAGGAAGGAGAGTCTCCCCTTTGTGGAAATTCGGTGTGGCAGGACCGCCGGTTTTTGGCAAAGTACATGCCACGTCTGGAATCTTTTTTACACTACCGCAATATTGATGTGAGCTCAATCAAGGAACTGGTGAAGAGGTGGTACCCCACTCTTCCCGTTTTCACGAAAAAAAAGGCTCATCTGGCAATGAGCGACATTGAAGAATCCATTAAGGAGTTAGCATATTATCGTGAAAAGGTGTTTGTTGCGTCATGACATCAAAACACGAAAAATCAATCATTGTTTTCTTATGTGCCATTGGTATAGCCTGTATGGTTTATGGGATGGGGAAAGAGAACAATACAGTTTTTATAGTGGGCCTCCTTTTTGTTATTGCCGGATACATTTTGATCAGAAGGAAGCTGAAGGAATCCGTGCAGAAGGGGACATAGTATCAGGCAAGTTGCTTGACAATTGAGGTCACGCGTAATAGATGTCCTGATAGGTTTTTCTAAAGGATCAATAACGGTGAACTTTTTTCATGATTTTTGTGCTCGCGTGACGTAAGTATTTGGCATTGGAGAGTTAACACTATGAAATTACATGAATATCAAGCTAAAGACATTTTTAAGAAATCGGGAATACCCATACCCAATGGTCAACTTATAACAGAAGCGAATCAGGCATCTGAGGCAATTCAGAGTATCAATGGCCCCCCTTGGGTCATCAAGGCACAGATCCATGCCGGCGGTCGAGGTAAGGCGGGCGGTATCAAGGTGGAAAATGATCCCACCAAAGTTGTGGCCGCCGCAGAGTCTATACTTGGGAAGCCATTAATGACCAAACAGTCGGGTCCTGATGGTGTAGTTGTCCGCCAGCTCCTTATTGAGGAAGGCATTGACATTGAACGCGAATTTTATTTAAGCATGGTGATCGACAGGGCGACTGCCAGTCCAACCATGATCTTCAGTCAGGCTGGAGGCATGGAAATCGAAGAGGTTGCCGCCACATCCCCCGAGCTTATCCTTAAAGAGCACGTTGATCCCGCTGTTGGATGGATGCCTTTTCAGGCGAGAAACTTTATCTACAAATTAGACCCCCCTGTATTACCAGATACTGCAAGGGGCCTGATGTCTGTCATGGCCAGCGTGTACAAGATCTTCCTTGCCAACGACTGCTCACTTGTTGAGATTAATCCGCTTGTGATTACCGGGGAGGGCAGGGTTGTTGCGCTGGATGCCAAGATTACTATTGATGACAACGCCCTGTTCAGGCAAAAGGAGCTTTTTGAACTTGATGATCCCAGAGAAAAAGATCCCCTTGAGTTAATGGCGGAGAATTACAACCTTAATTATATTCGCCTGGACGGGAATATTGGTGCCATGGTAAATGGCGCCGGTCTGGCCATGGCGACCATGGATGTTATCAAGTTAGCCGGTGCAGAGCCTGCCAACTTTCTGGATGTTGGTGGAGGGGCCAGCGAAGAGATGATTACCCGGGGTCTTGAGATTATCCTCAAGGACAGTCGGGTAAAGGCGATTCTTATTAATATCTTTGGGGGAATACTGAGATGTGATGTCCTGGCCAGGGGTGTCCTCGCTGCAGCAAAGAAAGCGAGCATTAGTGTTCCTCTAATTGTCAGGTTAGAGGGAACCAATGTGGAGGAAGGGAGAGCAATTCTAAAAGACTCAGACCTAAAATTTTTAGTGGCTAAAGATCTTGCCGAAGCGGCTGAGCTGGTCGCAAAGCAAGTTTCTTGAAAGCAAATTCACCAAGTCCGAATAAATATCCATAATTTTAATCCCGCCCTGGCGGGATAGAATTTTCGAGGCGTTAATTATGAGCATACTTGTAGATGAGAATACTCGAGTGGTTGTTCAGGGTATTACCGGTCGGGAAGGTACCTTTCATACAAAACAGATGCTTGACTACGGAACAACAGTAGCCGCGGGGGTCACACCCGGTAAGGGCGGCCAGAAGATCGAGGGCGTGCCTGTTTTCAATACTGTCCAGGAGGCCGTGGAGAAGGAAGGGGTAAATACCTCCTGTATTTTTGTCCCCCCACCATTTGCAGGCGATGCAATTATTGATGCAGCCTCTGGAGGTCTGGAGGTCATTGTATGTATCACCGAGGGGATTCCCGTACTTGATATGGTCAAAGTAGCCAGGTTTTTAGAAGGTAAAAACTCGGTCCTCATCGGCCCCAATTGCCCCGGAATTATCTCTCCTGAGAAGACCAAAGTCGGAATCATGCCAGGACCTATACACAGGCCTGGTGATATGGCAGTGATTTCAAGGAGTGGTACCCTGACCTATGAAGTGGTGGATCAGTTGACCAGAGCTGGTTTTGGTCAGTCCACATGTATTGGTATCGGGGGTGATCCCATCGTAGGCACCAGCTTTATCGATCATCTAAAAAGATTCAAAGAGGATCCAGAGACAAGAGGGGTAGTTCTTATTGGGGAAATTGGCGGTACTGCCGAAGAAGAGGCAGCCGAATATATCGAAAGAGAATTCGATAAACCCGTGATTGCATTCATTGCAGGTCAAACAGCCCCCCCTGGGAGGCGTATGGGTCATGCCGGCGCTATTATATCTGGTGGCCAGGGAAAGGCAAAAGACAAAATAAAGGCCCTTCAGGCCGCAGGTATTACCGTGGCCGTGAATCTATCCACTTTAGGCAAAACGGCCCTGGGCGTTATGGGTAAGATCTGACGACATTTGCAGCAATTCTAATTATGGTCTCAAACTGGCAGGGCCGTGGGGTCTCTTTTTAAAGGACGCAAGACAAATTCTTCCACAGCTTGTTGAACGCCCCCGTGGCTTTGAATAAAGGCTCCGAGCAGGCAGAAAAGGTGTCAGTCGCAACGGAGACTCTCCTTTGGGGCTGTCCTATAACGAATTTCGAGGCTACGCTGCCGTTCAATAGAATGAAATAAGCATTTGCGGCCTTTAAAAAGAGACCCCACGGCCCTGCATTAGCAAGGTTTAAAGGTTATAATTAGAATTGCTGCGCCATTTGAACTTTTCTTGACTCTGCATGGCCTTGGTGTTAGACTTTTATATAGTGCAAAATTCACTGCACTTTGTGAACTCGCTAAGCATATTAAGGCAGCAGAGGTCTCATGGATAAAGTTCTCAACATCACTGACCGACTTGCAGACAAAAAACGAAAACAGCAGGTAGAGCTTTATCGAAACAAGATTGAAACGATTCGAAGAATTGTCCAGTGTTCTTCATGCCATTTCAAATGTGCCATGTGCGGTCATCATTTGAACGCCACTGATTCATCTTGTCCACCGGCTTTTTCCCCGCCAGGACTCAACCTGTGTGAAAACTGTCGTACTGAGTTTGAAGATTTCCTGAAAATATCAAGAGGGCAAAAGTCATCGGATATTTTTTGGCACAACGAGGAATGGGTGAAACTATGGGCTGCCTGGATGGATTTTTACCAGGCCCTCGGGGAGTTCGGAAACTCCGCCGAATTTGCTCAACTGATCAAAGAGACTGATAAATAGCGGAAGAGAAATCATATATCAATCCGGCAAGTTGGACTATAATGATTGATAATTAATAATAGTCAATCTAAAATCGTCAATCAGAAATCTCTAAAGTGGAGGTAGATCAATGTTTGGTATAGGTATGCCGGAATTGATCATCATCTTGATCATTATCCTAATCATTTTTGGCGCAGGCAAACTGCCGGAAATCGGTAGTGGAATTGGTAAAGGAATCAAGAATTTCAAAAAGGCCACTCACCAGGCACAAGAGGAAATAGAAGCGCCTGATGATGAGAAGGACGAGGATGAGGACAAGTAACGAAACCTGCGTAAGTACATGCCATCTTGAAACTATCCTTAAAAAAAACGAGGCTCAAAAGGGGATATCATCCTCCGGGACGTTAATCGGCTCTTCAATGGGGTAACCTCCCTCCATGGGCTCTGCTCTTCCTTCTTTTCCCGCAGCTCCTAACATCTGCATTGCTTGAGCAACCACCTCAGTGGTATAACGCTTGTTACCATCCCGGTCTTCCCAGGCCCTTGTTTGCAACCTTCCCTCGATATAGACCTGACTGCCTTTATGCAGGTACTCTCCGCAGATTTCACCAAGGCGTCTCCATGCCACGATTTTATGCCACTCGGTGCGCTCCTGCTTTTCACCAGTCTCTTTGTCTTTCCATTCCTCTGATGTGGCTATGCTGAAGTTAGCCACGGCTACGCCGCTGGGTGTGTACCTCACTTCAGGATCTTTTCCCAACCTTCCAATCAACATTACCTTATTTATGCCTGCCAACTTTTATTCTCCTTTCTTCTTACTAATTCTCTCTTTTGATGCACCTTAACATAATGGATAAATGGAAATCAAGGTCATTCCACAGAAAACGTATTCTCTATTGACTGCCGATGATTAAAGGGTTAATTTGATATATTTAGCGAAATAACCGTGTTTTATGATTAATCACCCAAAGAATGTGATTATCACTGGTTCTTTTAACTTGATTGCTTTGGAGTTTCCTTTTTTCAGAACTTGTAAAGTCCGGGAATCAGGATCGAAGCCTTAAATTTTACGAGAAGGCAAATAAAATGCTAAAGATCATTCCCTTGGGAGGACTGGGGGAAATAGGGTTGAACATGATGGCGATCGAATGTGAGGGATGTCTCCTGGTAGTGGACGCAGGATTGATGTTCCCCGATGACTATATGCCAGGTGTAGATTTGGTGATACCCGACTTCCAATATCTCAGAGAAAATAAAGACAGGCTGAATGCTGTTATCTTGACTCACGGTCATGAAGATCACATAGGCGCAATGCCCTTTTTTCTGAATGAATTTTTTGCACCTGTATTTGGCACCAGCTTTACTTTGGAGCTCTTGAAAGAAAAGCTTAAGGAGCACTCGCTGGTGGAACAACCGGATCTTCGAACAATAAAGGCCGGAGATCTCACCCGGATTGGACCTTTTAAGGTGGAATATATCAGCGTAAACCACAGCATTATAGGGGGCGTCGGCCTCGCTATTGATACGCCTGAAGGCACGCTTATACATTCAGGCGACTTCAAGATAGATCCAACTCCAGTAGACGACCAATTTACTGATCTCATCCGGTTTGCGCACTTCGGAGAAAAGGGTGTCCTGGCTCTTTTTTCAGATTCAACAAATGCGGAAAAAGAAGGATTTACCCTGAGTGAAAGGGAAGTCAGAAAAACTTTGTCAGACCTTTTCCAAACATGCAGTGGCAGACTCATTGTTGCCAGTTTTGCGTCCAATATTGGTCGCATCCGGCAAGTCATCAATCTGGCCGAAAAGTTCGACAGGAAAGTAGTTTTCAACGGAAAGAGCATGATCACCAATGTACGTATCGCCAGGGAGCAGGGATACATCAGTATACCCGAAGGTTTTGAGATCAGCGAACGGAAGATCAGTCAGCTTTCGGATAAAAACATAGCTATCATTACAACTGGCAGTCAGGGAGAACCCATGTCAGCCCTGACCCGGATGGCCCATGGAAAGCACAAAAGTATCAAAATCAAGCAGGGTGATACCATCATCCTTTCTTCACGCTTTATTCCAGGCAATGAAAAAGCTATCACTTCAGTCATAAACAATCTCTATCGTATGGGGGCAAATGTTGTTTATGAAAAGGTCTCTGATATTCACACATCCGGTCATGCCAAAAGGGGAGAATTGAAATTGATGCTAAGCCTCGTGAAGCCGCGGTATTTTATGCCTATCCACGGTGAATACAGGCATCTTGTAAAGCATGCGCAGTTAGCTTTGGACATGGGATTGCCGGAAGATCATGTCTTGCTTGTGGAAGACGGGGCTGTAATCTGCTTTGAAAACCAGAAGGCACGACTGGAAGATCCTGTGCATACCGGCAGGATACTTGTGGATGGGAAAGGAGTGGGTGATGTTGGGGAGATGGTTCTGAAAGACCGGAGGAGGCTTAGCGGACATGGGATGGTTATTGTCCTGCTGGCTGTGGACGAAAAAACGGGTGAAACAATATATGGGCCGGATCTCATCTCTCGCGGGTTTGTGTTTGAAGACCAAAAAGGAACCATACTCGAGGAGGGCAAGGGTATTGTCCTGGAAGTCCTTGACGAGCTGGAAGACTCAATCCCTATTGAATGGACTAAAGTGGAATCGGATATAAAAAGGCGGTTGAGACGTTTTTTTCATAAGGTGATTGAAAGGAGCCCGCTTGTACTGCCCATAATTATCCCGATGTGAGTGCTATTGTAATATGTGAAGTGAGGTGTCTAATTTGAGTCGTAAATCAAATACCAAAGACAAAGCGGAAAAATCCGCACATCCCATCAGGAAAGAGATCCGGGGACTTATTTTTCTGCTTATGGCCATTATTTTGGGCGGAAGCCTTTTGTTTTATAACCCCGGGGACCAGCTTTTTTGGAACGTGACAGGACCTCTCGGTAAGGCTCATAACCTTTTTGGCACGGTTGGTGCTCATCTGGCCGGCGGAGTGTTTTTCCTGGTCGGCTTTTCCTCATTCTGGCTGGTGATAATAGCCCTCACAATGGCCTTTCTTTCATTCCGGGGACGTCATGTCTCCTCCCCCGTCAAGAGTACAGTTGCCGCCCTGACCCTGCTTGCCTCTTTCTCGGGCATTTTGAGCCTGCAGTTATCAGACGTAGTAAGCTTCAGGGGCGGACAGATCCTTGCCGGAGGGCTTGTGGGTGTAGATCTGGCTGGATTAACTAAGAAGTTTCTCAATTTTTTTGGAGCATATGTCTTTTTTTTAGCGGTTTTCATCATTTCTCTCATGATCGTATCACACCTTTCCTTAGGTTGGCTTTTTTCCAGGCTGGGCCTGTGGATCATGGGCGCCCTGAGACACATAAAAGAAGCGATAAACAAAAAAAGGGAGCGCAGGAAAAGGTCACACAGGACTACGTTGGCCAGGACAAAAATGAAATCGAAGCCGAAGGTTACCATTGTAAAACCAAAACGAGAGCCCGAAAAAGGGCCCGAACAAGAACGGTTCGGTTTTATGAACGTTGCCGGCGAATTCAAGCTTCCCAATCTTGACCTTCTTGATGACCCGCCTGAGAGGGAGGATACCGGCATACAACGAGAAAGCCTGGAGATGAATGCCAGGCGTGTTGAAAAAAAGCTGGCAGATTTTGGCGTTCAGGGGGACGTCACTGAGATCCTTCCCGGTCCTGTGATCACCATGTACGAATACAAGCCTGCTCCGGGAATAAAAATCAGCAAAGTGGCTGGACTCGCTGATGACCTTGCGCTGGCCTTAAGGGCGCCCAGTGTTCGAATCGTGGCTCCCATACCGGGAAAAGCTGCCATTGGAATTGAGATCCCCAATAACAAGAGGGAAATGGTGTGTCTTAAGGAGCTATTTCAAAGCTCTTCTTACAGGGATTCAAGATATGACCTGCCCATTGCCCTCGGCAAGGACATCACCGGAGAACCTGTAATTGCGGATCTCACAAAGATGCCTCATCTCCTTGTGGCCGGTGCCACTGGAACAGGCAAAAGCGTCTCCCTAAACACCATGATCAACAGTCTCCTGTTCAAGGTTTCTCCGGAAATGGTCCGGTTTCTTATTATTGATCCAAAAAGAATTGAACTGTCTATATATCATGATATCCCCCATTTGCTCCATCCGGTGGTGGTCCAGCCAAAAGAGGCCACAAAGGCACTGAGATGGGCCGTGGAGGAAATGGAAAGGCGATATATGCTGCTTTCTGACAGGGGGGTCAGAAATATCAACAGCTATAACCGCAAGATTCTCAAAGGCCAAAAAAAAATAGTGACCACAGATGAGACCAAGGAGGCAGACAAGCCCCTGTACTATATCATCCTCGTCATCGATGAGTTGGCAGACTTGATGATGTCCTCCTCCAGAGACGTGGAAGAATCAATTACCCGTCTGGCCCAGATGGCCCGTGCCGCAGGCATTCATCTTATTATTGCGACACAACGCCCGTCGGTGGATGTCCTCACAGGCATTATCAAGGCCAATTTCCCGGCTCGAATCTCATTTCAGGTTGCGTCCAAGGTCGATTCAAGAACCATCCTTGATACAATGGGCGCTGAGGCACTTCTGGGTGAAGGGGACATGCTGTTCATGCCTCCCGGTGTGGGACGTCTCACGAGAATTCATGGGGCATACATCTCTGAAGAGGAAACAAAAAAGGTAACTGATTTTCTCAGGAACCAGAAGAAACCGGATTATGACCCCGGCGTTTTGTCCGGGATAGCCCGGGAAAAAGATTCAGAAGAAGAGGAAATTGAATTAGACGAAAAATATGATGACGCGTTGGAAGTCGTGTTTAAAACAGGCCAGGCGTCTATTTCCATGTTGCAGCGCAAACTCAGGGTGGGTTACAATCGTGCCGCAAGGATGATTGAGGCAATGGAAAAGGAAGGTATTGTGGGCCCTTCAGATGGGGTCCGGCCACGGGATGTTTACGGCAGGAGAGGGTAGCTTCTCAAAAAGTTCGGGAAGATATTGGGCCATGCGGGTCTCTTTTTTAAAGGTCGCAAAGCCCTACCTCATTTCATTGAACGGCGGATTAGCCTTAAAATTCATCTGAGGACAGCCCCATAAG
>Ga0180009_10003979_pt1 | contig 16510 bp, 14 predicted proteins | sample OS_PC_MetaG_FD_123537 | JGI IMG/M metagenome (GOLD analysis project Ga0180009, IMG submission 123537) | Groundwater microbial communities from the Aspo Hard Rock Laboratory (HRL) deep subsurface site, Sweden - OS_PC_MetaG | ecosystem: Environmental > Aquatic > Deep subsurface > Groundwater...
ATATTTATCCCGGCTGATCTTATTATTTCGAACCGGCCTTCCAGCCGGGCGGCGGCAAGGCCCGCCGCGGCCGCGCCGGGTGGGACGCGAAAATTCTCCTTTCTTAAGATCTCCAGAACTTTCATGGCCAGACCGGCGTTGGCAAGCTGATAGGACCCCTTGAGGGACAGTTTAAGCGGCCGGGGGCCGGTTCGCCCCCCCCGGTAAAATATCTCCGCGCCCTCGGCGTAAAATCTTTCATCGGGCCCGGCCGGAAAAAGCGGGCTTCCGGACGAAGCTGCGCGCCGCCTGATAACAGCCAGCGCCTTCCCGGCGGCGGAAGTAACCGCCGGGCAGCCGGCTTTTATGATGCCCGATTTATGGCGCGCTATGCTTTCAAGCGAGCCGCCGAGAGCCGCCGTATGCTCAAGCGAAACGTTCGTTATTACCGCCAGCGATCTTTTGAAAACATTTGTGGCGTCCAGGCGCCCGCCAAGCCCCGCTTCAACAACCGCGAAGCGCGCGCGGCGCTCCCTGAACCACAGGAAAGCCATCACCGTGAGATATTCAAAATAAGACAGCCTGGCGCCGAAAGATTTCACGGCGCAAAAAAGCCGGAAGAAATCCGCTTTGGGAATATTCCTCCCATCCAGGCTTATGCGTTCGCGCGGCCCGTTTATATGCGGGCTTAAATAAAGCCCCGTTTTGTGGCCGCAGCGGCTTAAACCGCCCGCAAGCATGGCGGCTACGCTGCCCTTGCCGTTCGTACCGGCCACGTGCACGGCGTAGAAACTGTCCTGCGGACGTTCCAGCTTTTCAAGGACCGCTCTTACCGGGGCCGTGGAAAAAGAGGCGCAGGGGGCAAGCCCGTTAAGCCAGGCAAGCGCCTCTTGATAATCCGCCGGCAGGCGGCGCGCGCCGCCCGCCGCGCCGGGGCAGGCCTTCAGCATTCTTCGCACTGATGATCCTGAAACCGGGTGGCGCAGGCGCGGGGCGATCTCGCATAGTGGCGCGAGCACAAAAGGTCTCTCCGCCATTTTCGGGTGCGGGACCCGCAGAGCGGGCGACTTGATTGTTTCCGTGCCGTAGAAGAGGATGTCTATATCCATGGTGCGGGGTGAATTTTTGAACCTCCGCCTGCGTTTGAGGGCTTTTTCAACGGCGCGCGTTTCGCGCAGCAGGGCAAGCGGGGACAGGCCGGTTTCGATTTCGATCGCGGCGTTGTAAAAATCACCCTGCCCGGTATGGTACATGGGTGGTGTTTCGTAAATGGAAGAAATTTTTACCAGTCTTGAGCGGCGGCGCAGGAGGCGTAAAGCTTTCTCTATATTGCCGAGGCGGCCGCCCAGGTTGGAGCCTAAAGCGAGGAAGGCTTTCATTTCGCGGGTCCCGGCCGTTTTTTGACGGCATCAACGACGGCCATGGCCTGCGCGGCCTCCCTCACATCGTGCACGCGGACTATATCGGCCCCGTTCATAACGCAGACCGCGCAGGCCGCTATGGTGCCGCTCAGGCGAGCGGCCGGCTCCGACGGACTCAGCGCGTCTATAAACGATTTACGCGAAACTCCCACCAGCACCGGCAGGCCGAGTTCTTTAAAACGGGACATGCCGGCCATTATATCCAGATTGTCCTGCAAGGTCTTACCGAAGCCTATGCCCGGGTCCAGGATGATGTCTTTTACGCCCGCCCCGCGCAGGACGGCGGCTCTCTTCGCCAGAAAAGCCCGTATATCTTCCACGGGGCCGTTAACGTAAACCGGCGCTTTTTGCATGTCGCGGGGGCGGCCCAGCATATGCATGACTATCGCTCCGGCCCCGGCGTCAGCCGCCGCGCGCACCATCTTTTCATCGGTAAAGCCGGTAATATCGTTTATCAGGTCCGCGCCTTCGGCCAGGCAGGCGGCGGCCACTTCGGGTTTGCAGGTGTCTATGGAAACCGGAACGCGCAGTTTTTTCAGTACGGCGCGCAGCGGGCACAGCAGGCGCGCCAGCTCCTCTGCGGCGGCGACACCCGCGCTGCCCGGGCGGGAAGATTCGGCGCCCATGTCTATAAGGTCCGCCCCCTGCTCTTCCATTTCCGACGCCCGCGCGGCGGCGGCCTCAGCGGATAAGCACCGTCCGCCGTCGGAAAAAGAATCCGGGGTGATATTCAAAACCCCGCAAATAAGGGTGCGGCCGCTTTTATAATCCGGTTTTTTTACGGCCATTTGTCTTTTTTCCGCCTTTCGCGCGGATTCCAGCCGCGCAATCCAAACCACAGAATAAGTGTAGCAAAACCGGAAGTAATTGGACCATCGGGACGGAACCGGCGGCCTGAAAGATTTTGATATAATATCTTGAAAATAAAAGGGAAACAGCCTTCTTGCACGGCGAGGCGGCTTCACCTCCCGGGAGGGAAAATGAAACTCCGGAATCTGGCTACCGCCATAATCCTGTTCGCCGCGGCCGGCGCCGGCGCTTCCGAAATAACGCTGGAGATATCAGGCAAGGCCGCAACCCGGAGGACGCCCCCTCTTCCATACCGCCCGGACTACGCGGAAACGGTCGTCCCGGATACGCAAAAAACCGGCGGGACCATAGGGGCGGCCCTCGGTTCCGCCGCGGGAGTGGATGTGCAGCGGCGGGGCGCCCCGGGGGCGCAGGGGGATATCTCAATAAGAGGGTCATCGTTCCAACAGAACCTGGTGCTGATAGACGGGATGAGGATGAACGACCCGCAGACCGCCCATCACAACCTGGACCTGCCGCTTACAATTTTTGATGTTGAAAGGCTGGACGTGCTGCGCGGACCTTACTCCTCCGTTTACGGTCCGGACGCCTTTGCCGGGGCCGTGAATATACTGACCAAAAGCCCGGACAAGGACAGGCTCTCGGCCAGGCTGGCGCTGGGCGAATTCGCGACCTGGTCCGCCCTTGTCTCCTGCGACAGGAAATGGGGGAAGTTCGGGCAAAAGCTCTCTCTGGAAAAGAGCGCCTCCGGGGGATTCAGGGAAGGGACCGATTATAAATCGGAGAACCTGTTCTCCAGGTCCAGCCTGGACCTGCCCTGGGGCGAATTAAATCTTTCATTGGGGTATCTGGACAAAGACTTCGGCGCCTCGCAGTTTTACAGCGCGGTTCTCAAGGATGAAAGGGAACACACCAAAACCAGGTTCGCCGGCCTCTCCGCCGGATTCGGCGGCGAGGATTCCATAACACTGGAGCCCAAGGCGTATTTCCGCAGACACGACGACCGGTTCAGCTATATTTATAATTCCAAACATTACGCCAACCGGCATATCACCGGCGTGTCAGTCGGCGAGCTGCGCATGAAAAAGAAACTGGGCGCCATGGGCGAGGTAACAGCGGGCGGGGAATACTCCGAAGAAAAAATAGACAGCAGTAATATAGGCGGGCACAGGGCCGTCAGAAAAGCAGTTTTCGCCCAATACGCGTTCTCGCCGGCGCCCGGCGTGGACGTGGACGCAGCCCTGCGCGGAGACCGGCATTCGTCCTGGGGCTGGCAGGCCTCTCCGGGGCTGAGGCTCGGGCTTACTCTGTCTCCCGAAGCCAAACTCTGGGCCATGGCGGGAAGAGCTTTCCGCGCGCCTTCATTTACGGAACTTTATTATAAAGACCCCGGGAATACAGGCAACACCGGGCTTAAGCCGGAAAGAAGCGTATCGTACGAAACCGGCCTGGACTGGAAACCCGGAAAAAACCTCGGCGTGCGCGCTGCGGTGTACAGAAGATACGAATCAAACCTTATAGACTGGACAAAGCAGGTTCCCACTGGCCCGTGGGCGGCAAACAACATAGGAAAAGTCCGGGTGTGGGGATTCGAAGAAACCCTGGAAAGCGGCATAGGGGCGCTGCGCGCGTCGCTTAAATACTCGTACATACACAAGAAAAGTTCTGACGCGGCTTACATATCAAAATACGCGCTGCGCTATGCCAGGCACAAGACCGGCCTGGGGTTGAAATACGCCATGCCGCGCGCCGCCGCCCTTACGCTGAACCTGTCGGCGGTGCGCAGGGCGGGCGAAAAGGGTTATGTTCTGGCGGATACGGAATTCAGCAAAAAATACGGGAATATTGAGGCCTCGGCCGGAGTGACGAATATTTTCAACGCCCGCTACGAGGAAATACCCGCCGCCGCCGCCCCCGGCAGATGGTTTAATTTTTCCTTAAGTTACTCGTTCATCTAAGGGCGGGACCGGTTCTGGCGCTCCGGCGCCGGTCGGAACGCGGCTTTCGGCCAGCTTGAGTATTTCGCCGGTAGTGTGCACCATGGCAAAGCCGCCGGCCATGCTCTCAAGCGAAGCCAGGTGCAGCTTGAGGCTGCGCGCGGCCATAGCGTCCCCGGCCGCGATGCACATAAACCCAAGGTCAAAAGCGTCGCGCACCGTGGATTCCACGCACAAATTGGTCTTCAGCCCGGCTACTACCAGCGAATCCACGCCCAGTGCCCGCAGCTTTTCAAGGAGTTTTGTATTGGTGAACGCGCTGTAGCGGCATTTCAGGAAGACTTCTCCGTCCCGCGCGGCCAGGGCCTCTGAAACTTCCGCCTCCGGCGTGCCGGCCCGGCATGTTTTTTTCCACCAAAGCGCCATAAGGCCGCCGTCCCCGGCCGGGTCCTCGTGGGCGTGCGCGGTAAAAAACACAGGCCGGCCGCGTTCCCTGAAGAGCCGCGCCAGCCGCGCGGCGTTGGCCAGCGCGGGCAAAGCCTGCGGCATATAGGCCGGGGAGCCGGCATCCAGAAAAAATTCCTGCATATCCACCACCAGCAGCGCCGCGCGCGCCCAGTTGAACGGCAGGGTTCTTCCGCGCGGGCGCTTTTTCTCCAGGCCGTCGGCGGCGCGCTTTTTCATGCGGGAGGCCCAGAGCTGGCCGCAGGAGGTTTCGGCTTCTATCTCTTCCGGGGCGCTGGGGGAAAGTATGACGGTGAAACCGGCATGCTCAAGGGCGGCGGAGTCTTCAGCGAGGCCGACGGAGGGATTGTTCCAGACATAAGCGGAACCGTTCAGGTCCGCACGGCAGGTCGGATTGACCGGGGTTACTTTTATAAGGAACAGGGCGGGGTCAAAGACGCGCTGCAGTTCTTCCACGTCCAGCCGCTCGCCTTCCGGGAGCGCGAAATTAAGCGTTATCTTCCTGTCGCCGGGCCGGACAAAGCGTTTTCCATAGGCGGCTATTTCCCCGAAGCTCCACACAGGAACAGGCACTATCTTTTTACGCAGGCCGGCGTCGGTAACATGCACCGAGAACTGGAGCTGGAACCTGCCGCCCCGGTAATGAGCGTTCTTTACCTCTATAAGCCGCTCCAGGAAATCCTCCGCTTCGGGGGTCTTGGGTGCGACCGTGGAAAGGCTGGGCATAAGCCCCGGGAAAGGCATTTCCGAGGGCAGGAGGCGCAGGGCTTCCAGCACGGCTGGATTCAGCGCCGGTTCGCCCATGCGGGCGAAATGAATTTTAAATTTCGGGTGCGAGCGCGGGTCAAGCCCGGGATTGTCGGAAATAACCCCGCGCACCTGGGCCAGCATCTCGCCGGCAGTCAGGTTCCCGTGAAAGCCCATGGCGCCCGCGTCGCACATGCGGCAGCCTACGGCGCAGCCGAACTGAGTGGAGATCATAAGCACCCACTTTTTTTCCTTGGGCACGCCCGGCTCTACTGTATCCACGAACTCTATCATGCGCATGCCTTCACCCGGCAGCTCGGCCAGGTAAAGCCCCGCCAGGCCCGGTATTTCACGGCGTTCTATTATCTTTATATCGTTCACAAACCCTCCAGATATCTTACGGCGCGCATGGCGGCGCGTATCCCGTCTCCGCCTGCCACGGCGACCTGCCGAAAGATCCCCGCGGCGGCGTCTCCGGCTTCAAAGAAACCGGCTGGCTTGCGCCGCCAGGCGGCGGGTACGCGGACCGGCTCTTTTCCGATAAGGGTGAACAGCGCGTCCACCTTAAGTTTTTTTACTTCCTCCCGCCCTGATGAAGGCGTTAGTTCCACGGCCTCCAGTCTGCGCCTGCCCAGAAGGCCGGAAACACGGAAACCGGGAATTCTCACCACGCCGCTGCGCGAAAGTCTCTCTAAAAGCAGCCTATGGGTTTTTAATCTGCCGGTCCTGCTTATAAGGTAGACCCTGCAGGCCTTCCGCGCGATCGAGGCCGCCTGCTGCGCGGCGGCTTCGCCCGCTCCCACCACCGCAACTTCCAGGCCGGCGCAGGAGGGGGCCTCGTCGCAAGTGTTCCAGACGCCTTTTCCCAGCAGCCTGCTTTCGCCGGGAACGCCCAGCCTGCGGAACCCGGCCCCGGCGCACCACAGCACGGAGCGCGCGTGCAGCGCGCCGCCCTTTTTCAGCCGTACCGAAAATATCCTGTCCGCGCCGCGCGCCAGGGAAACGGCTTCATCCAGCCTCACAGCCAGCCCCCAGCGCCTGGCCTGCTCAAGCCACAGCCCCATCAGCCTGGCGCCGGAAACGCCGTGCGGGAAGCCCGGGTAATTCTCTATGCGCTCAAGGCGGCGCGCCTGGCCGCCGAAGCTGCGACGTTCGACAAGAAGCGCGGAGTAGCCGGCCCGGGAAAGATGCATTCCGGCCGCCAGGCCCGCCGGGCCGCCGCCGATCACCACGGCGTCCACAGGGGAATTACCTCTCATTTATAATCCCATTTTGTTCTTGAGTTCCGATGCTGGTAATTATACCTAAAATATTTTTGAAAGTTCTTTACAAACTGCTTCAAGGAACTGCTTATCTTCCGCGCCAAATGAAGATAGTTGACGGGAATCGACGTCGAGCTCACCAACAACATTTTCCTCTTTTAAAATCGGCGCGACAATTTCGGCCGAAACCTCAGTACTGCAGGCGAGGTAGTTTGTCTCTTTCGTGACATCCTGAATAACAAAGGTTGCCTTCCTTTCCGCCGCCTGTCCGCATATGCCGCGGCCAAAAGGTATTTTTATGTGCGCGATCGGCTCACCTGCAAAAGGCCCGAGGATAAGCATATCTTTTGTTGTTTGGTCAACCAGGTAAAACCCGACCCAATCATAATAAGGAACATTATCGCCCAGCAATCGGCAGATCTCTTTAAGTTTTTTATCCCGACTCCCGGTTTTATCGATGAGGTTCCTGATTCTTCTTAACAAAACGCCGAAATTTTCCTCTTTGTTGAAAATCATTTCCGCTGCGGCCGGAGCGTCCGTTCCCATTGGATGCTCCCGGAGGATCCGTATAACAGGGCTGTTGAACCGGGATCGTTTATTATTATCGTCGGATTCATTTGGTGTCGCGATCATATCCTTGTTCTCCTTATTTTATTGTAACAACCGCGTGTGTTGTTTTAATTTGCCGCTGGTTTAGTTCGGGAGGGAATAAATCCGGCAGGTCATCCGAGGGACGTTGTTTGGTTTTTTATTATACCCCCTTTTCATACAGAACAGGCAAATGTCCGCTCAGTAATCCATGCGGGAGATCCTCTTCGCCGCGACAATGCGCTGAACCCCGGCTTTCACTTCGGCAAAAGAAAGCCGGGTTCTGTTTTTTCCGGCAAATATTTTTCTAAAAACTTCCAGGCCGGCAAGGTCATCGGCTTTAACAGTAAACACCGTTGAACCCGGATAGAGCTTTGTTTCAACAATAACCCCGTCCCCGTCTCCGTCAACTATACCTATAACCGGAATGCCAAAACGGTAGAGTATATCCCCGGCAACAGCAGTAGTGTCATCCCCCACGGTAACCGCTCCCTCTGCGCCGCCCGCGAGCTTATGGCTCTCCATGCCGGCGTGATCGATAAAAGCCACGCCGCGCCCGGCAATGTTTTGTACCCGCGCCCGCGCGCCAATGCTCCGCAGGCGGCGGGTAGAAGCCAGTTTTGCCGACGCCAGGTCCACCCCGCCCAGACGCTCCAGTTTTTCAAGGCTATGAGGCTTTATTCGGACGCCGCGTATGCCGGTTATCGAGCGGTCTTTTGAAACGAAAACCACCCCGGAACCCAGCGCGCGTCCCACCACGATGCCGTTCAAAAACACGAAATCTCCCTTTTCAGCCGTGGTCATGCGCCGGTAGCTCAAGCCTTTCCTTGTCCATAACTCCACCCCGGCTTGCGGCGCTTCTGAACGGCAAAATCCAAGTTTTTCAAGTTTCGTTATGACTGCGGCGGGGCAAGCGCCGGATTGCTCCGAGTAGACCGGCCCCGAGCATTCAGCCTGGACCAGCGGCACGGAAAAAGCGGCGCGCCCCGCGACCAGGCTGCCGAATACCAGCCCTGAATGAGCCGACTTGCTGAAAGTGGCCAGCAGCGCCGCCGAACAGTCTTTTTCAAGCAGCTTTACGCATTGCGAAGGCTGGAGCCCCGGGGTTTCCACGCCTTTAATCCCGCTGTCCAACAGGGCTGTGCGCGACATAGCGCCGGCCAGCATCAGGCGCGGGCGGGAGCGTCCGGAAAAAGCCCTGATAATGCGCCCGGCCCAGCCGCTGTCGAAGACTTCAGGCCCGTGAAAAAGCACGCCTGTCATTTCTTTCCCTTCTTTACCAGCTCAAGATATAGCTCCGCGCGCCGGCGGCTCCAGGCCTCGTCGCCGGAATTGCCGCTCTTTGCCCAATATTGTGCGTTAAGAAGCCACAGTTCCGCAGGCTTGCGATAGGCGGAAATATCGTCACCGCCGCTGAAAAGCATTTCCGCCGCGTGTTCATAGGCGTCCGCGGCAAGGAAAAAAGCCTTCTGCGCCTCAAAAAAAGCGCCCAGTTTTTCATAAGCCGACACGGCCGCGGAAAAATCAGAGCCGCGTTCTGCGAGGGCCGCCAGCCGTGAAACGATCAAAAGAGCCGCCTCTTTCAGTTTTCCTTTAACGCAAACGGAAAAACCGCTCTGATAGGCCCCGGCGGCGGCGGCGGAATTCCCGGCAGCCTCTAAAAGAGTCCCGGCGTTGAGAAATCCCATGGCGGCCGGCGCGTAACTGCCTTTGCCCGCTTTAAGGGAGGCAAAATCAAGCCAGCCCTCCGGCGAATTTTCGCGGCGCGCCCGCGCCTCGAGCGCCCTTCCCTTAAGATAGCTGTCGTCCTGCGCAATATTGCTGAACATAAAAACTCCTTAACCGGTAAAAAAAGCCAGCGCGGCGAGAACGGCGCCGTAGCTGAGCGCCCTTGAAACCATGGAAACGGCTATTATGGCTCCGCCGTCGCTCCCGCCGAATATGCCGCAGTAGTAAGGCAGAAGATAGCGCAGGCTGGTCGCGGTTGAGGCGAAAGCCCCCGCGAAAAGCGCGAAGACCAGTTCTCCTCCGGAAGCCGTCCCGGAAGAAAAAAGGCCTCCTGCCACGGTATAGGCTCCGGCGGGGCTTACAAGCCTGGCCGCCACCACCGGCAGTACTGCGGGGTTAAGCGGCAGGTAACCCGATATAAAAGACAGCGAACCGCCTGCCTTGTCGAAAAAACCGGCGTAAACAAGGGCGTAAACCGCGTAGGCCGCCGGGACCATGGTCTTTGACGCTTGAAGCACGGAGTTTAAAGCCGGTCTAAGAGCGGCGCGCGCTGAGGCGTAAAAACCAGGGCCGGCTGCGGCTCCGGGAACAAAACACCCCGGCGCCGCGGCGGGCGGAGGCAGGACAAACCTGCCCGCCAGAAGCATAATAGAAGCCTTCAGCAGCGACGCCGCGAGCAGCAGACCGTAATAGGCGGCGCCGAAGCCTCCAAGCGCCGGCATGGCAAGCGGCAGGACGCTTTTGCCCGCGGCTATCTCTCCCGGGAGATTGTTGACTATGGCTGCCACTATAAGTTCGCGCCGCCCCAGTTTTCCGTTGCGCCGCAGATCCGCCAGCATGGCATGTCCCGCCGTCGGAGAAATTATGCTTGTGATAAAACCCGCCCCGCAGCCGGGACTGAGTTTACCCAGGCGCATAACAGGACCGGCAAGCCTGGAAAGCCCGGCCAGCAGGCCCATTTTTTCAAGCAGCCGGGCGGCAAAGACCCCCGCCGCGAAAAGAGGCATTATGCGCAGCAGAAAAGCGGTGCCGTTGTAAGCCGTCTTCATTACGGCCGGGTATATTTCCATAAGGCTTAAAGTTTTTTATATCTGATATTCCTTTCAAAATAGTATGCCGAATCTGTTTGTGCCTTAAATTTTTCAAATTATTTCTTTGTCAGTACGACTATGTTACAATCTAATTTGCCAGTATCAAAAATTAAAGTAATAGGCAGAATATGTCCTCTTGTAAAACTGTTTTTATCAAAGACTTTGTCGATAGCTTCTTTATCAACTTCAAGAAAGCCTTGCCTATTACCATCTCTGCTTCCTCTTATCAATAAACGGCCGCATGGTTTCAAAAGCCTGTATACTTCGTTTGCGTATTGTTTTCTTTCGTTTTCCGCTACATGATGAAAGCATGCCCGGTCATTTATAAAATCAAATGAATTACCTGGTAGTCCCGTATCAGCAGCCATTCCTTTTAGCCATGTTACACTCGCGTTTTTAGTTTTTGCCCTTTCTTTTGCGATTCCCAGGGCCCTTGCACTAAAGTCAATACCCGTTACGCTATAGCCAAGTTGGGCGAGAAAAATAGCTTCATTACCAGCGCCACAACCCATGTCAAGACAGTTTCCATTTAAAGGAATCAGCCCGGCTGCAATAAAACACAGGAGTTCCTGTGATGGCTGCTTATAGTCCCAACGATTAAGATATTGACCTGTTTGATACATTTCCTCCCAGTATTGCAAATGATTAAATGGCGTCTGTTGTTGGTTTTTACGCTTACTCATAATGGTTTGTAGCTTGCCGTAATCTGTTTCACAATTTTGAAAGTTCATTCTTATTTTATGGAGAGAGTCCCGGCCATTTCGGCCAGCGGCGGATGGTCTTTTATGTTTATCCGGTATTTCCCGGTCTTCCAGTACGAGTATCCGCCGGCGAGGTGGCGCGGCTCGTCATAGGCGGGCGAGGAATTCACAATGAAGGAGCGGGCCGCATAAACATTAAAAACCGCGGCCAGCAGGACGCTGAAAACCAGAATTTTATGTTTCATGCAGGAAATCCATGAATATAATACCACAAATTTGAAGCGGAAATTCCGGGAGTTATTAGTTCTAAGTTTTGAGCCATAAGCTTATTATCGTCAGCTTCATTTATTGCTGTGATCATATCCGTATTCTCCTTATTTTAGGCCGTCTGATGGCCCTAGCCCCGCACTTTGGCTCGTTACGGAAAAAGTGCGGGGGGCGCCTCTCATTGCAGGCCGATGCGGACCGGGTTTAAAGTTTAATTTTATATCCGCCTGGGCGGCCATAATGCTTATTATTCTTTCAGTTTACCGCTGGTTTAGTTTTGGTTTACCCCGCACTTTGGCCCGGTTCCTGGAAAAGTGCGGGGTTTACCTCATTATTTCGCCGCTTCAACATTGAAACCGTCTGACAAAATTCGGAAGTCGGGTTCAAGACAGCGATGAAAGAGGGTCTGGTAAACACGGGGTGAGGACCTGATGGCGGAGAGTTGGGCGCTTTTTCCGACCGCGTCATAGAACACTTTAAAAGCTTCCACCATCACTGCCCCGGTTTCTTCCGTAGTCAGGTCCGGATGCCTGGCCATGACCTCCAGGAACAGGCCGTAGGGATAGCCGAACCCCGGCACGACCTCCTGCGAACCGACTATAACTTCGGTGTAATCTTTGACCTCGTAGGCCGCTTCGGCCGTCTGCATCAGGCAGGCGTCAAAGGCCAGCACGTCCACTTTGCCCGCTTCCTTTAAGATCCGGCAGATCTGCGGCGTGCGGATGTAATTGCCGGTCTCATCGTCAAAAGAGATGCCTTTGTCGGCGGGGGCCTTTTTCGTCTGCCGGGGGTCCAGCCAGCCGGTCCCGTGGTCCCAGAGGATGAGCATGTACCTTTTGGCGGGATAGGCCTCTTTGGCCCAGGCGACGAAATCCACCGCCCGCTTATAGTCGCCCATATCAACTTCGCCGGCGGTCATGACCACGGGCGAGGTTATTTTTTCCGCGTCGGAGTCTTTCCTGGAAAAGCAGCCTGTCCCGAATGGGCCAACTTAAGGCGTTTTTAACTTGAAAACTCCAATTGGTCCGTCTCACCGGCGCAAGCCGGTGTCCAGATTATAAAGCATTTCGGCCTGTCGGCTGATTTTCCCCGGTTCCCGCCTGTTCCCAAAGAAATTGCCGGTAAATACTCTCACCAGGCTAACAGCCCGCCGGACGACGGTTGCCAGTTGGCCGTCTGGGGCACACCGTGCTTTTATACGGCGCCTACGCACGTATTGGACCCGGCGGCGGACTTATACGACGGCATAGCCCCCTGCCCCGGCCGCCTGCCCGCCGTGCCGTGTTGGCGGGACTAAACTCCCCTGAACCACCCGCGTTTCCCCTGGTTTTCCCCCGGCCGCCTGCCCGCCGCGCTGTATTGGCGGGGCGGCGGCAGCGTTGCCGAAAACCTTGTCGGACTGTCTCCCCCGCCGGTTTTTTGTTGTTATACCTTTAACGTGCGGTTCCGGCAAAAACCGGAGGGGCGGTTGATAGGCGTCAACCTGTTCTACTGAATTGGTCGTTTGATGGCCATTGGCCCTGATACGACACCTACACAGGTATTGTGCTTCGCACTCACGATATCGCATTATGTTTACTCTACATTCCAGCTAAATAGCGATCCTACAGGCATCTTCTGGGGCTGAGGCTGGAAATTTCGAATTATCTAAATCAGCTTGACTACTTCTAAAATAGGAGCTATAATAGACATATATGTTTAAAAGAACTCTGGCGCTGCCTCGAAATAAAAGTTTTTTTCTATTTGGCCCGCGGCAAACGGGTAAAAGCACTTTACTGAAGAAAACCTTTCTGGAAAAGGAATCTCTCTATTACGACCTCTTAAGATCCGAAGAATTTACAAGACTCACCGCTAATCCGGCGCTCTTCCGTGAAGAGGTCCTGTCACGCGATAAAAGCAGGAAATATGTGATCATTGACGAGGTTCAACGAGTTCCACAACTGCTGAATGAAGTGCAGTCAATTATGACATCCTCAGATAAGCCCCCTGTTTTCTGCTTAAGCGGCTCGAGTGCGCGAAAACTTAAACGGGCGCAGGCAAATCTCCTGGCCGGCAGGGCATGGACATACCATCTGCATCCTTTGACTCATATCGAATGCGGACAGCGCTTTTCGCTCGACAAGGCTCTTAGGCTGGGGACATTGCCCAGCGTATACTCCGAAGAGTCTGAAGAAGCCGCCCATAATACCCTGAAAGCCTATGTGAATACATACCTCCGGGAGGAGATAGCGGCGGAGGCCATAATACGCAATGTCGGAGCCTTTTTACGCTTTCTGCCCCTTGCCGCTTTTGAAAACGGCAATGTTCTCAACTACTCCAATATATCCAAGGAAACCGGCGTCAGCTATAAGACTATACAGGAATATTTTCAGGTGCTTCAGGACACCTTGGTAGGGTTTATCCTGCCCGCGTTTTCGGGTTCGGCGAGGAAACAGATCGCCAAACATCCCAAATTCTATTTTTTTGATACCGGCGTTCATCGGGCTATCTGCGGGAAACTTTCGGTTCCGCCGCACCCAGGCACATCCGAGTATGGTGATATATTCGAGCATTTTCTCGTTTGTGAAATAGCCAGGTTTATTGACTATTCCGGCAAAGATTACTCAATGTCGTTTTATCGAACGAAAGACGATGTCGAAGTGGACCTGGTAATTAAAACGCCGGCCGGTAAAGTGTTTGCGATCGAGATAAAATCTTCTAAGGCCCCGGATTCCGCGCATCTTAAAGGGCTTAAGTCGTTCCGTCAGGATTTTCCTGAAGCCGCGTGTTACTGCGCAGCCCCTGTTCCGCGGCAACGGATCGTGGATGGAATCAAGATCGTGCCGTGGCAGGAAATTTTAAGTGTTTTAGAGCTTTAACTGTGAAGGCCACGGAGTCCAGCACCACTATCTGTATATTTTCTGGATCAATTATGGCGGACTCGGCGTAGATATTGTTGCCGTAAAGCCTGGAAAGGCCTTCCATGCAGGGGGCGAGCCTTTTAAGCGCGTACTTGGTGGTGGGCCTTCCTTCCGTAAAGCTCCAGTCCACGGCCATACAGGCCTGGATTTCCATAAATACATCCCGGGCCGTCGCGGTCCCGGGGGCCGCCGCTTCCGCCTGCGGCACCGCTATTTCCAGCCGCTGCGCGCTGATCATTTCCTTTATGTCCAGGCCGGTCTCAAAACCCGCCGTGCCGGCCTTCAGCTCTTCCATGCCGTCGCCGCAATAGCCCAGACTGACCGTCATAGCCAGAACCGCCATCATCCCCGCCGCTCCGAACCGTTTTGTCATCTTCGTCATTTTATTTTTCTCCTTTTATTGTTTTACTGCCCTGGTAATATTCTAACAGCCGCGTGTTGTGCTTCGATTTGCCGCTGGTTTAGTTTCGGTTTACCACGCACTTTGGCTCGTATACAGAAAAAGTGCAGGGTTTACTTCAAAAACGATCCGGGCGCCGGTCTTAAAGACCCGGGCCCGGATCATCGCACTCCTGAAAAACCTGAATATTTTTCTTATACGCCGGCTTCAGGCGCCGCTATCCTGTCCCCGCTGGCCGCGTCAGGCAGGACATTGATCCGCGTCAGATACGTGCCGTCAAGGAACTTATCCTCCGTCTTATACACGTTGCCGGAATCGTCCACCCGCAGAGCCTGCCAGCCAAGGTCAAGCCCGGACATGGGGTTATTGTTGACCACCACCCGGCCTCCTTCCACCGAATAAAGGTTCCCGTAAGTGTCGACCCTGAAGTCGCTTACGCACCCGGCCGGCACGTTCTCTATGGGGCTGTTCCAGGTATACCAGTGGCCGTCGCGCCCGGCCAGCAGTTTCCTGTCGCCGTGCGCGCCTTCCTCGAACACGTTCCCCTTGAACAGGGTGAACACCCTTCCGTCGGTCGTCACGCCGAACTTATCCACCCCGTTGCGGTCCACGTGCCGCTCCGTATAGTATTCGGTGCGATAATGGGAGTCGCCGTTGGAATCGGTATAGTCGTACACTTCCCGGCTCTCCAGCGAAGTCCAGATCCGGACCTCCGCGGGCACGCGGGCGGCGATATCCTGCTTTTTCGTCAGGGGATCCACTTTCATGATGATATCCTCGGCGTTCTTGGAGTACTGCGCGTAGACCTTGTCGTCCGAACCCGCCTTTATCCCTTTTAATGACGCGTCGCTCAGGATGCTGTTGCTGAAGGTGGTCACGTACTTGCCGTCGCGGTACACTTTCGTATAGCCCTCGCGGGTGTACAGGTGGTCCTGGCCGTCGGCGCCCTTCACGACCTGCAGGTTGGAGGCCGCTTTGGTCTTTAATACCGTTTCCCAGCCGCCCACGAATTCGCCCTGCGTGTTCCACATATTTCCCTCTTCATCGGGCGCGGCTTTCTGGATGGAGCGGTTCGAATCCCAGAATTTCCACCAGGGCGACTCCTTGACCACTCGGTACATGTTGCCGTCCGGCGAGGAGACGAGATCGCCCAGGCTTTTCTGTTTGACGCCGGGTTTATTGGACAGCTTGGCGTCGGCCAGCGGCGGGGGTGCTTTCGTCTTGTTCGCGGCCGGTTTGGCCTGCGTCACCGCAGTCTTGGCGGACGGGCCGATGGTGAAATTCAGCGGCACCGCGCCGGCCCTGCCCAGATTGCCCATGCCGCCTCTCTGGTTGCCGTCAAAAACAGCGTCCTGGACCCTCTTGTTGCCGCCCGCGCCCATGTCCCGGGACAGCACCTCCGCGGCGTCAAAGTCCGTGGTAATGTCCGACGTGGAAACAGCTATGGCGCCCGATTCGTTTGCAAGAACCGAGACTGATAACAGGAACCCGCACACTCCGGAAACCACGACTTTTACTGTTTTCTTCATATACTCTTTTTCTCCTTTACCGCTTATTTTTCCGCCTCTTTCCCCGCCGCATTTCCGCCGGGACTCCCCGGCGGCCCCGCCCTGATTTATTGTAACAACCGCGTGTTTTGTTTTAATTTGCCGTTGGTTTAGTTTCTGTTTACCCCGTTAGAAATGTTCGCTGGGACTGACAACATGAGCGAACCGCTATGCCCATCAGATATTTCAAACGGATTTCTAACGGGGTTACCTCCGGATTTCGGGGATAAGATGCCCGAATTCCGAAACCCTCGTGACGTCTTCGCCGGCGCATTCGCCGTAAAAACATTGTCTGGTCTTTAAGCACTCCGTGCCGTCGGACAGCTTTATGGTTTCAAAATCTTTCTCGCCGCGCGACAGCACGCCCACGATCCTGCCGGTCGCCGCGCTGAATACGGGGCTGCCGGAATTCCCGCCGAAGGTGTCCAGGTCCGTCTTGAAGTACTCGGCCGCGGTGTTCTCCACGACCCGCGCGTTGTCCGCGAACTTGGCCGGCAGGCCGTTCGGGTGGCCGATGACCATGACCGGCGCGTTAAGCGTCACCGCCCCGCGCTCCAGTTCCAGCGGGCGGTGTCCAATGACGGGCCTGTCCAGCCGCACTACCGCCCAGTCGGTCAGGTTTTCGCCGTGATAAATGGCGCCGATAAGTTCCCTGCACTCATATACA
>Ga0180009_10003980_pt1 | contig 16508 bp, 34 predicted proteins | sample OS_PC_MetaG_FD_123537 | JGI IMG/M metagenome (GOLD analysis project Ga0180009, IMG submission 123537) | Groundwater microbial communities from the Aspo Hard Rock Laboratory (HRL) deep subsurface site, Sweden - OS_PC_MetaG | ecosystem: Environmental > Aquatic > Deep subsurface > Groundwater...
ATAACTAATTAAATCTATTAATTTTTTCATAAATATTTCAATACAAAGGACTTTTTAAAGAATATTGTCTTAAATGAATTATGAAAAAATTATCCAAAACAGAAGCAGAAAAAGAGATTAAGGAATTCTTTAAAAATATTCAAAATAAATCTCCAAAAGAGATTAAGAAAATAAAAAAACTAGCCATGAGACATAATATCAAATTAGGTGAATTAAGAAAAAAATTCTGCAAGAAATGTTATTTTTCAAGGCTAAAAATTCTTGGAATTAAGAATAAAACTAAAAGAATAATATGTAAAAGTTGTGGTGAGATTAGTAGATGGAAAATGAAATAAGAAAATTTAAGAGAAGAGCAGAAAGAGATTTTGCATTATTTGATTTATTTTTTGTTCCAAGCTCACTTATTAGATTAAAATTAGAAGGTAAAAAAGAAAAATACTGGCATTATATTCCAATATTATTTGCAGAAGGAGTAAGATTATATTGGTATTATAAGGGTTTAGAAAATTATTTAAGATAATTAACTTTTTTTGAATCTGCTTACCAATTCTATCAAATCGGTTTGTCCGAGAAAAACAGCTCTGCAGCACATTTTTTCTATTCCTAATTCATTAAGAACTTTATCTGCTGATTCTCCTTCTGCTGTTCTTTTCTTGAATTGTTCCCAAAGATGCCCAATCGGCTTTCCGCAAGAAAAACATTTAACAGGTATAATCATAAGTAGAAAAACAAAAGTTGTTTTAAAAATCTTTGCATAGGAGTTAAAAGATGCTATTTAAGAATGATAACAATAGTTAAGTTTAAATATAAAAAGAATAACCTTAAATTATGAAACAAGAACCAATAATCAAACTGGATAATGCTTGTAAATATTATCAAATGGGAGACAGCATAGTCAAAGCTCTTGATGGAGTAAATGTAGAAATAAACAAAGGAGATTTTATAGTTATCATTGGCCCAAGTGGAAGCGGAAAATCAACACTGATGAATATGGTTGGTGCATTGGATTTAACAACTTCTGGAGAAATTTACCTTGATAATCAAGATATAGAACATCTTGAAGAATCTGAATTAGCGCAGATAAGAGGCAGCAAAATAGGTTTTGTTTTTCAGACATTTAATTTAATCCCAACATTAAATGCATTGGAAAATATTGCATTGCCAATGATTTTTCATGGAATAAGCAAAGAAGAAAGAACAGAAAGGGCAGAAAAGATTTTAGAAGATGTCAGATTAACTTCTAGACGAAATCATTTTCCTAATGAACTTTCTGGAGGAGAAAGGCAAAGAGTTGCTATTGGAAGAGCATTGGCAAATGAACCAGAAGTTATTCTTGCAGATGAACCAACAGGAAATCTTGATTCTAAAACAGGATTAGAAATTATGGAATTATTCAAGCAATTGAATAAACAAGGAAAAACAATAATTGTTGTTACACATGATTTAAATCTTACAAAATATGCTTCAAAGATTCTAAAAATCAGAGATGGAAAAATTGAAAAAGTTATAAACCAGAAAAGAAAATAAAAATGAAAAAAACAAGAAGTTTTTTAGCTTTCCAAAATAAGAAATTTTGAAAATGAAAAACAAAGAATATTATATCACAAAAACAATAGCATACACAAGTGAGATTGGAGGAATTGCAGGTATAGCATGGACAGAAAGTATTGGTATGTTTTTATGCGGTGCAACATTGTATGTTAGTGGAAGAATCCTTAACAAGCATATTGACAAAAAGAATCCAGAAGATAGAAGATTAGAAAATTTTTTAGATAAATATTTTAGTAAATTTCTTAAATAAACAAGATTGTATTAACTATCTTGGAGTAACACAAACAAAGGATTTATAAATCTAAAAACTTAAGAGAAAATATGATAAAAACGGATAAATTAACACGAAGAAATTTTTTGAAGGGTATTGGATTAGCTGGAATACTTGGAATTGGATTGGCTGGATGTAAAAATTCCGAATATTATTTTGATGGGGTAATTGATGGAGAGAAAGTTAAATTTTATGAAAAGGGACCTTTACAAAGTAGAGAAGTTTTAGAAATAATAAAAAAAGATGGGACTGAGATACTCTATTCTAATATGTATTTGAATTCTATTAATCCTTCAAAAATAATTATAACAAAAAATAATAGAGAAAAAATAGAGTATAATAATAATAAGACTGATGAAGTGGGAAGAACTGTTTTAATAGAAGGAAAAAAACAATATAAAAATTATCTTGAAAAAATATTAAAAGAAAAAGAAAGAATTAAACAAGAAAAAATCCAAGAAGGATTAGATTTAATAAAAAATAAAAACTAAAATTTTACCAATCATCTTGGCAATTTTATTAATTGTGAACATGTTGGCTATGACTTCTGCTTTAACAATCAAAAGTGTTTCAAGCAATCCAGAAGAAGCTCAGCCAGGAGAAGTAGTAACTGTTTCTATTGAAATTGAAAACACAAACAATTATGATGCTGAAAACATAAATGTTAAACTAATCTTAACAGAAGAAAAAGGTGAAGCAAACCCTCTTACAGGAATTGCTGAAACAAGTGGAATAAACTTGCCTTTTGCACCATACCAGTCAAGTTCTGAAAAATTTTTAGAAGATTTGAAAAAAGGAGATGAAGAAGATATTAAATTCAGATTAATTGTTCTTCCTGAAGCAGTTTCTGGAATATACAAAATTCCTGTTGAAATGATTTATGAAGATGATGATGGAAAAGAATATACAAAAAAAGATTTGATTAGTGTTATTGTTAATTCTAAACCAGAACTTAAAATTTCTGCTGAAGATTCCGTAATAATCAAAGGAAAAGAAAATAAGATATCACTTAGAATTGTTAATTCAGGCTTAGCAGATGTAAAATTTGTATATATTACATTAGAGGATGTAAGTGGAATAAATGTTCTTTCTGAAAATGAACAGTATATTGGAGATGTTGACAGTGATGATTTTGACAGTGTTGATTACAGAATTTATGTATCTGCAGTAGCATCAAACATTTTAAACTTACCAATAAATTTAGTATACAAAGATTCAACAAACAAGGAATTTGAGGAAACAAAAAAAATTTCATTGAGAGTTTATTCATTAAAAGAAGCACAGAATTTAGGATTAATTGCAAAACCAAGTTATAAGTATTATATTATTGCTGGCGGTTTAGTTATAATTTACATTATTTATAGAATAAGAAAAAGCATCAAGAAAAAAAGAAAAGTAGATGGGGGAAGATAAGATGAACACATTAGAAAAATTTACTGTTGTTAGTTTGATTGTAGGAAGCGGATGTATATTTGGAAATAAAATTATTGATAATGAGCATATAAGAAAATTTGTTAAAGGATTTGGTTATGGTACTGTTTTAACCGCTTCTACTTTAAGTCCTTATCTTATTAGGAAATCTAAAAAAGATGAAAATGAGGATGAGGGTGGTGAGGCAAGAAGAGTATTTTATGAAATTAAAGAAATGTTAGGAGAATAAAATGAATGACTATTTCTCTTTAGCATTTAATAATCTTAGAAGAAGAAAACTTAGAAGCTGGCTTACTATGATTGGTATTTTCATAGGCATTGCTGCTGTTGTTGGACTGATTTCTCTTGGACAAGGGTTGCAAGGTGCAATTACACAGCAATTTGAGCAATTAGGAAGCGACAAGATAATTATACAGCCAGGAGGATTTTCTTCTCCTGGTGCTGCAACAGGTTCATTAAGATTAACTTCAAAAGATTTGAAAGTTATAGAAGATGTAAAGGGAGTGGAATATGCTTCTGGATATTTAATCAAACAAGGACAGACATTTTACAAGGAAGAATCTGGAATTGGATATGTTACTGGGATAATAGAAAAAGATTTTGAGAGTATGATGGAATTAGGGGGAATGGAAATTGTTGAAGGAAGAGCATTAAAAGATACTGATAAACTCAAGGCAGTAGTTGGATATAATCATATTTATGGAGACATCTGGGATAAACAAATGAGAATAGGAAGCACTATTGAATTTGAAAGTTATGAGTTTGAAGTTATTGGAGTTGTAAGCAAAATAGGAAATCCTATTGATGACAGATTAATTTATGTTCAAAAAGATGTTCTAAAAGAAATATTAAATTTAGAAGATGAAGAAAGCCAAATTCTTGTAAAAACTGCTTCTGGTTTTGATCCTGCTAGTGTTGCAAATGACATTGAAAGAAAATTAAGAAAGTCAAGAGGAGAAAAAGAAGGTGAAGAAACATTTAATATCCAAACATCAGAGCAATTATTAGAAAGTTTTTCAAGTATTTTTAATATTGTTCAGGCAGTTTTAATAGGAATTGCTTCAATTTCATTGGTTGTTGGGGGTATTGGGATTATGAACACAATGTATACTGCTGTTATTGAAAGAACAAAAGAAATAGGAACAATGAAAGCAGTTGGTGCAAAAAATTCAGACATACTTTTAATATTCTTGTTTGAAGCAGGATTATTGGGATTAGTCGGGGGTGCAATAGGAATAGGAATAGGATATGGACTTGGCAAGGGTGTGGAATATATTGCAGCACAAGCATTGGGGATTAATTTGTTTCAAGCAATTTTCCCATGGTATTTGATTTTAGGAGCATTATTATTTTCATTTATTGTTGGAGCATTAGCTGGTGTAACACCTGCTTATCAAGCTTCAAAATTAAAACCTGCTGATGCATTACGTTACGAATAAATCGTAACGACCCATCAAATAAACTTGACGTAGAGGTATGAATAAAAATGGCAAGAGAAAAAATCAAAAAACATCATAAGCCCGGAGAACATATTTGGGAGTCTATGGAAAAATATAAACTCGGCAAAGAAATTGTGGATTGGTTTGGGGGAGATATTGAAGATGAAGTAAATATTTTAAGAAAAATGAAACCTAATGTGTATTTTGTGGTTATGACTCTTCCTGCAAAAGAAACAAATACCCAACCATTTTTAGATTACATTGAAAGATTAAGAAGTTATGATTTAAAAATTGACAAAAGTGATACTGCAGAATATGGATATAAAATGCCTTCAGCTGAAAAAGGCAAACCATATAGAGAATTAAGAATATTCAGAAGAGGAATAATAAGAGAAGAAAAAATATTCAGAAGAAAATAAATACAAATCTTTAAAAATCAAATTTTCATTTTAATTTATTAAATCAAATTTTAAAAATAAAAAAGAGGAAAATGGCAAAAAAATGCATTTATTGCAATAAAGAGATTGACGAAGAATGTGTAATAGATTTCTGTGAAAAATGCGGTGTTGCTGTTTGGGGGAAAAAGATGTTTGATGCTATTGTCAAAAATATGGAAAATGCAAAAAATGACGACAATTTATGTAATGGTATGGGCAATGACTACCCCCTTGGAAAACAAAAAAAAGAAAAATCCATGTAAAACAAAGTTTTTTAAATAGTCTGTTTCTCGATAATTTATAGTAAATAATCAAAATGGCAGGACAAAAGAAAATTCGAACACGTGGAAAAATACAGCTTAGCAGATATTTTCAGGAATTAAAAATCGGAGATAAAGTAGCGGTAATCAAAGAAAAGGCGATTACTTCTAATTTCCCATTGCGTCTTCAAGGAAGAACAGGAAATGTTGAGGGCAAGAGAGGAAAGGCATATTTGATTAATCTTATGGATCACAACCAGGAAAAGAGATTTCTCATAGAGCCAATACATTTAAAAAAAATAAAATAATTCTAACAAGATGATAAACGAAAATACACCCCTAAGTATGGCAGAAGCTCTTGATTATATAAAAGATGCTGAAGAAGAGAACACAGACATAATTGGATTTATAAAAAAGTTTGATGAATTGAAAAAGGGGCAGGCAAAAGAGATAAGAGAAAAAATAAATGAATTAAAATTGATCAAAGTAAAGCAAGAACACATCGCAAAAATCATAGATTTATTGCCAGAGAATAACATGGATTTAAATAAAATATTTGAAGATGTAAGTTTAGATGAAGATGAAGCGAATAAAATTATCACTATTGTTAAACAATACAAATAAAACAAATGGAAAAAGAAGAATTTGCAATCGTATTAGAATTCCTGCCGAATGGTTATCCTCTAGAAGGGAAAATGATGCCTATAGCTCAGGCTATAGGAGAAAAGAATTTTTCTTTGCTTGAATTAGCTCCGCGAAGAGGTATTTCTTTGGAAGTTGGAGAAAGAGTATATATTGGTGAAGGAAAAAGAGATAAAATATATTATATCCTTGGGAGATTGAAAAGAGAAAAATTAACAGAATCTGGGAAAACACAATTAGAAGAATTTATAAAGAAAGTTGTCAAAGAACAAGAAAACAGGTTTGTTGAGTTTTTCAATAAATCAGAAGCTATCAACAAGAGAGTTCATCAAATAGAACTTCTGCCTGGATTTGGAAAAAAACATATGAAAGAGATTATTGAGAAAAGAAAAGAAAAAGAATTTACCTCTTTCGATGACATAAAAAAACTAATTACAAATCTTCCTGATCCTAGAAAAGCTATAGAAAAAAGAATATTCAAGGAGCTTACAGAATTTGAAAGACATAATTTGTTTGTAAATTAAAATGGTTGAACAAATACCAAAAACAAAAAGTGAAAGCGAAAGAATAGTTAGAATTCTGGCAAAAGATATAGAAGGGGGAACAAAAATATATCCCGGATTAACACAAATAAAAGGAATATCATGGACAATGTCAAATGCAATATGCAAAAAAATGAACATAGACAAAAACAGGAAAATAGGCTCATTAAAAGAAGATGAAGTCAAGAAAATAGAAACTTTTGTTAAAAACCCAAATCTTCCAAAATTTCTCATGAACAGAAGTTCTGATTTTGAAACAGGAAAAGAGAGACATTTAGTAGGAAGTGATTTGGAATTGGTAAAAGAATTTGATATAAAGAGATTAAAGAAAATAAGAACATACAGAGGATTAAGACATAGTGTTGGACTTCCTTCAAGAGGGCAAAGAACAAAGAGCCATTTCAGAAGAAACAGAAAAAAAGCAGGCGGAATTAAAAATAAAGGAATAAAGAAAGAAGGGGGCAAATAAATGGAAAATATAGAAAATTCAAGAGGATTAATATATCATTTTATAGGACAAAGAATTTTAGAGGCAAAAATGTCTCTTGAAGATGGAGAAAATATAGATATTATAAGATTAAACCTAATAAATCAATTAAGTAAAGTGGATAGTTCTGAAAAAATAACAAATTATCTAAGAGAAAACTCTTGGAAAGATAGTGAAGATATAAATAAATTTGATAATTGGTATGAAAATTGGAGGAACCAAAATGTTACACAAGCATAAAACATATTCTAGACCAAAAAGGCCTTTTGATAAATTAAGACTAGAGGAAGAAGCAAAAATAAAAGAAGAATATGGGCTAAAAAACAAAAAAGAAATATGGAAAGCAGAGGCAAATGTTAAATTAATGAGAGAAAAAGCAAAAAGATTTATTTCTGCAAGTTCAGAAGAACAAAAAGCCTTGTTTGAAAGATTAGGAAAAAAGGGTATAAAAGTTAGTTCAATAGGTGATGTTCTTTCACTGGAAAAGAAAAATTATTTAGAACAAAGATTGCAAACAATCCTTGTGAGAAAAATGATGGCAAGAACGATGAAAAGTGCAAGACAATTAATCACTCACAAAAAAGTTTTAGTAGATGGAAAAGTCGTTGATTCTCCATCATATATTGTTCCTATAGGATTAAGAGATAAAATTAGTTTGAAAGTCAGCAAAAAGAAACCAGCAAAAGAAAAAATTGCAGAGGCTGACGCTTCTGAAGAAGTAGAAGAAATTGTGGAGGAAAATGAAAATGCCTAAAAAAGAATTAGATGAAGAAAAAATAGAAGAAGATATTAACAAAAAGGAAAAGATTGTAGAAGAAATTGAAGATAATGAATATTCAGAAGAATATAGCCAAGAAAAAGCTAAAGAGAAAAAGTTGAAGAAAAGAAGAGACATAGAAGCTATTCTAAATATTTACACCTCTTTTAACAATACTATTGTGCATGTTACAGATATGTCTGGGCAGACAATCACAAGAGTTACAGGAGGCATGGTAACAAAACACAGCAGATTAAAAGCAAATCCAACTGTTGCGATGTTTATAGCAAAAAAGATAGGTGAAAATTTAAAAGAAGTTGGAGTTAATTTATTGTATGTAAAAATAAGGGCAAAAACAGGCAATCCTGCTCCGGGGCCAGGAGCAAATGCAATTATTAAAAGCCTGACAAGAGAAGGTTTTAAAATTTTGAATATAAGCGATACAACAAGAATCCCCCGTGGGGGGCCAAAGGTAAAAGGAGGAAGACGTGGAAGAAGAGTATAAATTTAAAAATACTCTTTGAGAAAATTTAATATGGTAACAGATAAAGAAATAAAACGTGCAGGAGAGGTAATTAAATTAAGAAGCAGTATAACTAATGTAATAAATAATATTTATCTAAGTCTTAATGAAATGTGTAGTTCAGGAGTAGATGAAAATGTAGGATATTATAAAAATTTTAGAATAAAATTAATTGAAATAGAGGTACCTAAAGAAGATATTGAAGATTATGATAATAAATTTATAAATTTACCCTGGAAAGAAAATGGATATGAAATATCAAGGATATAATAGAAAATGAAACTAATAGAAAAAACAAACAATCAGATTGCATTCACAGCAGAAATAGATGAAAGCTTGGCAAATGCAATAAGAAGACATGTAAGTGAAATACCTATTCTTGGAGTAGATGAAGTTGAACTTTTAAAAAATGATTCTGCAATTTATGATGAAACAATAAGCCACAGAATTGGCTTAATTCCTTTAAAAATGGAAAAAGGATTAAATGATAAAAGTGAAATTGATTTAAAACTAGTAACAAATAAAGAAGGAAAGGTTCTTTCTGGAAATTTAAAAGGCAAGGCAAAAGTGGTTTATGAAAATATCCCAATAACAATCTTAGGCAAAGGGCAGGAATTAGAAATTATTGCAAAAGCAAAATTAGGCAAAGGAAGCGAGCACAGCAAATATTCACCAGGAGCTATTTTTTACAGAAATATGTGCGATATTATTATGGATAAGGAATTCTTGGATGAAGTTAAGAGAATTTGCCCAAAAAATGAAATAAAAGAAAAAGGAGACAAGATAATTGTAATTGATGACAAGAGAAAAAGCGTTGCTGATGTCTGTGAAGGAATATGCGACTCAAACAGCAAGAAAGCAGAAGTGGATTACAAAGATGGATTGATTATAACAATAGAATCTTTCGGGCAATTAGAACCAAAAGAAATTTTCAATGAAGCAGTTAAAGAACTCAAGAAGGATTTGAATGAGGTTGCAAAAAAAATAGAAAAAGCATAATTCTTAAAATAGACAAATTTTAAAACCTTAAAGATACTTTTAATTCTATAAGCAGGAGTAGCGAAGTGGTCAAACGCACGAGACTCAAAATCTCGTCTCTTAGTGAGTTCGGAGGTTCGAATCCTCTCTCCTGCATTTTTTAAGAAAGATTTATAAAACTAATATTATATCGATAAATACAACCTAAAAATGAAAATAATAGACGGAAAAAACGCAACATTAGGAAGATTAGCAAGTTATGTAGCAAAGCAATCACTCAAAGGAGAAGAAATAGTTATATTAAACTGCGGGGATATAATTATAACTGGAAATGAAAAAGACATAAGACAAGATTATCTAGCAAGAGGAAGAAGAGTGGGTAGAGGACAAAAAGGGCCAAAAGTTTCTAGATTAAACGAAAAAATAGTTAAAAGAGCAATAAGAGGCATGCTTCCAGATCATAGATGGGGAAGAGGAAAAGAAGCTTTAAAGAGAATAAAATGTTATGTTAATATTCCAAAAGAATTTGAAAAAGAGAAAAAGATAATTGCTGGAAAAGAGAAAGGAATTAAATTTGTAAAAGTGAGAGATATACTGAAATAAGATGGCTGAAAAAATTATTGTTTCTGGAAAAAGAAAAACTGCTATCGCAAAAGCTGTAATTACTTCTGGAACAGGAAAAATAGTTATAAATAAAAAAGAACTTAAAAATTTGCAATTTTTGGATAAATTAAGAATAGAAGAACCTCTAAAAATTGCTGAAAAAATTCTTGGAAAAACAAATTTTGATATTTTTATAAAGGCTACGGGCGGTGGAGAAAAAGGACAGATAGAAGCATCAAGACTTGCTATTGCTAGAGCTATTGTAAAATTCACAGGCTCTGAAGATTTAAGAAAAGCTTTTGGGGATTATGACAGGAATTTGCTTGTTGCAGATGTTCGTAGAAAAGAGGCATATAAGCCTGGGGATTCAAAAGCAAGAAGAAAAAGACAGAAGTCATATAGATAATTTTTCTAAACGTTTAAATATCTAAATTTAGTATTATTAATATGGGGGCATTTGCTAGGAGCTGGGAAATAACCAAATTAACTTTCTCTATAATGAAAAAAGAGAAAGAATTATTCTTATTTCCAATTCTTTCAATTATATTTTCTCTTCTTTTTGTTATTGCAATATTTTTTCCTACAATTATTGTTGTTCTTTTGAGAGGAGATTCTGTTATATTAGGCGGGCTTGAATATCTCTTAATTTTTCTGACTTATTTTGGAATTGCATTTATTGCAACTTTTTTTAATGTGTGTGTTGTTTATACTGCTGCTTTAGCTTTTAGCAAGAAAGAGGCAAAATTCTGGACAACAATAAAATTTGCACTTTCAAGAATACATATTATTTTATTATGGAGTATAATAGTAGCATCTGTTGGATTAATATTAAAAATTATTGAAGGAATTGCAGAAAGAACTAAAGGTATTGGGAGATTGATTTTGAGTATTACTAGAGAATTATTAAGTATGGCTTGGAGTGTTGCTACAATCTTTGTAATACCTGGGATGGTTTATCATAATCTTGGTCCTTTTGCAGCGATAAAGAAATCTGTTCAAGTTCTTAAAAAAACATGGGGAGAAAAATTAATTTTATATGTTGGAATGAATCTTATAGCAATTATATTCATATTACCAGCAGCAGCAATTGCAATATTTATGGTATATTTATTAATAGTTGGAAGTATAAACCTTTTATTGGCATTAAGCATCATCGCAATACTCTTTGCATATATGATTTCAATAGGAATATTTTTTAGTGTTGCAGGAAATATTTTTAACACCGCATTGTATGTCTATGGAGAATCAAAAGTGGTTGTTCCTCCTTATAGAAAAGATCTTTTGACAAGTGCATTTAAGCCTATGAAAAAGCAGGGAATTTTGGGTTAAGAAAAGATTAAATAATTCTTATTCTAATAATAATTATGGTTTTGCAGTATAAATTAAAAAGTGAAAAAAGATGGAAAAAATATCCTGGAAAAAGCAAGTTAAAATTTCCTGTAAGCAAGTATGATTTCAGATTATTAAATGAGGCAAAATCAAAAGTTCTTGTTCAACCTACAAATTATGCAAAAGTTATGAAAAGGTTTAGACAAATTGAGTTCTTTAAGCATAGATGATAAAATAGGAAAATTTATAAAGATGTTCTTACATGTACTTACATAATTAATGAGTTAATTTATCATAGAAAATGGGGAAAGACAGGAAACATATGAAAAAAGTTAGAAAGAAAAGAATAAAATCAGTAGGAAAACAAATAGACGGACATGAAGAAAAGATTGAACACGAAAAAGGCAGAAAAGATACTACAAGAAATTATTGGCAAAAAGAAATCAAGGACAAGTTTTCACCACAAATAGAAGAGGATGAGGAATATTTAGAAGAAAATTAAAATTAAGGAGAAAAATGGAACAACAAGTTCAAATAAAAAAAGCAATAAAAGCAGGAAATTCGTCAGCAGTCATACTTCCAAGAGCATGGCTGAACAAAGAAATAAGGATTGAATTAGTTAAAAAAACACCTGAAATAATTGTGCAGGATATAATTGAAATTCTGAAAAAACACCTTCCTTTAATATCTGTTATTGGAATTTATCTTGTTGGTAGTTATGCAAGAGGCGAAGAAGATGAAGCTAGTGACATAGATATATTAGTCATTACAGATAATTATGATAAGGAAATGATTAGTGAAGGAATTTATAATATTTTAATAGTTTCTTACCAGTTAATTTGCCAGAAGTTAGAACAAAATTTGTTTCCTGTTGGCCAGATGCTCAAGGAAGCAAAACCTCTTCTAAATTATGATTATATTAAAAATATTAAAGTAAAAGTAACAAAAAAAAATGTAAAGTGGTATCTGGATACCACTGAAGAAAAAATAGACATAATTAGGGAATATATTGATTATGCCAAAAGCAAGAATAAGAACCTTGGGGATAGGATTGCGTACACTCTTGTTTTAAGAATAAGAACTCTTGAAATAATCAAGAAATTAATACAAAACAAAGATTATTCAAAAAAAGAATTTGAGAGATTAATAAAAAAAGTTTCAGGCTCAGCAAATGCTTATGATAGATATCTGATTATTAAGAATAACTTAAAAGAAGAAAACAGACTCAGGGCAGATGAAGCTGAAAGATTGAATGAATATCTAAAAAAAGATTTGAAAAGAGTTAAGAAGATGATTAAGGGAAAAGCGTAAAAACATGATTTCTAAAGACAACAATCATTATAAACAAAATGATTTCTTAAATTAAATGGGAAAATATTACACGATGAAACATAGACTCAGGAGAGATAGAGGTTATGAAGTTCATGGAGATGTTATTACTCCTCCATATGGAGATTGTTTTACAGACTATAGTATAGAAGGTGCAATTAAAGCATTAAGAAAAATAGCAAAAGAAAAAGGAATTGAAAAAAAGCTGCATTTTGAAAAAAGCTCTGACATAAAAAGAAAAGCTTTTATAAAAGGAATAAGGAGAAAGATGTGAAAAATGGAAAATTTAAAAATAATTAATAAAACTATTAGACATGGAAGAAAAATATAGTTATTTTCATTTAATAGAAATTCCTCATTCAGATGATAAAGATAGTTGGGTTTTAAAAGCAGATAGAAAAGGAAAATTAGAAATTATGGCTGGCAATGGAATTCTTAATTCAGAAGGAAAGAGTAATCAAGGATTTGTTTATGAATTAAATAAAGATAAAAAAACAAAAATTCAAATAACCATCAGTGTTAAAGGAGATTATGTGCAATGTATGCTTCCTATGGAAATGAGTAGTGATTATATGCTTATGAAAATAGGGCAACAGCAGGCTGAAAAAATTTCTTCATATTATTCTGAGAGGGGAAAAGCGTAAAAAAGGGTGGATTTCTGAAAGAATATAAAAATTTAAATAGTGAGTATATTACTTGTAAATTGTGAGTTAAAATGACAGGCATTGAACAAAAAACTAATATTCCAAAACAATTATTACATATAAAGTATGACTGTGGTGTTGGTGTGATTAACGATGAATGGAAGATTGTTATTGGAGAATTTCCAAAAGTTGGTGCAACAGAGTTTGGAACAAATTGTTATACTTGGTTGTCATTACAAGCTTGTGAAGATGTAGATTGTCATGCAAGCAGGGGTATTATAGATATAATAGAACCTTATTCTCCAGAAAGAGCTAAACAATTAGGGTTAGAAGGTTGAGGGGAAAGCTGTAAAAAGGTTAATATCCAAATTTTCTTTCATAGTTTTTATGGTTATAGTAATCAACTATAACTGCCAAGATTTTTATCTCTCCTTCATTTGTAAAAATTGAATAAACTAACCTCCATGAATTTGGAAGAGGATACCAATATAAATTCTCAATATTATATTTTTGCACATATTCCTTTGGGATTAATCTTTTTGGAATATTTTCTCCGCAAAAAATATTTTCTTTTATTTTACTTATTGCTTTTAATATTGCCTTTTTTAACCAATCATCTTCTTTTAGAGAATTAAATGCTTCTTCTAAAGAAGAAGTTGCAAATGTCACTTTATCTGCTGGTTTAATAAAACTCATAAAATCTAATATCCTTTTCTGCTTATAAATCTCTTGAACCCTTCTGGATTCCAAATATAGACTATATATCCTTTGTTATCAATTCCTATTTTGTTAGTATCCCAGAGATATTTTAATATTACATTAAAAGTCCCCCACATCATCTTTTTTGGAAGTTTCTGGAGCAATTCTGTTTTTTTGTATTCTCCGCTATTATCTTTTATAAATTTCTCAACCATTATAACTGTTTCAAGCCTCGGGCTTCTAGTTATTATTTCTCCTATATTAAATTTCATTTCTTGTTTTTCCATGTTATATACTTAATTTATCAGATGATAGTATTATCAATTGATAATATATAAATGTTTTGGTTTAGTTCTGATTCTGGGTTTGAAAAGTTCTCAGGAGTTTGGTTGTGGTGCAGTAGAAAGCCGTAAAAAGGGTGATTTTTTAGGATAATTATGGCTACATATTCAAATTCAAGAGTAAGCACTTATGAAAACTGCCCTTATAAGTATAAACTCCAATACATTGATAAAAAGAAACCAGATAGTCCTACAACTATTGAGGCGTTTATGGGAAGTATGGTTCATGAGACTTTAGAGCATTTGTATAAATTAAAGAAATTCAAGAAAAGAGTTGCGAAAGCTAGTCTTATAAAATTCTACAGAGATTTGTGGGAGAAGAATTATTCTAAGGATATTTTGATTGTTAAAGAAGAAAAAGAGAAAGTATGTTCTGAAAATTACAGAAAAATGGGAGAGAAATATATTTCTGATTATTATGAGAGAATGAAACCATTTGAGGATATGACTATTTTGGGATTGGAAACCATGGATAGAATGACTTTGCCTGATGGTAATCAATGGCATGTTAGAATTGATAAATTAGGTTGTGATAAGGAAGGAAATTATTTTGTTTGTGATTATAAAACAAATGCTCGGATGAAGGACCAAGAAGAAGCAGATGAAGACAGGCAACTTGCATTATATTCTATTTGGGTTAAAGATAAATTCAAGGACGCGAAGTCTGTTAAATTGATTTGGCATATGTTGGCTTTTGATAAAGATGCTATTTCAGAAAGAACAGATGAGCAGTTGAAAAAATTACAGCAAGATGTTATGGATAAAATTAAAGAAATAGAAAATGCTAAAGAATTTCCTAGAAATCAAACTGCTCTTTGTGATTATTGTGGATTTAAAGAAGAATGTCCTTCGTTTAAGCATGAAGCAGAACTTGATAAATTAGAAACTATTGAAGAATTCAAAGAAGATGAAGGTGTTAAGTTAGTTGATGAATTTTCAGAGATTAAGGCAAAACTCACAGAACTAAAAGAGCAGGAAGATGAATTCAAGGAAAAATTAATTGCTTATGCAAAGCAGTTTGGAATTGATATTGTTTATGGCTCTAATAATAAATGTTCTGTAAAAGAAAATGAAAAGGTTGTAATGCCTGAGGATAAAGAGAAGTTTATTCAGTTATTAAAAGATAAAGGTGTTTGGGATGAATTGAGCATGGTTTGCTATCCTAAAATAAATAGTTGTGTGCTTAAAGGAAATGTTGATGAAGAAGTTAAGAATATGGTTGAGATTGAGAAGGATTTTAGATTGTCATTATCGAAAAGAAGAGACAAGGAAGAAGATGGAGAATAATGAACTTCGAATCCGACAATATCAGGATTCTTCGTGGAGAAAAGCAATTAATGTTAAGGAGGATTTGATGTTGGGTTTGAGTGAATGGAAAGATGTTGAAGAATAGAAACATTTAAATATTCATATATTTTTATATGAAAAGGTGTATAAATATGTATGAAAATGAATATAAAAACATAAAGCTAACAGGAATGAATGATTTGAATAGTTTTCTGAATCTATTATTTGATTTAAATGAACCTTTGGAATTATTTGCAATAGGCGGGACTGCAATGGTTTTAGAAGGAATAAAAGAAGCTACGAAAGATATTGATTTTTTAACAACAGAAAGCTATGATAAAATAAAAAGAATCTTTTCTTTAGCAGGATTAAAAGAGGAAAGTTCCAATAAAGCTTGCAATATTTGGAGATTAAATGACATAAGAATAGATATTTTTTATGAGGGTTTTATTTTTGGAGTGCCATTCCCAGATGATTGGAAAAATTTATCCAAGAAAATAAAGGAAGTGGGAAAAATTAAACTTTACCTGCTTAACTGGTATGATATAATAATAACAAAAATTTCAAGATCAGAAGCAAGAGATATAGAAGACATTCTTGCAATTATAAAAAACCAAAAGCTGGATATTAAATTTCTTAAGAAGAGATATTATTCTCTTGCTGAAACAGCACTAATTTCAGATTTTGATTACAAATTTAAACATTTGGAGAGAAAATATGCCAAGCGCAAAACTAATTAAAGCACTTGAAAAAAAAGGATTTTTTCTTGATTTTCCTAGCTATGAATCTATTGATGAAATTATTATTGAAATATTGAAAGAAGATAATCCCAGATTAAATTTAAGCTTGCCTATTTTTTTGATAGACCATTTTGACTATAATAAGACAGCTTCAAAATTAAATAGCAAGCAGAAATATGAATTTATTAAAGCAATTTTAATCTCTGCAAAGATCTGCA
>Ga0180009_10003981_pt1 | contig 16505 bp, 17 predicted proteins | sample OS_PC_MetaG_FD_123537 | JGI IMG/M metagenome (GOLD analysis project Ga0180009, IMG submission 123537) | Groundwater microbial communities from the Aspo Hard Rock Laboratory (HRL) deep subsurface site, Sweden - OS_PC_MetaG | ecosystem: Environmental > Aquatic > Deep subsurface > Groundwater...
CACTGTCGTACAGTCAGATTGTAACGGCCTTTTATATAGGTTACGGATTGATATTTGTGTATACTGCCTTTTTGGCCTATGCGCTATTTGTTAACCCTCAGCTTTTTAAGTCAGTTATCTCATGGATATTTCTTTTTCCAATCCTCGTACGGTGGCGACTCAGGGCACGAAAGTCAGCCAATCAGCTTATTTATACTTCAAAGGCTATCCGGAACAAGCCTGCAAGCTACTGGCTAAAAAGTATGGGCGCAACGGTATTTGCCTGGGTAGGGCGGTATTGGGTAGTAAATTTTTTACTCTTAGCCTTTGTCCAGCAACAATTTAGTGTTTTCGATCACCTGTTGGTGCTGGGTCGGCAGCTGAGTATGTGGATCATCCTTTTAGTCAGCCCGACTCCGGGAGGTAGCGGTGTGGCCGAATTTGTTTTTTCTGATTTTCTTGGCGATTTCATTCCGAACGCTTCATGGTATGCCCCCCTGGCCATTTTCTGGCGCATGATTTCTTATTATCCCTATCTAATCATCGGTGTAATCATCCTACCAGTCTGGCTGCGACGCGTTTTCGCCCGTGAAAAGAAAACAAGCAAAAAGAGCTGACCATTTTTTTTTGCAAAAAATGCATTTCTAATGAAAAGAAGTGTTATTTTGCACGTAAATAAATCCAAACTTAATTTTATGGCTGTATAGCAAATGAAGAACACATATTTTGACTTGGTTGAGCAGAGCTACTATTTTCCCCAGGAGGGATTTGACCTGCGTGATGGATACCTCACTTTTTATGGGGTATCACTAAAATATTTAATCGACAAATATGGAACGCCATTCCGGCTGATGTATCTGCCCCGGATTGCCGACCAAATAAAAAAGTCGAAAAATCTTTTTAAACGGGCCATGAAAGCCAATAGTTATGCCGGTAAATATAATTATTGTTATTGTACCAAATGTAGTCACTTTCACCATGTTATTAGTGCGGCGTTAAAGCAGGATGTTGATTTGGAAACCTCGTCATCCTTTGATATCGACCTGATTCTTAGTTTGTACGAGAAAGGGGAAATTGATAAATCCACCATTATCGTTCACAACGGGTATAAAACCGATGAGTATATCTCAAAGATTATTGACATCCAGAACCGTGGATTTAAAAACTCCATTATTGTCCTCGACAGCCCGACTGAGTTGGCTAGTCTGGAACGACTGGCCGGAAAAAATAAAATTAAAATTGGTCTGAGAATGGCCATCGACGAGGAACCTCAATCGGCTTATTATACTTCACGTCTCGGTATCCGACACAATGAAATGATTGATTTCTTTAATAAGCGAATCAAAGGAAATGATAAGTTCGAGCTTAAGATGTTCCATTTTTTTGTTGATTCGGGCATCAAAGACAATCTCTACTATTGGGGTGAATTCCAAAAAGCGGTTAAACTGTTCACAGAGCTAAAAAAACAATGCGACTCGCTCGACTCGCTTAACCTCGGTGGTGGATTCCCCATTAGAAACCACCTGGGTTTTGAGTACAATTACGAATACATGATTCGTGAAATTGTAAAAAACATTAAGGATGCTTGTGAAGCTGAAGGTGTGCACGAGCCTCACTTGTTTACCGAGTTTGGAAAATATACCGTTGGCGAAAGCGGGGCAATCATTTTTAAGGTGATCGAGCAAAAACAACAGAATGATACCGAACGTTGGTATATTGTCGATAACAGCCTGATGAACACCATCCCCGATGCCTGGTCGTTGCATGAGAAATTTATCCTGCTGCCTATCAACAAGTGGAACAACGAATATACCCGCGTGAATATCGGGGGCATAAGTTGTGATCATTCAGATTATTACAACTCCGAAGACTTTAACCAGCAGATTTTGTTGCCAAAATACAAATCTGAAGACGAAGAACCGCTGTATATCGGGTTTTTTCACACCGGAGCCTACCAGGACTCTATCAGCGGGTATGGAGGGATTAAACATTGTTTGATTCCTTCTCCCAAGCATGTGATTATTGACCGCGATGAAACCGGAAATTTTGTCGATCACGTATACCGCAATGAGCAGTCGGTTACCGAAATGTTGAATATTTTAGGATATAATCTTTAACCATGAGAACTTTTGCAGGAATAGAGCCGGAGTATGCTGGCTTTAACCAAGCTGCTGTGTTGTTGCAGTCGATACCCTATGATGGCACAAGTACATGGGGAAAAGGTGCTGACAGCGGGTTCGGGGCTTTTCTGGAAGCCGCCGAAAACATGGAAATCTATGATATTGAAACAAACTCCGAAGTGTATAAAAAAGGGGTACATATCTTACCCCAGCTTGATGAGTTCAGCTCTCCCGAGGATATGTTTCAAAAGTCGTATTATCGTGCCAAAGAAATGCTGGCTACCAACAAGTTTATCACCTTCTTTGGAGGCGAACACAGCATCAGTATAGGACCAATCAAAGCCATTTACGAGAAATTTCCGGATATTACGATCGTGCAGCTGGATGCTCATGCAGATTTACGCAAGGATTACATGGGAACGCCCTATAATCATGCCTGCGCTGTGCACGATGCATCCCTAAATACCAACCTGATTCAGGTGGGCATCAGGAGTATGACCGATTGTGAGTTACCCTACCTGCATCGCGACAAGTGTTTCTTTGCAGAAGATATCTATGGGCGTACCGATTGGATGCAGAAATCAATTGATATGATGGGCGAAAAGGTGTACATCACTTTTGATCTGGATGGCCTTGATCCTTCCATTATGCCGGCCACAGGAACGCCCGAACCCGGCGGCCTCGACTGGAACACCACCATCCGTTATTTAAAAATGATTTTTGAGCAGAGGGAGGTAATTGGCTTCGACCTGGTGGAGTTGGCTCCGATACCCGGTTACAAAGCGCCAAACTTCCTTACCGCGAAATTGTATTATAAAATGTTGAGTTATAAATTTTTTACCCATGGAAAATAAAGGACCTATTTCTCACTTTATCGTTGAGCATTATAAGCATTTTAACTCGGCAGCGCTTGTCGATGCGGCTGTAGCCTATGAAGCGCAGCTTGAAAAAGGAAATAAAATGATGATCACCCTGGCCGGTGCAATGAGTACTGCCGAGCTTGGAAAATCGTTGGCTGAAATGATCAGACAGGATAAAGTGCAAATTATTTCGTGCACCGGTGCTAACCTGGAAGAAGACATCATGAATTTGGTTGCGCATTCGCACTATAAGCGCGTTCCTCATTACCGCGATTTAAGTCCAAAAGAAGAGTGGGATTTGCTGGAGGAGGGCTTAAACAGGGTTACCGATACCTGTATTCCTGAAGAAGAGGCTTTCAGAAGGTTGCAGAAACACATATTTAAAATTTGGAAAGAAGCACAGGATAGTGGCAAGCGGTATTTCCCGCATGAGTATATGTATAAAATGCTGTTGTCGGGGGTGTTAGAGCAATATTACGAAATCGATCCGAAAAACAGTTGGATGCTGGCCGCTGCCGAAAAAAACCTGCCCATCATTGTTCCCGGATGGGAGGATTCGACAATGGGCAACATCTTTGCTTCCTACTGTCTTAAAGGCGAACTCAACCCTTCGACGATGAAGTCGGGAATTGAGTATATGACTTTCCTGGCCGATTGGTATACGGACAATTCGGCCCACAACGGCATTGGATTTTTCCAGATTGGAGGAGGTATTGCAGGCGATTTCCCCATTTGTGTTGTGCCCATGCTCTATCAGGACATGGAACGTACCGACACGCCTTTCTGGAGTTATTTTTGCCAAATCAGCGACTCAACTACCAGTTACGGGTCGTACTCAGGGGCTGTACCCAACGAAAAAATTACCTGGGGTAAATTGGATATCAATACCCCCAAGTTTATTGTGGAGTCGGATGCCACCATTGTTGCCCCGCTGATTTTTGCTTACTTGTTGGGTTGGTAAACTCCGGCAGGTTGTTTCTCGTGTTATCGCCATTTTTAAACAAACACCGTTATCACGATGTTGTTGAATAGTGCTAAGTATATTTTGTTAAGCTTGTTGCTCTTGTTTTATTCGTGTGCCACGAATAACGATCCAACGCCAGCTCCTCCGGATACCCCGGCAGGTGTGGCTCCTGACTTCACCTTGAAAACAGTCGATAACCAAGAGTTTACACTGAGTCAGCTGAAAGGGAAAGTAGTTTTACTCGACTTCTGGGCTAGTTGGTGTGGGTTTTGCGAAGCAGAGAATCCCTATGTTGTGGCCGCTTATGATGCGTATCACGACTATGGACTAGAAGTGGTGGGTGTTTCAATCGACGAAAACCCGGAGAGTTGGAAAAATGGAATTGCTAAACAAGGACTCGGCTTTTTTCATGTCATCGATACCCTGGCCTGGGATTCTCAAGTGGTTGCAGATTACAAAGTTAAGCGTATTCCACATCTGGTACTCATCGATCGGGAGGGGAAAATTGTAGCCATGGCCGACAACATGGTTAAGTTGAAATTGCCACTGATGGAGCTGTTAAATGTCGTAAAATAAAAGCATGAACTCTATTCCTCCGGCTATTTATCTCGCCCCTTTTCAGGGGATTACCACTTTCGCCTATCGCGAGGTTTATAGCAAACATTTTCCTTGTATCGATAAGCTTTTTACTCCGTTTTTTACCAATGTCCAAACCTCCGGGGGTGTGGCATTAAAAGCCCGCGAGCTTGAAATTATATCGCATAACCAGGTTGAGGTAGTTCCACAGGTGCTAAGTAAAGATGGGGCAGAGATGCTACGTTTTATTCAGTTTTGCCACGAAAGAGGCCATCGTGAAGTGAACTGGAATCTGGGTTGCCCTTATCCACGGGTTGCCCGCAAACAACGAGGCTCTGGACTGCTTCCTTATCCTGATGTGGTTCGCTCAATTTTAGACGAGGTAATGCCTGCTTCACCTATAAAGCTGTCGGTAAAATGCCGGCTTGGTTATGAGGACGATCAGGACATTTTTAACTTGTTGCCTGTTTTTAACGAATATGGAATCAGTGAATTAACTGTGCACACCCGGATCGGTAAACAGCTGTATGGCGGGCATGCCGATTGGGCTATTATTCCTAAAATTCTGGAAAACCTAAAGATCCCCTTTGTATACAACGGCGATATTTTTTCGGTTGAAGATTACCTTCGCTTCACGCAGATGTTCCCGGAGGTTAAAACCCTGATGATTGGCCGTGGTCTGCTCACCGATCCCTTGCTTCCATGTAAAATAAAAGGGGTATTTGAATACAATTTGCCTGAACAACAGCTTAAAATCAGGCGATTTATCGAAGATTTGTACCTCACTTACCGCAAGCAAATGAACGATCGGCCTCAGGTGATTCCTGTGTTAAAAGAGTTGTGGCGGCATCTTTCGTTCGGATTCGAAGATCCGGTAAAAGTTTTCAACTGCATAAAAAAAACCAATACGCTTGATGATTATGAAAGTGGCGTGGCCAAAGTGTTTTCTGAATATCAGTGGGTTGGTAGCGAAGAGCAATTACTGAAAACGTTTGGAAAGATCGTTTGAATCTGTTAATTTTGACAAAAACTCTAAGATCATGATTGTCAAAATATTTGAAATTTCACGCATTGTAGCGGTAGGTATCGGGTTTTTTCTGGCCTATTATTATGGTGGTTCCGGTGAGCACATCATACACCTCCTGCTCCCCTGGCTTGTTGTTCCCATCATGGGGTTTAGTGCCGTTGAAGGGTTGTTTTTTGGTAAAGATAGTGCCAAAGCTAAGGGCTATGGGGCTAATTCAGCTTATCAGATTCAAACCGCACTGTTTTTCCTTTCCATTTCGCTGATGTCTGTCTGGCTTTTCATTGTCGATTGGGGCGTATGGGCTGATGTTACCCTGCTGTTTACGTTTTTGTTAAGCATGACCCTAAGTGCGGCCAACCACACCTACCAGGCTGTTGCTCACCACAATTTAACCTGGAATAATTTAATACGTCCTTTTGGCGTATTGGCATTAATAGCCTCCGTGTATTATCCGCTGAGCTTGATTTTTACCTGATAACTCCCATTTACCGAGAATTGGTTGCCATTCACCGATTTTTGTTTCGCAATACAGTGAATAGGGGTTATGTTTGCTGAAATTATTAAAAATTACGACCATGGAAACTAAATCACTTGATAGAAAAACAATTGCCGGAATACTTTTAATGTTAGCCGGCGGATTGCTGTTACTCGACACCTTCGATGTAACAGATTGGCCATTAAGATATTATATTTTTAATTGGAAAACACTGCTTATTGGTATTGGTATTATTTTAATTACCGTTAAAGACAGACAAACACCGGGTTGGGTACTAATTGGCCTGGGTGTTGTTTTTTGGTTGCCCAGTTTGGTGGATTACAACATCAGGCTGAACCAAATCATACTGCCTGCCATTTTGATGGGAATAGGGATAATCATTCTTACCAAGCGCAACGATGCCCGAAACAGACATTTAGGCAGAACTAAAGCAGATATCGGAGCCATATCTGATTATCTTGATGATGTGGCCATCTTTGGAGGTGGTGTAAAGCAGGTGCTATCGCAGAATTTTAAAGGCGGCAATATCACAGCCATCTTTGGTGGGTCAGAATTTAACTTGCGTGAAGCCAGTTTATCGCCCGAAGGCTGTACCATTGATGTGTTCACCATGTTTGGCGGATCGAAACTTATTGTGCCGGAGCAGTGGGAGATAAAATCGGATGTGGTTTCCATATTTGGTGGATTCTCCGATAAACGGCCTATCCGTCCTGCCCATAATGAAACAAAAAACATCATTTACATTAAAGGAATTGTAGTTTTTGGAGGTCTCGAAGTCAAAAGTTATTAGTTATCTTCACTAACAGATCAAAACGTAACCTTTAGTTATGCTAAATCCACTAACAAAAAACCGGAATTACCTGATAACATATTTCATAGTGTGGCTGGTTATTATGCTGTTGCAATCGTTCATTATATTTTACTTTTACGATGTAAACTGGCGCATATCACTTGGCGACTCTCTGGTATTCAATTTGATATTTTCACTGGTAGGCTACAATTTATGGTATGTTATCAGGTTTAACCTGAAAGAAAACAGCACGATTTACGACACCCTGATCAACCACCTGGTGGTGGCCGTTATTATCATTGCTGCATGGATTGGCGGATCGTGGCTGATACTCACCAACACGTTTTCTGAATCGGTTTCTTATCATCAGTTTTTGAACGACAGCCTGCCCTGGCGTGTTATCATGGGCATTTTTTACTACCTCCTTTTTATCATGTATTATTACGTGATGTTGTATTACGAAGATCTTCAGGAGAAATTAAAAATCGAAAATCAACTTCAAAACCTTGTCCAGGAAGCGGAACTTAATGCGTTGAAATCGCAGATAAATCCTCACTTTTTATTTAACAGCCTGAACTCAATTAGCTCACTCACCATCACCAATCCCGACAAGGCCCAAGAGATGGTGATCAAACTATCTGATTTTCTTCGCTATTCACTTAGCCACGACAAGAACGAAAAAGCAAGCCTTAAACAGGAGTTTGAGAACTTGCAACGCTACCTGGATATCGAGAAAATCAGATTTGGCAAGCGATTAAAGTTTTCTACCGATATCCCCGAAAAATGCCTTAACCGTCAGATACCCAACATGATTCTTCAGCCGCTGATCGAAAATGCCATCAAGCATGGCGTGTATCACAGTACCGAAGAAGTACTTGTGGAGCTTAAATGTACCGAAACGAATGATTTCATCCAAATCGAAATCAGCAATGAATACGACCCCGATGCCGTTAAAAAAGTAGGCCAGGGAATAGGTTTGTCGAACATAAAAAAACGGTTGCAGCTTATTTACCACCGTCCTGACTTACTCGAAATACATGCTGAGAAAATGGTTTTCAGGGCCATAATTAAACTACCAAAACACACACATCATGAATAAATTACGTACTTTAATCGTTGAAGATGAAGAGCCTGCCCGAAATTTGGTAAAGGCCTACCTTGCTGACAACCAACATCTGGAACTGATTGGAGAATGCGCTGACGGATTTTCCGGTGTGAAGGCCATAAATGAACTCAAACCTGATCTGGTTTTTTTAGACATACAGATGCCTAAATTAACCGGTTTTGAGATGCTCGAACTTCTCGACGAACTGCCGGAAATTGTGTTTACAACGGCTTACGATCAATATGCCATTAAAGCCTTTGAGCTAAGTGCGGTGGATTATTTGATGAAACCCTTTTCGCGGGCACGCTTTCACGAGGCTGTTGAAAAGGTGATGCAGCGGATACAAACCAAACAACCCGATACGGGAAAGCTGCAACAGTTGAGCCGGCAGGCCAAAGAAAACAACACGGCAAAAGTGGAGCGCCTGTTTGTAAAAACCGGAAGTAAGATTGATGTTATTCCCATCGATACCATACACCGCATCGAAGCTGAAGACGATTATGTGGAAATTCATACCGACAAGGGCAAATTTTTGAAGTATGACACCATGAATTATCTTGAGAAATGCCTTCCTGAGGACATTTTCGTCAGGGTACACCGCAGCCATATCATTAACATTAACCTGATCGAAAAAATGGAAAAATATGGCAAAGACAGTTATCTGGTTATTTTGAAAGATAAAAGCAAGGTAAACGTGAGTAAGTCGCGTGTAAAAGAACTAAAAGAACAACTGGGTATTTAAAGCTGTTGGCTGTTGGCTTTTGGCTTAAAAAAGATTGTGGTCTGACCCGTTGAAATAATTGAAATAGTCAAAGAAAACTTAGTAATAATAATGGATTTGGAATAAAGCACGATGGAACGCACAATGCATCATACTTTATACCAGGTTAGGTTACGAAAATGTGTATTTTAGTTCCAAATATTAATCGGCGTGGACAAAAAGATTTGTCTTTGAAAGTCAGCCACAAAGCATATGCTTCCCGTTGGGGGCAAACTAAACACGAAATCAGCATCGTGCTAAAATTAAACAGATGGATAAATGATTAAAAAAAAAGTTACAGCAGGGTCAAGAATTGGAGCAATGCTTTTAGACCATATTGTAATGACATTTATAATAATGTTTTTGGTGCTCCCTTTTACAATTGGTAGTTTTGACGGAATTACAGACGAGTCAACAACAACCCCTTTTTCTTCCGGCTTGGTTCTCTATGCAATGATTTTCGGAATGTCTTTATATTTAAATAAGGACATGATACAAGGAAAAAGTGTAGCAAAGAGAGCTTTGAAACAGGAGGTTGTAGATATTAAAACTGGAGAAGTAGCTTCCTCTCTAAAATGTTTAGTGCGTAATTTGACAATTGCTGTTTGGCCAATTGAAGTGATTGCAGTACTGATAAGCCCATCACAACGGATTGGAGACTTTATTGCAGGGACAAGAGTTGAATACAAAACAGATGAGCGAAATTCAAAACCAAAAATTGATTTCAAGAATTTACTACTTTCTATTCTGCTTGGTTTTATGATAATTTATTTAGGTTCGTTTCTTATTAAAGGCAAAATTGGAAATGGGGCATTTGATAGTCCTGATTATGTTGAAACTTCATATAATAAGACATTATCGACACAAATTGAGATTCATTTGGACAGTGCACGAAGTGATTATTTGGCAGATACCCATATAAAAGTTTATGATACAATTTCAAACGATAGCCTTAAATACATTACTGCATTGCTCTATCTTAATGAGAATTATATTGACAGAAGTTCCTTTGATGGCATAAAACAAGAAATCTTTAACTCTATGTATCAGATTGTTCCTAAATCAGACTTCATATTAATGGGTAAATTTATCTATGACGGACAATCTACAAAAAAATCAACTTGGAGGACTTATGATTGGAGGAAAATTGATAAGTGAAAACATCACCTAATCAATAGGAATATATCCTCCACTCAGCACCCAGTCCCGCATTTGTGGGACTGAACCCCACCCGCCGGAGTTTCTGCTAGTTACATGTGCTTTTTTCAGCGGCCGCTGCGTGCATTTTTTTTGCATTTGCGATTCAGTTCATCTCTTTTAATTTAAATATGCGCTAAGGGACAGTTTTACGCAAGTAAATTCCGCACCGCTTCTAGCCCGAGGCCGTTGGGCAACATTAAAGAAAAGATCCACCTCTTTGACAAGCACCTGACAAAAGTTAAATGTCATATAAAAGTCCTATTTGAGCCGATATCATGAAAAGAGCAAGATACTACCTTTACAAAAAAATTAAATGATCGCGACATGAAAATTATCGGTAAAAAAATTAAGGACGCAAGAAAAATAAAAGGCTTGTCACAAGAAGAATTAGCCGAAATATCAAAAATGAACTTAAGAACAATTCAACGTATTGAGAATAGCGTTTCCAAACCTCGTGGAAAATCTCTAACTTTGATATGCAACGCTCTAGATATCAACATCGAAGAATTAATTGAACAAGAAAAGACAAACACGAAAAAAATTTTAGCTTTAAGAGTTATCAATGGAGGTTTTTTAATAATTTTAAACTTTGTTCTTATTGTAATTTTCGGGTACTTACTAATTGACTCAGAAGCAAATATAAATAGTAAGTTCGGGGCAATTCTTTTAAGCTTCTTTGTTCCTGCTTTCATTGTTTTCAAAACACTGAGGATGAATAGAATTGAACGTATGTTAAAATTCGGACTTGGGCTTTTTATTTATACTGTAGTGATTTCGATAAAAATCAGTTTCCCGTCTTTAATAATGACAGGACTGCTACCTGGCTTAGGTGTTGTGCTCGGAACATTATTCTATGGAAATGAATTGTTTAGAATTAAAGATTAAAACTTTGAACAACACTTCTTAATATTATATAACATGGTCACGTTACGAAAATGTGTATTTCAGTTTCAAATATAAATCATTGTGGACAAGAAAATTTATCTTCTAAAGTCCGACATAAAGCAAATGCTTCCCGTCATACTGTAATTTGAATGAGAGATTGGTTAAAAAATAGATTTGGAATGGATCATCTAAGAAGATGGTTAGAAAGCGGTGTTCCATTAAGCGTTCATACTTCAAATGGATGGTATGGACAGATCGAGCGAATGGAAAGATTCAAAAAACGTTCTATAGAGGCTGATAATGTGGATGATAGTCTCGACTTTTCGTTTGCTTTTTTCCAATCTTGTTATCACTTGCGAGAATGGATTCCAACTTTTGAGTCTATTGACAAAGCTGAATGGAGTAAAAAGTGGAAAAAGTTTATCAATAATAATGATTGCATAAGATATTGTCGTGATTTATGTAATGTGTCCAAGCATATGACAATAGATGTAGATAAAGCTAGTATTACAGCGAATGTGATAATAACTAGAGAATATGAAGAGGATGAGTCGGAAAATGGAAAATTTCTTGGTTGGACTTTACATATTGATAACAAAGAAATGGATTTTTTTAAACTTATGGAGGATTGTACAGAAGCTTGGAAAAAATTCATTAAAGAGGATTTATTCGAATCTTTGGAAATTAGCAAGTATTTGGAAAAAGAATAAAAAACGCGCAGCGATTATTCTATGTTGAACTCCACTCTTTTAGCTAAAAATGTAATTGCTTTTTAATTTAAGGAAAGCAAATTTCATGTCTCGATATTTAGGTTCAAACCACAATCGCGATGGATGCTTGACCTACTTTAAACAAAATGTCCATCAGATAGTGTGATATTAAATAAAAGTGAGTACATTTGATCGTTATAAATCATCAACAATATTACCATAAAAAGAACTCATATGAAGGACCTACTCTGGTTGACGAATTCCAATCTAAACCTTGTAATTAATACCACACCTATATCGGAAATAATAGTTAGAGTTACCAACTCTTTAGCCTATGGTTTTAACTCAAAGGGTAACAATATCATAATAAGAAATTATAAGAACGATTAACCTCAACATAGGTTATTTTATAACTAAATATTTTAAATCTTATGGAGTTTGCATTATTAATTTTATTACTAGTAATTTATTTCCTTCCTAGTATTATAGCCTATGATCATAGGAATTTTGCATCAATATTTATTTTAAATTTACTTTTAGGATGGTCAATTATTGGATGGATTGTCGCAATAGTTTGGGCTTTTAGTAATGACAAAAAAGAAACAATAATTGTCAATAATGATAAATCAAAAAGCGTAACTGATGAATTAATAAATTTGAAAAAACTTTATGATGAAGGAGTATTAACTGAAGAAGAATTTATTAATCAAAAACAAAAAATACTTGAAAGAAACAATTGATTTTTAAGTTAGATAAATTGTTATATATCAGGACTATCAAAAATGTTTTTTTCCCTCGATCAGTTTGCCTGAAACCTCTTTTTTAATCAAGTAAAGGGCAAGCGCATTATAGAAAGCTTTTTTTTTACTTTTGTGCTCACACTAATCCTGAATCGGACATGAAAAAAAGCTTCTTTTTACTAACTATTGGCTTGTTCATTTTAATACATAGCCAGGCTCAATATGCCGACAACGCACCTGTTGCCGATGGGCAGGTACTTGTTCAACTCACCAAAGACCAGGTACCAACGCAATTAATCAGCGACTTTAAGCAATATGATTTTTATCGTTACGAAACAGTTTCAGCGCGCTTTCATATCTATTTGTTGTTTTTTGACCAAAATAAAGCACCATTAGCTGATCTTGTAAATCACTTAAAAGTACATGAGGGCGTTGTTCATGCTCAGGGAAACCATCTGGTGACTGAGCGTAGCGGCGATGAAACCTGCACTCCTGACGATACTTTTTTTTACTCAGAATGGTCGATGCTTAACACAGGCCAAGCGGGCGGATTACCCGGTGCAGATATCGATGCCATGTCGGCATGGGATTTAACAAAGGGCGGAATGACGGCTACAGGCGACACCATAGTTATTGCCATAATTGACGGGGGCAGCGACCTGGAACATGAAGACATAAATTTTTGGAAAAATCACCAGGAAATACCCAACAACTCCATTGATGACGACAACAACGGCTACGTAGACGATTACGATGGCTGGAACGCTTACAACCACACAGGTAATATTCCACTGTATAATCATGGAATTCATGTAACGGGAATCGCGGCGGCCATTGGCGATAATGGCGTTGGCGTGTGCGGTGTAAACTGGGGAACAAAAGTACTGCCGATAGCCGGATCGTCAACTACCGAAGCTACGGTAGTGGAGGCGCTATCGTATGTGTACACGCAACGTGAGCGCTATAACTTGTCGAATGGAGCGGAAGGCGCTTTTATTGTCGCCGACAACTGCTCGTTTGGTGTGGATGCCGGGAACCCCCTCAATTTTCCTATCTGGGAAGCCATGTACGATAGCCTTGGACAAATCGGGGTTTTGAGTGTAGGCGCAACAGCCAATAAAGATTGGAACATTGATATTACAGGCGATATCCCAACGGCTTTCGATACGCCATTTCTCATTTCGGTGACCAACACCACCAAGCTGGATGTCAAGTATTCAGGTGCAGGATATGGCCGAAATACAATTGATTTGGGCGCACCCGGAACAATTATCATGTCGTGCAGGGTTACCAATTCATATGGAACGAGTACCGGAACTTCGATGGCGGCACCCCACGTTACTGGAGCAGTGGCTTTGTTGTTCGCTGCTGCTGATGAAGACTTCATGGTTAAATACCACAGCGATTTGGCAAATGGTGCATTATCCGTTAAGGAAGCCATCCTGAACGGCGTTGATCTCCTGCCATCATTGGATACTTTAACGGTTACGGGTGGTCGTTTGAATGTTTTTAAAGCCATTCAACAGCTTTATCAAGGTGCGATAATCAGCCCAACTCCATGCGAAGTAATCGATTCAATTGAACCCAACAGCACCAAGGTTTTTGAGGTTCAGATACAAAATACCGGATTAAGTCAATTGGATTTTTCTCTCCACATTCCTGATCAACCCCAATGGATTCAGGCTTCGGCCAATGTTTACAGTCTTGCCCCGAATCAGATGGCCACCATTGATCTGAACTTTAACAGCAATGGACTACCAACCGGAAGCTACCAATGTGTGTTACTTATTCAATCGGAAGGTATGGAAGACAAAACCATTCCGGTGACACTGGTGGTAGACACAAGCGTTGACCTTGTTGAAACCCGATCGGTAGACGAAGTTCAATTTTATCCCAACCCATTTGTGGAAACCCTGCATTTAAATGGTTTTACTTCAAGCAATGAACACATTTCCTTAACTGTTTACAATCAGTGGGGAAGTAAAATACTTGATGAGCAAGGTGGCCAAAGCGACTTTGGTTCAGTTGACACAAAGCTTTGGCCTTCGGGAATTTACTTCTACAATTTATCGGGAAGCAACGGAAAACGCATTACCGGGAAGCTGATTAAACTTTAAAATAAAGGGCCACACCTTCGTAGGTGGTGCGTTTTATTGCTCAGGTTATTTGGCAATCCAATAAGCCGGATTTTGCGGTACAGCACCTTTTCTGACTTCAAAATGCAGTTCGGTTTCTCCTTTTAAGTTGGTGTGAATGCGTCCGAGTAACTGCAAGGTGTTTACCCGGTCGCCTTTCTGCACAAAAACCAGATCCAGATTGGAATAAACGGTGAAATAATCACCATGCTTCACAATAATGGCAATGTTGGTATTGGATATTTTTGTTACGCTGGTCACCACCCCGTCAAAAACACAGCGGGCATCGCTATCCTTTGAGGTGGCGAAATCGACTCCGTTGTTTTTCGTTTGCACTCTTTTCAAAACCGGATGATTATGCAATCCAAAGGTCTCGGTAATTACGCCCCGCTCCACAGGCCAGGGCAATTTGCCTTTGTTTGCGAAAAAAGAATTTGACAAAACGCGCTCTTCAGGAGTAAGCTGATAGGTTGCCGGTTTACCAGGTTTGGCAACAGGTTTCGTTTCGGCAGCAATAATCTGTTCGATCTGCTGAGCCAGCTTGTTCGCTTCCTTTTGCTTATCCTTGAGTGTTTTTTTCAGCTGACTTTCCTGTCCGCCAAGGGAGGTAGTAACCTGTTTCTTTTGTTTTAATTCATTTTCCAGGGCATAAACTTCCTCGTTTTCTTTTCGCAAAAGAGAGGTAAGTTTTTCGCGTTTTGCCGATAAAACCTGAACATTATTTTTCTTCTCAGCCTCAAGTTGTTTTATCTCCGAGGCTTGTTGACGAATATACGACCCCAGTTGATCGAGGTAGCGCATCCGCTGATAGGCCTGGTTTATACTTTCGGAAGAAAAAAGAAAAATGAGTTTGTTGTAGGAGGTCTTGTATTGATAGGCATACCAGGCAATTCGTGCGTATTCTTTTTTTAGGGTTGAAATGTCGTTGTTCAGATTACGCAAACTCAATTCTGCTGATTCGATGCTGGTGTTAAGTGAATGAACTTCAAGCTTGTAGTTGGCCAGTAGGTTATTGCGTTTATCAATTTTAACCTCGATTAGCTTTAATTGCTTGAGCGATGACTCGCGGGAACTTCTAACCTCCGACAGCAGTTGATTGGTATAGGCAATTTCCGATTCCAGCTGCTTGCGTTTGTTTTCAAGCTCCTGCTGGCTCTGTTGAGCATAACCTGTTGTCAGGAAGCCCTGAAACAGGAAAAAACCAACCAGAAAAAGAGTTACCCAATACTTCATGCTAATTGAAGAGTTTGTCATATTTTACCGGAATGCTAAACGGAAAACTCTGTTCTTCATTCAAGTGTGTTTTATTGAATTCGACATCTATATGAATCGTTTTTTTACTGTTGATCTGGATATGCACTTTTGAGGGAAACAATTCGCCATCAACCGGGGCATAATCATCATAAAAAACCTGTAGCGCGTTATCTTCCTCTTCACCCTTTTCTTTCAGGTTAATCCGCCGCATCCTGAAGTTATCCGGGTCGAGCCAAATTTGTTGCACCAAAACACGGGTATCAATTTCACCTGATTTGATATACCGTTTTATTTTCCGTCTCTCCCTGATGGTCATGTTGTAAAGCCCGCCATCTACCGATGATTTGTATTTGTTGATATCATATTGGCTTAAATCGTTGCCCACGAGCATTGATTCCAACAGATTGTAATCGATGGTGGTATTCAGCAAACTGTCGATCAGATTGTAAGCCCCGGTGAAATACGTTTTGTTCAACCTGTTGATAAACAATATGCTATCCTTACTCAACAATACCCTGACTGCTTCAATGCCCAGCGCCGGACTAAACGAAATCCATATCAGGCTATCCTGCGCAATTCTTATCTGACCTTTCAGGTTGGTTACCTTTTTGCCCTCCTCGTAACGCAGGCTAAACTTTGAATTTAAGGTATTGAATTTCAGCTGATTTTTCAGCATCTGGTCATATAAAAAGTCAAACCCGTATTCGTTTATTGAACGTTTTAGCACCTGTTTCTTGCTTTTACAGGCCGGTGAAAGCATCAATACCACGGCGGCAAAAAGCAACAATATGTGTTGAAATTTTCTACTCATAGAGTTTTTTATCTTGAATTTTTTGCTTTAATAAAGCTGAACTTTCTTCCTTTTGTGCGGCCTGCTCCCAAAATACAAGGGCTTCTTCCTGAC
>Ga0180009_10003982_pt1 | contig 16501 bp, 14 predicted proteins | sample OS_PC_MetaG_FD_123537 | JGI IMG/M metagenome (GOLD analysis project Ga0180009, IMG submission 123537) | Groundwater microbial communities from the Aspo Hard Rock Laboratory (HRL) deep subsurface site, Sweden - OS_PC_MetaG | ecosystem: Environmental > Aquatic > Deep subsurface > Groundwater...
AAAATCAAAAATTACTAAAAATTTTTACGCTATGATACAAAATAAATTTCATTTTGCCATTGCTGGAAAAACTGCTGCGGAAATTATTCATTCTAAAGCTGACAAAAATAAATCTTTTATGGGCTTAACTACTTGGAAAAATTCACCCAAGGGTAGAATTTTAAAATCAGATGTAACTATTGCTAAAAACTATTTACAAAAAAGTCAAATTAAGAGATTAGAAAGAACAGTTTCTGGATTTTTTGATTATATTGAAAATATTATTGAAAATCGAAGAGTAATGAAAATGGATGATTTAGCTAAAAGTGTTAATAAATTTTTAAGTTTTAATGAATATAAGATTCTTGATAATAAAGGTAAAATTTCACGTGAATAAGCAGAACAAAAAGCTATTACTGAATATAATAAATTTAATAAAACACAAAAAATAGAATCTGATTTTGATAAGGAAATTAAAAAATTGAAAAAGAATATCAAGTAGAGAGATAATTTAAATGTACATATAAACTTATGAATACAAAAACAACTATACCAATTTCTGAAGCAAGAACAAAAATTTTTAAAATAGTAAATGAAATCCAAAAAACAGGGTCTTATTATACTATTACTGAAAAAGGAAGACCTAAAGCAGTAATAATGTCTGCTGAAGAATTTGAGTCCTGGCAGGAAACTTTAGAAGTGCAAAAAATGTTTCCTAATTTAGAAAAAGATATTAAACAGGCGCGAGAGGATTATAAAAAAGGCAACTATGTTACTTTAGAAGAAATCCTTAAACAAGAAGGATATATTTTAGCAGATAAAGGCAAAGGAAAATATGAAGTATCAAATCGTTCTGCCAAGAAGAATAAAAAAAAAGCTAGATAAGATTGAAACAAAGCATTACGAAAAGATTCTATCTGCTTTAGAGGTTCTTTCTAATGATCCTTATCTTGGGAAAAGGCTAAAAGGCGAATTAAAAAGCTATTATTCCTATCGTGTTTGGTCTTATCGTATTATTTATGAGATTAAGAAGAAAGAATTAGTTATTTTAATTATCCGCATCGGCTACAGAAGTGAGGTTTATAGATAATAAAAACTATGAAAAAATCAGATAATAAACAAATAAAAATAGGTTTTACCAAAGAACAGTTTGAAATTTTATTAAAGCTTATTCATCTTGGTGAATGGATGGTGAATGCCAATCACACTGGTACTCTGGAAGATCCGATTAAAAAAGAATATGAAGCGATTACGCATCATATCTTTTCTTTTGCTAAGCAATTTGGTTTTGATGAATATGTTGACGACGAAGATGCGGAAAAGGGCAAATTTTATCCTACTAGAAAATTTGAAGAAGAGACGGATATTCAAGGTCTCCGTGAAGAATATGATGAAGAAACTTTTTGGGCCGAGATTGCTGAGCGTCTGGGCGACCGCGACTTTTTCCGTTATTATTCCAAAAAAGAAATTAAAAAGATGAGCCGTGATGAGAGATTTAATAAACTATATGAATTTATAGACAAATGGGGAGAAGAGATCAATGAATATGGAATTGAACGACTAGAGGTTAAAAAGTAAAAAAGCCAAAAGGACCCCAAACGGGGCCCTTAAGCTCTAAAATTATTAGTATCTTGCGATGCTGATAATAGTATATCAAATCTAGATACCTCGTCAAGTTATTATCCCAAAAGAGGCTTGTCCTTAAAAAAAGATAAGAGGTTTGTAAGGACAGCTCCTTCAAAATGATGCTCCTTGCGTAGCAAGGACGTCATTTTAAGGACTGTCCTTAATTCCAGGACGACGCCTCTAGATTAACTGCTATCTCAAGCAGTTTTTTTGATTGACCAAATACAGTCAAAAAGGTATTATTAAAGTAGAAAACCTAAGGTTTGACATTGAGAATTACGACATTGCGAAGCAAGGTCGTATTTGAAAGGTCGAACCTTGATTATTAAATCTATGCCAAAAAAACTCAAAATCAGCGATATTCACTTGACACGTGTGTAATATGTGTGTAATATGTGTGTAATTACACATGTTATTATTTTTTTATGATTTATAAACTAGAAAAACCAGATTTGTCAAAAATTAATAGAAATAAGGCAATTGGACTCGTTTTAAATAGAGAAAAACAAAGCATTTCAACTCTATTTAATAAATCCTTTAGTCCTATTTATTTGTATTGGGATAAAATAAAATACAAAACATTACCTAAAGATATTTCTAATGAAGAATTTTGGTATGCGATTAAATTTATGAGACGTGCTCAATATTTACCAACAGTTATCAAAAATGAAAACGGAGATTATTTTAAATGGTTGAGATTACCTGAATTAGAGCAGTTTCTTCATGAAGCAGATTTAAATACAGGAGGAGCTCTTTTTGGCTTTACAAAATCAATAGATGAGAAAACAAAGTATAAATTTATTTCAAGAGGAATAATAGAAGAAGCCATAGCTTCATCTCAATTAGAAGGAGCTAATACTACTCGTAGAGTTGCTAAACAGATGTTGAGAGAAAGAAGAAAACCAAGAACAGATGATGAACAAATGATTCTTAATAATTATACAGCTATGCAGGCAATTGAAGAGGAGTATAAAAACCAGAAAATTAGTTTAGATTTACTTTTTGAATTACATAGGTTAATTGCTAAGGATACCATTAAAGAAGATGAAATTGGGAGGTTTAGAAAAAATAGTGAAGATATAGTAGTTGCAGATTCAGACAAAAGCGGAAGAATTTATCATATTCCTCCAAAAGCTGCTTTTATTAAAAAAGAAATTCAAAATTTTATTCAATTTGCAAATGATGAATTAGAAACGTCATTTATTCATCCAATTATAAAGGCAATTATGATTCATTTTTGGATAGGATATTTGCATCCATTTACTGATGGAAATGGTAGATTAGCTAGATTGTTCTTCTATTGGTATTTATTGAAGAATAATTATTGGGCATTTGCTTATTTGCCTATTTCAAAAATTATCAAAAAATCTTCAATACAATATGGCAATGCTTATCTTTATAGTGAACAAGATGATTTAGATTTAACGTATTTTATTGATTATAATATTAGGAAAATAAAGATTTCTATTGAAAATTTTAGAGAATATTTTGAGAGTAAATCAAAAAGAAATTTAAAAATGAATAAATTATCAAAAATGAAATATAATCTAAATGACAGACAGATTCAATTATTGCAATATTATTACGAAGATAAAGATGCAAGAACTTCTACGCCTACACATATGAATATTAATAGGATTTCAAGGAAAACAGCTATAAAGGATTTAAAAGAATTAGAAAAATTTGGTTTTTTAATTTCAGAAAGAGAAGGTAAAAGAGTATATTATTACACAACAGATAAAGTTAAGGGTTTATTTAAAAAAAATGCCTAAAAAACTTAAAATTAGTGAGATTCCACTAGTTGACCGTCCGAGGGAGAAAATGAAGGTTAAAGGGCCGTAAAATTGCCAGTTTTAGCCATTGTCCGATTCGGGTAAGTATGAGAAGATAAAGAAAAGAATTAACATAAAATAAATAAAACTAAAATAATATGACCAAAGAACAAAAATTTTTTAAGGCGCTTCAAAATGTATTTATTGGCGCAAAAATCGAAGGAGAAGGTGGTTTTATTAATTTAATGCGAATAAAGTCTGGTTATTATTCGCAAATAGAAAAACTACTTAGAGATGATGTTAGTAAATTATTGAAAAAGCATCCGAAATTTAAAGAAGAGCTTTTTGATAAATTACATTCTTTTTTTAGTCGTTACTTTACTGAAAGTGGATCTATTTATTTTAATTTTACTCCTTTTCATAATAATATTTATGAAAAAGTTTATACTGACGAAAAAGATGTTATTCTCTTTTGGAAAACACAGATGCTTTATTATGTAAAAACTGACAGAATTTTTAGAAGTTTGCCGGTTGAGTTTGATGGATTTAAATTTTATTTTGACGCCTCAAAAATAGAAAGTAAAAAGGCCAATGAAAAGCGCTTGTTGATTTTTGAATTAAGCAAAGTCCGTGAGGACGGCACAATTGTTTTTGGCGTTCAGTATTCCGAAAGAGGAAAAAAGACAAAACAGGACGAAATATTAAAAGCTATAAAGAAAAGAGGTACTGTTATTATCGAAGAACAATTAGAACGAGTATTTAAGGTTTTTCAAAAACAAAGTGAAGTAGATTTTTTTATTAATAAAAATGCCAAAGCATTTTTACAGGAACAGTTCAAGCTTTGGAGTTATCAGTATTTTTGGAGCGGAGCCAAAGAATGGGGCGCGGACAGAGTTAATCAATTACAAATCTTAAAAGATATTTCTTTTAAAGTAATTGATTTTATTAGTCAATTTGAAGACGAGTTGGTAAAAATATGGAACAAGCCGAAATTTGTTAAAAATAGTAATTATGTAATTACGCTAGATAGAATTACTAATAAAAAACTGGTTGAAAAAATTAGAAAACACAAGAATTATTCACAGCAAATGAAAGAATGGAAAGAATTGGGAATAGACAAAGATAATTCCAAAGCGCCGATTGATACAAAATATTTCAAGGATTTAGAACTAGAAATTTTAGGACTTTTTGATAATTTAGATAAATCTTTAGATGGTTGGTTAATAAAGAGCGAAAATTATCAAGCGTTAAATACGATTTTACCAAAATTCAAAGAAAAAGTGCAGGCAATTTACATTGACCCACCTTACAATACTGGTTCAGATGGTTTTATGTATAGTGATAGATTTATGCATTCAAGTTGGTTATCAATGATACAAAATAGGATTGATTTGAGTGCTGATTTCTTAAAAAATAATGGTTTGTTTTTTTCTAGTATTGCCAATAATGCTAAATATTATTATGAAAGTGCAAAACTCAATTTAATACTTGATAATATTTTTTCTCAAAGAATAGGAGAATTAGTTTGGAAAAGAAGAAGTGGATCTGGAAGTAATACTATTCAGGGAATAACAGAAATGCATGAATATATCCTTTGTTTTGGAAACGAAGATGCAAATTTGAATAAAAATATATTGACTCAAGAAGATTTGAAAAAATATAAGCATAAAGATGAAAAAGGAATATATAAATGGAACGATACCATCATTAATCAATATACAAAACAACAAAGACCAAATCTGTATTATGCTGTATTTTATAGTATTACGGATGATAAAATATTTTTTAATAAATCAGAAAAAAATAATAAATTAGTTGAGATTTATCCATCAGAGAATGGAAATTCTGTATTTTTCTGTGACATTAATAGTATGGAAGAGATATACAAAAGAGGGGTTTTGAAAGTATTTAAAGAGAATAATAAGACCTATAAATTAAGAATTAAGAAGTATTTATATAATCTCGATGGAACAATTAATGGGAATATAGTTAAAAGTGTATTAGACAAGAATAACACTCAATTTAATATTGGTGGAACATCTCAAGGAACCAGAGAGCTTAGAGCTATGTTTAATAAAGAAACTTTTAAGAATCCAAAGCCATCGAATTTAATTTCTTTGTTAGTGTATATCTCCACAAAAATTAAAGAAAATAATAATTATATTCTAGATTTTTTTGCAGGATCTGGTACTGTTGCACATGCAGTTATGAAACTCAATAAAGAAGACGGTGGAAACAGAAAATTTGTTTTAGTTGAAATGGCAGAATATTTTAATGAAGTTATCATACCAAGAATAAAAAAAATATCATATTCTTTTAATTGGAAGAATGGAAAACCGCAGGATGTAGATGGAATTGGAATTTTTTTCAAGTATTATGAACTTGAGCAATACGAAGAAGCGTTGGCTAATTGCAAATATGAGGATAGTAATTTGTTTGATTCGCTTTCAAAAACTCCATATCAGGAATATGTTTTTATGAAAGATAAAAAAATACTTAAGACACTGGAAGTTGATTATAAAAAAAATAAAGTCAAAGTTGATTTGCAAAAACTTTATCCAAATATAGATATTGTCGAAACATTATCAAATCTTACTGGTAAATGGATTAAGAGAGCGAGCGATGATGAAGTTGAATTTGAAGATGGAATAAAAATTAATATTAAAGATTTAGATTATAAACTAATCAAACCATTAATTTGGTGGTAAAAAATTATGTATTTAGCGTATTTTGATGAATCAGGTGACGATGGTTATCCGAAATATTCTTCAGAGCTGTTTGTTCTAACCAGTGGTTATTTACACCATCAAAAATGGCAAGAAATTTATAATTCTATAAGAGAATTTCGTAAACAGCTGAAACAAGATTTTGGTATACCGATTAAATTAGAGTTTAAGGTAAGAGAATTCATTTTAAACAAAAATCCTTATAGAAATCTTAATATTTCTAATGATAATCGAAAGAAGGTTTTAAGAATTATGGCGGATTTTTTGGAAAGTATTGATATTAAATTTATTAATATAGTCATTAATAAAAAGAAAATCCCTGGACAAATATATCCAGTATTAGAAAATGCTGTAAAGTTTAATATCCAGAGAATTGAAAATGATTTAACAGTAGATCCTTTAAATAAGTTTCTTATTATTACAGACGAAGGACGAGTTGGTAAAATGCGGCGTACAACGAGAAAAATACAGAGGATAAATATTATTCCCTCAAAATTTATTGGGCGTTATAGAAAAGAGATCAAATTAATGATTGAAGATCCACTTCCTAAAAAATCGCACGAATCATATTTTATTCAAATGTGCGATTTTGTTGCATTTATAGTTTATCTTTATGGAATTAAAAAATTTTCTACCGGAAATTGGTCGAAACGATTGTCTGTAATTTTAAACGAAATTGAGCTTATCGAAATTATAGATAAAATTAAACCAGTATTAAATTTAAAAGCAACTAGCAGTAATAAATATGGTATTGTATGTTATCCTAAATAAAAAATGCCCCTTTCGGGGCCACCACCTACGGTGCATTCGCACTTTCAGTGGTTCATCTTTATTATAACATCATTTTAATATATCAACAATAAATCTGTGGATAACTTAAAATATGTTCAAACTTTACCTCCAAAATATCGTAAATGATATATCTTTCGAAAGTTTGCCTGCAAAATGGCAAAGGTTTGATTTTACAAGGTTTTCAAAAGATAAAACACTTTTTGATTTTCAAGAAGATGCATTGCGTAATGTTTTAAAAGGGCTTTGGCTTTACTTTAAAGATAAAAAAGAGGACAAAAAGAATTTATTTAGTCATTATCAATCCAATGATTTAGAAGAAGATTTTGACTATAATTTAAACCGTGAAAGAAAAGCAGCGAAATATCTTTTAGAATATGAAGCTGATTATCCAATAATTGATAATAAAATCTCTTTTGCGCATTTTATTAATCAAATGAGTTTTTGGATGGCGACTGGCTCTGGAAAAACACTTATAATCGTAAAACTTATTGGGTTACTAGGAGAGCTTATACAAAAAAAGGAGATACCCCAAAAGGATATTTTGTTTTTAGCCCATAGAGATGACCTTTTAGAACAATTCAAACAACATGTAGAAGAATTTAATAGTTTTAATTTTGATACAAAAATAAATTTAAGAAATTTAAAGGAATATGAAAGTGTTAAGAGAGAAAATGCTTTGCCTTTTGTTAAAAATGAGATAACTGTTTTTTATCACCGATCTGATTTGATTTCTGATGTTCATAAGGAAAAGATTGTAAATTTTAGAAATTATGATAATAACGGAGAATGGTATATCCTTTTGGATGAAGCGCATAAAGGCGATAAAGAAGACAGCAAACGTCAAATGTTTTATTCAATTCTTTCAAGAAATGGATTTCTCTTTAATTTTTCTGCCACTTTTACTGATCCACGCAACTATGCAACCTGTGCTTTTAATTTTAATCTTTCTAAATTTATAGAAGAAGGATATGGCAAGCATATTTATGTATCTGATCAAGAAGTAACTGCTTTTAGAGATAAAGACGATTTTTCTCGTATAGAAAAGCAAAAGATTGTTTTAAAGACATTAATTCTACAAACATACATAAATAAATATTTTAGGAAGATAAGAAAAAAAGACAAAACACTTTATGATCGACCATTACTTTTAACTCTTGTTAATTCTGTAGATACGAAAGAAGCTGATTTAAAACTTTTCTTTTCTGAACTTGAAAAGGTGGCAAAAAATGAGATAAGAATGGATTCATTCAAAAAGGCCAAAGATGAATTAATTACAGAGTTTATAGATAATCGTCAATATGTGTTTGAAAATCTAAAGGTCGTAATTGATAAAAATACACTTTCAAAAATTAAATATAAAGATATTTTACAAACTGTTTTTAATTCAAAACTTTCTGGAAATATTGAAGTTTTAAAAATTCCAGGAAATAAGAAAGAAATTATTTTTAAACTACAAACTTCTGAAAAGCCATTTGCTTTAATAAAAATCGGAGATATTTCAAATTGGCTTAAAAATACGCTTGAAGGTTATGAAATTATTGAAAGTTTTGAAAACGAGAGTGTATTTAAGAAAATTAATCGTGACGATTCAGAGATAAATATTCTTATGGGTTCGCGTGCTTTTTACGAGGGATGGGATTCTAATCGACCAAATCTAATTTTATTTGTAAACATTGGAGTAGGGAAAGATGCAAAAAAGTTCGTTTTGCAATCTATTGGGAGAGGTGTCCGGATAGAACCGCAAAAAAATAAAAGGAAAAGACTTCTAAATTTATTTAATTCTAAAGAGATAGAAGAAGAATTATTCACAAAAGTGAGACAAAATATCTTACCAGTTGAAAGCTTATTTATTTTTGGAACAAATGCCGAAAATTTAAAAGAAATTATCGCAACATTAAAAGAAGAAAAACAAGATAAAGATTTAGGACAATCATTTATTATAAATGAGGAAGCCGAAAAACATTTATTACTTGTTCCCGTTTATAAGGAGTCCGAGAAAATATTTGCTGAAGAAAAAGAGATTCAAAAATATTCTATAAACCGTGATGATTTTGTTTTAACAAATGCCTTATTTAAACATTTAGGAGAGAAAGTAGCTCTTATAAAATATGAATGCGATACAAAGGTTTTAAAAAAGGTTAGTGAAAGTTTGGAAGAAAAAGAGAAATATTATGATTTTAATGAAGAAAGGATAATTGACGAACCTGAATTGTTATTAGATAGAATATTTGATTATTTTAGCGTTAAAAATAAAGAGTTTGATGAATTTAAAGAGCTTGAAGACGAAATCGTGCATTTTAAAAGAGTGAAATTTAGCGATGGAGAAAAATTCGAGGAATTAAAAAAGAAGATTGAAGAAGTAAAGAAATACCCCGAGAAACATAAGGAATTAGATAAACAATATGGAAAAATTTCCATGAAAGAATTTGCTCGGAAGCAAATGAGTTTATTTGATTCTGGAAGTTTTGAACTAAGTAATCAAAAAGTTGAAATTAAATATTTAGCTAATCACTATTATCATCCTTTGATAGTTTCAGAAAAAGAAAAGGTGGATTATTTAAATCATATTATTGATGTAGAGAGTGAGATAAAATTTATTAAACAACTTGAGGAATATTTACAAAAAAGTAGCAATGTTTTTAAACAGTTTGATTGGTGGATGTTTTCTAAATTAGATCAAACATTAGATGAAGTTTATATTCCTTATTACAACCATAAAAAAAATGATATGTCTAAATTTAAACCTGATTTTGTATTTTGGATGCAAAAAGGAAATGACTATACAATTTTATTTGTTGATCCAAAAGGCATTGAAAATACTGATGGGTATAGGAGAATAGATGGTTATTCGAGAATATTTGAGACAGGAGAACAAAAAGAAAGTAAGATTTATCCCTTCAATGGATTTAATATAAAGACAAAATTATTACTAACACCTGCACATGGTGGAATTGTTGGAGTTCCAGAACCACAAAGAAAATATTGGTTTGATAACTTTAAAGATTTTGCAGATAAAATTAATTAACTTTTATGTTTAGTAAAAATTTTAATAAAGATTTGAAGGAAATTTGAAAATATGACAAAAGCAAAAATATTAGAATATTTTAGTGAATTCATTAGGGATTATGATCATATAGTCAAAGATGAAATTTGGACTTTACAGAGTCAAGAATTTCGAGATTTTTGGAATAACAAGGTATTGAATAAAAAAATCAAAGAATTAAGCGATCCCGAAATAGATAAAATAGTGAAAATATTAGATAGACATGGCAAGGGGAATACAGTCGAAGACGAAGCCGTGGCTAGGGTTATGATTCCGCAAGGAGCGTGGAGAAGAATGTTTAATGAATTTAAAGAAGATTCTAAATTAGCTAACTGTTTAAATTTAATTTTTACAGAAGAAGATGATAACGAGAAGATTAGTATTATAAATAAGTTATATAAATATAATGAAGGGAAGAAAAACAACTTAACCGGACCGAGTGGTAATGCGATTAATACTTTTTTGTTCGCTTATAATTCCAAAGAACATATAAGTGTAGTTTCTTTGAATGATAGAATTAAATTGATTAATTTTTTAAACATTTCTGATAAGTTTAATTGTGAGAAATGTTCTACAGGAGAAAAAATAGTTATTTCTAATAGAATAATTTTAGACAAATTAAAAGAGATAATTGGGTCTAATTATTCTTCTAGAACGCTAAGTATATTTTTATATCTTTCTTCTATAAAGGATTTTTGGCGAGGTGAAGATATCGGTGTAGAAGTTATTCATTGGGGGAATAAAAAACAAGAATCTATTCTGAAAGAAAAAGAATCAGATATTTCTCTTTTTTATATGGAAAGTCAATTAGAAGATTTTTTAATTGAGAATTGGGAAAAAACAGGATTAGGTAAAAAATATGATCTTATAGTAGAGGATGGAGAAATGGTTAGTCAGCAATATAGAACTGATATTGGCAAGATCGACATTTTAGTACAAGACAAAAAAGATAAAAAATTAGTAATAATAGAATTAAAGAAGAATCAGACCAGCGATGATACTGTGGGCCAAATAACTAGATATATGGGCTGGATTGAAGAGAATAAAACTAAAAAACCTACCAAAGGTATAATAATTGCCGCGCAAAATGACAAGAGGTTATATTATGCTTTGAAGAAAATAAAAGATGTGGAAGTATATTTATATAGAGTTGATTTTAAACTAGAAAAGCCAAAAGATGAATTTTGATAAAATAATAAATATTTATGGTTAAAGATCAAATAATAACATGTCCTCATTGTGGTAATAAAACACCCCATGAGCATAAACATACTGTTGAATCAGAGGATAAAGTATTTGATGAAAAAGGACAGAGTTTTCCTATGAGTATTTATTATGTTCTTGTACAGTGTAAAACTTGTCAAGAAGTATCTATGTTTTTAGCAGGTGATTGGAGTGATCCCTCTGGTTGTTTGGAAGAAGAAACGCTTTTGTATCCTGAAGTAAAGATATTTTCTGATGCTGCAATACCAGAGGCAGTTAAAACAAGCTATAATGAAGCAAAAAAAGTTATAAAAATGTCACCAACTGCTTTTGTAGTTTTGATTAGGAGAGCACTTGAATATGTATGTAATGACAAAAAAGCTGAAGGTGATAATCTAAAAACACAATTAGATTATCTTGTTAAGAAGAAAATAATACCACCAACATTAGCTAAAATGTCAAACGCTCTAAGAGTTCTTGGTAATATCGGTGCTCATGCAAGTAATTTAGAAGTAAATACTGATGATGTAAATAATATTGACGATTTTTTTGCTGCTATTATTGAATATGTGTATATAGCTCCAGAAAAGATTAGGAAATTTGAAAAGAGTTTGAAAAAGAAGAAGACATCAACTAAATAGAATAAGAAGTAGTTAATTATAGGATTTAATTTAGAATGAAATTTAACAATGATTTCAAAATTATTTATTGGTTGTTTATTGTAGTAGCATTATCTTTACTATTAGTTTTTAGATTGAAACTTATAATTTTAGGTCAGATAACAAATTTCGATTTATATGTTTTGATTTTTTGGTTTGTCATAGTTTTGTGGCCTTTATTTAACGAAATTAGTATTGCTGGTTTCACTTTTAAGAAAGAAATTAAGAAGTTTAAAGAAGAAATTAGAAGTTATATTCTTGAGCTAAAAATAGATAATAGTAATCGTGTTAATATAAATATAGGCAAAGCAGATGAAAAAGCATATGCAAAAAAACAACAAGAAGAATTAACAGAAGAAAGCAAGGTAAAAAAAACAAGATTTTTATCTGTTAAACACCAAGAAAAAAAACAAATACAATCAAAAACAGAAAAGACAAAAGAAAGATTAAAAAAAATAAAAGATACCGAAAGTTTTATTAGGGAAATAATGGTTAAAAAATATGGCGATAATTATAGGCCAGAAATGAAAATCGGAAATAATTTAGGTAGGGAAGTTATTTTAGATGGAATTATTTTTAATGACAAAGATCAGATTAAGGAAATCGTAGAAATCAAATTTATAACATTTAAAAGTTTTGATTCTTTGAAGTATATTGGAGGGAAATTTATTAAAAGATTAAATAAGATAGGAATTGGTATTGATCAAACTATTAGGTTTATTATAGTTTCGGAAGAAATAACGCCAATACAAGCTTATCAAATGAAATTAGATTTAAATTTTTGTGGTACTTTAAGTGGGTATAGAATTAATTCTGAATTTTTTAAATTTATAGATGGTAATTTAGAAAAAATTATTCCTCAAAGAGATCAGAATTAATAATAAATTTAATAAATAGTTATGTATTCAGACTTAATTCAGGAATATAAATATACTGTTCTAATTTTTGAATCTTGGTTCGAACGTCGTCCATGATGCCTACTCAATGTGGACGTAAAAATCGCCAAAGAGGCGGTTTTTTGGTATAATAAAATAAATAAAAGACTTGGAGGGGATTTGGGGATAAAAATTTATGGTAAAAAACAAAGAAGACAAATCACAGATTGGTAAAGGTGGTGACGGCGGCACTATTTTTATTTTTACTAATAAAATAAAAGGGAAGGGTAAAATTATAGCCGATGGCGGTTATGGTTTAATTGGAGGAAAAGGAGGGAGAATTCAAATTGTGTCAAATGAGAATAAATTTCATGGAGAGATTTCTACTAAAGGTGGGAATTTTTTAAAAAATAAACAAAAGATTTGAAAATAAATTTATGAATAATTTAGAAAATATCAAAAAAATTGTAACAGAATTTCAAGATATGATAATTAAAGCAGCAACAGGAACAACAGTTCATCCAGCAGAATATGAGCAAAAAAGAAACGATTTATTAAGTGAAGTATCTATTAGACATCAAATTCCAGAATTTGTTATAATTTCTAGAGATTTGAAAGTATATTGGAATTTTATAAAACAAATTTCGCCAAATTATCAAGGACGTAGAAATTTTATATATGAAAAATTTAATAAGTTATTTTATTCTATTGAAAATGAAAGTTTTGAACCAATAGATTTAGAATTACAACCCTTATTAACTGAAATTGACATTAATTCAATATCTGATATTTGGAAAAAGGCAATAATGAGAAAAGAAGTTGATCCAAGCGGTTCTATCACCGCAGCAAAATCTTTTATTGAAACGGTGTGTAAATATATATTAGATGAAAGATCAATAAAATATACAGAAAAAGAAAACATTGCTCAATTATATAAAAAAACAGCAAGAGTTTTACAAATAAATACTAAACCAGAACTTAATCAAACAATGTTAAAAATATATAGTGGTTGTATTTCTGTTATTGTGGGTGTTTCTACATTAAGAAATAAAATAGGTGATGCACACGGGAAAGGTGTTAAATATAAAAAACCAGATAAAAAATATGCAGGTCTTGCAATTGGACTTGCTGGTGCAATGGCTATATTTTTAATAAAAAAACACAAAGAAAACGAGAAATTATTTCGATAGAAAAGGAAAAAAGGGGTCAGGAGCCTTTTTAAAAACAAATAAAAGATTTGGAGGGGATTTGGGGATATGAAAAATTGTATATTTTGTAAGATTATAAAAGAAAAAAAACTAGCAAGTATTATTTATGAAAATGATAAAGTAATTTGCTTTTTGCCGAAAAAATTAGAAGTTTATGGGCATACGCTAATTGTGCCTAAAAAACATTACACTGATTTATATAATATGCCTGAAGACATTTTATGTGATCTTATTAAAGTGACTAAGAAGTTAACTTTATTTTATAAAAAGAAAATTAATGCTACAGGAATGAATTTAATGCATGCTAGCGGAGTTGATGGACAGCAATCTGTATTTCATTTTCATTTCCATTTATTGCCTAGGTTTAAAAATGATAATTTGAATACTTGGCCTAATCTGCCTAAAATCAAGATAGATAAAAACGAATTGTTTAAAAAACTTAGTTTGAAGTAATTTATAATTTTAAAATTAGAAAAGGAATATCTCAAGAATAGATTTAAGGAGAATAGAGAGAAATGACGTTGACGAATTGATAAAATTAGTGCAGAATATAATTAATTGTAGTTAATATGAAAATGAACCTCAAAAACCAAATGGAGGTTTTAAGAGGAAAGGCACTTAATAAGTGGCGTGATTTAGTTACGCTTTTTTTATTTTATAAAAATAAAATTGTTAAGAAAAATATTCCTAATGTGGTAATTGCTTGGTCTATTATTGGAATTATTGGTTCGAGCTTTATTTTCTATAGTCAAAGCTTTGGTAAGGAATTAACAAAATTTTTATCTGATAAACCAGTTTTATCTAATATTTCTAGTTTGATTTATAAAATTTCTTGGGAAAAAGATTTTGAAATGGAAAAATTAGAACAGGAAATTGAATTAAGTAAAATAAGAGAAGAGCGAGCTAATACAAAAGCTGAAGAATCTAATTTAGCTAGAGAAAATGCTGAGGAAAAAACTCAAGAAGAGGTTAAAAAACGAGCACAAGCAGAAGTAGCCAAGGGTGTATCGGATCAGAAAGCAAAAGAAGAAGAAAACAAAAGAAAAGTAGAAGAGTTAGCTAGACAAGTAGCTGAACAGGAGATATTAGCTAATGAAGTGGAAGAGGAAAAAATGAATGCCGATAATGACGGCGATGGTTTGACTTATAGACAAGAATTAGATCAAGGGACATTAGATACAGATAAAGATTCTGATGGTGATAATATTAATGACAATGAAGATGCTCATCCAGCTGGTGGAGGGAGATGGGATCCTCAGTATTTTGAGTGGTCTTATGGTGGGACAAACTGGACATGGACTCATTCAATACACGATGATTGGTATCAATATTATAAAAATAAGACAAGAACTTCACATGGACTTGAATATGTTACAGAAGAAGACCCTTTTATTAAAGAGATAGCAGAAAGGTTTAAAGAGAATGCTGATAATGAAGGATATTCAGTAACTTTATTTATAGCAAGCTTTGTTCAAGGTTTATCTTATGTAGAGGATTATTATACATCATTTGATGAATATCCTAAATATCCCATAGAAACATTTATTGATAGGAATGGTGATTGCGAGGATACAAGTTATTTAGCTGCTTCTATAATAGATGCTGCAGGATATGGTTCAGCTTTAGTAGAATTACCTGGTCATATGGCAATAGCTATTAAAGCGGTTTCTTCTTATGATGGATATTATTATCAATTAGATGATGGGAGATATTATTTTCTGGAAACAACTAACGACAAATTCAAATTAGGTGATATGTCATCGGAGTATATAAACGAAAAGGCAAAAGTGATAAAAGTTTGGGATGGAAGTGTTTCGTATGTTTTTCCTCAATATGAAAAACCTTGTGATTATTCATCTGATTTTCCGGGTTATTATACTGATGGTAGTGATATTTATTCGGATAGTAGTTGTAATAGCATAATTTATTGTGTTTTTTACGAAGATTGGTATTATAATTATAAAACAGAAAGTTTTTATTGGAATAGTAGCTGTGATCAAATAGTAGTAAAAGGATGTAGTAAATCTACAAGTCCTTCAGGATATTTTATTAAAAGTGGTGAATATTATTACGATTCTCAATGTTCTCAACAAGCAAGAGTGTGTAGACTTTCTACTTATTCTTATGATAAATATTGGGATGGATATGATTTTTATTGGGATAACAGTTGTAGTCAAAGAGTAGTTTCGGGTTGTGAAAAATCTTCTTATTATCCAGGATATTTTTATAACAGTGTTAATTGGTATTATGATTATCAATGTACTCAAGTGGCAGATTTTTAAAATAAATAAAAGATTTGGAGGGGATGTGGGGGAGAATAATCCAGAGGCGTCGTCCTTAAAATGACGCCCTTGTGCTCAAGGGACATCATTTTGAAGGACAAGCCTCTTCAACTTTCTCAGAGAACATCATTTTGAAGAACTGTCCTTAGAAAAAATCGCCTAAATGGCGGTTTTTTGGTATAATAGATACATGAACCAATTTTCTCATTCTAAATTAGAAACGTATAAAAGATGTCCTTTGCAATATAAGTTTCAGTATTTGACTAGTTTAAAACCAGAAAAAGAAGAAACTGTTGAAGCTTTTGTGGGGAGTCGGGTTCATGATACATTAGAATT
>Ga0180009_10003983_pt1 | contig 16499 bp, 12 predicted proteins | sample OS_PC_MetaG_FD_123537 | JGI IMG/M metagenome (GOLD analysis project Ga0180009, IMG submission 123537) | Groundwater microbial communities from the Aspo Hard Rock Laboratory (HRL) deep subsurface site, Sweden - OS_PC_MetaG | ecosystem: Environmental > Aquatic > Deep subsurface > Groundwater...
GCGTCTGCGCAGTCTTTCCATAAGTCAATGGCTTTCATCGCAAGCTCCACACGCCTGTCTCCGCTTGCTTCCCGCGCCTTTTCAATAAGCTCTTCCGCCCCCTCTTTTCCCGCCCCATTTGGCAAAGGCATTTTTCCGGAATCCATTGCTTCCACCATAAATTTTTCAAACTCTTTCTGGGAAGAAAACGGCTTGCCCCCGCGCTGCTCAATTATAAACGAGCAAAATTTTCTCATCTGCTTCATCTCAGGCATTGCCGGCTTTTTCATTTTATTTCTTCCCCCTCAATCATCCTGCTCGCCGCAATCCTCAATAAACTTCTTCATCTTTTCAATCTCTTTTTTCTTGCGGCCTTTCTTCCATTCATCAAAAACTGTTTCAATGAACTCATCCGGGGCGTCTTCAACCAATTCGCTGTATTCTGTTGTTGCCCCTTCTTTAAATTTCTTCAGCCCTTTTATTATTCCCCTGCAGTATTCATCTGATTGTATCTTTAATCTTTTTATTTTTTTCAATTCATCCATGTACGGCTCTAATGTCTCCTCAAACACCTCCCATGCCCTCTCGCAAGGCTCTACATAGCCGTATCTGGTTCTTCCGGAAGAATCATACACATCATCAAAAATATCAATAGCTTCTAAATCAGAAAAAACTGATTCTGAAACGCTCTCAACATCTACAGCTTTAAGCAACTCTATCCTTATCTCTTCAATTCTTTTTGCAACCTTTTTGTCTTCTTCGCACAATCTATTCAAAATGGCTAATGCTTCGCTTTCACTAATTTCGCTCAGAGTGTTTTTTCTTGTTTGCTTCATTTTAACATTTCCATTGGGTCTTGAAATTCTTCGCTTTCAAACTCAATGCACTCATCAGGTATATTTTCTATTATGCTTCTTAACACTTTCAGTCCGCCCTTTGATTTTGCATCTATTATAAGTTCTCCATCCTTTATCTCAGCACCGCCAAGCACCTGTTTTCCTCCCATTATGGCATTCCAGTGGCCTTTCGGATAATCTCTGACAAAAGCGCCGCTCATTTTACTGGATTTAGCTTTAAAGTTGTCAATCACAAACAATCCTGCTTTTTCCGCTTCTTTAAAAAACAAAAACAGCTTTTCATGCTCTATTACGCGATAATGCGCATAACTAAATACAAATGGCTCAGTGCCTTTAGGCAGCTTCATTTTTCCTTCCTCCTTTTTGCCCAGAACATTGACTTGTCGCCGCGGTGAATCCTAATCTCTCCTTCAGCGCTTCCATCCTCCTTAACCATGAACCAGCCGTCTCCGGACTCTGCATCTAATTCATCCTGCCCTTCCCAAGTGAAATCAAATATCCTGTCATCGCCGCTTTTCTTTACTTCGCCGCAAATATCCCCCTGAACCAGCCCAAACTGGAACTCCCCGCATCCTCCCTGCTTAATGCTGATAAACGCCTGAACTTCCATATTGCAGTATTCCTTGTCCCATTCGCTCATCTTTGTAATACTCCAAATGCCTGCAAACCTCTGCCATTTCCCCTGCCTGCGTTTTGCCATTTTAAAGCGTCCCTTTAAACATTTTATAATGCCGTTTTAACCTTAATCATCTTCATCCCCAAACTTTTCAGGATTATCAAAAAATTTCGATATAAACCCCAAATATCCTCTTGAGCCTGACTCTGCCCTATGCAGCTTTGCCGAGTTAAGGACTTTGCTCACGCACGCCAAAACCTCTGCCTCTGAATAGCGATATGCCAATAAGCCAGCCTTCAGCCCGAAAACTATGCCCTGCTCCAATGAGCCTTCTTCAAAGTCAGAGCAGAGATTATTACGGACATTTTTCAGCGAAGCAATTACATTCTTGTCTTTGAGGGAGGGGCATTCCTGATAATAGCCGTATATTGCCTGCTCTATCGCCATCAGCAAGGGTTCATAATATCCAGTGTTGTTACTGTCTATTACAACGCTCTCTTTGCTTCCTTTGAAGAGAGAAGCAAGCTCTATTCCCTGAAGAGCTTCCTTTTTGGGCTCCGTCTCTGCGTCCCTGTTCCCGTTTTCATCAAGCGCCTCTTTAAACATCTTATAATGATCTTTCAATCTCTCTAAAAACACCTCATCATGCATCATGATTTCTTTAAATAACACCAATACCCTTTCAGAATATTTTGTATACACCCCGCCAAGTTCAAGAATAGGGCCTTTCATATTTACAGCAATCTCTTTATCGCCATGAGCCCATTTTTTATAAAAAGCCGAATCTTCCCATCCAAAGCCGATTGTTGCAATAATCTTATCATTATATATCACATTAATAAAAGCCCGCCTGCAGTCGCATTTTTTGTCATTGCAGAAGCTTTCAGCCATATAATAATCTCCTGCAGGCAGAGGGTTTCCTTCAGGAATAATAACGCATCTTGTCTCTTTTTCAGCTACTTCCGGAAATCTATTACAAAACATTTCCATCATCATTTTACTCCTGCCTCCCTTTATACTTAAAAATATATGCATATTCCCGCTTCTCCGGAGGCAGCACCCTGGCGACTGCCTCGCTTAATTCCTTCTCTGTCTGCCCCGAAGCAATAACAATATCATCAAATATGGCAAAATAGGCTGAATTAACCCCTAATTCTGAAAGCCGTTTGTTCACCTTCCGCACTTCTGATTTGCCTAATGTTTGGTAATATATTTTCCACAGGGAAGGGTTTTTCTTGAGCAGCTGATTAATCTCCTTCTCATAATTAAAGCAAGTGCCCTTGTTTCTGGCGTATGTTTTCATCAGCTCTTCTTCTGCATTGCTTCTTTCTATAACCGGCTCTTCCAGTGAGGTTAAAATCCCATATTTGCTTTTAGATTCCCTAAAGCTCATCTCAAAAGAATTCCTAATGCTTTTGCCAAAATGGATATTATAAGGCATAAAAATTCCGTTATAGATTATCTTCCCCTTAAATGGAATCAAAACAGTTTCCAGCACCACAGGCAGGTATTCTTTCGGGATCATCATATCAAAATCATCGTACAATCCCAGAACAGCATAAGCTTTAGGATCTTTGGTTTCTTCAAAAAATATAGCCCCCTGCTCAGTATGCTTCATTACCAAAAACTTGCCTCTGACTGCCTTTTTCCAGCTGCGGACTATATCCAGCTCTTCTTGGTTAAGTTTAAACGGGTTCTCAGCTATAAAAGAGTCAATAAGAGCGGGCTCTTTATTCAATTTCTCATGCAGCCTTGCCACTTTTTCCAGGTCCTCTTTTTTGAAATCAGGCTCTTTCAGGCAGGGTATTACATTATGTTTTTGGTTGGCGTAAAAAAGCAGCGGCCAATTCAGCTTATAAAATAAATCCGTGTCTTCTTTGGTTAATTTCATTTTTCCCTCTTTGGAATTATCTTATCAATTGGCTTGTCAAAAGCTTCTGCTCAAAGCCGAGGTTCGCGCCTGTTATGGCTTTGGTTTATCACCCTTATTTTGCCTTACTCCTTTATAACCTTTGCCCGAACAAAGTTTCTGTAAACTTGTATTTCCAAAGAGACTTTTCAAATGCCTTGAAAAGCCCATCTTTCAGCTCATTTAACTCATTTTTGGTTTTAGTGTAAGCATCTGCTTCTATAAGCTTCTTTTCATAAAGAAAATCATAAAACAGAAACATTGCGCAAAGGATTATAAACGCTCTCGTTTGCCCCAATGACAACAAGCTGCAGAACGAACCGAGATAGCTGCCCGTCTCTTCCTTGTTAAAATCACAGATATCATGTTTTGTTTCTGAAATATATCTAAACATATATTCCTGAAGCATATGCGCGCAGACAAAATTTGTTTTTTTCGCATCAAGAAGGTGCCTCATAAACTCGCATGTCAAGAAGTATGCGCCCAGTTTGCCCCTCCGTTCTTGGATATTGCCTGCAAAATGAAACTCTTTGCTTGTGATGATTCTAAGCCGTTCTGAAATAATCTCTTTTTTTGGCTCACAGTCAAACCTCGATAATCCTTTCTTTATTGCCTCAAGGCTAAAAGTGCCGCCCTCCAAATCTACATTTTTATAAATAATAAAAAATCCCGCAAGCACAGACAACTCAAATATCCCTTTGTCTATAGTATTGCCGCCTTCCCTGAGAAAAAAATAATAAAAATCCAGGAGCCGCCATGCTTCGCGTGTAAACCCATTAACAATCAAGACGTCAAGCAGGTCGCAGATAATATCTGCATCTTCTTTGGGATTTTTAACAAGATATTCTACAAGCCCTTTAATATCGCCCCGCCATTCCTTAGAAATATAATAGTAAATGAGGTCCCTGATGTACCAGCGGGCGTCCATATCAAAAATATCAGCATGTTCTTTTCTTAATGTGTCTAAAAGATTATGGTAGCTTTCTTTGCTGCCTTTTGACTCGTCTCCAATTCTGATTACAGCCTCGCCTATATCTATCTTTTTATAGAATTCCTTGTCTGCTTTTAAGGCGCAGAGCTCTTTAACTGCTTCTATCTTTGGCTCAATGCCCTCCAAGGCTTCAAACTCATCCCACCATTCATTTGTTAGGGATTTCTTTTTGTGTTTCATTGTTTCTCCTTCTTCCTATCAGCAAGCGCCAGCCTTATCTCTTCATAGCTTATATACGGAAGCAAAGCTTTTATCTCGCCCACTTTGCTTTTGCCTTTCGCTGCCTCAAGTATCCTTTCCTTAAGCTCTAAAGATATAACAGCCTCAGGCTTAATCATCCCTAACATACAAAGGCCTATCAAATGCTTCCATACAGTGCTTACCGCAATTCCTCTTTCGTTGGCAACAGCCTCTATTGATTTCAGCCTTGAAAATGCCTCAAGCGTCAGCTGCATTGGCTCGTTAAGCTTAACCTCCTTCTCTTTCCTTAAAATCTCAAGCAATATCTCCGCCTTACCCCCTATTGCTGTTTTCCCTTTATCAGAAACATACAGCACAGGCCTTAAATTAGGGTAAAAGCCAATCGTTCTCACTTCCAAAAGCCCTTTCTGCACAAGCTGCTTTATAAAGTTCTCAATAACATCTATAGGCTGCCAGAAAATAGCTGACTTAAACTCTGCATTATCTCCTTTTACCCGCTTTGAAGCAGAGCCCTTGAGCAGCAATGCCAGCTTTCCAACGCCCATCAGTCCTTCTTTCTCGCTTACAGTCTTGAGGATGACCAAAGCGACTTCTTTTCCAGCGTATTCCATCTTTCATTAATGCCCAAACAATGCGAGTATATCCTCCCTGTCCAATGCCTTGAAAATGCCGTCTTCCACTGTTATTATATTCTTTACCAAATCAAGCTTTTTCTGCTGCATCTCAAGTATTTTTTCCTCAACGCTGTCTTTTGTTATTGCCTTGTACACAAAAACCTTCTTGTCCTGGCCTATTCTGTGGGCCCTGTCAATCGCCTGCATTTCAGCAGCAGGGTTCCACCATGGGTCAACAACAAACACATAATCAGCCGCAGTAAGATTCAGCCCGAGCCCTCCTGCTTTCAGGCTTATAAGAAATACCTTTATTTCATTATTGCTCTGGAATGTTTCAACAACATTTTTTCTGTTTGTGGTGGAGCCGTCAAGGTAAGAAAAGCTGATATTGTTTTTAGTGAAATAATCCCTGAATATGTGCAGGGTTTTGACAAATGAGGAGAAAATAAGGCACTTATGCCCCCCCTCTATCACATTAAGGATATTATCAATAAGAATGTTGAATTTTCCTGAATCTCCTGTAAAGCTTTCGTCAACAAGAAGCGGATGGTTGCATATCTGCCTGAGCTTTGTAAGCCCCGCCAGTATCTTCATTCTTGACTGCATAAACCCCTGCGCCCTTATGGTTTCTTTTATCTCATCCCTGAACCTCTCCCGCCAATAGTCATAAACCTCCCTTTGCTTCGGTTTCATTTTGCAGTAAAGCAGGGTAATCTGCTTTTCAGGCAGCTCCTTTGCAACATTCTCTTTTTTTCTGCACAGCAGGAACGGGTTTAATATGGCTTTTAGGGTTTCTGCTTTTGCCTTGTCCTTGCCTGTCTCAATCCTGCTTGCGAATGTTCTTTTGAAGCGCTCCATGCTGCCGAGGAGCCCTGGGTTCAGGAACGCAAACTGCGACCACAGCTCCATTGTATTGTTCTCAATAGGGGTTCCTGTAAGCACAAGCCTGTGGCCTGATTTCAGCCCAAAAACGCTTTTTGAGTTTTTTGACAATGGGTTCTTTATGCTCTGCGACTCGTCAAGAACTATGTAATGAAATTGCGTTTCCCTGAATATTTCAGCGTCATTGCGCAGGGTGCCGTATGTGGTTATAATCAAATCAGCCCCTTTTTTCAGTATATCCCGAATGCTCCTTAGCCTCTCCTGCCCGTGGTGGACATAAACTTCAAGCGAAGGCGCAAACTTCTTTACTTCATTAACCCAGTTGAATACAAGCGAAGTGGGGACAACTATCAATGAAGGCGCTTTAATGCCCTGCCCCTTTTCATGCAAAAGCATGCACAGCACCTGGGCGGTTTTTCCAAGCCCCATGTCGTCAGCAAGGCACCCTCCGAATGAGAATTCCTTCAGGAAATGCATCCAGTTGTAGCCTGCTTTCTGGTATTCGCGCAGCTCGCCTTTGAATTCGGCAGGCAAAGGCGCTTCCTTTATCTCCCTGAAATTTTCAAATTTTTCCTTGAACTTGTTAAACCCTTCATCTGATGATTTTTTATCAGCTATCCCGAGAAGCGTTTCAACAAGCGCAATCTGGGTTTTGGCGGCCCGCGCCTTTTTTTCCTTTTCATCATACTGCACCATGGCGGATGCATAAGACAGGCTGTCAATCCATTTTTTAGGGATTATGCCTTCCGTGCCGTCGCTGAGCTTTACAAACCTTTCATTATTATTTATGGCCTGCATCACGCTGCTCAAAGGCAGCTTCTCTCCCCCAAAATTTGCCTCGCCTTTCAAGTCAAACCAGTCTATCCCGCTCGACACTTCTATGTGCAGCACCGCCTCGTCAAACCTGACTTTGCGCTTGAAAAGCCTGTCAGCGCCGTAAACCTCAAACCCCTTTGAGGCAAGGCGCACTCCGTTGTCCGCAAGCCACGATTGCAAATCAGAAACAAAGAGCGCTTCGCCCCGCGCCTCAGCTCCGTTTTCAAGCAGAATCCCAAGCCATTCTTTTTCTTTGCTGATATCCCTTTTAATCCTGCACAGCCTGCCGTTCCTGGATGCAATAATGTCCCCTCCTCTTCCATAAGCCGCCTCCTCTGTTTCATACAAAAACCTCAGCTCAATGAAAGTAGCCCCGCCTTGCTCTGTTATAAAAATGCGCGGCTTCGGCTCAATGCATATTTCTTCAGCGCTTATGCCTTCAGGCAGGGCAATATCGCCTAGCCCTGAAAGCTTTTGCATGTATTTCACTGCAAACTCCTTAACCTTGCCGCTGCTTATGCATGCCCCATTATGCGCCAGCAGCGCTTTTACAGCTTCAGGCTGCCTGCATTCCATCTCCGCAAACATGTGCCCGCCGCCTTCCTTGCCAAAAATGCAGAGCCATAGGGGATTTTGCCCCATAATTCCATACCCTCCTTGCATTAATGGGAATGATTTATCGCCAATGGCCGCGGACAGCCTGAAAATATAGCTCCTTTTTGCGCCTGTGTCTTTTGCAAGCGCGATTTCAATGCGCGCCTTGCTTTGCGGAAAAGCGCAGCCCATGAACGAGCCCGGGCTTTCGCTGTACAGCTCCCTAAGCCTGCTGAAAAGCTCTGAGTCAATCGCGCTGTCAAATTTATGCTTTATCATTTTCGCATTGCTTCTGTATGCGCAATAATAGCCCCCTTCCTGCAGCGAATGCATGAATAATGTAAAGGCGCTGTTTTCTTTTTCAGAGAATGCATTTGAATTTTCAAGGACGGCTTTGCAGGAAGCAACAGAGCCCTTACCCAAGCTTCCAGACTTGAGCTTCTGCGCTTTTTCTATGGAAAGCGCGATATTACCATACATTTTTGCGGCTTTAATAAAGAATGAATGCCCCCTGCCTGGCGCTGCCTCTTCCTGCCCTAGATTGTCAAGGCACCCGACAAGAGAATGGAAGCTTTGCCTTTTAAGCAGATTCCGGAGATTTGCCTCGTATTTTAAAACTTCCCCTTCCCTGCCTGCCTGCTTAAGCGCTGCAAAAATCACAGCCACTATATGCTCGCATTTTTCAGAGTAAAACCCCCTGCCGCAGTCGCATCTTGCCTCAAACAGCGCGCCGCCCCAATACTCGTCAGAAGGCCCGATAACCACATTGCGCTGCCCTTTGTCATGGACGCACGCGGTTACGCCGCATTTGTCAATGGATTTTAAATGCACTGCTTTTGCATCCGCAAGCTCCAGCGCCTTTGCCATGTTTTCAATGCAAGTGGTTTTCCGTATTTGCCCTATTGGGATATCTTTCAGCCACTGCAGGGCGCCTTTCTCCGGCTTATTGCATTGTTCTTGCCCCTTAATCAGCCTGTCTTTCACACTAAGGAACTTATACAAAACAGCCACTATATGCTTGCACCCGTCGCCGTTATAAGGGCAGTCGCAGAAATAATCAGCTACCCTGTTCCCTTCTATCTCAATCTCAACATCATAAGTGCCGTAATTCCCTTTTACTTCTGCGGTTATTGTTCCTTTAGAGAATCTTAAGGCTCCGACATTGCCGTTTAGGAAATACCTTCGCCCCCTATTGACGATTTCAGAAGAATCTGCTATCCTTCTTATTTCCTTTTCCGCAATATCATGCATGGTATCCCTCATATCTTAAAAATATTCCTGAAATAGTGAATTGCTGTTTATTTATAAAAGCTATGGTTTCAGCGGATTTCATGGGCGGAATGAAGGGAAGGGCACTTAGCCTGAAGGCAGAAGTGAAGAAAGCAGTTATCCCAGAGGCTTTGAAGGCAGTGGAGAAGGATTTGACTTCCACGCACGTGATAAGGCGCGTAGGGTATGGGAAAGAGTTTAGCGTTGAGTTGTGAAAGGCAGGCCTCCGGCGTGTCTGAAATTTTTTAAAATCCCTTGAAAATATGTACAGCCACTTGCCATTTGACAAGGAGCCGCAGGGTTTAAATACTATCAAGAGATAGTGCAGTGTAATGGCAGCAAAACTAACAGGCATGGAATGGCTGAAAAAGCAGATATTAAAGCTAAATGATACAAATACTCATCTTAAAGATAGACTTGCTAAAATATGCCCGGATGTGTATAATGAATTCCAAAAATGGACCCCACTTAAATTAATTCTTTTAAATTATACTTTAGATATTTGTATGATTATTATAGACAGAACATCTATATTTAAGAAAAAAATATATGTCGATTTATTTGCTGGTTCTGGAATTAATAAAGTAAAAGAGACTAATGATTTTTTGATTGGTTCACCTTTAATTGCTGCCCAACTTGCTGATTCATTTGATAAGATGTTCTTTTGTGAATCTGACAAAGATTATAATAATGCGTTAGTCCAAAGGTTGGGCTTAGTGGGCAAAAAGAATATTATCATTTATGATAAAGATTGTAATCTTGTTCTAGATTCTATTATTAATGAAGCAAGTACTCCATATACTTATTCTTTATTTTTCATAGACCCTTTTTCTACAGAATTTCTTTGGGACTCTATGCAAAAGGTTTTACAAACTAGGAGTGATATCTTATTTACTTTTATGAGTAGTAATATATGGAGAATGGTGGGGGCTGCAAGAAAAGAAGCAAAAGGGATACAGGTATTGAATAGGCTTTTTGGGAACGATGCATGGACTAAATCAAATAGTGTGGAAGAATTATTACAGACATATATTAATAATATTCAAAATGTCAGGCGGGGTGCGGTAATTAGGACAATAAAGATTCAATCTAAAGTATTTGGAAGTTTTTATTACCATCTTATATTTATTACGAATATAACAAGTGGTGGAAATAAATGGCTTCAAGGTATAGATAAAGCGAAAGAAGAGATAGAAAAGAATTCCGATTTGACGGTAGAAATGGCTTTAGACATAATTAAAGGTAGACAAAAGCAGTTATCCCATTTTTAGGAGTGAAAACTATAAATACTCCAAAGCGTTCAGTATATATGTAAAAAAGAGGTTGATGCATGAAAAAAATAGTTCGCAGGAGTCTACTCTATAAAAGCGGAGTGGAATATGCGGATTTCTGCCTCAATCATGTTGAGGGCTGTTCTCACGGCTGCAAATATCCCTGCTATGCAATGCAGATGGCAAGAAGATTTGGAAGAGTTAAAACTTACAAAGACTGGCTTAAGCCAAAGCTTGTCAGCAATGCATTAGAATTATTAGATAAGGAGATACCATTATACAAAGAACAGATTAAGTTTGTCCATCTCTGTTTTATGACAGATCCCTTCATGTATAAATACAAGGAAGTTGCAGATATGTCATTAAAGATTATTGAAAGGCTAAACAAAGATGATATAAGATGTACTGTATTGACAAAAGGGATTTATCCTAAAAATTTGACAAATAAAAAGAAATATGGCAGCAATAATGAGTATGGTATTACTCTTGTTTCTTTAAATGAAGGCTTTAAGAAAAGTTTTGAGCCATTTTCAGTGCCTTTTGCCAAAAGGATAGAATCCCTTAAAGAATTGCATAAAAAAGGGCTTAAAACATGGGTTAGCATAGAGCCGTATCCTACGCCTAATATTGTAAATCAAAAGCTGAAAGATATACTGCAATCTGTCTCTTTTGTTGATAAAATTGTTTTCGGGAGGCTTAACTATAGTGTAGTTGCTTCGCAATATGGGGCAAATAAAGAGTTTTATGACGCTTGCGCAAAGCAAGTGAAGAAATTCTGCAGTGAGAAAGGCATACAATACCACATAAAGTATGGAACAGAAGAGCATAGCGATATGAAGACGGTTAAGATATTTAAGGTGCCTGAGAAAAAGGAGGATAAGGGCTCCGCCCTTATGAACCCGCAGGAAAATATATAATCTATTCCGTCATATGCTTTTTAAGTTTGTCCTTAATATCTGATGTCCTAAATGATACATCCCAACACCATTTACCAAATCCTCCATCGGAATTTACAGCCTTTATCCATTCATCAAGATATTCTCTTTTGGTTTTATTTTGTTGGTCATCCATTCCCTTAACTTCTAAAACTAACATCTTCCCATTACTTAATTTAACTAAAAAGTCTGGATAAAATTTATGGATTACTCCCCTATAAACATAATTAATTATAAATCCGAGATGATCATTTTTATGATCATTTTTAACCCAAGCAACAATATCATTATTTCTGTCCAATTCAAACGCTTCTGATGCTTCCCAGGAACTATCAAAAACCACATGGCTAATATGCGAATGATTAATAATTTCACATGGTTTGCTGGTGTACCAAGTCATCATTTTTGAAGTTGATTTTATAGGCATTTCTTTATCAAAAATTGGCACTAAATCTTGAGTATTCTCGAATCTTATAGCATTGAATATGTGCTGGACAATTTTATTCATATTTAGAAGTATCAATAATCTTTTTTTCAGATCTTCTTGATAAATTTTACTTTTGATTACCAGCCTATTAGAATTAATAAACTCTTCAACAATTTTGACTAGCTGTATAAGTAAATGTTCTTTATTTCCTGTCCATGTTGGTTGTACTTGTTCATATATATCTCTTGAAATTTCAAAAATTAATCTTTGTTTTCTTAGTACTATAAGAATTTTTTCGACTTGTTCATCAGCCAAATTAATTTCACTCAATTTTGTGACATCTGGCTTACCTTCGATAAAAGGAGCTAATTCTGTTCTAAGAGGAGTATCTTCTGGTCTTAGTTCAATTCTTTTTACCTTCGGTATATCTAAAGACAACTTGGGAGTATAAATATGATTTATTCTTATGACATTAGGCCACATAATTTCGAATTCCTTCTTCTTTTCATCAACAAATATTCTTGTCTTCGGTTTTGGCGGAGCTGGTGGGGTATCCTCTCCGCCTTCGTGAGGCAGGAATGTGAAAGGAATTCCAAAAATATTAACATATTCTGGTTCAAAAAGTCTTGTTTCAGAATTTACATCATATGATGTTCTTCGCAATCCTCTACCGACTACTTGCTCACATAAAAGCTGACTGGAGAAAGCTCTCAATCCCATGATATGCGTTACTGTTTTAGCATCCCAACCTTCTGATAACATTCCAACAGATATAATATTTTGGATTTTTTCCCCGGGTTGCCCAACTTTTCCAACAGTATCAACTTGTAATCTCAAATAATCTGCTTGGTCTTTCTTGGATAATTTCTTTTTTTCTTCAGCATTTTCTTCTATAGTTTCAGATGCTTCTTCTTTGCTTTCAGCTTCAGCCAAAATTTTAGAATCTATTCTTAATGTTTTTTCAGGATTCTTTAATTCGTCAATTCTGATTTTACCACGATTGAAAGCAAATTCAAGTCGTGCTGCTGTTTCTGTTCGATTGCACACAGTAATCAACACTGGTGGAGTTTCGACTTTTCCTTTCCATCTCTTTAGAGTTTCCAGCCAATCCAATCCAAGATAATAATACGCATTGGTTATTAGATCTGGCAATGGCTCATGCGGTTCTGCTTGTCTGCTGATATTGGTTTTAACTTCTGGATCATTATAAATATGATAAAATCTTGATTTCATCTTTTTTGTTAATCTACCATCATCTCGAATTACAACTCTTGGAGTCTTAACTAAACCTGATTCTATAGCATCATTTAAGCCAAAATCGCTTACAATCCAGCCAAATAACTCATCTTCTGTTACCTTTTTGCCAGATGGATAAAAAGGAGTTGCTGAGAAATCATAACATCTCAAAATTCCTCGAGCATTATGGATTCTATCAAGACCCCCAATCCAAATAGTGGCCTCTTCAGCACTATCTTTTAAGTCCCTCTCTCGAGTATATTTTCCAACAGCTTCGGGGTTTAATCTCCATGCGTGATGTGCTTCATCATTTATTACAATAATAGTTTTCGCATTAGCCATTTCCCCCAAAACTTCTCTAACATAAGCTTCATCACTTTTTACTCCTCTTTTATCAACACTTCTTTTTCTATTAAGTTGTTCTTCTGTTTCCCAAGCAAGAGTATGCCAATTTATCACTTTTATAGATCCTTGCCTTAATTTATCAAACATATCTGAAGGAACAATATCAAATTCCTGGTAATAATTAAAGGGATTTGATTGATATAATACTTTCAACCTGCTTTTAACAGTTAATCCTGGAGCAATAATTAGGATATTTTTTGAAAATTTTGTTTCTTTTGGATAAGTAGCCTTATTTATTATTTGCCATGCAATAAGCATAGCCATAAGTATTGTTTTTCCAGAACCTGTTGCCATCTTCGAGCATAGCCTTTGAAAAGGGCTTCCGTCTCCTGCAATTTCAATGCCTTGTTTTTCAGATTCAGAGGCTTCAATTAGCCAGATTAATGTTTCAATTGCTTCTATTTGGCAGAAAAATAATTTCATCTCCCTTTCAGGGTTTTTCCAATGTTCCAATAATTCTTTAGTTACACTTGTAATCCCTGGATAGCCTGCCTCTCGCCATTTATCAACTCTTTCTCTTATTTTATTAACCCAAGACAATTCAATAAAAATACCCGGATCATCAAAACTTTCAGAAGCTTCAGAAGCAACAACATAGCCTGCAGGCCTTCTCCCTTCAATTAATTCAAACCTTCTGATTTCCCTTATGTATTTGAGATGCTTTTGAGGTTTTTCATAAGGGCTGCTTATGATTAAATGTTCTGTTGTTGTCATTCTCTAACCTTTATGATTTTTAGGGATTCAATTCCCCTATCATCTATAATCTTAACAGCTATTTGTTTATTCTTTCCTAAATTGAAAGGTAAAGAAGTATTCCCTCTGTATTTTTCAATGCGTTCTTCATCAATCTGGGATTTAAGGTTTCTTGCTAATTTGTCCCATCCTTCATTTTTGCCAGCCATAGGAAAAAATACCTGTCTTGGATAAAGGCTTCTTCCATCGTAGTCTGTGTCTAATTCCCACATTGCTATCTTTGAAATGTCTCCAGATTCAATCTCTCCTGTTTTTGTATTGTAATAGTCGAACCCATTAACCACAATGATATATTTGCTTCCTTGTTTCTTTAATTCAATATCGGGTTGTCCAACCAGCCAGAATGATTCGTTGCTTGCTCTTTTTTTCTTCAAATCAGAAGTAAGCAGGTCTGTATTCATCTGCACTTTAAGAACAGTCACTCCTCCCCATTTCAATTCGTCAATATCTTTTGCTGCTTCAGGATCAAATTGAAATGAGGCAAAAATAACCATCTTAGGCTTTGGAACCAATTCCTGAGACTCTTCAATTGCCAATTCCACTTGCCTTTGTTCCAAAGGAGCATATTCAGGACCAAAAGAAATGACAGCTTTCTTTCCATCTTTGGTTTCTCCTTCAGCATGAATCCATTTTGTGCCGCCTAACGGCTCAATTCTTACAAATTCTAATATTTGCCCGCCTTTTCCTCTTATCCCTGCTGAAAGCATCTCATCAGTCCATTCATTCTGTTTTAATGTTTCTCCAGAGCGGGCAATGGATACATCTGCTTCTTGTTTTGTTTCAACTTCATCAAAACTTCTTACTCTTTGAGATGGAACAGCCTCTAATGTGAAGGGACCTGTAATTCTTTTTTTGCTTCTATCAATTATTGGCTGATCGTATAATATTTCTTGTTTTGTTGGTTCGTTGTTTGCAATTGATTTTAAAGTGATATGCGGAATAGTATTATAATTAAATCCAGAGGAGACTCCCTCTTTTGCATAAGCCAATTCATAATAATCAAATAATGCAGTCATTAATCTTTGCTTTGCTAAGGTTATCGAAACTCTCGAAGTATCACAGGTTATCCACCTTCGTCCCCATTGCTCTGCAACGAAAGCAGTTGTCCCTGAGCCACAAGTCGGGTCAAGGACTATATCTCCTGGATCTGTTGTCATCAGAAGACAACGTTGAACAACACTACTGGATGTTTGAACAACATAAGATTTGTATTGTTCTGCCCATAAATCAGTCCAAGTAGCGTTAATTTTCATATATGGAAAATCACTGTAATATTTTTTGTATCTTATTTGATTACCACTTTTGATTACTCTCCCATATTTAGCTAAGTTATTCATTGAAGTTTCGGAGACTCGCCACCCATTAACTGGATTATATTCTTTCCCTTTATAATTAAAGATATACCTTGTTTGTAAAGCACTTGCAACTAATGGCATCGTTGTAAAAACTTTATTTTCATCAATATCAACTTTTTTAGCTTTAGCATCGCCAATCGAAATGTTTTGGTTTTTATAATCCATAAGATCATTATCAGAATATTCAACCCGTTTAGTAAATAATTCCCTATATTTCATCAGGGTTTTATCTTTTGCATACCAGAGTATAAAATCACACACCCTAGATAAAAGTTTAGTTGGTTTTGTGCTCGCCGTTCTGAATTGGATGATAGTTACAAAATTTTCCGGTTTGAAAACCTCATCCATTATTTCCTTGATATGATGCAAATTCTCATCTGAGATCTGCACAAAACAGCTTCCGCTTTCATGTAATAATTGTCTTGTCAAAAGAAGCCTGTTTCTCAAGTATGACAGATAGGAGTGAATCCCGAGTTCCCAAGTATCTCTAAATGCTTTTATTACTTCAGGATGTTGATCAAGATCCTCATCTTTTTGGTCTTTAACATCTTTCTTGTTTACAAACGGCTGGAAATTTGAGCCATATTTGATCCCATAAGGTGGATCAATATAAATCATCTGGACTTTGCTCGCCATACTCTCTTTTTCTAAGAGCGAATTCATTACAAGCAAAGAATCTCCAGCAATCAGCCTATTTGACCAATTTTGGCTGTGCTTATAAAATTCAATTGCTTCTCTTATAGGGGGATTATTCGCAGGACCCTCAAAGTAGTGAAATAAGGTTTGTTGTTCTTGCTCTTCTTTTTTCTTTACTTTTTCTATTATTGTTAATGGATCTATTCGTTCATGAACGTGTAATGAAATAGTATCTACGTCAAAACTAATCCCTTCTGCTTTTCCAGCCCATTGAAGCTGTGGATCTAAATGGGGGTCAAATTGGTATTTGATTTTACCGTCTATTCTATCTGTTTCTGCTGTTACCAGCCCCACGGGCGGATTATTGACTCGTTTTTTATCTTCGTGTGTATATTGCTTTACCTTTAATTCAGAGTTTAAACTATTTGGTCCGTCTTTCTTCTTTCTCTGTTTTTTCATTGGTTTTTATGTTGTTTAAGGGATATATTAAGGTTTCTTATAAGAAACTAACTTTCTATAAGTAGCGTAAATGATATTTAAGGAACAATGTAGAGTAAAGTATATGTACGGCAACAAGAAGTGGCATTATCTTCAAGAAATTGCAAAGCCTTATGCCTTGGATATTCTGGAAGAATTGCAGAAAAAACCCTTGCGCTTCTCAGAACTTAAGAAAGCCTGCTCAAGCCAGAAAACATTAACTCTAAGATTACACGAGCTTGAAGAGTGTAATGCGATTACTTCTATTATTGAAAA
>Ga0180009_10003985_pt1 | contig 16493 bp, 22 predicted proteins | sample OS_PC_MetaG_FD_123537 | JGI IMG/M metagenome (GOLD analysis project Ga0180009, IMG submission 123537) | Groundwater microbial communities from the Aspo Hard Rock Laboratory (HRL) deep subsurface site, Sweden - OS_PC_MetaG | ecosystem: Environmental > Aquatic > Deep subsurface > Groundwater...
AAAGATTTATTAAAAGATAAAGATGTAAATTTGATTGTTGGTCAACGTCCAAAATATAATAAAAATGGCAACGAAGTACCACAATCAACTCTAATTAAATGGATTGAGGATTATAAACCTTCAGAATAAAATTGATTTTATTTTTTATATTTAAAAGTTTATAAAGATTTACTCCATAATCTCTATAGAAATATTTACACCTTCAGGTATAGGAACTCTCATAACAAACCTTAATGCCCTTTCATCAACACCCAAATCAATCAATCTTTTATGAACTCTCATCTCAAAATTATCAAAAGAAGCCTTACCTTCTCCATCTGGAGATTTTCTAGTAGTCAATTTTAATTTTCTTGTAGGTAAAGTTATAGGGCCACTCATTTTTACCTTAGTTTTTATAACAATATCTTTAATAGAATCACAAATTTCATTTAATTTATTGATGTCAACACTTGACAACTTTATTCTTGCTTTTTGCATTTTAAAAAAATAAAAAAGAAAGGTTTAAACCTTCTTTACCAAGTCAATACATTTACCAGCAGCTACTGTAACCCCTGCATCCCTGATAGCAAAACTTGCCATTTCTGGGATTTCAGATTGTTTTTCAATAACTAATGGTTTCATCGGTTTCAACTTAACAATTGCACTCTCTCCATTCTTCAGGAAGTCTGGATTCTCTTGCATAACTTCACCAGTTGCTGGATTAATCTTCTTTTGAAGTTCCATAAACTGACAAGCTACTTGTGCAGTGTGTACGTGGAATACTGGAGTATAACCAACAGCTACAACGCTTGGATGGTTCAATACAAAGATTTGTGCAGTAAACTCGGAAACAACGGTTGGTGGATTGTCCACATGACCTAATACGTCTCCTCTTGCAATATCTTTCTTACCAATTCCTCTTACACTGAAACCAATATTGTCTCCTGGGATAGCTTCTTGAATTTGTTCGTGGTGCATCTCTATACTTTTAACTTCACCAGTTACTCCAGTTCCTTCTCTTGCTGGAACTACAATAACTTTGTCACCAACTTTCATGATACCAGTTTCAACTCTTCCAACTGGAACTACACCAATACCTGTGATGTTATATACATCTTGAATAGGCAATCTTAATGGTAAGTTTGTTGGCTTTTCAGGTTCTTTGAACAGTTCTAATTGTTCTCTTACAGTTGGACCTTTATACCAAGGCATGTTCTCAGATTTCTTAAAGACATTATCACCTTGTAAAGCACAGATTGGGATGAATGGTGTTTCATCAGCTTTATAACCAACTTGTGCCATAAGAGCTCCAACTTCTTTCTTAACTTTTTCAAAAGTTTCTTGACTCCATTTAGCAACATCCATCTTGTTTATCAAGACACCCATTTGTTTGACACCTTGGGTTCTACATAAGAAAATGTGTTCTTTTGTTTGAGCCATTATACCTTCAGCTGCAGCTACAACTAAGAATCCAACATCAGCTTGTGATGCACCTGTAATCATATTCTTAACAAAGTCTCTGTGACCTGGAGCATCAATAATTGTGTACTCATACTTATCAGTCATAAACTTTTTGTGAGCTAAATCGATTGTAACTCCTCTCTCTTGCTCCTCTTTTAGGTTATCCATAACGAATGCGAATTCGAATCCTGCTTTACCTAATTGAGCAGCTTTTTCTTTAAGTTTACGCATAGCTTGCTCGTCTACATTACCACTGTCGTACATTAATCTTCCAACAGTAGTTGATTTACCGTGATCAACATGACCAACGAATACTATATTTATGTGTGGTTTTTCTTTTGCCATCTTATTCTAACTCCTCCAAAATATTAAATTTACGTTCTCTTTTAGGAAAAATCAGGTATTTATAAATGTTTCTACGTGTATTTTCGTATTTTTAGTTTACGACATTAATAATGCATAAAGTTATATGGAGCTTTGTTCTTAATTGACAGTCTAATAGGCATTTATCAAATATTAATATGCTTTTCTTTTGTCGTTAACTATTTTATAGTAAATTTTATATAGCCACTTTGATTATCTGCTTTAAAATAGTTTTTGGAGGAATAAAAATGATTGGAAAAGCTTTGGGATTAATTGCTCTTATAGGGACTTTAGGATGTGGTTGTGCAGAAACAAAACCTGCAGAAACAAAACCAATAGAAATAGAAATTGAAGATAGTTTAAATAATTATTCTCAAGAAAAAGATATGGTTACTTATTGGTTCTTTAAAAAGGATAGTTCAAAAATTAAAGATATGGGCTGTGCAGAAATAAAAGGAAAAGAAAATAAAGATCTTTTTAAATTTAAGGATAAAGTTAAATTAAAATTAGGAGAAGTAACATCAACTCAATATTTAGAGGCTACTTTGGTAGACGGCACCGTTGAAAAATATTCAAAAGATTGTCGTTTACTTTTAGATTATGAAATCTTAAAGGAATAAAAATGGCTAAACAAAGAAAAATCACTTTAAAAAAAATCATAGGAACTTTAGTTGTTGGTTCTTTATGTGCTGGATTGGCTATAGCAGGTCAAAGTATGATGGAACCATCAAAAATTGAAATTCAAACTGAAGGAGATCCAAGTATTATTGGTAAATGTTATGTAGACGATGATACTTTAATATTAAGAAAATTTCCAAAAAAAGATTTAAAAGATTATCCTGAACCTTTTAAGAGTCAAGAATATGTTATCCAATTTTATGATAGACACGCTAGCCTTAAACATCAATTTGCTTTAAACAAAAACTCTTCGTTTAGGATTAATTGTAATGATGGAAGTTCTTATAATTTCCACGAGGGAATTTTAACAAAAAGAGAAAAATAAAAATAATAAAAAAAGCTTTAGGATTGGTAACTATTATAGGAACTTTAACTGGTTGTAATAACATAATGGTTAAACCAGATCAACCAACAGAAGTAAAAGCTGAAATGATGATGATGACAGGTTCTACATCTCAAGAAAAAAATAGGATAACTTATTGGTTTTTAGATAAAAAAATAAAATGTATTGTGGAGATGTAAAAGGCTTAGATAACTATGATTTATTTAAATCCAATGACAAAGTTAAACTAAAACTAGGAGAAGTAACTTCTACTCAATATTTGAGAACTTATCCAAATGGTAAAGAAGAAATAAAGACTAGAGATTGTCGTTTAATTTTAGAATATAAAAAATTATAAAAAAATTAAGGATTTAATCTCCCAGTATCTCTTGGAAGGAAGGTTACTTCCCTAACATTTTTTAAATTTAACAATAACAATAACATTCTTGTTGGACTAAAACCAAAACCTCCATGAGGTGGACAGCCAAACTTAAAAAAATTCAAATAATCTTTTATCAAATCCAAATCTAATCCTTTTTCAACAGCTTGTTCTTTCAGAATATCTAACCTGTGTTCTCTTTGAGCACCAGTAGTAATCTCTAAACCTTTCCATAATAAATCATAACTTTTTGTAAGGTCTTTAGTACCTTCTTTTTTCATATGATAGAAAGGCCTTACAGACCAAGGATATTCAGTTACAAACACAAACTCATGACCATGCTTTTCTTTAATCAATTCACACAACAATTTTTCACCTTCAGCATCTAAGTCACCTTCTTCAGAAGGAGTATAATTCTTTTCTTCTTTTAACATCTTAACAGCTTCAGCCATTGTTACTCTTGGGAATGGAAGTTTAGGTACAACAACATCTGCATCAAAAACTTTTTTTATTTCTTCTCCATATTCTTCCTTAATTCTAGAAATAACATGAGTTATCCACTTTTCTTCAACCTGCATAACATCTTCATGAGATTCAATAAACGAAATTTCCATATCAATCATAGTAAATTCAGTATCATGCCTTGTAGTATGAGAAGGATTAGCTCTAAACACAGGACCAATTTCAAATATTTTTTCAAAACCAGAAGCCATCGCCATCTGTTTAAAAAATTGTGGTGATTGAGCTAAGTAAGCTTTTTGTCCAAAATATTCAACTTCAAACAATTCTGCACCAGATTCAGATGGAGCACCCATTAATTTAGGAGAATAAATTTGTAGGAATTCTTCTTTATACCAAAACTCTCTCATTGCTTTTTCCATAAAAGTCCAAATTTTAAATCTTAACAAATTGTCTGGTTTTCTTAAATCAATCCACCTCCAATCTAATCTTACAGATAAATCAGCTTGATCTTTACCCTTAACAACTTGAATTGGTAATTCTTTATTTGCTACAGAAAGAACTTCATAACTACTAACTATAACTTCAACAGCATTAGCAGAAACTTCAGGATTATTTACTTGAGCTTCTTTAACTTCTCCTTCAATAATTAAAACAGATTCTTTTGTTATATCTGAAAAATTATTAAATAAATCTCCTTCTTTTACAACTAATTGTACAATTCCAGAATTATCTCTAAATAATATGAATTTAACTTTACTTTGGTCTCGAGTTTCATGAACCCAACCCTTTAGCAAAACTTTGTTTCCAACATTGTCTTTCAATTGATTAATTTTTGTTCTTTCCATAACTAATTCAGCAATCAATTATTCTTTATATAATTTACCTTAATATAGTTTACGACATTAATAATGCATAAAGTTATATGGAGCTTTGTTCTTAATTGACAGTCTAATAGGCATTTATCAAATATTAATATGCTTTTCTTTTGTCGTTAACTAATAATTAAGGTTTAGGAGTCCTTCTAAATAACCTTGGAAAAGGAATTGTATCTCTCACATGTTCACTAAGAACAAACCATCTTAAAAATCTTTCAACACCCATGCCTAAGCCACTATGAATAACACATCCAGAATCTCTTAATTGAACATACCAATCATATCTTTCCTTTTTACACCAAACTCCTTCTTCTTTCATTCTAGAAATCATTTTTTCTTTATTACATATTTTTTCTGCAGTCCCTAAAAGTTCCCCATAACCTTTAGGCAACAATAAATCTGCAACTTTAGTTACTTTTTTATTTTTCTCATTTAATTCATAAGGAAAAGGCTCTATTTCTTTAGGAATCCCAAAAACCCAAAATGGACTTTCATAATCTTCAGAAAGAATACTTTCTTCATCTGCTCCTAAACTTTTGCCCCATTTTAATTTAACACCTTTTTCTTTTAATTTTTTTAAAGCTTCATCATAAGTTATTCTTGGATAAGGAATCTTCATTTTTTTAATATTTCTTTTAACACCTAAAAATTTAAGATCAGCACTACATTCTTTTGTCAAATTTTTAAGAAGATAATCAATCATTTCTTCAGAAAAATTAACCATTTCTTCATGATTCGCCCAAGCTAATTCTACTTTAACATGCCAATATTCAGATAAATGCCTTTTAGTACTACTTTGTTCTGCTCTAAAACTAGGACCTATATTATAAACTTTTTCAAATGCTAATACTGCTGCTTCTAAATAAAAAGCAACACATTGTGTTAAAAAAATATTTTTTCCAAAATAATTAGTTTGAAAAGCTGTTTTTTCTTCATATAAAGGTATTTGAGTTAAAATAGGTGCTGTAAATTCAATAATTCCTTTTGAATTAAACCAATTTCTTAAAATATAGAAAAAATGGTTTCTTATCCTCATAATTGCCATCAATTTAGGATTTCTCAAATAAAGATGCCTATTTGTTAAAACAAAATCAACATATTTTTTATCTAAAATGTCAAAGTCAGACCTAGGGTTAGGAGACAAATTTAATTTAGAATCTGCTAATATTTTAACTTCTTTAGCTTCTAAAATTTTATTCTTAATTTTCCCATTAATTTTAACTGCTGCTTCTAAAGAAATTTTTTGATTCCCTTTAAAATTTTTAGTTAATCCTTCTTTTAATAAAACTTGTATTTCTCCAGTTGAATCTACTAAATCCAAAAAAGTAATATCTTTATGCTTACGTTTTGATTTAATCCAACCTAAAATTTCAAATTCTTTTTTTAAATTTTTAATATCTTTAATAAATAATTTTTTCATTGAATTTTAATGAAGTTAGACTCATTAATAAAAATATCCTTAATAAGAAGATAATACTATCATAGTTTGAGTTTTATCTACCCCTTTAATACTTCTCAATTTTTTGATAACAAACTCATTCAATTCATCAATATCTTTAACTCTAACCTTCAATAAGATATCTGTGCCTCCAGTCATTATGTTAACTTCCTCTACGCCTTTTAATAACTTAATTTCCTTAGCAATATCTTCCTGCTTTAATGTTTCTCCAGAAGGCAAAGTGTATTTTGTATTAACAGAAATAAAACTAGTTATTGGCAAATTTAATTTTTTATAATCTAAATTTACAGAATAATTTTTTATAATTCCTTGATTTTCTAATTTCTTAATTCTATTATGGACAGTAGTTATTGGTATTCCAGCCTTTTTAGCGATTTGACTAGTTGTTAACTTACTATTTTTCTTTAACATTTCCAAAACTTTTTCATCTTTTAAATCCATTATATGGAAAAATATTCCATTATTTATTAACTTTTTGATAATTTTAGAGTATTTTTTCCAAATTTTATGAAATATCTTTATATAAAACTTTAAAGAAAGTTATTCTGTGTAAAAATGGAACTAGAAGCACTAATCTCAAAGGATATGCCTTTAATTTTAAAGATACAATCAACTGCAATAAAAGCATTAACAGATTTCTTAGATGAAAAGGAATTCTTACAAATGATGCCTGTTATTTTATCACCTATAACAGACCCGTTATGCCATTCTGTATATGATGCTAAAATAAAATATTTAGATCAAGATTTACAATTAACAAAAAGTATGATATTACATAAACAATTATCATTAATCTCAGAAGGAATATCTCAAATTTATATTATGTCTCCTAATGTAAGATTAGAAAAAGCAGATTGTGAAAGTTCAGGGAGACATTTGATTGAGTTTAGCCAATTAGACATTGAAATTAAACATGCAACTAAAAAAGATTTTTTAAAATTAGCTGAAGATATGGTAACTTATGCCATCACTAAAGTTAAAGAAAAAAATTCTAAAGAGTTAGAACAATTAGGAAGAAAACTCCAAATACCTAAAATTCCTTTCAAAGTATATGATTCAAAAGATTTTAAAGAATCAATAAATGATGCAGAAAAAAGATTATCTAAAGAAGCTACAGAACCCTTTTGGATTTTGAACCATAAAAGAGAATTTTATGATATGGAAGATAAAACTGAAAAAGGATATTACCATAACTATGACTTAATTTGGCCTGAAGGATTCGGAGAAGCATTATCAGGTGCAGAAAGAGAATTTGAATTTAAAGAAATTGTAAGAAAAATGAAAGAAAGAGGAATGAACTTAGAAGATTATGAATCTTACTTAAATGTTGCCAGTAAAAAATTACTAAAACCAAGTGCAGGCGGAGGCTTAGGAATTGAAAGATTTGTAAGATACCTTGCAGGCAAAAGACATATTAGCGAAATATCTCCTTTTGCAAAAGTACCTGGAAGAAAAATTACTTTTTAATTATTGTTCCTATAAATTTTTTATTTTCTAAATAGTTTTGTAATTGTTTGATATCTTTCAGAATAACAACTTTAATTTTATTTTCCTGAGTAATTTTAGCAGCTAAAGAATCTAAAACAAAATGCTGCCCTGGTTCTTCTTTAACTTTGCTTATTATCTTAGCAAAATTTTCATGAGAAATCTCTGGAATAAATTTAGCATTCTTAAATTTTCTAGGATCTTTATCATACAATCCCTTAACATTAGTAATATTTACCAAAGCATCTGCTTTAACAAACTTAGCAATCTCAGCAGTAACACCATCAGATGTAATTCCTGGCTTTATGCCCCCGCAAACAACAACATCATATTTCTTTAAAAGTTTCTTAACTTGACTAATTTTAGTTAAAATTTCTTCATTTGCATTTAAGATTGCTGCAACTAAACGAGCATTCAATCTTGTAGCTGAAATACCTACTAAACTTTGCTTTTTATTTTCAACTTTAAAGTTCTTTAAAGCTTGAATATAATCTCTTGCTATTTTACCGCCACCTGTACAAACGACAACTTTGGTTTTTTTAGAAATTTTATCAATAACTTTTTTAAATTGTTTTAAGAAATTAATATCTACTTTATCCGGAATAATTCTGGAACCCCCTAAAGAAATTACAATCACCTTTTTCATAATATTTAATTAATTTTAAGATATTTAAAATTTTTGTAAATTATAATTAAGGATTTTTCTCTTTAAAAAATGGACATTCTGCACAACTTTTAAAATGATTTTTTCCTTTAGGAGTTATTTGTGAATTTAGAGTATTTTTTACTAACCAACATTGATTACCTATACTAGACTGAAAAACTATACATCCTTCTTTAGCTTTAGCTTTACAATCCCAATAATCCCAGCAATTTTCTGCGACCATATAGATTACAACGAAAAAAGTAAATTTAAATCTTTTTAAGATTTGTTATCCTAAAAATTAAAAAGGTTACTTCTTTTTTTGTGATTCCAAATCCATTAAACTTACTAACGAATTACCATTCAAAATACCAATCAAATTGCCTTTATCAACAACAGGCAATACTCCCATTTTTTGCCGCATTATTTTTCTAACAGCACTATAACAATCTTCATCCAATCCTAGAACTTTTATTTTTTTTATGGAAATCATAATTTTTTGAATTTTAACTGTTTTAACAAACTGTTGAAACTTTGTTAATTTAATATAACTTACAACTCCTAAAATCTTTTTGCCTTTGACAACTGGAAAATAATCCTGTTGATATTTTAACAAACTTTTGATATTAATTCTACTAATATTAGTATCTAAAGAAAAACTTTTAAATTTCTTATTAACAACTTCTTTAACTTTAACTTTTTCCAAAACTATCTTCAAAATTGTTTGTTTATAAGTTTCTTTAGAAAGAGTGTATAAAAATATTCCTAACAAAACATACCATAATCCCATACCACCAAATAACATTCCCGCAATACCAAAAATAATCATAAATATTGCAAAAGCCTTGCCTGTTTCAGCTGCAATGTAAGTAGCTTTCTGTAAATTTTTTGTTTTCTGCCACAAAACAGCCCTAAAAATTCTTCCACCATCTAAAGGAAATCCAGGAACCAAATTAAACAATCCCAAAATTAAATTTAATCTAGCTAAATAACTTGCAATAGCTTCAAAATAAAGACTAGGGACTAAATAAGCCACCAAAAAAAATATTCCTGCTAAAGATAAACTTGCTATTGGGCCAGCTATAGAAACCCAAAATTCTTTTTTAGGGGTAAACTTATCTTCTTTTAATTGGGCTACGCCTCCAAAAAAGAATAAAGTTATTGAATCTACTTTAATATTAAAATATTTAGCAGTTAAACTATGGCTCATTTCATGAAATAATACAGATGCAAACAATAAAACTGCAGCAATTATTCCTAACACCCAATAATTAATTTTAGTTAAATCAGGATATTGTACAGGGAAATAACTTGCAGCCAATGACCAAGCCAATAACAAAACTATCAAAAACCAAGTAAAATGTAAATTAACTTCTACCCCAAATATCTTCCCTAAATGAATAGAACTTTTATCCATCTTAATTTATTTAATTTCAAGCTATTTAAAAGTTTTCAAGTAAAATATATAAAGCAAAATCAATTTTTAAGGTTAAATCATGAAAATGGGGATAAAAATAGGGTTAGGGATTTTAGCTTTACTTTTTGGTTGTAATGCATCTTGTAGTTCTAATAAATTAAATCAAGAAGCCAAACAAATATTTCAAGAAATCAAAACTGACTGTAAGGATAAATATCATATTATACAAACAACTCTTGGCCAATACATAATTCTACCTAAAGAGGATGCACTTATCTGTATTAAATTTGGAGAAGATAACTATTATTCTAATTATAAAACAGATTTTAATTTAGAAAAGATAATTTGCAAAGATAATCAAAAAGGCTCAACCTGTTTATTTAAATTAAATCATTCATATATTAGAAAAGAAATAAATCCTTCAAATATTAAAATAGAAAGTAAAGGACTAGAAAAATTTCTTAAAGCAGAAAACCATCTAGAGATTAACAATCCTTTAATTAAAGAAGCGGTTAAAGATGCTATTAAGGATTTAAGTGAAGAAGATAAACAAAATCCTTATTTTGTTAGTAAAGCAATCAATCATTGGATTTATAACAATATAGAATATTTTGCTTTACCGCCTAAACTTATAGAAAGAGTAGCAAAAACTATTGATTCACTACCTTTAGAAGATAAAGACGATGTTTATTTTATAATGGATAAAACATTTAATTATGATATTTTAAAAAAAGAATTAAATTTAAAAATATCTAAAGAAAGATGGGATGAAAATCTTTTATTGGTTACAGAAAACATTTTTATTCCAGAAGCAAAAGAATCTAAAGAAATAGCTAAAGAAATTTTAAAACTATTTGATGAAAAGTGGGAGATATTACAATTATCTTGGAATTCTAAAGATATGACAGCTGTTAAAGTTCTTGAAACTAAATTAGGAAAATGTGTTAACATGTCTTATTTATTAGTTGCAATGGCTCGAAGCTATGGTATCCCTGCAAAAACTATCCATAGTAAAGCTTATTTAAATAAAAATTTAGGAGGACATGCTTGGGCTGCTTTTTATATTCCAGAATATGGTTGGAAAGAATTAGACCCAACATGGAATGAATTTGAAACTTTTAATTATAAAGAACATGTTTATGATTTTATATTTAATTCTAATATGGAAGCAACTTTAATTTCTAAAGAAAGTTGTTCTAATCAAGAACTTCTTAATGAATGTAAAGCCTTACTAGATGATTAAGGCAACCAAGTTTTAGGATTTTTTAATTTCTTTGGTAAATAATCAGTTATTACATAATTCAAACCCCAAGCCGCTAAAGCTTGCTGCTCTGCTCTTACTTTCATTTTAGCCAACTGTTCTAAAGCCTTTCTCCATTCTTTATGATGTTTGATAAAAGGATCATTCTTTAACATGTCTTTAATCTTTTTAACATCAACATCTTTCAAAGGATGAGTCGGCAACTTATAATCAATAATATCTTGCGGAGTTATGCCTATAAATTTAGCTTGCGGTACACAAAAGAATTCATTTATGTGCGCAGCATTACCTGAACCTACTTTCAATGTCCTATAAATGTTCCCCATCCCATAAGGATCTCCATCTACAAATACATATACTGGCAGTTTTTTAGAATCACTTAAACGTCTAATAAATCTTCTACAAGCTCTTGTTGGAACTCCGCCCATAGAAATTAAAATGCAATTAGCTTTTTTCCAATAATTATGCTTAACTAATCTTTGAAACATACCTGCAGTTTCTATAGCTAAAATAAATTCTGCTTTAGTCTCAAATTTTAAAACTTCAACATTAGAAGGAATACTATAGGCTCCTGAACCAAACTTAGTGCAGTCAATCTTTAAATCTTTACCTTTATCATCTTTATCAATAACAATTAATTGTCCAGCAACATCTCCACCTTTTTCTTCAGGTATGAATCCTAATTGTTCTCTGTTAACTTCAAACATTGCTTCAACATCATCCATTACAGAATCTGATTCGGGCTGTTCACTAAACTTAGCATCTCCCCAGTTTTTAGAAACATAATACGCTTCTCTTTTGGTAGCAATATCATCTTTTTCTAATATTTGTTTGCTCAATGCCATCATTCTTAAAGTTTGAGCAAAAGTTTTTACAGTATTTACAGTTAAAGTTCTTTCTTTATATTGACCTTTAAGTTCAAAGTATCCTTTCTTTGGATCATAAGTTACATTGCTTAAAGACCTTAATGGAAATTTCATGTCAGGTTTTTTTCTTTTTAAAATTTTATCATAAACCTGTTTTGCACTAGCCTGAATTTTGATTAATGTTGTCATTGTCTGCTTCTCTCCAAAACATCTTTTAAAGTTTCTAATAATTTAGCTTCATCCTTATCTGAAAATCCTAATATTTCTTTTAATCCAATACCAATATGTGGTAAATATTTTTCAATATAACCTTTCTTTTTAGCTTCCTGCTGACTTTTCTTAACACTTCTGATGTGCAATCCTAACTTTCTTCCACACTCTTGTAAAGCCAATTTCATTTCCTTAATGATTTCCGGATAGGATGCAATAGCTTCTTTAGCTTCAGAGGTAAAAGGTACCCAAACTGAAGACATATGAACCATTATAACTACTGGACCAATAGGAAGTGCACCTTTGCTTTGGCTTAAATTATAATTTCTCCAAGCAGTATTCAAAACAGCATTATATGAAGCGCAAGCACTTTGCTGATATAATAAAGGAACTCTGTTTGCAAACCTTAATATTTTTACTAAATTATCTGCAGGAATATCACCCCCATATGCAATACTTACTTCAATCTGAAAAGGATTTCCTCGATAAACAGAAGGTGGCCTAGTTACAGCCGCATAAAAATCAGCAGAAATTTCTTTTTTCAAACCTTTAACTAAAATATCTTCACCAATTGGTACTAAACAATCTGTTGGCGGAGACATAATCTTTGTCTCTTGTATTGCTCTATACAAAGCATCAACTTCTTGAAGGGCTATCCTTGAAGGCCTAGCATTAACATAAAGCTTAGCTTTATCACAAATTTCTTTTGCAACTTTTGAACTTACTCTACAGAAATCAGATTTTAAAAACCCTGCAAGGTTTCGAGCCTTGGTATCTTTCAACATTTTCATCAATATACCCAATTCTACACCATAAGGATGTGGCTTGATTTCCTTAGGCTCCTTAGGCAACTGTTTTACAATAGCTGGAAACTCTAATCTTTCTAATGGCGAATCATAAATAATATGCGCATGAGGATTAGCAATTGCAACTTGTTTTAAATAATCATCAACACTTTGACGCCCTTTCAAATATTTGCCCTCTAATTCAATTATAACTTTTGTTCCATGATCTTTATCCCATTCAACTGATTCTTGTTTAAGAACTTGAGGCTCATTAGATTTAGTATCAATAACTAATTCAAAATATTCAGCAGGCTTATTCTTGTCTATCCTTGACCAAACTCTAACTGCTTTACCAGTAGTTAACTGTCCGTACATACCAGCACTAGAAATCCCAATACCTTGTTGACCGCGAGAACATTTTAAACGATGAAACTTGCTACCATATAATAACTTTCCAAAGACTCTTGGAACATTAGCTTTTACTATGCCTGGACCATTATCTTCAATCAAGATAGTATATCTATCTACTGCATCTTTTACAGCAGTCATATTAACAATTATTACTGGAAGTATTCCTGCTTCTTCAGCAGCATCTAAACTATTATCAACAGCTTCCTTAACAGTTGTCAACAAAGCTTTCCTAGGATTATCAAAACCTAACAAATGCCTATTTTTCAAGAAGAATTCAGAAACAGAAATCTCTTTATGGTGCTTAGCCATATTTTCAGCATTAGTTTTAATGTTGCTAGATTTCCCTATATCTAATTTTGTCTGCATATTACCTCTTTTTAAAAATCTAATCTTTAGATAAATCTTTCATTAATAAAGATTATTATTCTGTAGGATAGGTTTTAGCTTTCACAAATAATTTTTAAACCTTTTTCTTCAGGCATTAACAATACATCCATACCTTTTTTTAATTTTAAACCTTTAACAACTTCATTAGGGAATCTTATGCCCAAACCAGTTCCAATTCTTACTACTCTAACTTCTTTAGCAGATTGTTTTTTAAAAGCAATTAAAGCAGTTTTCATCTTTTTATCATCTGTAACATTAAATCCACATTTTTTACAATGTTTTGATTCAACATTTATACCATAGCCTATATCAAACTTAATTTCTTCCAAATTTGTTTTACATTGCTGACATTTCATTTTTTTGTTTTAAATGCATTTATAACATACATTATTTGTTCAATTTCATCAAATTTTGTATGAACTTTAATCAAATATTTTTTAAATTGTTTTATGTAAGTAAATCTATCTTTACCATATCTTAAATTTTTCAAAGTTTTCGTAGGAGATAAAATTGTAATTAATACTAAACACCATTCTACATCTTGATGATAAATCAAATAATGATTTGTTGGTTTTATACTTACTTTTCCTACTTGCATTTTCTTTTCTCATAAAGTATACTCTAAGTATACTTATTTATATACTTTTTTATTTAGAACAAATAAGCCTTTTTAAAATTAATTGGAAATTTTCACTAGATTTTTCAGAAATATTAGAAATCCATTTAAACTTCAAAAACAATTTAAAATTAATGAAAATTGATTGGAAAAAATTAATCCTTGCATTATTACTTCCACAGTTAGCTGGTTTTATAGGTTCTTTATTTACAACACCTAAAATTAGTTCATGGTATGCAACAATTATAAAACCAAGTTTTAATCCACCAAATTGGATTTTTGGACCAGTATGGGTTTTTTTATTTATATTAATGGGTATCGCATTATATTTGATTTGGATAAAAAAAGATAATAAATTAGCATTGACTTTTTTTAGTATACAATTAGGATTAAACATATTATGGTCTATTTTATTTTTTGGCTTGCAATCACCTTTGTTAGCTTTAATAGAAATTTTTATTTTAGAAATATTTATCTTATTAACTATAAAAGAATTTTATAAAATTTCAAAGAAAGCCGCTTACATTTTAATACCTTATATCTCATGGGTAAGCTTTGCAATAATTTTAAACTTTGCAATTGTAATATTAAATTAAACCAGAACTTCCAAAACCTTTATCACTTCTTTCAGTTTCATCCAACTCATCAACTTCAATTAATTTAGCATTAACCACTGGCTGGATTAACATTTGTGCAATACGCATACTTCTTTCAACTTTAAAATCTTCATGACCTAAGTTATGCAAAACTACAACTATTTCTCCACGATATCCAGAATCTAAAACACCAGCTAAACAATGTATGCTGTGCTTTGCTGCTAAACCTGATCTATCCCATATCAATCCACAATGATTTTTAGGAACAGCTACTCTTAACCCTGTTTTAATCAATTCTTTCTTTCCAGCCAAAATTACTTTATCTTCAACACTTCTCAAATCAAAAGCAGCATCACCTAATTTAGCATATTTAGGCATTTCTAATTCTTTATCCAATCTATGTACTTTTACTTCAACCATTTTAAGAATTAAACTTTAAGAATCTTAACCCCTTTTATCTTTTTCGGCTTATTTTTATTTTTATGCATTTTTGCTATTAAAAATTCTACTTCTGACTCTGTTTCCAAAAATATGTAAATTAAGATTATAACAACTATGGTTGCCAAAGTGGCTGCAATAAATTTGTATAATAATTCATTTGCAGTGGGTAATATCGCCTGAATAAATTCTAAAATAACATCTTTCCAGATAAAAGCTGCTGCAATAGTAAATGCGGTAACAATTGAGGTTTTTATTATATGACTTACTTTAATACCTGTTGCATCACCAATAATTAAGTCCTCTCCTTTTACCATTAAGTAAAATAAAGGAATTAAAGATTAATAAAAGTTTTCATCTACTTTTTTAACTGTTTTAGCCAAGAATCGACTTTAGCATCTAATAAACCTTCTTTGTTAAATTCATCCTTTTGCAGTTTAAAATTCATATCTCCAAACTGAAAAGCTGTTAAGCGCCTAATATACTCTTTTTCATCTTTATCTTTAAACTTAACAGTATCTTCCCTATAATAATCCATATTCAATATAGGACTAAAAATATGGTCTACTTGACCATCACAGTCAAAATCATTGAACATGAGCAAATAAGATTTAGCCTGATTTGAAACTGTAGAAACAACATGTTCACCATTATACCATGGCTGTTCTCCTTTTTTACATTCAGGATTTCTCCAATAAGTTAAAGTAGCTGTAGTTTCTAAAATATAAGTCTTATCATTAAATTTAACAGACTCATTATATTTCTGTGTTTGACTAAAAGATATAGAATGTTTTGTAGCTTTAATTTTAATTGGCACTTTTTTATCATCAGCATTTACATTTGCACTTAATCCTAACAAACCTAAGCTCATGCCTAATATTGCTAACTTTTTCTTTAAACTCATTTTATTTTTCTCCTAACCACTCTTTTGTAACTTTTTCTAAATCCATATGTTCTTTAATGTCTTTTTTAAATTTAGCTAACTCTTCATTAGCTTTTTTAAATAACTCCGGTTCACCTTCAAATCTATTTACTTCTTCAAAAAGTTTATTAAATTTAATTAAATCCATTTTCTTATCACAATCAAAATCATAATAAGATGCAGATTTCTCTGAAAAATATTTAAGTTTACCATTTCTTACTTCTAATAAATCTCCTAAGTTATCCGTTGAATAAAGTCTTTCTCCACCAATAGTAAGAGGACGGCCATATTGTACACCATGAATCCTATCAGAACATTTTTTATGTTGTGTAAAAACTCTTCTTTGTAAATCTCCATTAGTATATTTATCAAAAGTAACTTCAAATTTAGAATAATCTTTTTCAAATTCAACTTCAGTTCTATTTCTATAATTATCAATCAAAGAATAAGCAACAGTTCCTGCTAAACCTAAAGCAGC
>Ga0180009_10003986_pt1 | contig 16490 bp, 16 predicted proteins | sample OS_PC_MetaG_FD_123537 | JGI IMG/M metagenome (GOLD analysis project Ga0180009, IMG submission 123537) | Groundwater microbial communities from the Aspo Hard Rock Laboratory (HRL) deep subsurface site, Sweden - OS_PC_MetaG | ecosystem: Environmental > Aquatic > Deep subsurface > Groundwater...
CACGTAATTGAGGTTTTTGCCCTTCGGGTTGCTCACTTCGTTCGCAATTCTCAATCTCCCAAACCCTCGCTTCATTTAAACAACTTGAAAAATCAAAACAAAAATGTGATATACAAGTACATCACATAACGAAGTTTAAATGAAATTCTCTTCGATAACTACGCTCGGGGTCGATTGAGAACAAAACCTCAACTCACTCGCTTCGCTCGTGCCACGCTGCGCTCTCGTTCCGCTACGCTACACTCGGGGCGTGTTACAACAGTTAAGCGACATATTACTCGGAGCCGCCTTAAATGAAAGATTTAAGTATAATAAGTTTTATTTTATTAATCATATGGTAGATGAATATGTATTAAATCAACTTTCTCCGGAAGAAAAAATTGAATATGAACACAAAGTTGGAGATACAACTTGGCTTGCAACAACTAAACGTGTACTTAAGTTCAAAAAAAGTTTAGTTGGGGATAAAAGTTTACGTGATTTGGACTATAAACATATAGTCTCTATAAATCTGGAAGAAAAGCGATACTATGAGTTATTGATACTTTCTGGACTATCGATTATGCTTGGTCTAGTTTTTAATGGTTCTTTTCTCTTCTTAATATTAGCGATTATAGTTGGCGCCATAGCAATCTTTTATAGACATTCGTATTATCAATTCATTGCCCCATCGATAAATCTAGAAGACTGGGAAATGGAAGATACAGAAACTAAACAAGGAAAAGAACTTATCCAAACAATAAGAAAATATTGTTTCTTTGAAGAAAAGGAAAAACAAAATTTCGGCGGGCTCCTGCACCCTACGCTGCGGATTTCTTTCAGAAATCCTTGCCTCACTACGTTCGGTCGTTGAACAGTGATTAGAAGGCCTCAAACAAGTTCTTCCGCCCAAATTTTGCTACCGCAAAACTTCTTCTAATCGCATATGTTAGGCGAAATAAAAATAGGTCGTGGGAGTGCCTTCAGCTCAGATAGTTTGGAAATAGTGCATTGTGTAAATTATCACCCAATCCCCAGCTCCTTCCACTTCCTTTCCACCTTCTCCTTAACTTCTTCGCTCATCTCTATTTCGTCAGGCCACTCCCTTTCAAATCCTTCCTCTTTCCATTTTTTCGTTGCGTCTATGCCCATCTTTGAGCCGAGGTTATGCAGAGGAGCAGCGTGGTCGAGAGTGTCAGCAGGCGCTCCCTCGACTATAGTTATATCCCTCTTTGGATCTATCCTGTTCGAGACCGCCCATAAAACCTCTTCGAGGTTTTGCACGTTTACGTTTTCATCAACGGCGATAATCGTCTTGGTGAACATCATCTGCCCCATTCCCCAGAGAGCGAACATGACCTTCTTCGCATGCCCGGGATACTGCTTCTTTATCGAGACAATTGCAAGGTTGTGAAATACGCCTTCGATTGGAAGATTTATGTCAATGATTTCAGGCAACTGCATTTTAATGAGAGGTAAAAAAATGCGCTCAATAGCCTTGCCGATATAAGAGTCCTCCATCGGAGGCTTGCCAACAACTGTAGCAGGGTATATTGGATTCTTTCTATGCGTTATGCAGGTGACGTGAAATACGGGATACAAATCTGCGAGGGAGTAGTAGCCCGTGTGGTCGCCGAAGGGTCCTTCAATGCGGCGCTCTTTTGGATTTACGTAGCCCTCTAAAATTATCTCGGCATTCGCAGGAACTTCTAAATCTACTGTTTCGCACTTCACGAGCCCAACTGGCTTCTTTCGCAAAAAGCCCGCAAACAGCATCTCATCGAAGCCTTCTGGCAATGGCGCAGTCGCAGAGAATATCGTGGCAGGGTCACCTCCAAGCGCAACCGCAATCTCAAGAGGTTTGTTTCTTTCCTCAGCCTTTCGGCAGTGTGCTGCTCCGTGCTTGTGCACGTGCCAGTGCATTCCGGTGGTTGCCTTGTCATAGACTTGCATTCGGTACATGCCACAGTTGCGCTTGTCTGTTTCAGGGTCTTTAGTGAAAACGAGAGGCAGAGTTATGAAGCGCCCTCCGTCTCCCGGCCAGCACTTTAAGATAGGGAATCTATTCAAATCAACTTCTCCGCCTTTAAGAACGACTTCCTTGCAGGGAGCGTCTCTGACAATTTTCGGTGGAAAAGAAAAAACTTCTTTTAATTTTGCAGCGCTTTTTATCTTGCCTGTCAGAGAAGAGGGAATCTCCGGCTTCAACAGCCTGACCAGACTTTCTCCTATGCCTTCAAGATTTTCTGTCTCTAATGCAAGCTTCATTCTCTCCACAGAGCCGAAGAGATTTGCAACTATGGGTATGTCATAACCTTTCACATTTTCGAAAAGTAGCGCAAGGCTATTGCTCTTCGATGTTCTGTCTAAAATTTGAGTAATCTCCAGCTCTGGGCTGACCTCTGTTTTAATTCTTCGCAGCAGTTTTTTGCTCTCAAGCACTTCAATAAAATCTCTCAAATCCGAATATGCCATGCTACTCACCTATCGCAGCATTCTCCTTTAGGAATATCGTTTCCATGAGGGCATTTCCTTGGGTGGTTTAGAGAAGTGCACACTGCATCTGCTATTTCCTCCGAGATATGGTGCTCCATACCACACACGTTCTCGTGCACGTTCTTATCTAATTTCATGTTCAGTATATCTGTGAGCAGGAGTTCGGCCAATCTGTGATTTCTTACGACCTGCCTTGCTGCGCTCCTTCCTTTCTTGGTCAGGCTTACTCCAACCCTCGCCTCATATTTAACTAGATTCATTGCTTCCATTTTTTTGAGCATTTCAATAGCGCTGGGCGGCGAAATCTTGAGCTCCTCAGATATCTCATTGATTTTTGCTACATTTTTGCTTTTCTCTTCAAATATCCACAGGTGCTCTAGGTATTCCTCTACGCTTTCCGTTATGCTATTCATGTTTTTACCTTTTTTTCACATAAATTTCTCTCGCAATTTCTTCATCTATCGCAAGCTCGGTTTCCCCTATTTTTATAACAAACGAAGGGCGCTTCTGATGCAGCTTAATCGTGCTCCCAGGAATTACTCCAAGCGAGCCTAGCCTGTCCAATCTAGTGTGCTCTTTTGGTACGATAAAAACGATTCTGCCCTCATCTCCAGGCTCTAAATCTCGCAAAGGCCTTACCAACGGCTTGGCTTCTGTCTTGAATTTTACACAGCACTCTCCTCGAGGAATAGGGTTGCCGTGAGGGCACAGCGGCGGGTGCCCCAAAAAAGCGCATACGCTGTCTGTAACTTCTGGACTGAGAATATGCTCGAATTTACACGCCTCTGGATGTATATGCTTCTCTTCCAGCTCAAATACCTCAGAAAGCAGTCTCTCTGCAAGACGATGCCTGCGAATAATTTCCCTTGCCCATATCTCGCCCTCTTTTGCCAGGGTTATCTCGTTGCCTTTTATTTGCACTAAGTTGCGCCGCTCCATTTCCCTGAGTGTGCTCTCCGCATCTTCTTCTCTCATATTTTCAAGGACTTGCCTTAGATTATCTCTTCCAGTCTCTCTCAAAGTCCATATCAATTCAAGCAGCTCATCAATCTTATGCTCTTCCATTTCAAACCCTCCATTTGAATATATTCTTTTCACGTCTGAAAAATTGCAGTTCGGGCATTTCATTTCAATCCACTCCTTTTCTCAGCACTTCGCCCGAACTCGTTACACTTTCGTCAGAAAGATGGCGTGTATGCCAGCTTCCTTGCGGAATGCTCGTTCGTTCTCGTGCCGAGACCCGGGTTGTCGTCGTGTCTTGACCCATATTATGCCACTCGCCTCGCTCGTGGAATTTTCCCCGAGGGCTTTTTTTAAAAGGGCTCATAAACTCACCCCGAAGTAGTGAAGCAGGAAGTTCAAAGCGCCACCGATTAAAAAAGCGAATGGAAATATGAAAGCTACTATTGCCAGAGCAGTTTTTAGCCCACGCTCCTTGACCATCATGAAAAACTGCGCTATGCAGGGGACGAATAGAGTAATTGTAACCAGACTGACAACTATTTGAGTAGGGTCAAGCAGTCCCTTCTCTGCGAGGACGAATAGACCTGCTGCGCCGTAATCCCTGCGCAGGAAACCTATGACAAAAGCTTCTGTAGCTTTTACAGGTAGCCCCAAAAAGCTGACCACCACAGGACCTGCTGCAACCTCGATTATTTTCAAGAGCCCTATTTTGTCAAACGTGAACAAAACAAATGTGCCTAAGATAAAAAGAGGCACAGCTTCTCTCAGATACCATTCCACCCTTGCCAGCGTTTTGACAGCTATATTTGAGACCTTTGGTATGCGCAGTGGAGGAATCTCAAGAACGAAATCCGAGGGCTCTCCTGGTATTACCTTCGAAGCGAGATAGCCAACGAGCAGCATTACCAGGATTACTGCTCCTGCCCAGATGTACGTCGCTTTAGCTGAAAGCCCGCCAAGCATGCCCAGAATTACCCCCAGCTGCGCAGAGCAGGGTACACCGAGAGCGAGAAGAAGCGTAACGATAATTCTATCTTTTTTTGTCTCCAATATTCTGGCAGTCATCGTCGCCATTGTATCGCAGCCCAAGCCCAGAACCATGGGCAGTACTGCCTTGCCGTTTAACCCAATTGCCTTGAAAACTCTGTTACTTGCTATCGCTAGCCTCGGCAGGTAGCCAGTATCTTCGAGAAAGCCGAAGAATATAAAAAAAGTGCCGACGATTGGAAGAACTATCGCAAGAGCGTAGGTCAAAGCCATGGTAATTAATCCATATTCTCCAACCAACAATTCCTGAAGAAGCGTTACTGGAATGAAACTTGCCAGATTTACAGCCAGAGGATTCAAGTATCTTCCGAACACGACGCTCTCCAGAAAACCAACCAAAGTTCCTGCTCCGAATTGCCCAACAAACTTGTACATAAGATACAAAACGAGCAAGAGAATTGGCATTCCCCAGAACGGATGCATCGTTAGATTTCCAAGTTTCTCGGATAGCGTACCAATTCTTGCTTCCTCTGCCGCCAAAACTTGCTTCAGAATTTCGTCCACTGCTCTAAATCTCTGTTGAGTTATTACATATCCCATCGGCACTCGATATTTAGAGCATACTTCGTTGGTTATTTTCTCAATTTCGTCGAGACTTTTTCTGTCTATTTTTCCTAGAAGCCATTCCCTTAAACTTGCATCGCCAGCGAGCAGCATTAAAGCAATGCTTCTCTTAGATATCGCAGCGCTTGGCAGAAATTCTTCGAGTCTTTGTACGGCAGTTTCTATGGTTTGGTCATAGCTCATTTTATAGGTGGAAAGCTTGGGTTTAGAAAGACTTCGTACAAGCTGCGCCAAGCCATGTTTCTGTACCGCAATGGTCGGAACTACTTCAATTCCAAGAATCTGAGAAAGTTTCTCAGCATCGATAGATATTCTGCGCTCTCTGGCCTCGTCAACCATGTTTAAATCCAAGACGAAGGGAAGCTCCATCTCCGCAAGCTGAAGAGAAATCAACAAGGCTCTCCTCAGGTTTTTCGCATCCGCTATCTGGAGTATGGCATCGATTTTTTCTTTAAGAAGTATATCCCTGGTAACCATCTCGTCCTCGCTCATTGGAACAAGATTGTTTATACCGGGAGTATCGATGAGCTCGTACTTTACATCTTCAAGCGTTCTCACCGCTCTTGCTACCTCTACCGTAGTGCCGGGATAGTTCGACACCATTGCATAGCGCCCGCTGAGTAAACCGAATACCACGCTCTTGCCGACGTTTGGATTGCCTATGACTGCGATTTTCGGCAGGTTTGAGGCTGCTCTTGCATGCTTGTGCATTTCAACCACTTTTTTAAAATTAGGTTTACCTAATTAGGTAAGCCTAACTTATGCAAAAAGAATTAGAATTTTACTTCTTGTTCGCAGCCGAGCCAAAATAGCTATTCCTTCCTTCCAATTATTTCAGTTATCCCTCTAGCTGTATCCTCGCCGACCGTTATATCCTCCATAGACTTCAGACCCATCGCCTTGGCAGTTTTTTCCAGCCCTAGCTCTATGTCCTTGCTCAGGACAATTACGTACGCAGTTACATCCTCAATTCCTATTTTGAGAGCTGCTAAGGCTCTGTGGTGCCCATCGACGAGTATCATCCTCTCTCCGGATTTTATAACAACTATAGGCTCTGCCAAGCCCCGCTTCAGCTCGTACTCCCTGCCCCGAAACTCGTCTGGCAGTATCCTGTTTTGAGTAGGTATCAGCTCAGAAATTTTAACCTTTGTCAGCCTGACTATGGTTTTTACAGAGTAGAGCCTCTCAAGAGATTCGGTAAGTTTCTTAATCTTGTCAGGGGTTACTCTTTCTATGTGCGAGCGAATAACATCTGCATTCGTGATTATGCCGATGAGCTTTTTGTTTTCGTCCACAACTGGAAGTCTGGAAAACCCACTGCGAAACATTACTCTCGCAGCGTCTGTCAGATTTGTTCCGGGGAAAGTGACCGCTACCTCTTTTGACATAACATCTCTAACTTTTTTGCCTCCCCTGCGCAGAATCATGTCTCTACTCGTGATTATTCCGATGAGATTCCCTCTCTCGACAACTGGAAAGCCGTCGTGAGCGGTCTCCCTCATTGTCTTAAAAACTTCCTCAATCGTCTGCTCAGGACTAACCGTAATAACGTTGAGAGACATGTAATTTTTTACTTTCGTGTCCTTTATCTCCTGCGCCATAAAACCTCGCCGCCTCTTCTAATCTCTCTTATCCTGTGATATGGTATCCTCGTCTCCATATTATTTCTTTCTACTACAAAGAAGGAGCTTTCGAATTTTATTATGCTTTCGGCTTGAACAGTCATTGTGTCGCCGGGAGCGCCCCTGTGCAGGTAAACGATTTCAACTCCCTCAAGAGACTTCTGCGGATGCCACCTCAGCTCGTCCAGAAAGCGCTTAGCCATGCTCCCCCGCACCAACTATCGCTATTGCGCTAGCAATTGCGTTTTTACATTCTCTGTTCTTCGCTATATTTCCGTGCCCGGGAAGTAAAAGATTGAAATCCAGCTTCGAGAGCCTTTCAAGAGAATTGATAAGTTCCTCAAAGTTTCCACCCAAATCAGCCCTTCCAAAGCTGCCGTCAGAAAAAAGCGTATCTCCCGAAACCAAAATTTTTTTATCTCTCTCATAAAGGCAAATGCTTCCGGGAGTATGCCCCGGAGTATGTATCACCTCGAATATATGCTCCCCCAGGTCTATTTTATCTCCCTCCTTCAGCACTTCATCGACTTTCAGCGGAATTTCCTTGCCTGCCGTTGCGCATGTGCTGTAGAATTCTCCGGAGCGCATCTCTGCAGCATCGCTTTCATGCACCAAAACTTCGCACTTAAAAAATTTATTGCCGCCGCAGTGGTCTAAGTGGGCATGGGTGTTTATTATTAAGTCTATTCTGCTCGTTTTCTTTCTAATCTCATCAATAAGGTTGCCTGTACCAGCGCCAGTATCTATGAGTGCAATTTTCTTATCGATGATTAAAAAAACATTTGAATCGAAAGAATTGCTGAGCATCGGTAATATTGTCATCTTCCACCTCAATCCAGATTGGTAAGCCCATTTTCCCTTGCTATCGCAAGCGCCCTTTCCATCTCGGAGCTTGTTACTCCTCTGGCTATTTCAGGTATTCTATACGCCTCAAACTCGGGTCTGTACTGCGCCATTATATTCACCCTTACTTCACCTAAATTCTCCGCAATCCACTCTAATACAGGCTTGGTGCAGCACTCCACATGGTTGGGAAGTACGAGGTGGCGAATCAAAAGCTCCGCATGCTCTTTTCCTAACAAATGATTTCTTGTGATAATCCTCCAGTAATTCTCGACTTTCGACAGCTGCTCTGCGCATGCGTCGTTTCCGTACTTAAAGTCAGCAAGATAAACATCCACTATACCGTTCAAGAGCCCCATTGTTTCGCTGCTCATGTACATGTTTGAGTTCCATACAACCGGCACATTGACGTCTAAGCAGCGGAGCATCTCCAGAATTGTGTGTAGATTTGGCGTTGGCTCTCCGCCGACGAAATTTATATTCCTGCTTCCTTTCGTAAGAAAGATGGCGTTCTTGCCAGCTTCCTCTCGGAATCTTTCGAGCATCCTGCGCTTTTTCGCTATCTCCGCAAGATGCTTTCCAGTTATAGCTACTCCCTTCTCCACGTGCCTCGAAATTGTCCAGTTCTGGCAGTATATGCAGTAAAAGGTGCAGCCTATGAAGAAGAAAGTATGAGAGGGCACAAGGCAGGCTTCCTCGCCGAGATGCAAAAACTCTGAAGATAGGCAAGTGCCTGCATCTAAGTTGCAGAACCCCTTCTTGCCTGCAGTTCTATCTGCGCCGCATCTGCGCTCGCAGAAGTGGCAAGAGCTCAAAATCCTTCTCGCCAGCTCGAGCTTCAGGTCGAGCAGCGAAGTAGCAGGAAATTTTAAATCTTCAATTTTTGCGCTGACCATTGCAGCATTGACAAATTCTTTAATCCTGCTGTCATGCTCTTTCCAGAGCTCCTCTTCGCTGGAAGCTAGCTCTACAGAAATTGGAATTGCCTTTGCCATCAAAAACTTGGCTGGGTTGCGGTTGGTTGATACTTCCACATATCTTCCTAAGGCTTTTTTCACTCCTTCGTCCTCAAAAGCAACAAGCGCATCTGGGCGAATTAAACCATACATTTTTTATCACTTTAGTAGATATATTGCAAGCAAAGCAGCAGTGATTCCGATAATTTTTTTGGCTGTGAAGTCTTCTTTGAAGATTACTAGCCCTGAGAGTGAAATAAACAGCATCGAGAAAATTATGACCATTGGTAAGAATGCTGACAGCTCTGCTTCTCTTAGCGGATAGAGAGTTATCAGCTTTGCAAGACCTCCCATGAGGAAGGTGAAAAGCATTGCAGCCAATATCTTGGATGGGAGCGACCAGAACTTTACTAGGTCAAACAATCCTATGTTCATATGTCCGTGAAATCTGTACTTCCAGAACGAATCTCCGAGAGCGAACAGCAGGGCAGCTGCTATTGCCATTGCAATGTAAATTCCTTTCAAACTATCACCTTCCTCCTTAGCTTACAACTCTAACGTCTTTGAATTGAATTGTGGGTGCACGAACAGAGGAAACCTGTCTGTAATCCCTGCCGAATCCTTCGATTTTATTTAAAACGTCAAAAATATTTCCAGAAATAATTGCTTTCTTCACCGGCTTGCCGTTGAGAAATGCATTTCTCGTTTCTACTGAAAAATCTCCTGAGACAAAATTCGAAGTATGGGCACCGATTAAGCCGTGCACGACTAGACCTTCCTCGCCAATTCTTCCACTCTTCCGTAAGGAAGATGGCATACACACCAGCTTCCTGACGGAATTTCCTGAAACAATAAAGTTGGACGAATCTATCCGGGGCAGGGAAGCATAGGAATCTCTCTCTGCGCTGCCAGTACTTTTTGCTTTGCCTTTGTTCGCAGTATATGTGTCGTGGAGATAGCTTTTTAACGCTCCTTTTTTTACGAGCTCAGTTCTCTGCGACTTAACTCCCTCGGCATCAAATTTAGCAGTTGACAGCCCGTGCTTTATGGTGCCGTCGTCTATAATGCTCAGCTTTTCTGAGAATACTCTCTCGCCCAATTTTCCAGCCAAAACCGAGCGCTTGCGCTGCACATTATCAGCACTGAATGAAGGAATTAAAACGTTTTCAAACAGCTCTGCTGCAGCATGGGGCTTTAGAATCAAATTCGCTGTTAGAACTCCTATCTCCTTCGCATTCAGCGAATCTCTCGCAAGCCTTGCCGCTTCCTTGCCAACGCCTGCGAAGTCTAAATCCAGAGCCCTCGAAACCTCGCAATAAAAGCCAGATGATTTGCCCTCTGCCACCGTGTTTAGATAGCAGGCACAGGCAGTAGCTTTATCAGTACCAGCGATTCCGTTAGAATTCCAAATCCCAACTTCCGAGAAAGACCAGGAAATTACTCCGGTTGTTGGAATTACGTTATAACTCTCGCATGGACCAACTAAAATTTTAGCAAATTCCATTGCATCTTCTACCTCGAGCTCAGCTATTTTCTTGTCATAAGTTCCAGCACGATTATACTTCTGTTTTCCTGGCAGGGAGAGGAACTCATCTCTTTCTCCAATTTTAGCCATGTCTATTGCTCTCTGCAGCACTTTTTCATCCAGATTATTTGAAAAGGCAAATCCCATCTTTTTGTCTTTGATAACCCTTACGCCATAGCCGAAATGCGAGCTCCCCTTAAAGGTCTCTATCCTGCCTTTTTTTATCCCCACATCATTTGAAATTCCTTTTGAGAAAAATACCTCAGCCTCGTCTGCGCTCTTCATTAGGATTTTTAATGCTTTCTCTGCGTCCATACTATCGCCAGAATCAGTAGCTTTCAACTTTGATTTGCGGTATTCTCCCAAAATGTTCTGCATTCCTAGTTACCACGACATTACATCCGTTCGCCAGTGAAATTGCAGCAGTCATTTCGTCTGGAATATCTATTTCCCTGCCTTCGCTGCACAGCTTGCCCAGAATTTCTCCAGCTTTTACTGCCGCTTTATGGTCTAATGGAAAAATAACCAAGCGACTAAAAAGTTTCTCCGCTTCCTCTAGGCGTTTTTTATGATTTAATTGCTTAACCCTGTATATCCCGAATACCAGTTCAAATACATTTACTTCGGTTGTAAGCGCACCGTATTCGTCCAATTCTTTTGCTTTATTAACAGCGCTCTGGTCGTTGCGAAGCAAATCGATTAGGAAGGCAGTATCCACGCACTTCATGCAACTCCACTCTCCTCTACAGAGGAAGTAAGCGACTTTCTCATTTCTTTAATGCCTTCTCTGAGTTCTTCAATCTCTTCTTCAGACATATCTTCCCACAGCCCTGCGCACTCGCTGAGGCTGCCTTTTTTCTTGGCCAGTCTGACAAGCATTTCAGAAAAGCTTTCGCTTTTCAACTTCATCATGGACAGCAGCCTGTACACATCCTCAGTTACCGATATTGTTTTTGAAGCCATGTATCTACATATACATATGTATATATAAATCTTACTTAGTACCTCCGACTGTCGCAAAAGTCCTTATGGTTGCACCTCCGTCGCTTACAGGCACGAGCTGCGATGCCTTTCCGCAGAACCCTATGTGCAATCCAAAATCGCTTCTAACCGCATCTATGTTTTTCAATATTTCGAGAGTCTTGCCTGAGAGCGCAACGTCCTTTATCGGCTTGGTTATCTCTCCGTTTTCAATCAAAAATCCCTCCTCTGCGCTGAATTGAAAAACACCTCTCACAGTATCAACCTCGCCTCCCTTTGAGCCCTTCAGGTATACGCCGTACCGGATGTCATCGAGCATCTCCTCGAATTCGAAATCTTTCGGCCCAAGATAGGTATTGCTCATTCTAACTATCGGCTGGTGATTGAACGCCTGAGCTCTTGCATTGCCTGTATTCTCCTGCCTTAATCTGCTAGAAGTCTCTCTGGAGTGAAGATAGGTCTGCAGCATCCCATTTTTTACAATCACTTTCTTCTTTCCCCTCGTGCCCTCTGAGTCGTAAAAATAGAATCCAAAGGAATTCTTGATAGTGGGGTCGTCATAAACGCTCACAGCCTCGCTTGCAATCTGCTGTCCCAGCCTGCCCTCGAGTATCGACTCTCCTTGGATTACGTGGTCTGCCTCGACAGCGTGCCCGAGTGCTTCGTGAATAAAAACCCCGGCGAGTTTTGGGTCTAAAATTACCTTGAAATTCCCGCTCGGCGCTTCGCCAGCGTCCAGAAGCCTTACCGCCCTCTCAGAAGCAGCTTTTGCAGCATCTGCTGCATTCTGCAGTGCCTCAAGACCTGCCACGCTGCCCAGCCTTTCAAAGCCTACCTGCACGTTTCCGTTTTTCTTTACGAATACCGAGGAAAAAAGCGCAACTCTTGTGTATTCTGCTTCTATGCTGCTGCCCTCTGAATTCAAGTACAGAGAATTTATCTTCGAATCAGAGTATGCGAAAGAAGAGCTGACTACTTCCTTGTAGCCCTGCGCTGCTCTCTCGGCTTGGTGCAAAATTTCTTTTTTTTCCTCCACATCTACATCAAATGGATTAATCTTCGGGGCAGTTTTTACTTTATCTTCAACGAACCCCCTCCCTGCAAACTCGATCTTCTCTCCATTTCTAGCGATTCTGTAAACTCTCTCGGCTAGTGCATATATGTCCTCCAAGCTGTTAGAAGATACAAATCCCCAAGTTTTATCCAGTACCCTTACGCCAACTCCGAAAATCTCCCCTGAGGATGCTTCTCTTGCTATTCCATCCTTCAAAACTATGCTGTTCGATTCAACCCGCTGGACAGAGATGTCTATAAACCTTGCAGGAATATCAAAAATTTTTTTAAGCTTCTCTACATCCATGCATTAAAATGCGCTAGTTTCATATATATCTTTTAAGCGAATAAGGTGCATGGTAGAAATCATACCGTTCAAAGGTATTCGATACGGCACGGGCGACGTAGCAAAAGTAGTTGTCCCTCCCTACGACGTAATATCTGACGAGGAGAAAGATGAATACTACAGCGCCCATGAGAACAACATAATCAGGCTCATACTCGGAAAGGAATTTCCGGGAGATGACTCGAAAAACAACAGGTATACGAGAGCCAGCGAATACCTCGAAATCTGGATTAAGAGCGGAATACTGAAGCAGGACAGAGAGCCGTCGATATATGTTCACGAGCAGGAGTACTGCCACAGAGAAGAGAAAAAAAATCTCAGTGGTTTCATCGCTCTGGTGCGGATAGAAGAAGGAGCAATACTCCCGCACGAAGAAACCCTCTCGAAACCTATAGCGGACAGGCTGAAACTCATGAGAGCAACGAATGCAAATCTCTGTCCCATATACGCACTCTACTCAGATGAAAATAAAACTTTAGAGCCTGCTTTGGAGGTAAAACAAAAACCAGCCGCAGATGTAAAATTTGACGATATAAGACATAAAGTCTGGAAGGTGAGCGACGCTGCGGTTATAAAAAAAGTAAAAAAAGAGATGAAGAATAAAAAGCTCTTCATTGCAGATGGGCATCACAGATACAAAACTGCTCTCGCTTTCAGAAATGAAATGCGCAGAAAAAAATCTGGTGGGATGCATGACTACGTGATGATGTTTTTGGTGAATATGGACAGTGGAGGCATTACGATTCTGCCTGCGCACAGAGTAGTTCGCATGTCCAATGCCTCTAAACTTGAAAACAAAATCAGGCGATATTTCGATTCAGCAGTGCTGAAGTTCGGCAGGAAAAATAAAAATACCAAGATAAAAGAAATGCTCGAAGAAATGGAGAGGCAGGAGGGCAAGCATATTTTTGGGATGTACAGCGGAGGAAATGAATTTCGCCTGCTCACCTTAAAAGATGAAAAAATTTTAGACAAGAATATAAAAGGAAAATCGCGAGAATGGAAAAGACTGGACGTTGCGATACTCCATACCCTGCTGGTGAACCTGGAGGAAAAAATAGAGTATGTAATAAACGAGAAGAAAGCGATTCGACTGATAGACGAGGGAATGTATAACGTTGCCTTTTTCCTCAACCCGACAAAAGTGGAACAGGTTAAAAAGATTGCACTTGCGAATGAGAGGATGCCTGGAAAGGCTACATATTTCTATCCAAAACTGCTGACAGGATTAGTGCTGAACAAAATAAACTGAGTTGCCTATGGTTTCATTAGATGCTTCTTTGGCAGCGGCTTTTCTATGCCCTTTGGCAGCGGAATCAAATCCTTAATTTTCTCCAGCAGGCTCTCCTTGTCATCGCCCCATGCGAGAGCATGCTCCAAAGCTTGAGAGAGGTTTTTAGCAGGGACTATCTTTACAGCGTTTCTGATCTTCTTTTCAAGCATTACATCTTTGAGATTTTCGCTCGGAATTATAACACTCTTGATGCCGGCTGCGACCGCTGCTTCGATTTTTGCAGTTACGCCGCCAACCGGCAGCACATCGCCGCGCACGCTCAGGCTTCCTGTCATCGCCACGCTCTGGTCCACTGGAATATTCTCTAAAGCTGAAACAACAGCAGTAGCAACAGATATGCTTGCGCTGTCTCCCTCAACTCCTTCATAGGTCTGCAAAAATTGTATGTGCACGTCGTAGTTCGAGATGTCACGGCCAGTATGCTTTTTAATGAGTGCACTCACGTTCTGAATCGCCTCTTTTGCAATTATCCGCAGCTTGCCAGTAGCAATTATCTTGCCCTCCTCCCTGCTCTGCGCAGGAGCGACTTCCGCAACTATAGGCAGTATTACTCCACTGTCGCCGCCTATGACTGCCAAGCCATTTACTCTGCCTATTTCCTTGCCCTCGACGACGTAAACGCTGTAATCTTTTTTGATGCTTATATACCTGTCTGCAATCTGCTGCTCCAGAGTTTTTGCAATGTTCTTTGCCTTCAGCACGTGCTTCGCTTCAACGTAAGGCGCATCTTCGCTCCTTGCAACGTCGCCTGCTGCTCTGACCAATCCACCCAGTCCCCGAAGGTTTAGAGTTAATTTTCCCCTCCTTTCGGACCTCTTCCTCGCTTCTTTCATAATCTCCATTACAGCATCTCTCGCAAAGTGCGGTATCTTCCTGTCCTTGACCACTTCCTGGGCTACAAATTGAACAAATCTGTTTCTATTCTCGACGGTATCGTCGATAACGTCCTTCATGTAGACTTCATAGCCATAGCCCCGAATTCTGCTGCGGAGCGCAGGGTGTACGTTTTTCATCGCTTCCAAATTACCTGCAGCTATCAAAATAAAGTCGCAGGGCACTGGTTCTGTTCTCACCATGGCTCCGCTTGACCGCTCGCTCCGCCCTGTAATTGAGTACTTCTTCTCCTGCATCGCAGAAAGCAGTTCCTGCTGGGACTCTATCCCGAGAGTTGAAAGCTCATCTATGAAAAGCACTCCCTTATGAGACCTGTGGATAGCTCCAGCCTCGATTAAATCATGAGACGGAGTTTCCAGACCTCCGGATTGAAACGGGTCGTGCCTTACGTCGCCGAGCAGTGCTCCCGCATGCGAACCTGTAGCATCGATGAAGGACGCCTTCTTCTTTCCAGAGCTGTTAATCAAAATTTTCGGAACGAACACATGCTCCTTGACCTTTATGTACTGGCGGCCCATGAGCAGAAATACCGCAGCAATTATTCCCCCGAACAAGAACATCGGCTGCCCAAGTATTATTGCATAATAGAAAACGATAAACAGTATGGATATAAAGAGCACTTTGAACATCATGTTGATTGGAGCTTCCACCCTTCTTTTTTGCTCTTTATATTTCTCAACAATTTTCTCCCCTTCCCCTGCTTTAACAATCTCCACCTTTGGATTGTTTTTGTCCATTGGATTTGGGTGTATTAATATGTCTTCGAGCTCTTCAACGGACAGAAGCTCGCTCATCGCCATGCCAAGCATGCTCTTTCCGGTCCCGGGTTCTCCTATTAAAAGAATGTGCCTCTTCTGCTTCGCAGCCTTTCTTATAATCTCGACCGCATGCTCCTGCCCAATGACCTGGCCGACCAACTCCTCAGGTACTTTAATCTCCTCGGTCGTCTTGAATTCAATTAACTCCATCAAATTTCACTTGCTACATTCAGGCTTATATACCTTTAGCACGTGCACAAATATTATATATTAAAAAAGTGCGATTCGAAATCTGGTGAATCTATGGCAGCAATTTTCGGAGGCTCGACGTGTCAAACCTTGGCGAAGGAGGTAGCTGATGAGCTGAATTCTGAGCTCGGGCAGCTGACGATAAAAAAATTTCCAGACGGCGAGCGCTACCTCCGCATCGACAGCGATGTTAAGGGCAAGGACTGCATTGTTATTCAGTCCACGTCCAGACCCCAGGATTCCAATCTGTTTGAGCTTCTCACAATTCTCGAAACTCTCAAGGATTTGGGAGCGGCTAAAATTTCTACAGTAGTTCCGTATTTTGGATACGGAAGGCAGGACAAACGCTTCCTCAAGGGAGAGGCTGTGAGCGCAAGAGTCGCTGCCAAGCATATTCAGCTGAATTCTGACGAATTTTTCACGATAAATGTTCACCAATCAGCAGTTCTCAAGTTCTTCACTATACCTGCAACTATGCTCGATGCTTCGCCGGTGCTTGGGGATTATTTCAAAACTCACAAATTAGAAGCTCCTGTTGTCATAGGTCCAGATAAAGGAGCTATAGAACTTGCGAAGAGTGCGGCAAATATTATAGGGTGCGGCTCTGACTACCTTGAGAAGAGGAGAATTGCCCCGGGTCAGGTGGAAATGAAACCGAAGAATCTCGACATTGCAAACAAGGATGTGATACTCGTGGACGACATGATAGATACGGGCAGCACTATGATCGAAGCCATAAATATGCTGAGAGCGCAGAAAGCAGGCAATGTGCTCGTGGGCTGCGTGCACCCTGTATTAACAGGAAACGTTGTCACGAAATTATTCAGCACAGGTGCGGTCGATGTTGTAGCGACAAACACCATTCCATCGCAGATAAGCTTCATAACTGTTGCACCGCTTATAGCGAATGCGCTGAAGAA
>Ga0180009_10003987_pt1 | contig 16485 bp, 16 predicted proteins | sample OS_PC_MetaG_FD_123537 | JGI IMG/M metagenome (GOLD analysis project Ga0180009, IMG submission 123537) | Groundwater microbial communities from the Aspo Hard Rock Laboratory (HRL) deep subsurface site, Sweden - OS_PC_MetaG | ecosystem: Environmental > Aquatic > Deep subsurface > Groundwater...
CGGGTGGAGGTCGTCAAATGTTTGTGAATCCAGAACACAATCAAAAGGTTGCCAAGTGTTCCGGGCTGAGTGTTCCGGGCTGACATTCAGGTTCCCGGCAGGGAACCATATGTCAGAGTCGGAGCACTAGCTCCAAGGTTCTCTTGCCAATCGCCAAGAGCCCGCTCAATCGATCGCGCCCTCCTGCATCTGTGCGGGAGGGCGCTTGTTTTATTTAGCCAAGCTGTCACCCCTTAGGACGACGAGCCGCAATGTCGCTTGAGGATCGCATCGACCTCGGGGGAAACAAATGCGCTGACATCCCCCCCAAGCTTGGCAATCTGGCGCACGAGGTTTGCTGCGATATGGCGTACCTGCGGCGAGGCTGCCACGAAGACAGTCTGGATATCCGGTGCCATGGCACCGTTCATTCCAGCCATCTGCATCTCGTAATCGAAATCGGTCCCGTCGCGCAGACCCCTGAAGATGACGGTCGCCCCCTCTTCGCGGGCCGCGTCCACCGCCAGATTACCGAATGTGACGATGTCGATTTCCGTTCCGGTCTTGTCAGCGATGATGGCCGTCTCCATCCTGAGCATCTCAACCCGCTGATCCACTGCAAACATTGGACTTTTACTTGGATGCACCCCGACACCGATCACCAGCCGGTCGACCAGATCAGCAGCCCGGGCGATCACATCGGTGTGTCCGAACGTGACGGGATCGAAAGAACCGGAGTAGAATCCTATCCGCGCCATGGCCTGTCCTCTTGAAAGACGCGCCACGAAGCTGGTACGCGCCAGTCCGCGCAGTTTGCCCGTCCACGCGTTTGGCGACAATAGCTATCGCCGGCGCTGGTCAACCGACAGGTGGAAAGACATGAAGCTCAATCGTCGCAACGCAATGATCCTGACAGCAGGAACAGCCGCTTCGGCCCTTTGGCCCTCAGCCCTTCCAGCCGCTGACGAACCGCCCGTGAACGACGATGGCCTGCATACGCAACCCTGGTTCCACAACTCGTTCCTCGATCTCAAGGAGGACGTGGCCGAAGCCAATGCGGCGGGCAAATCGCTCGCCATCTTCTGGGAGCAGAAGGGCTGCCCGTATTGCAAGGAGATGCACAAGGTCAACCTCGCCGACGAGCAGGTCTCCGGGTTCATCAAGGAGAACTTCGTCGTCCTCCAACTCAATCTTTATGGCGCCAGAGCGGTGACCGACTTCGACGGTGAGGAGATGGAGGAGCGTGAGTTGGCCCGCCGCTGGAAAGTCAATTTCACGCCAACTGTCGTCTACTTCCCGAAAGACCCCAAGGAAGTCGCGGGCAAGAATGGACGCGATGCCGAAATCTGGCGGCTGACCGGTTACTGGAAACCGTTCCATTTTCTCAACTCGTTCCGCTACGTGGCAACCGGCGGTTACAAAGATGAGCCGAACTTCCAGAAATGGCTAACCGATCGGCGCGAGGATTTGGAGGCTCAGGGCCAGAAGGTGAAGCTGTGGTAGTCGCATGCTGCGCAAGCCTCGGCGCAAACCTCGGCGAATGCCGCTCCAATGAAGAAGGCCCGGAAATCGCCCGGGCCTTCTTCTTATCGTCTGCCTGTGCGGTTCATTTTTGAAACCCGCCTTACTTCATCGGCTCGTAAACCGCCGCAGCGCGATTGAACAGATTGAAGCGATAACCGACATGCGCACTCACGATGAGCGGATCGAGATCCAGATCCGTTTCAAGCCGACCGAGTCCTGGAACGTTGGTGAACGTCGCCTCGGTATCGAGCCACGTATAGCGAACATCTGCGCCGGCATACCAGCCGCTGCCGAGTTCCACGTCGACGCCCCCTTGCACGCTGAAGCCAAAGGCCGAGTCGATTTCGAGGTTCCCACCAATTTCAGAACCCTCGTCGAAGAAATGAATGAACTGGACGCCCGCGCCAACGTACGGCTTGATGCCCCTGATGCCATCGAAGTGGTACTGCAGCGACAGGATCGGCGGGAAGATCGTCGTCTCGCCAAGATAACCAAAACCTGCCAGCGCTCCCTTGCCCTCGATTCCGTGCTGGGCGAAGCAGCAGAACAACTCGACACCGATATTCTTGTTCACGAAGTAGGTCAGTGTAAGCGACGGCACCCAGGAGTCGTCGACCTCTGCGATGTCTCCTGGAATGGTCGGTCCGCCCACGATTGACAGGCCATCGAACTCCGAATTCGGTAGCACGCCGGAAACGCCGGCCTTGATCATGAAGTCGCCGTTGTAGTCCCCAGCCGAAGCCGCTGTGCCAGCACCGATCAGCGCGGCCATTGAAGTTGCCACCGCCAGCGTCAATGTCCTCAATTCAATCATGTGTCTTCCCTCTTGGTGTCATCGCGTCGAACCGAAATCGACTCGGGTGAATTAGGCGCAACAACAAAAGAAGAAATTCCTGGAACGAGCGAGCACGGACTACCGCCGCGACCTGATGGAAATCAGCGCCATACGTGTTGCTGAATTTTGTTGCTGCCAGGCAACACGAACAGATTGATCTGGATCAAGAAATCCGGTTTGCAAAATTGAATTGCGCAATCCTACCGGCGACCGGCGGACGAAGATCGACAGAGCCCGGCGATCGCCTTTGGCGCACCGGGAGAAGGCGACCCGGCGCAAGCGCCGCCCCTGCGGAGGGCCCGCGGCCCGTGAGCGCAAAAATGGCGCCCCGCGAAGGAGAAACTTCGAACGCGAAGCGTTCCAGCGCCCAAGGGGCGCCGGCCGAGCAGGCCGCCCCCGCGGAGGGCCCACGGCCCGTGAGCGCAAAAATGGTGCCCCCGGAGAGACTTGAACTCCCGACCCCCTGATTACAAATCAGGTGCTCTACCAACTGAGCTACAAGGGCTTTGGGCCCGCCGGCATACGGGTCCTGTCGAGTGATCGGCAGGGTGGTGTGCGGCGCGACGCTGGTCAGACTTAGCGAGGGCCGGCCTAGCTTGCAAGCGTCACATGTTGCCGCGGGCGCTGATCTACCCGGCCTTGGACATGAATTCGCGCAACTCGACGAAACAGGGCACGCGCAGGTGCGCGTCTCACCAGACGAGCGGGATTCCCAGCCATGCAACCAGTGCGGGTCTGCCGTGCGTGTTTGTGCGTTGCACCAATTCATGGTGCAACGCATCTATCTGGTATACCACGGAGGCGATTCACATGCCGCCGGGCCATTCCAGAAGGAGATAACAATGGGCATTGCAGCCAAACTTCCTCACGCCGACGCTTCCGCGGCAATGCATGCCGCAGCTGAAATCTTCGCTTTCGTACCGATGCTGTTTGTCCAGCTTGCTAAAGCGAGCAGCGCCGCCCACGCCGCCGATCGCCTCTATCATATGTCGGAAGCGGAACTCGCGGCGCGCGGTCTCTCGCGCGAGACGCTCGGCAAGCACATCTGCGACACCTATTTCGCGGATTGAACCGGCGCCAGCCGAGGGAATGGAATTCCCAAAAGGGCCGCTCGGTTGAGTGGTCCTTTTTTGTATCGGCTGCTGCCCGTTGCGGGTCAGGTACTTCGCCGGGCCTTGTTCACGAACTTGGCGAATGCCTTCAAGGTGGCGGAGCTGACGTGGTGCTCGATGTCTTCGGCGTCGATGTCGGCGGTTTGAGAATCGACGCCCAGCGCGATTAGGAACTCGCGGACGATGTCATGACGCTTGCGCGACTGCTCGGCCAATTCGCGGCCGGCATCGGTCAGGAAGATCGAGCGGTACGGCTTGGTGGTCACAAGGCCGTCGCGCTGCAGGCGCTGGATCGTATTGTTCACGGTGGCATTGGTCACGCCGAGCCAGCCGGCCAAGTCCACGACGCGGGCCTCGCCGGTTTCTTCGATCAAATGCGCGATGAGTTCCACATAATCCTCGGCGAGTTCGGTCTGGTGGGCCTCGCGCACGCGCTGGAAGCGCTCGGCATGACGGCGGGCCTCGGCGTTCAAGTCGTCAGGTGGACACATGTCAGGCTCCGGCCATCGGCTGATACGGATCTTGCAAAAACTATTTGCATCTTGACAACATCTTAGCAAGGGCTAAATTTAGGTCGAGTGACTATAAAGTGCTGACAGGGCTGTGTGGTTCGCTGGGGTGCGATGACAGCACCAAAGGCAGCATGGGCGCCGACGCTGCGCATTGGCGCGCCTGGGTCTGCGGGCGATGAAAGGTATATCTCGTTGCGAACGAAAGGCAGAGTCTTTGGAGTGACCGCGGCGCTGCTGCTGGTAACCGCAGGGCTCCTTGCAACCCAGTCCAGCCACACGTCCGTAGCTGCCGCAGCCAAACTCAAGGTTGTTGCGACAACGAGCATGATCGCAGACGCCGCCCGTGAGATCGGGGCCGATCGGGTCGCAGTCACCGCGTTGATGGGGCCGGGGATCGACCCGCATACATACCGGCAGACGCGCAGCGATATCGTGGCGCTTGTCAGGGCCGACGTGGTCTTGTGGAACGGTCTCTACCTGGAGGCGCAGCTCGAAGAGTTCTTCGCCGATCTCAAAACGCGCCGCAGTGTGTTCGCCGTCGGGGAGGCGGTGCCTTCGGGAGAGCTCATCGGTCACTCCGCCTATTCGGGCCGCTACGATCCGCACGTATGGATGGACCCGCGTCGCTGGCAGAGCGTCGTCAAGGCCGTGCGGGACCGGCTGAGCGAAATCTCGCCCGACGACAAGGCGCTGTTCCATGACAATGCACAGCGCTATCTGGAGATGATCGCCAAAGTCGGTGAATACGCGGCAAAGTCCCTTGCCAGCGTTGCCGCCGTCCAGCGCGTGCTGTTGACCGCGCACGATGCGTTCAATTATTTCGGCGATGCCTTCGGCTATGAAGTGATCGGAATCCAGGGGATCTCGACGGAAAGCGAAGCGGGTTTGAGCCGTATCGGCGAAATCGTCGATGAACTGGTCTCGCGCAAGGTCAGCGCGGTGTTCGTCGAGACGTCGGTTGCCGATCGCAACGTCCGGGCGGTGATCGAAGGGGCTGCCGCGCGCGGCCACAAGGTGGTTATCGGTGGGGAACTTTTCTCCGATGCGATGGGGCGGCCGGGAACCTACGAAGGCACCTACGTCGGCATGATCGATCACAACGTAACGACCATTACGCGAGCTCTTGGCGGCAATGCGCCGGAGCGCGGCATGGCCGGCCGGCTTAGCGTTTCGGGGTAGAAATGAAGAATGTGGTGCGCAACAGGTTCGAGATCGTTTCAGAAGCCGGTCAGTTGACGCGGGGCGAGCCGGACACCTCAAAGGCGCTGGCTATCGAGGGGCTGACGGTTGCCTATGGCGAGAAGGCCGCGGTGTTCTCGCTCGACGCCGACTTCGCTGCCGGACGGATGTCGGCGATCGTCGGGCCGAATGGTGCGGGTAAATCTACACTGCTCAAGGCCGCGCTCGCGATTGTACCGGCGCTATCGGGAACGGTGCGGTTCTTCGGGCTGTCCATCGACCAAGCGCGCGGTCGGGTCGCCTACGTACCGCAGCGGGCGAGCGTCGACTGGGACTTTCCCGCCCGCGTCGTCGACGTGGTGATGATGGGGCTCTATCGCACACTTGGATGGTTCAGGTTCGCAGGCGCCAACGAGCGGAGTCGGGCAATGACGTGCCTGCAGCGCGTCGGCATGGAGGATTTCGCCGAGCGGCAGATCGGCCAGCTGTCCGGCGGGCAGCAGCAACGCGTTTTCCTGGCGCGTGCGCTGGCACAGGACGCTGATCTCTATCTCCTCGACGAGCCGCTGGCCGGCGTCGATGCAGCCACCGAACGCACCGTCATGGAGGTGTTGAAGGGGCTGAAAAGCGAAGGCCGCGCAGTGGTCTGCGTCCATCACGACCTTGCAACGGTGCCTGCCTATTTCGACGATGTGCTGCTGATCAACGTGCGCAGGATCGCCGCGGGGCCGGTAGGAGTGGTGTTTACGGAGGCCAATCTGCAGAAAGCCTACGGCGGACGCCTTGCGGGTACGGTTGCCGCACCGCTGCCGGTTGGCGGCCACTAGCCGCCCATGGAAAACTTCTTGAGCGCGCTCTTCCTGCAGTCTGGCTACAATTCCGCCCTGGTCGCCATCGGTGCCGCACTCCTGGGGATTGCCGCTGGCGGGGCTGGCACTTTCATCTTCCTGCGCAAACGGGCGCTTGTCAGCGATGCCGCGGCGCATGCGACGCTTCCGGGAATCTGCCTCGCCTTCATGACCATGGTTGCGCTCGGCGGCGACGGACGAAGCCTCGCCGGCCTGATGGCCGGCTCGGCGATTTCCGCGGCGGCTGCACTCGTGCTCGTCGATTGGATCGTGCGCGAAACGCGGCTGCCCGAGGATGCGGCTATCGGCGCGGTGCTGTCAGTCTTCTTCGGGTTCGGGATCGTGCTGATGACGGTCGTGCAGAACATGACGGCCGGGCGCCAGGCGGGACTCGAGAGTTTTCTGCTCGGCTCGACGGCGGGGATGCTGTTCAATGAAGCCGTCACCATCGCGATTGCAGGTGCGGCGGCAGGGGCTGTGTTGTTCCTCCTCTACCGCCCGATGACGCTGGTTGCCTTCGACCCGGAGTTCGCGGCGACGACGGGGATACCGGTTCGGGCGACCGATCTGGCGACCATGGGTCTGGTCCTCGTCGTCACGGTGATCGGCTTGAAGGTTGTCGGACTCGTGCTGATCGTGGCGATGCTCATTATTCCCGCCGTGGCAGCGCGTTTCTGGACGGAGAGAGTCGACAGGGTTGTATTGATCGCCAGCCTGATGGGCGGTGTGTCGGGGTATCTAGGGGCGGCGTTGTCCGCCGCGCACCCGCAGGTTCCGACCGGTGCGGTCATCGTCCTCGTCGCGTTCAGCTTGTTCGTCGTGTCGCTGTTGTTGGCGCCAGCGCGCGGCGTCGTCGCTTCAGTTTTCCGGCACCTTCGCTTCCAACGCCGTGTTCACCTGCGCCAGGGGCTCCTGGCGCTGGCACGCGATGAGCCGATTTTCGATCGGCTGACGCTGAAGGTGCTGCGTGGCGAGGGGTATATCAGGGGCGATGGGGTCGCGACGCTGCAAGGTCGAGCAACGGAGGCAAATGCGTTGCGCGACGAGGCCCGTTGGGAAGTTGCGCGCGAGATGCACCTGGAGGGTTCGTTGAGCGGTCGCTTCGATGGTTTGAATGCAATCGAGGACGTCTTTACCCCCGACGAGATCCGTGAGCTTGACCGCCAGCTCGGCGGTCGGATCGCAGTGGTGTCCTGATGGGACAGGAGTTCGTCCAGCTCAGCCTGACCCCGATGCTGATCGGCATACTTGCCGCCGTGGCCTGCGCGCTTCCGGGCAATTTCCTTTTGCTGCGCAGACAGGCGCTCATCGGGGACGCCATCAGCCATGTCGTGCTGCCCGGCATCGTGGTGGCGTTCCTGTTTACGGGAACCGTCAGCGCCTGGCCGATGATGATCGGGGCGTCGCTCGCCGCCATTTTCGCCGTTGTGCTGATCGAAGCGATCAAGCGTGTCGGGCGCGTCGATGCGGGTGCCGCCATGGGCGTGGTGTTCACGGCGATGTTCGCCGACGGCGTGCTGCTGCTGGAGCTCAGCGATACGAGTTCGGTGCACCTCGATGTCGAACATGCATTGTACGGAAACCTTGAAAGCCTGATCTGGCTTGCCGCCGACGGATGGGGTTCGCTTGCCGACTGGACGGCGCTGTCGGAGATGCCACCGCAGGTCGGGCGTCTCGCCTTGGTCCTGGCCTTGGTCAGCGGATTTCTGTTCGCGTTCTGGAAGGAGCTGACGATTTCGACGTTCGATGAAGGCTTCGCGCTGTCGCTTGGAATCCGCGCCCGCCTGATTGGATTTCTGCTGGTCGTCACGACGGCCGTGGCGGCGGTCGCGGCATTCGACGCGGTCGGTTCGATCATCGTGATCGCGATGTTCATCTGTCCGCCTGCATCGGCGCGGCTGATGACGAATGGCCTTGGGCACCAGGTCGCCTGGAGTACGCTTTTTGCTGGCGCATCGGCTATTCTGGGTTACGTCCTGGCCGGGTACGCTCCGCTGTGGCTCGGTGCCGAGAATTCGGTGAGCGCGGCGGGAATGATCGCGACGGTGTCCGGGTTCATCCTCGGGTTCGCCTGCGTTTTGGGGCCAAAGCGTAAACGCATCGGGGCGGCGCGGGAGGTTTGAGGCGGCCCGAAACGGGGGGAGACACTTGGCGTTCTCATCAAGCGCAGCGCATGTTCTGCGTCAGCCCGCGGGGCTGGCTACCTTGTTCATGGCGGAATTGTGGGAACGGTTCTCCTACTATGGCATGCGCGCGCTGCTGGTATTGTTCATGGTCGCGCCGTCAAATGCCGGGGGCCTCGGGTTCGATACCGTCGAGGCGGCGCTGATCTACGGCAACTACACCATGGCGGTGTACCTCTTGTGCATCCCCGGCGGCTATACGGCCGACCACGTGTTCGGCGCGCGGGCATCGGTTCTCTATGGCGGACTGATCATCGCCTGCGGTCACTTCACGATGGCGTTTCCCAGTCACACGAGCTTCTTTATCGGGCTGGTGTTGATAGCGCTCGGGACGGGGCTGTTCAAGCCGAGCATCAGCGCGATGGTCGGAGGGCTCTACGCGCTCGACGATGCACGCCGGGACGGCGGTTTCTCGATCTTCTACATGGGCGTCAACATGGGGGCGCTGGCCGCGCCATTCGTGACCGGGTTCCTGGCGCAAAGCGAAATCTTCAAGGCGTGGCTGGCGGACTTCGGTTTCGACCCGGCGGCAAGCTGGCACTGGGGGTTTGCAGCCGCCGGGATCGGAATGACGGTGTCGGTGGCGCTGTTCTGGCGGCGGGTGAGCGTGTTCGGAAATATCGGCGGCGCGCCCCCAGTGCCGACGATGACGTTGCGCGGCGCCACGGCGGTTCTCGCAGGCAGCGGGCTTCTATTGGCAGCACTGCTGGTCTCCGACCAGCCCGGCTTCGAATGGCTGCGCTATCTCATCGTCGGGCTGCCGCTGGCGGCGATCGCGCTGCTCGTGCGGCGTAACGACATCGAGGCGCGCCGGGTTGCCGCGGTGTTCGTCCTGTTCATCGCCTCGATGCTGTTCTGGGCGTCGTTCGAGCAGGCGGGATTGTCGATAGCGCTCTTCGCAGACCGGTTGACCGACAATCATCTGTTCGGGTTCGATATTCCATCGGCATGGTACCAGTCGCTCAATCCGCTGTTCGTCATCGTGATGGCTCCGCTGTTCGCGGTGCTGTGGACGCGGCTCGGGGACAGGCAGCCATCGACGCCGTTCAAGTTTGTATTGGGGCTTGCGCTGTTGAGCGCTTCGTTCGTGTTGATGATCCCGGCCGCGCAGGCGACGGTAGCAGGAAAGGTCAGCCCGCTGTGGCTGGTCGGGCTTTTCTTCCTGCAAACGGCGGGCGAACTGTGCCTGAGTCCGGTGGGGTTGAGCGCGATGACGCGGCTGGCGCCGCCGCGCATGGTCGGTTTGATGCTGGGGATATGGTTCCTCGGCGCGGCGTTCGGCAACAAACTTGCCGGGCTGCTCGGCAGCGGTTTCACATCGGACGATCCGGCAGGCCTGGCGATGTTCTTCTTGAACCTGGCTGCGATCAGCGCGGTTGCGATGCTGGCGCTTGTGCTGCTCATGGGCTGGCTCAAGCAGCTGATGGGCGGCATCCGCTGACACGGTGCTCACAGCGGTCCTGGCAGCACTTCAAGGCCGAGCAATTCGACGCAACGGTCAGTTCTTCTTGCGGGAGCGCTTGCGCTGCTTGCGGCTCATCGGACGGGCGGCAATCGCGATTGCCTGCTGATGCGCGCGTTCAGGGGGCTGCTTGGTGGGAACACCGCCGGCCGTCGGTGACGGCGCGACAGCCTTTGCGAGTCTTGGTTTGACTTCTTCCGGGCTGGCGCCGGTCAGTTCGGCTTCGTGCCTGGCTTCGGCTGCCATCGCTTCCTGATGCGCTTCGACAGATTGTGCCTCCAGGAACAGCCGCCGGACGTCCTTGTAACGCGACTTGATCGCGGTCTCGATGCGGACGGTCGCAGCTTCGACGGCCTCGGCGGGAATGCCATCATGGAAATCGACGCTGGCGGCCACCAAAATGTCGGTCGGTCCGAGATGCATGGTGCGGATTTCATTGATGGCGCGGATCGGCTTGGCGGCGCCGTGCTCGGCGCGGATGATCTGGGCTATACCGCGCTGGGTCTCGATGTCGGCTGCCTCTCCGACGATCAGCGCCTTGATTTCAAAAGCCATGAAGACGGCGATGGCGGCAAGAATGCAGCCGATGACGATCGAAGCGATGCCGTCGGCTGCGTCGTAACCCAGCTGATGGGCGATGGTGACGCCGATCATGGCGACGATCAAACCGAGGATTGCGCCGAAGTCCTCAAGGTGAATGGCAAACAGTGCCGGGTCCTTGGACTGGCGGAGCGCGGTCAGAAAGCCTCGGCCACGGCGCCGCTTGTTGAATTCCTTGTACGCCTTGTAGGTGGCGAAGCCCTCAAGCAACATGGCAACGCCGAGCACCAGATAGATGATTTCAACGTTGTCGATGCCGTGGGGATGGCGGAGCTTGTCGATCCCCTCATAGATCGAAATGCCGGCGCCCAGCGCGAACAGCAATATCGCGACGACGAAACTCCAAAAGTAAAGTTCCTTGGAATAGCCAAAAGGATGCTTCTCGTCGGCGGGGCGGGCGGAGCGCTTGATGCCATAGAGCATCAGGCCCTGGTTGCCGCTATCGACCAGCGAGTGTATTGATTCTGACAGCATCGCCGAAGAGCCTGTGTACATCGCCGCGGCGAATTTCGCGACGGCAATGCCGAGGTTTGCGCCGAGAGCGATGATGACGACGGTGGTGGATCCTGCTGCTGCCACGTTTCCAGTGCTCCAGTCTTCTTCCAGATTCGAGCGCCAAGTCGAAGCGCTGCATCCCGATGGAGGTAACATGAAACCGTTAAAAGTCGTTCCGTCAATCATGGCGCTGAGCTTCAGTCTTGGGCTCGCAGGTCCGGCGGCCGCGGGCGAAGCGGATGTCATCGCCGCAGAAGTCAAACGGCATGCCGATGGTCGTTACACGGTTTCGGCAACGATCCGCCATGGCGACGAGGGCTGGGATCACTATGCCGACCGCTTCGACGTCTTGACGGCGGACGGCAAAGTGCTCGGAGAACGGGTGCTTGCGCATCCCCATGTCGACGAACAGCCGTTCACCCGCTCACTTGGCGGTGTGGCGGTCCCCGATGGGGTCACGGAACTGCGCGTGCGCGCCCATGACAAGGTGCATGGCCTCGGCGGGCAGGAAGTGACGATCAAGCTGACTGACTGAACGGTGCTCCGGATCGGCGCCTGAAATTTAAAAAAAACCCGCGGAGCATGTCCGCGGGTTTGGTGACTTGAAGTCTGCGTGTCCGATGTCACTGCTGCGGCTGACCCTCGGCAGGGGCTTCGCCGTCCTTCTTGAGGGCACCCTCGGCGGCTTCCTTGGCTTTTTCATAAGCCTTGCCGGCGGCATCCTTGGTGGTCTCGTAGGCCTTGCCGGCTGCGTCCTTCGTGGTTTCGTAGGCTTTGCCAGCGGCTTCCTTGGCCTGCTCCAGCGCGGGGCCGGCCTGTTCCTTCGCCTTTTCGTAGGCTTCCTTGGCGGTCTCGGCCGACTTGTCGGTCAACTCGCGGGCTTTTTCCATCGCGCGCTCAAGAAGCGACTTCTTGGGTTCGGCGCGCTTGAACTCAGGCACCGTCTTGAGAGTTTCCTGGGTGACGCCGGGAAGTACGATGACGCGCTTACCGTCGCGATCCTGGAACTCCAGCGAGCCGAGGTTCACACCGACGCGCTTTTCGGCAATACCGAGGAACCCGCCGGTGCCCATAACGACACCCTGGACGCGGTTCCAATCATTGAGGATCACATCCTCGATATCACCGATGATCTTGCCGTCGGCGCCCTCGACCTTCGCTCCGATCAGCAGATCCTTGGCAAGATAATTCGCTTCGGGCTGCGACTCGATGAAGGTATTCGCCGGAGAGGCGCCGGAGTCGGCGGCCGGGGCTGCGGCCAACACGGGGCTTGCAAGCAGGAATGCGGCAGCAGCCGCCACCAGCGATGTTTTGAACGTCATATGTATCTCAACCTCCATCCACTTGTTCTGTGTTCGCTCCGCTCATTCGCAGCCCGGGTGGGGGGGTGCCCCGCCACTCCCGCAGCCACGCGTCTTTCCCGATTCGGAGCGAGTTTTACCGTCTAATGCAATTCTATGACGCGAAGAAGTCGGGTTATACTGCCTCGCGGCGCCCGAATGTCCCGGAATCAGCACTTTTCGGGCGTTTTCAGGGGATGAATTCGGCGCGTGCAGTGGGGCAACATTGCGGCGCGCGCCCCACTTGGGCTAAGAGTGTGCTGAACGACCGCAGGCGCGAACAGGGCGATTTGTCCGTCGTCGGACCCAGCGCTGCCCGGTGTACTGAAATTATCCGCGGATTTCTTATCAAGTGGCTGACAACTCCAATACGCCGGACGCCGGTCCAGGCGGCCCGCACGACATCCGACCGGTCTCGATCACGGATGAGATGAAACGCTCGTACCTCGAGTACGCGATGAGCGTGATCGTCTCACGCGCGCTGCCCGACGTCCGCGACGGCCTTAAACCGGTGCACCGGCGGATCCTCTATACGATGGGCGAAATGGGGCTTGCCTGGAACAAGCCCTACAAGAAATCGGCGCGTGTCGTCGGCGACGTGATGGGCAAGCTGCACCCGCACGGCGACTCGGCGATCTACGATGCGCTCGTGCGACTGGCGCAGGACTTCTCGATGAGCCTGCCGCTGATCGACGGGCAGGGCAACTTCGGTTCCGTCGACGGCGATCCGCCAGCGGCCATGCGCTACACAGAATGCCGCCTGCAGAAAGTGGCGGAAGCGCTACTCGACGACCTCGACAAGGATACCGTCGATTTCCAGGAGAACTACGACGGCTCGGAAACCGAGCCCTCGGTGCTGCCGGCCAAATACCCCAACCTGCTGGTCAACGGTGCCGGCGGCATCGCGGTCGGCATGGCAACGAATATCCCTCCCCACAACCTCGGGGAAGTGATCGATGGATGTCTGGCGTTGCTGGATAATCCCGAAATCTCCATCGACGAACTCATTGAGATCATCCCGGCACCCGACTTTCCGACCGGCGCTCTCATTCTTGGGCGGGCAGGCGCAACGGCTGCCTATCACAAGGGACGCGGCTCGATCATCATGCGGGCCAGGGTCGAGATCGAGGAGATCCGAAAGGACCGCCAGGCGCTGATCGTCACAGCCATCCCCTATCAGGTCAACAAGCGCGTTCTCATCGAGAAAATCGCCGACCTGGTGCGCGAAAAGCGCGTCGAGGGAATTTCCGACATCTGGGACGAGTCGAACCGCGAAGGCATGCGCATCGTTATCGAATTGAAGCGCGATGCGGTGGCGGATGTGATCCTCAACCAGCTGTGGCGCTTCTCCGATCTGCAGACGTCGTTCGGCGCGAACATGCTGGCGATCAACGGCGGACGCCCTGAACAACTCAACCTCAAGGACATGTTGCAGGCCTTCGCAGCATTCCGCGAGGAAGTCGTCACACGGCGCACGAAATACCTGCTCAACAAGGCCCGCGAACGGGCCCACGTCCTGGTCGGTCTGGCCATCGCTGTCGCCAATATCGACGACGTCATCAACCTGATCCGCCGCGCGCCGTCTCCGGCGAGCGCCAAGGAACAGTTGATGGAGCGGAACTGGCCTGCGCGCGATATCGCGCCGCTGGTTGAATTGATCGCAGACCCGCGCCACAAGGTGCAGGCCGACGGCACCTATAAACTTTCCGAAGAGCAAGCCAAGGCGATCCTGGAACTGCGTCTGGCCCGCCTGACGGCTCTTGGCCGCGACGAGATCGGAGACGAACTCAAGAAGATCGGCGAGGAGATCAAGGAATACCTCGAGATCCTGTCTTCGCGACTGCGCATCATCGACATCATCAAAGGCGAGCTTGGCAGCATCCGCGATCAGTTTTCAGACCCGCGCCGCACCGAGATCGTCTACATCGAAGGCGAAGTCGACGACGAGGACCTGATCCAGCGCGAAGACGTCGTCGTCACCGTTACCCACAAGGGCTACATCAAGCGGGTACCGCTGGCGACCTACCGGGCGCAGCGGCGCGGCGGCAAGGGACGATCGGGCCTCAATACGCGGGACGAGGATTTCGTCACGCAGATCTTCATCGCGTCGACCCACACACCGGTACTGTTCTTCTCCTCGCGCGGCATGTGCTACCGCATGAAAGTGTGGCGGCTGCCCGTGGGGACGCCGCAAACACTCGGCAAGGCGCTGGTCAATCTGTTGCCCCTGGAGCAGGGCGAATGGATCACCTCGATCCTGCCGCTGCCGGAGGACACGGAGACCTATGCCGAGCTGCAGCTGATGTTCTCCACCCAATCGGGCTACGTGCGCCGCAATGCGCTGGGCGACTTCGAGAACATCAACCGCAACGGCAAGATCGCCATGAAGCTCGACGAGGGCGACCGGATCGTCGATGTGAGGATCTGCCGGCCTAGCGACAACGTGCTGATGACGACCGCAAAGGGCCAGTGCATCCGCTTTCCCGTCGAGGACGTGCGCCTGTTCAAGGGGCGCGATTCGATCGGCGTGCGCGGTATCAGGCTGGGTGACGGCGACAAGCTGATCTCGATGGCGATCCTCGATCCGATGCAGGCGACGCCCGCCGAGCGGACCGCCTATCTCAAGATGGCGGCAGCAGCGCGACGGGCGCTGACCGACGATGACGAGGAGGTGACCGCCGTCGCCGAGCCGGAAACGGAAGAAGAAGAAGGCTTGGAAGACACGGAAATTTCGCAGGATCGCTACGAGGAATTGGGCGCGCGCGAACAGTTCATCTTTACCGTCTCCGAGAAGGGCTTCGGCAAGCGGAGTTCGGCTTATGAGTACCGCACCTCCGGCCGCGGCGGAAAGGGCATTGTCGCGATGGTCGCGAACGAGCGCAATGGCAAGCTCGCGGCTTCGTTCCCGATCGAGGACAGCGACCAGATCATGCTGGTGACGGATGCCGGCCAGATCATTCGTACCACGGTCGATGAAGTGCGCATCGCCGGACGGAATACGCAGGGCGTGCGTATTTTCCGCACGGATGCGGATGAGAGGGTCGTTTCCGTCGAACGCATTCGCGATGTCGGTGAATCAGGCGAGGAAGCCGACGGGGAAGCCATCGCGCCTGTACCGGAAGGCGATGCCACCGGCTAAGCCGCGCCGGAGGCACGCCGCGGTGGTGGTCATCTCCAACGATCGATGGCACGGAAGCTTGCGCATGCCGGCTATTGCCGGCAGCGTTGCTGGAGAACTCAGCTCGCTTCGAGTTGCTGCTGGGCGTGCAAGGCCATGGTCGCCGCGCACACAGGCACGTCCTGGCAGAGTTTCTTGACGCTCTTCACAATGGTGCGGCTGCGACCAATCGTGGCAATCGTGCCGCGCTCCTTCAGCCGGGTCATGATGCGGCTCAACGTGTCGGCATTGAGGGAGAGGTAGTCGGCGATGTCGCTGCGCGATAGAGGCAGATCGCAACTGACCTGATCGTTGGATACCCGGCCCAGCCGAAGAGCAAGTTCCAGCAGGAATGCAGCAACGCGCGTTTCGCTCGGCAGGGACGACAGGCGTGCGATGTGCAGCATGGCGCGCGCGTGCATGCTGGACGTGCTTTCGGCGATGTAGCGATTGATGAGAAGTGTTGCCTCCTGATCCTGTTCGAAAGCGCTCGCGCGCAGGCGGCTCAGCTCGCAATCGGTCATTGCTATCATCCCGATCCCGTCAAGAGGCGGGGCCTGCGCGGGCGAGAACACGTCGCCGGGATATAACAGGCAGAGTAGCTGGCGCCGGTCGCTCCCGGCGTTGGCGCTCAAGACCAGCAATCCGCTTTGAACGACATAGATCTGATCGGAGCTTGCGAAGGTGATCCGCTGCCGGCGCCGGACCTTCATGGCGATGCCATGGCCTTCCAGCAATTCGGGCAGGGCGGGTCGCCCAGCGCGGTGCATGGGCAGAGCGTTCGTTTGCACGCTGGGGGCACTGGCAGTCATGCCAGCTTGGGGGAGTGCCATCGTCATCGGCCTCGTACGTTTTGAATCCATGTCAGGCGGCGCTTTTGGTCCGGCCGGCGCACGCGCTTACTCCGGGGAGAGGCAGTGTCCGACGGCACAGCCTGCCCCCATTGATGGATCCGAGCCTTGATAAGCATCAACTCGGCTAGTGTGGCGTCGCGCCTTAATTGACCTGTTGGTGCCGTACAGGAGTTGTCAATTGAGGCGCGCTGAACGCCACACTAAACCATTGTTTTCGCTAGTGGCCTTCATGTCTCGCCGAAATCGTCAGCGGTTCCGGCCAGCACGCCGATTTAGGCGAGACAGGCCACTAGTGTTCTGGATCAAACATTTGATTCCCGGGTGGAGGTCGTCAAATGTTTGTGAATCCAGAACGCAATCAAAAGGTTGCCTAGTGTTCCGGGCTGACATTCAGGTTCCCGGCAG
>Ga0180009_10003988_pt1 | contig 16482 bp, 14 predicted proteins | sample OS_PC_MetaG_FD_123537 | JGI IMG/M metagenome (GOLD analysis project Ga0180009, IMG submission 123537) | Groundwater microbial communities from the Aspo Hard Rock Laboratory (HRL) deep subsurface site, Sweden - OS_PC_MetaG | ecosystem: Environmental > Aquatic > Deep subsurface > Groundwater...
CCGGTAATATTCCCAAACAAATCTGGAATAAAAAGAGTGGCCAAAAAAATAGGCGGCAGACTTCCTATTTCCTCTTTTAAAGCCGCGGCAGCTGTCAATAGCGTATGCTCTTGAGTATGTTGCATCCCATCAATAAAAGACAATAAATAAACACCGCTCAACCCGCACCCTATAACAACAATCCCTATCGCTACCAATAAAGGAATAAAATTATATCTTGCCTTTTTTTTAGAGTACCCATTAAAAATCGTTAACAATAAAATCATGCCTCCCCAAAGAATGGCAACAAAGGGCCAGAGAGTTGGCGCCGCTCCAGTTATTAATAATGCTAAAATTATACCCGCCAAAATAAATTTCCAAACTCTCCAACGTTCTACCGCCAATATATAAATCGTCAACAACCACGGTATCCATGCCTGCACTATAACTACCTGCTGCCATACATAGGCATAGGCAAACGTAGGGCTGTAAATATACGCCAAGGCTCCAAAACATGAAGCAATATATCCTAATTTCAACACCTGCCGTAAAAAAACAAACATCCCCCCGGCTGCCAATAAATAATGCAAAAAAAGTGGGATAAGGATAAGGAACCAGTAACTCTGATCTAGATCATCCAGGTTAGCTAAAAGAAAAAACGGCCACAGCGGCACATAATAAGTATTTGCATAATAACGTGCATAAAAAGGGATTGCCCCACACCAAGTCTGGGGATCCCATAAGGGTATAATCCCTTGCTGTAAATTGCCGGCCACAAAATAATATCGCGAAAATTCCTCCATCCCTTGATCATCATGAAAAATCCCCTGCCAACCCATCATCGCCGGTAAAAATAATATTAGTACCGCTGTGACTAAAAAGATTACCGCGAGGAGGTTTTTGTTAGATAAAATTAACATGTTTTCCCGGATTTTTTAATTCCCACAAATATCTATTCATCTCATCAAGCCGACAAGAATTCCGGCAATTTTCTACATCCCAATTATTGCGTATTTTTTTCACTATATTTTTGCGCTTTTTTCCTTCCCAGATATCTCTGAAATTTTTCTTACAAATATTACCAAACGAAAATTCTTTTTTCCCCACAAAGGCATTGCAAGGATATATATCGCCTCTCGCCGTAATGTGGGCTGCAAAGGCGAACCCAAAACAGAAAGAATATGGTTTTTGTTCTTTATTTTTTTTCATCATGCGATAGCAAAATATTACATTAAAATTATCGTCTGCATATTTTTCCAATTTCTTCTCTAACCATAATAAATCTGCCTGTGGAAAATTGGCATCAATTTTATTTTTACTTAACGGATGATAACAATGTGGTTTTATAATTAACTGATCCACGCCTATAATTTTCATCATTCTAGCCAACTTTATGACTTCTTTATAATTCTGAGGAATCAATAAAAACTGCACATTAATTATGCATTCAAGTCTGTTTTGCTTCTTAATTTTGACTGTATCTTTAATATTATTTATTAGCCATTGAAAATCTCCCTTATCTGCTTTATGGATAAAGGAATACGTGTCTTCAGTAGCAGCATCTACATCCATCCTTAACCAGGTAAGACATTTTAATATTTTGTCCGCCCTATCCTTATTCAACATAACCCCATTGGTCGAAAGAGCAACATCAAACCCCAACTGTTTTGTAAAAGCAGTAATGTCTATTATATCTTTATGTAAAAGCGGTTCGCCTTCTCCCGAATATAATATCGCCTTAACCCCCCTTTTCTTTGCGTACCGTAGAAACTTTTTAAGACATTCTGTATCTAGCATTACAGTTTCGTAATTTAAATAATCGAAGGCACAAAAAATGCACCGATGATTACATCCGCCAAAAAGTCCGATCTCGATATATATAGGATAGATATTTTCTCCTTTGCACCATCGATATAGACGCGGGATATGATAAAGAAGTTTCTGACCCTCCATTCTAAAATTCTCCATATTTATAACCTCTATTTTTTGTATATTCTTTGCATATATCTTATCTTATTTTTTTCAATCTTCTTCGCCCGTTCAAAATCACCGATGCGAGAAAAATATTCAATCATTTCATCCATCGAACCAATATTTTCTTCCTTTTCAAACTTGTATGGTCCAATTATTTTAGCATCCTTAAAAAAAAGCTTAGTTTTTAATATCTCAACGTTTTTTTGGTTATTACATACATTAAGTAAGGTTATCCCGGTGTAAGCTATATATAAATAAACAGTGAGCAAGAAAAACGTCTTGAAACGCAAAGGCTGTTTACGGGCTTTAATTAGTAAAAGGGAAGGGTTGACATTTATCAAGCCCTTTACTATATAATAAGCACCACTCAAAATAATGGGGATTAATGGTAAACATAAAATAATCTTTAACCCCAAATCCTTAAAATAAAATAAGTACGCAAAAATATTTTTTATTTCTTTAAATCTTACCATGAACGATGGAGCACCCGTAGCGGCATACTCCAGATCCGTTCCTATCATATACTCGGCAATAATGAGAAAATTCCAGAAAACAAACAGGGCTGAAATAAAATATGAACAATACTTTATGTTTTTTCTTTGCCCCCATAATGCCCGCGCATACAATAAAACAAAAATTGGAAATTCGGTAATTAATGGCCGCGCCCCACAAGTGCCTCCTCCCCATGCATATCTATTAGAAATTATAATTATTTTTATAAAAACATGTAAACTTAAAATTATTAAAAGCAACTCCTTGCTATTTTGTAAATTCAAAAAGCTTTCCTTTGACCGTAATCTAGCATTTCTCATTAGCCGTATAATTGCGAAAATGAAACCTGCTATGCACACATAATAAATTGGTGAGGTGTAAAAGAATCCTCGGTAGGTAGAAAAAAGTTGCTCAAAAAGATAGGAATCATCACTATTAAATAATCCTAAAACTCCGCTATGGAATGTTCCATATTTTAGATATTCATTTATCATTTTTAATGCGACCGCCGGCAGCAACCCTAATAAAAAATATACTCCATTTACCCATCTGATTTGTCTTAACATAAGTAAGGCTAAAAAATAAATTATTATAAAAAATATCTGGAACCACAAATCTACTTTAACAACCATACTTACCGAAAAAAATAATCCTAAACATAACCATTGGCTTTTTTTTATGCTGATAGCATAAATACAAAACCAGACAAAAACGATCGAGAATAGAGCAGCCACAATATTGGCATTACCAGGTTCGAATAAAACATAGTAGAAGAATGGTGTGCCAAAGAACACAAGCAATGTCGATAAGATAGCCTCTCTTTCCGAGAAGAATGCCTTGCAGAGCAAATAAGTAAGTAGGATCGTTAGAAAGGCAAACGTTATCGTACTAAATGACATTGCACACTTCGTTAAGACCTCAAACGTAAAATATGCCCCTCCAGATAAACTAATCTTTGTCATCATAAAATAAGCTAATTTTCCATATAAATAAAAAGGGGCCCAGAGAACAACTCCGCCGTGATCATGAAAATCAGGTAAATTATACATTTTAGAAATACCTATATCTCCCGCAGAAAGGTAATACGGATACTTTTCGTCCAAATGATTTACTGCGTTTAAATCTCCATCTTCAATTATACTTGCGGTGTAGGCATAATAGATCGGCTCATCAGGCCCGTGGAATTGGGGATCAAAAATGAAGAATAAATATAAAAAAACCGCTAAGCTTAGATATGATGTGGTCTTAATTTGCATATGCTATCCTTTAAGTTTTATCGTCACAGGATAAATAAAACTTTATCTCTTTGCAAACATGATCCAATTCATGCATAAGCCCTCTTAAAGAGCACCTGATATTAAGTTCCCCGTGGGTCGTATCCCAGCAGTTCGTCTTACACTCTTGGACTTTGCAACGCAAATTTTGAAACGCAGGAGAATTCCATATCTGTTCGAGTGGTTTATCCCGTATGCTTTCAACCCCTTCGAAATTATCGCAAGGAGATACACGCCCAAACGCATCAATGGCGCAGGAAATATACCCTGAATAACAACGGAATCGGGGGAAAGATCCTCCATACAATTGTTCTATCCCTTTTAAAAAAATAGTGGAGTTTGTTAAAAGTTTGGTTTGACTAGCAACGCGAATAAGTTTATCTATTTCTTGCAACAGCTCTGGAAAATCACTTTTTTCGAAAAGAAGACCGCCAAAACTTAAGCAGCTCTTCGTTCGGTGCATGAGATGAGTATGAATAGGATCAAATTTAATTTGGTCAACACCTAGTTTTTCCGCAAACAAGATCATTCTATGTATATCGTGAAAATTTTGTTTCGTAATCACGCAATTTATACCAATTTTTATCCCTGGGGCAATATCCCTTAAACGTTTAATTCCCTCTGTTACCGTAGAAAAACAATTAACGCCGCGGATTGTATTATGAATTTTTTCGCAATTACTATCAAGAGAAACAGCAATAGAATTTAATCCTGCATTTTTAATTTTTCTTACAGCAACTTCATCCAATAACGTCCCATTGCTACATATATGACAGGCAATCCCCTTGTTTCTTATATAGCTAATAATATTAAAAATATCCGAACGCAAAAAAGGTTCTCCGCCCGTAATAACAATAACTGCTGCCTTCATTCGACTAGCAGAATCTACAAATGAATACAGTTGTTTTGTACTCAACTCTTGTGCAAATAAAGATGGAGTTGTTTTCCACTGATCACACATTTGGCAGCGCAAATTACATCTGTTTGTAATCCAAATTACGGGAAAAAGGATGGAGGATGGATTGGTTTTTAGATTTCGGCATATTTGAATTTTTAAAAATATCCATAAAAAATTTATAGCCTTAAAAACTGTTTTCTTTAGCATTTTGAACTAGTTATCAAAAGATATCCATGCTTAAATCATATCAAAAATACCGTTTTTAAAAATCTTGACAAATATACAAAACGGGGTATAGTAAATATTAACATATAATTTAGCTATTATCAACTTTTAAAGTTGAGGGGATGGAGGTGGACTTATGAAAAAAACATTGTTATTAGTTTTAGCGTTCTTTTTGTTCCTGGCTTATACATCTTCAAACTGCTTCGCTCAAATTCCAATAGATACACCATCAGTAGGCGCAATAACCGAAACTCCCGACATAATACCAGTTGAGACTATCCCCGATGGCGTAACAATTTCTTTATCTAAAGCTATCAAGATTGCTCAGGAACAAACTAATGCTACAATTTATTTTGCACAGTTGTCATTTATGGATGACCGTATAGTCTATTTTCTTGAAGGAACAACTACTAGTGCCCAGCAATCCGTAACTGTGCTCATTAACCCTGCAACGGGAGATATTATTATCCAGCCGCTGACCGAAGACGGGTCTCTGCCTAAGATAAAATTAGCTGAAGCTATTCTTATTGCAGAAAAAATAACTGCTGCACAAGCAATAAGTTCCACTCTTAGACCTATCATGATATCGCCTAATCGTATTCGGCTAGCCTATGGCATCGCGCTTCAAAAAAGTAGTCCGCCTTATATGATAGCGATTAATATAGATATAGCAACGGGTGAACCAATCTCCTTCCCCACGCCATATGCTGGATTTGATACACAGCCTTCTATATCTATCGCCGATGCTGTAGATTCTGCTACAAGCAATACTAAGAAAGAAGCTGTAGCTGCAATGCTACTTGAACATAGAGGTCAACCAGTATATAACATACAATTTGAGAAAACTATGATAGCTCCTATTGTCCTCGATGCAATAAATGGCGGAGTTGTAAGACCATTCTTTGAACCATTCTTTGCCCCCGAATCAGGGTCTGATTAAAAATCACTGGCATTATCAAGGCTGTGGGGCTTTTGCATTAAAAACATATTCGTAAAGTAAATTCTGTTTGTTAAAAAACTTAAATTCATTTACTAAACAAAATCCTAAATTCCTCAATAAATGATTAGCCGCCCAGTTTTTCTTTAATACTAGTACCCTTACCGTATTATGCGACATTTTTTTTAAATCCGTTACTACCGTATTTATTAACCCTTTTGCCCTCCCGCTTTTTCTATATTGCGGATCTATAACAATAAATAAAAGTTCCGCTTTAATCCTTTTGTGTTGAGCTTTCTGAAGATAGCAACCAAACTCAAGCATAAAGAACAATAAATATGGTCTTTTAAGCAGACTAAAAAAGAGGCTGCGCAAAAAAGCTAATTTACTTTTTCGTAATAGTTCCTCAAATAATTTTTTAGTGTTTAAAGCCGCGCTGATAAACCCAACAACTTTGGAATTTTCTTCATAAACATAATTTATGCTGTAATTTGAATCGTTTATAGCTACAAATAATAAATATAAAAACTTCTCCCCGATTTTTTTCAATTCTGAATCAAACATATAATTCTCATACAAACTAACAACTTGTGAAACATCTTTCGTTAAAAGTGGCCTGATCATTTTGTCTCTTTTTATATAGGTATTTCCGGCTGATAAACCAATCTATCTATATTCCATTTTTCTAAATTATTCGGTAAAAATTCATTTTTAAAAAATTGTGTGTTGCCTTTCAAAACCAGCTCTATAGGCATATGTTTATGATTGAGCTTAAATGTATATCTTTGACATTCTTTATCGCAATCCACAATCGCTCTTTGTGGTTTATTTGGATTATGTTTAATCGAACTAACTTGGCAAAATCTTGTCGTTGTTATATAGACAAATGGAAAATATAAAGATCCCTTCAATAGAGAATTTTTTCTACTAATATTCTGCAATAAATTATCTAACTCGACTCGCTTTATATCTCTAGTCATTAAAAAATTAGCCAGTATGGGATTATCTACATTCGACCTCCGAAAATGCTCAATCGTGCTCTCAGGAGCCTTATTTATCAAATTCTGTATTCTGGGCCCTCTTTTCTGTTTACTAAGAAGCCTTCCTAATGCTATGTTTAATTTTGGATATTTCTCGTTTACCCACCTTAAAAAACCCCAATCATTAATGACGACTTCGACCGGAATATTGTGCTGTTGTAGATATCTCATTGATAGTTTTAATTGTTCTAGCCCTTTATTCGTGACAAACGGAGTAACAAAAGTAAGTTTCATTTTTTTTTTCGTTACAAATCGTAAAATATATGCTAAATCATCCTGCGAGGGGATGAGTCGTTCGCAAAACTCATTTCCAAAATAGAGTCGAGGAAATTCTTCGTTTACATACTTTAAATTACTAATTTTACTAATAAAGACTGCTTTTTCCATAGATGCTTCAATTGAATCGATAACAAAGCTCACGACAATTCATCTTATATATTTTCTTGAATTCGAATTTGGTCCATTCTCTAAAATCATCTTCTTCGATATGTAAATTTTCTCTTAAATATGACAACGCCCTATTTAAAAATAAAACATCTTTAACTTTTTTCGAGGTAGAATAATTTCTGCCGACTATCTTTACAGCATACATTCCAATCTGTTTGAACTGATATAAGTCGCACGCACCGCATGGGTCTACGCCCGATAGCAAGTTATAATTTTTTGCAATATCTTTACACATTAACAATGTTTCTTTCTCTAACTTATTATCTGAGGCCAAAGAAACCTTGTAATTTAATAAACAAGCACTATCGATACCAAAGATGTTTATTTTTAACGTCTGCACTATTTTTTTTGGTAAACGTCTTATAGCCTCTAATAAATAACGATCGGCATTTAGCTTCTTAAACCAGTTCCACAAATACGGGTGTAATATTTCGTTTACGCCGTGTTGGAATGTGCAGAAACCATCGATATTTTTACACCCGCTATTTAAAACAAAAACTTCAAATTTAAGTGAGGGACAATCTGTAACTATTTCTTTTATTTCACGCATTTGCAAGTGTCGGGGAAGAATTATCCTTGACACTCCAAATTCTTCATAAAAACGTGCAGTTTGAGAATTAAAGGTTGTCCCGCCCGTACTAACATGAGTATCAATATCAATATTTCTTCGTTTTAATTCCAGCAATATTCCTATGTCGGCAATGATTAATGCATCTATACCTACCTTTCTAGCATATTCCACTTGTTCATACGCTAAAGGATACTGGCTTTGTGTATAGAAGGCATTTAAAGTAAGGCAGACGGGGACTTGATAACTGTGCGCAATATCCACAACTTCTTTTAATTCACTATAGCAAGTTAAATTTGCTGCTCGCCAATCTCGTCTATTTGGAGAGGCAATATTGGTATACTTTTTTAACCAGTTCCGCGGCAAAATACCACAATAAAGCTCGGAAGCGCCTGCTTTGATTATTTCTTTTACTTCTTTTGCACTATTAATCGGGGCAATAATTTTTATATCCACAGAGGTTTTTTATATTTGTTATGTTTGTTGTGTATTGCATCTTAAATGTCATGATCTTCTTACGATAAAACTCTTTGTCCTCTTCATGGAGTTCAACCAATCAATGATGGTATTAATATGCAACGAATAAAGATAGTTATACTCTGTAAAACAGCCCCCCATACAGGCATTACAAAATTCATGACGAAGATTATTAAATGCTTTTTTAAATCCAACCTCAAGGAAATTTAGAGCTTTTCCTTTTCCTATCAAAAGAGAACAGGGAAAAAGCGAACCATCCGTATCTACATTACAATAGAGTCGCCCCGCCCAACATTTTAACCCATTAATACTATCCGGGGATATAACTTTTTTATAATCCGGCCAATTTAAAATATAACGCAAATAGCTCTCACTTGATGCTATTGGCTGCCCTTTATGTTTCGCTAAAATAAGCTTTTGGATGGCCTCCCTACACTCTTGCGCTGGAGGAAGTAAAGCACTCTGGTTCCGACTCAAAATATCATTATGATGCAATAACTGAAAAGCGGCCAAAAAGTTATATTCTCGCGCTTTTTCTAAAATAAAATCTATTGAATCTAAGTTGTTTTTAGTTAAAACCGTTATTGTCCAAAATTTTATCTTTCCTTTTGCCGCTTCAATGGCCGCCATTACTTTTTCAAAGCTCCCCTCTTCTTTATTTAAATCATGCATCTGTTTTGGGCCATCAAAAGCTAAAATAAGCTGATCTAAGTTTTTCAAAAGTTTTATTTTTTGCGGAAGTAAATAACCATTGGAATCAAGCGTGACAAACAGTTTCTTCTTTTTTGCATAATTAATAATTTCGCCTATATCATCTCTGAGCAATGGCTCGCCACCCCAAAGCCCTAATCTTTGACAACCGAGTTGCCTAATTTGATCAATAAGTTCAAAAATCTCCGTTGTCTTCAATTCCCGAGTTTGTCTATTAAAAATATTGCAATAATTGCATCGGCAAGAACAGCGATTGGTTATTGAAAGCATGACGTTTAAAGGCCCTTTCCTATCCCAAGCATGAGCACAAAAAACTCCCCACCCCATTCGAATTATATTTCTTAGCTCCATTATTTTTATTCTCTACTAAAATTATTTGGATTATCAGATTTTTATTTATAGGACTACCGTTTAGCAATAACGTCCTTGGCGGCCCAGCTTAAATACAGCTATATTAATATTTTTTATTCGCGGAGGAGCTTTTTTTCTTATGATTTTAATCCAATTCTCCTTTTTTATCGAAAAATAATTTGATAAAACTCCAATCATAAATACATTAAGCGTCTTTATATCTTTTAAATCTTTAAATGCCTTATCATAAGGTATAAATATAATTTCTTTATGCTTTTTTTTTATTTTCCTTTTCAACTTATGCGAGACCATAGCGGCCATCGGAGAAAATGTGTATTTATCTAGCATAAACACCTGGCTATCCTTTTTAAGAAAATCTATCCAGCTTTGGGTTCCCGTCATATCCATGACGATAACAATATCTGCTTGCCCCTTAGATATTAAAGGAGAATATATCTTCTTGCCAGCTCGAATATGGCTTACTATCGGGCTGCCTCGTTGGGCCATACCGTAGGCAACAGACATCTTAACATCATAACCTGCCCTTACAAGTGTTTCCGCAATAATCTCACTTGCCAATAATACCCCTTGCCCTCCTATCCCGGCAATGATAAGATTAACCTCATTTACCTTCAATATCTAACTCCTTAATCGCATTTCTCGAACAAACTTGTTTGCATAAAGCACATCCTGTGCAAACTTGAGAATTTATATATGGTCTTTGGTGTTCTTTAAGAAATATCGCCGGACACCCTAGCATTAAACATTCCCGACACTTGATGCATTTTGAATCGAGGATTTTAAACGATACGAATTTCTTTCTTCTAGTTAGTAAAAGGCATGGATTTTTAGCGATTAATACTGATGGTTGGCTGCTAAGAAGTTCTTGCCTTATTACCACTTTGATATTTTTTAAATCATAGCAATTTATTATTTTGACTCTTTTTATTCCCAAAGCTTTTGCTAGCTGTTTATAGTCGATTTTAGACGTCTTTTCTCCTTTTAGTGTAATTCCCGTTCCTGGATGGTTTTGCCTTCCGGTCATAGCCGTGGTTTGGTTATCAAGTATGATCACAGTGGTTGTACCTTTATTGTAGACTACCGATATTAACGGGGTAATCCCTGAATGTATAAAAGTTGAATCTCCTATAACCGCTATTAAATTTTTTCTAAAACTGCTTCTTGAGACTTTTCCCATCCCCAAAGCAATGCCAATACTTGAGCCCATGCTTACACACGTATCCATAGTAGAAAGAGGCGGTAATGCGCTTAATGCGTAACAACCAATATCACCGATAACGACCGTCTTTAATTTTCTTAAGATATAAAATAGCCCGGCATAAGAGCATCCCGCGCAGAACGAAAGAGGGTGAAGGAATGGTTGCCTGGCAATTGCCCCACTATTCTTTTTTGTATTTTTTTTACATAATTTTTCACGAACTAAATCCGGATTCAATTCCCCCGTTAAAGGAAATACCTTTTTTCCTTTTCCTTTAATTCCCATCGCTTTTATCTGTTCTTCCAAAAATGGATCTAATTCTTCGACTATATACAACCGCGAAGATTTTTTTGCAAATTTTCTTATTAAAGATTCTGGCAAGGGATAACTCATCCCTAGCTTAAGAAATGACGCTTCCGGACATGCTTCTTTTGCGTATTGATAACTAACCCCACTAGCAATGATGCCAATATCATTTTTGCCCCATCCTATCTTATTGCATCCAGTTTTTTCACTAAACTCTTTCAGCCTTTTTAATCTATGCTCAACAAATTCGTGCCTTTTTCTGGCATTAATAGGAATCATTGTATATTTTTCTGGATGACGGACAAAAATTTTCCCCCCAGAAAATATTCTTCGCCTGCGACTTAATTTGACGATGCTTCTCGAATGTGCAATTCTGGTAGTTATTCTAATTAAGACAGGGGTGTCAAACTCTTCGCTGATTTTAAGCGCAAGCTTAACATCGTCCTTTGCTTCCTGGCTATTGCTTGGTTCCAAAAGCGGGATTTTGGCAAATTTTGCATAATTGCGATTATCCTGTTCGTTTTGAGAGCTATGCATTCCGGGATCATCGGCGGTAACTATCACTAATCCCGCATTTACGCCGGTATAAGAAAGCGTCATAAGTGTGTCAGAGGCAACATTAAGACCTACATGCTTCATCGCTACTAAGGAACGGGTCCCAGCTAAAGAAGCCCCTAGCGCCGCATCTAGAGCAACCTTTTCATTCGACATCCATTGGGCGTCAATTTTTTTATATTCGGCAATCTTTTCTAAAATTTCCGTACTCGGCGTACCGGGATAACCAGCAGCAAATAAAACTCCATTTTCATATGCTCCGACGGCTATTGCTTCATTCCCAGACAAAAAAGCTTTCATAATTTTTTTCGCATAATATCCTTCGCAATTCCTAACGCATTCTCAATAGAATCATCCATATTGTTATACCAAAATAAACCTGTTCGGCCGGCCAATATAAGATTCTCCCACTTCGCCAAATTTTCTTTAATTATTTTTAAATTGTCAAAATAATTTAACTTATAAATAGGGTAGGCGTTATCAATCTTTTCCATGTAAATCTTTCCTATGTCGGCAGCTCGATTTACTAGTTTTACTCTTACTAAATCCTTCTTTATTCTTTCAACGAGCTTATCCGGATTATTCCACCACTGATCATTGCGTTGACAGGTTACCTCTACGCATATGCTTGCTTTGTCGTTTGCACCCATATTTTTATTAAATAAAGACGGCATACTTATGCGGCTAAATATCTCTTTATCCCCGTAATAACACCATTGATAATTCTGCCTGCTGGGTTTATTCAGTTCGATATTATAAAGAAGAAGAGCACGATAATTTAAACCGTCAGAAGGGATTTTTAATAATCGACATAAATCTTCCATTGATGCTGTCCAAATAATCTTATCCGTATTTATAGCTCGTCCACCAATGAAAATTTTCTTTACCCAATCATTAGAACAATCCGCATCGGTTATGCAAGAATCAGTCCAAACTTCTACATTATGCCTCTTAAGGCGCGCGACCAATTTCTCACAAAAAACACCCATCCCCTGGGACGGATATATAAATTTTGTTTGTAAGGGTTTAAAATTAAAAATTGATTTTAAAATATCTGTTAAATTTCGTGAGGCAATAGATTCATCTATCACTGTTCTCTTCATAGCATCTTTTGCCCATTTAGAATCTGTCTTTTGCGGAGATAAACCTAAAAATTTCTGGGTGTACTTTTTAAAAAACGCATTGTAAAGCGTAGGCCCGTAATATTCTAACATGTAATTTTCAAAATTACCGATTACCCCTCTCCTTTTTTTTATACCCATTGGGAATAAATCCCACCCTGACCTAATCGCTATGCTTACAGGCAGGTTAAATGCAACTGTAGGGCGAAGCGGCCAGGGATAATATTTACCTAAAAAATAAACACTGCTATCTCGCGAAATTATAGTATACTCATCTCCCAGAATATCCTGAATAAATTTAGCAACTTCTTGTTTTGTAGTAAAAAAACGGTGTGGACCGACATCAAAAGTAGCATTGCCATATCGAAAGCTTTTAGCTAATCCTCCCACTTTTGTATCTTTCTCGACAAGAATAACCTTATATCCCTGTTTGGCCAGTTCGTAAGCTACAACACAGCCGGAGATTCCTGCACCGACAACGACGATTGTCCGCATATCTACTTTGCTCATATTTCTAGCTCTCTATGAGGGGTTCCTTTCGTCTTTTCCAAAAAAATAGATTAATAACAACTAGATAAAATAAGCGTGGCAAGTCGTATGCAAATAAAGGCAAAAATTTTATTCCATATTTTAGAAAACCGTCATTTTTTATTATAGTATAGAATCGGTTGCGGAAACAAAGATATTGTCTTAAGTGCTTATCGTATTTTGAGCTATGCCCGGAGTGGTAACAAATCGCTTGGTGACAAAACAAGGCTTTCCAGCCTTTCTTTTGCGCGCGCCAGGCTAAATCTACATCCTCGACAAAGAAGAAAAAACGTTCATCAAAATAACCCGTATCTTCCTTTAATTCTTCAAGCATCTTGCGACTGTAAAGAGCTGCGGCAGCACAAGGACCAAAAATAATCTTCGATTGTCTGAATTTTTCATTATCTTTCTGCTGGGATCCAATATCATAAAATCTCCTTGACCAGCAAAGATACACACCGCAAGAATAAACTCTTTGTTTATCAGATGTCAAAATTTTTGGCTGCACCATTCCTATTCTCTCCGGCAAATTTTTTAATTGCTTATTGACCTCTGAGAGAAAATCATCTTTCAGGGTTACATCACAATCGAGAGTTAAAATCCATCCGCCTTGCGCTAATTTAATTCCTTGATTTCTGCCGCGACAAGGTCCTAGATTACGCTGATTTTCGATCAACATAACTTGGGGATAATGCTTCTTAATAAAGTTCTTTGTTCCGTCACAAGAACCGTTATCTACTATGATGACTTCGAAATCTTGGCCTTTCTGTCTAAAGATAGAATCCAAACAATGCCCAATAAATTTAGCGCTATTGTACGTTAAGATTACTATTGAGATCACACATAATCCTTTCTAAATCCTTATGCTTTAGATTTTCCGTTCTTACTACTGACTTATAATTACCATCATAATCAGACCATTTTTTAGAAAGTAGCCAACCTTTATCTTCGGCATATTTAAAATATTCTGTGCCCGGGAAAGGCGTTGCTAAAGAAAATTGGAATGAATCCGGCCGCGCATATTCAATAAATTTAAGCGTCTTCTGAAGCGTCTGTTCTGTTTCGCCTGGCAACCCTAAACAAAACGTAAGGTGTACTTTTATGCCTTGTCTTTTAGTTGCTTCTATCGCACTGCATGTTTTATTAATATCTATGCCTTTTTGGCAAAAGTTTAATATTTTTTTATCTATTGATTCTATCCCGTATTTTATTGCATACAAACCGGCCGCGGCCATTTTGCTTAACAATTCCTCATCTATAAGATCAGCCCGCGCCATTGCTGCCCATGGAATTTTTATCTTCCTGTTTTTTATTTTGTCACAAATACTTATCACGTAGTTTCTGTCTATATTAAAAACATCGTCATCAAAATATATAGCTTTAAATTTTAACTGGCCAGTCAAATATTCCATCTCATCTATCACATCTTTAACATCTCTTTTCCGATAGCGCCGTTCTTTATAGATTGTCTGGGGCCAAAGACAAAATGTACAGCTATAAGGACACCCGCGACTTGCCCACATCTGGACATTTGGCGTGGGCATTTGGGCAAACCCATCGTTATATTTATAAATTGGGACATCATCCCTTTCCGGCCAAGGAAGATCATCAAGACTATCAATTGTTGCCCGGGGGGGGTTAACTTGGATTCTTTTATTTACGCGATATGCTAATCCTTTGACCATCTTAGGCGTTTGATCTTTTTCCAAGGATTCCACCAGATTTAATAATGTATATTCATATTCACCGATTAAGATATAATCTATAAAAGCATATTTTTCTAACATTTGTTCGGCATATACGCTAGGATGAGGCCCGCACATGACGATACGACAATCATCTAAATCATTATAAATTTGCTCTGCAATTCGCATATCATTGTTAAATGACGGGGTTGAAGTTTCTATGACTAAAATGGCTGGATTGTTAGCCTTAATTTTTGCTCTCAATTGCTGCGCATCCATCCCTTCGGCTATGGCATCTATTAACCTGGCTTTCTTGCCTTTACTTTTTAAAAGTGAAGTTGCATAAGCCAGAAAAAAAGGGAACGGAATATAGTGTATATACCCATCCGATTCGGGCAAAGAAGTAAACGGCCAACGCGAACCTGCTCTTACGCCAAAACGCCCGTTTTTTCGCCAAGGAAGATTTAATAAAAGTATCTGCATGCTATTCGTTTAAATCCAAATGCTTTTCTATTTGCTCAAAAAATGTTTTGAGTTGATAAATGTTCTGACTTGCATCCTTACAATCACAACCTATCTGTGTGATATCATCCTTTAGCCCTAATATCTGCTGGGCATGGTCTTTTAGGTGCATGCAATCGTCTTTTATCTGCATGCAATTATCTTTTATCGGCATACAATCTCCCCTGATTTGAGCTACGCTGCCTTCTAGCTCTCGACAATCATCTTTAATCTGGACAGAATTGTTTTTTAGTTCTATGCAATCATTTTTTATCTGGGTGCAGTCGTGTTTTATTTGAGCACTGTTGTTTTTAATGTGTAAACAGTCTTCCTTTAGCGGCTGCAAATATACTTTTAGATCCCCATGCATTTGAGCCAAAGACCCATTTAAAGCTTTAATTTGATTTTTTATTTCCATTATTTGTACATATTGAAATCCGGTAAATTCAAACATCATTCTCCCAACATTGCCAAGCATCCTAACAACAGCAGCCAAAAGACCAGCTCCGAAAATTATTAAGGAACTGATTGCTAACATTCGTACATTTTTGAAATTAGTAATAATTAAATACCCCCCCATAACTATTCCTAGGCCTGCTATAATCTTGGAATACCCTCTCAGAACTTTTGATGTCATTGTCCCCTCATTGTTTTTCATCTGCGTATCTCTCCTTTCTAAAAATAATTCGCATGAGTCTTTTCTGCAGATAATCTTATAAGCTTAATGATTTGCGGATTATCGTGCACCAAACTGTTAAGCCATTTGTCGAAAACATGGTGTAGCTGCTTTAAAAATCGGGCATCAAGATGCGGATGTTCTTTTTTCCAAAACTGAGTCCAATCACGATGTTTTTGGGTTAGGTTTAAAATATTTTCTACCAAATATTCATTATCCAGCATATAAACCGACTGTAATAAATCTGCACACACCATCTTTTGAAATTTTCTATCGTTAAATTTATCGTTTATGATTTTTGATGTTACTAATAAGACTGCCAAAAAGTTTTCTAAATATGCATTTGCCTTAGGCATAAAGGTGGAAAAACTCTTTTTATCCGCTTGAAAATGATGAAAAAAGTTCAAATCCCACAATGAAAGCCAAAAAGATGTTTTACCGCTTTTTAATGATCCCAGGGTATTTTGTCCAATATAATATTCAAAATCCTTAAGGCAATGATGTAGCCCCAGCAAAAA